>FWWM01012598.1_pt1 | contig 13756 bp, 12 predicted proteins | sample 2228351 | NCBI WGS metagenome assembly FWWM01 (sample SAMEA103939774, study PRJEB20133) | metagenome | reverse complement strand
TATCCGTTGACGCATCATTAGGTCACAAAGTGCACGATGCGCTGGCGGCTACCACTAACACAAATCTGCACCCAGCACCGCTGTCGGTTCGCAAGTAGTCATACGCCCGCGAGGCGGGAACTTTCACCCGCACGGGGAACTTGGCTTTGAGGCGGTAGGAGAATCTTATCGGCTTGCCCGGCGCGACTTTGTCCAGATAGACGATGATTTGCCGTCCAGTTGTTTCATAGCGCTGGATGATTTTTTCCGCCACCAGGGCGTCAAGGTCTTCCGTCAGCGGCGTGAAGCCCGGCGCGACGCCGAGGTCGGCGATGACCATGTAAGTCGGCGTCGTGCGGTTGTAACGCAGTGTCACACTTGCCCGCACTGTATCGTTCTGCTTCAGCGTGGAGCGGTCATACGCCACGTCAATCTCCACTTCCTTCCCCTTCTTTCCCCCTCCTTCCCTCTCTTTCACCCAGTATTTCCCGATGATTTGGAACATCGGCTTCCCTGTGCCCGTCGCCTTCAGTGTTACAGCGTTTTCGCCTGTGCGCACGAAGTCGGTGAGGTCAATCATCTGAACGATGTCGCTCTGGTCTTCCGTAACGTTGAGCGTATGGGCGCGGCGGTCGTTGACAGTGACTTCAATCGTTGCCGCCCCCCCGCTCCGTCGCGTTGCCTAAGACAGCGATGAGGGCTTTGAGGCTGAGAATCGTCGCCTGCGTGGAGTGCCACGCGCCGCGCTGGTCTTTTTGCTCAATCAAGTAACTGAGGGCTTTCGTTGCCGTGTCGCCCTTTGCGCCCGAACGTATGAGCGCGTAGGTCGCCAACGCCGTCGTCTCGATGTCCGCCACGTTACCCCCGCCGTAAGTGAACGTCTGCGTGCCGCACTTCCAGTAAATCGTTTTGCCTTTGACCGTCTTCACCTTGTCCAGCCGCGCAAGGATTTGTTGGGCGTCCTTCGCGTGACCCGCAGCGGCGAAGGCGTTGGCGCAGAGGGCGAGGTTGTAGGGTTCGGATTCGCTGCCGATGTGTTCGCGCAAGAAGGTGATGCCGCGCTCGATTTCGGGTTTCGGATTTCGGATTTCGGATTTCGTGTTGCTACTTTCGGCAAGTGCCCAGACGACCCACGCGGTAAACGGCACGGCGGCGCGGGGTTGGGAGTGCCAGCCCTCGAACAGTCCGTCAATCTCCGTCCACGAGCCGTCGGCTTTTTGTCGGCTGGCGAGCCAGTCCTGCGCGCCGCGGATGATTTTCGGGTCGACCAGATGCACCTTGCTCATGTCGGCGAACTGCATAAGCGCGTAGGCGGTGAGGAACGTTTGCGAGGCGTCGCCGCGCCCCCAGAGGTTGAACCCGCCGTCGTCGCTGCGGAAGGTCAGCAACCGCTGGTAGCCGAGGTTGACGTATTGCTCCGCCTTCATGCGGACTTCCGGCTTTGTTTTGCCCGCGCGTTTGAGGTAGTCCAACACCAGAACGTTCGGATACGTCACCGACGTACTCTGCTCGAATCAGCCGTAGGGCACGGACAGCATGGACTCCAAACCCTCCACCGTCTGACTGAAAACGCCCGGATAAATCTTCACGAACAGTTTGCTGGCGTCGGGAATCGCATGGGCGGGAATCGTGACCGTGCGCGTGACTGTCTCGTTCAGTCGCCCGCTGACCGAAGTTGCGACTTCACGCCCGTCGGGGAAAACTTCAACCTCGCGCCGAATCGCGTCCCGAACGGGAACGGCACGGCGTCCGTTCCCTACCGATTCGGCGTGAACGGTCAAACTGTGTCGCCCGATGCGCGTGGCGCGGAGCGGGAAATGAATGGCGCGGACTTCATTAGAGTTGAGGGTTAAGGGTTCAGGGTTGAGGGTTGACAGGGCTTCGAACCAGTCGCTTTTCTCGAACGTGAGGCGGACGGTTTGCTTCGTCGGCAGATAGTTATAGACAACAATCGGCACCGAGACCTCATCGCCTTGCGTGAGGGCGACAGGAAAATCAATGTCCACGAAGAAATCCTGAAACACCCGCAGCGCGCCGTTGACCGAACCGATATGTCCTTGCCGCGACGACGCCAAACCCGTGAGCCGCCACGTCGTGATGGAGTCCGCCATCATCACGCTCAACGTCGCCCGCCCCCGCTCGTCGGTGATGAGCGCGGGCTCGGACAGCAGCGTTTCGGGAAAGAACTGGCGGATGCGGAGGGGTGGTTCGGTAACACTACGGCTTACATCATCGGTTGCATCATGGTCGTAGGGTGCTGCTGGGCGTCTCCACTTGGTGTGACCATCCACAGAACGTAACCTACGCTCTGCTTCTTCGTCTATGCCTCCTGCGCTTAATGCTTTCGTATCGAACTCCGATGGAGGCGGGAACTCTTCTGGCGTAGCCCCTCCCATATCTTCTGCTTGTGCCATCGCTCTTAGAGAAGAGTTTGCGAATGTCATCCTTGCCTTCTCTCGCGCCCTTGAAAATGCAGGTAACAAGAGGATGCCTCCCGCTAAGAAGAGGAGCATCGCCCACACAATGCCCGCAGCCAGGTTTTCCCGTCCCACCGTCCAGCCGACGCTAATGCCAATGAGGAAAGCAGTGGCAGCCAGAATGAGAGGTAGTGAGTCTTTCAGCCATTGCTCATAGTCGCTCTGTCGCTGCCGTGCCTCCACCATTCGTTCCTCGTAACCCGACCCAACCGATACGTCCATTCCTTCGCCCGCTGGCGCGGAGCAGAGCAACACACGCGCCGCTTGCTGAACGTCCGCTCCCTGACGGTCGCGGCTCGGACTATTACCATTTCCCAATTTCCCAATTTCCCAATTTCCCAACAGGCTCGTCAGACTGAGTGACGCGGGCAGCATGTAAGCCGTCGCACGCGGTTTGAGGATTTCTTCTTCGATAGCGAAGTAAACTTTCTCCAGCCCCGCCTGTCGTTCGCGCAAGGCGAAGACGCTTTCATCCACGATGTCCAACCCGATGGCGGCGGCTGTCGGCTTGCCGTCGCTGCTGACGGCGAATTCGATTTTTGCCTCGTCACCGGGGCGGAAGGTCTCTTTGTTGGGCGCGACCTTGACCTGCAAATCGCTGACGGGTTGAACGATGATGGTTCGCGTCGCCCGCGACATAGTATCGTGACGCAAACTATCAGTTTGCGTGTCAGCATCGCGCAATCTAATAGATTGCATCACGTAGGCGTGAAACGTCACCGCGCCGGCGAAGTCGGCGGAGAGGTCGAAGGTCGTTTGACCTTTGCCGCTCTGCAACTCAACCGTTGTCGTGGCGAGCGTCTGCCCGTCGCGGATGGCGTCCACGAACACCGCGCCCGTTTGCTGGCTGGACAGAACCGTCAACCGCGCCGTGTCGCCGACTTTGTAAATGGCTTTGTCGGCGCGGAGGAGAATTGCGTCGGTTGTCGGCGCATCGGCGGGGAGATTCAGCACCACGTTCGCCGCGTTGCCCTTCGCGTCACGCACCTCCACCGCACACTGCGCCGCGCCCGTCGGCGTCATGCGGAATTCACCCACGCCCAGCGCGTCCGTTACGCCGCCCGCGTTCGCCGCGCCGCCGACCATGAACCGCGTCGGCGCGGGTGAGCCGTCGGGATAACTGGTCACAACGTAAACGATGTTCTCCACCTTCGGCTTCAGCCGTCCGCCTTCGGGCACGAGCACGACGCGAATCGGTTGCGAGGCAACGGGCGCGGTCACGTTCGTCATCTCCTCATGGTTCGCCGTGTCGCGCACGCTGACCTCGCAACGTATCAGCGCGTTGCCCTGTTCGAGCGGCTGTCCCACGAAGTAGTCGGGCAGTTGTGTCTCAAACTCATACAGACCCTCCGCGTTCGTCTTGCCCTTGACGACGGCAAACTGATGGAAGGCGTAATCGAACGCCGAGAGTTTCACCGTCACCTGTCCACCCGACACCGGCTTGCCGAAGAAGTAGCGGGCGTTGACCGTGCCCTTGACCGTCTGCTTCGGCTGATACCACGCGCGGTCGAGTTTCGCCTCAACCTTGAACTTGGGCAGGACGTAGCGCTGGACGGAGAAGTCACGCTCGGCAGCGACATGAGTGGGAGAATGAGAGAGTGGGAGAGCGGGAGAGAACGACTTTCCGCCCCGTTCTCCCGTTCTCCGTTTCTCCCACTCCCCCATTCTCCCATTCCAACGTTACTTTCACCTTGTAGACGCCCAGATTCACCTCATCCGCCAACTGAAAATCGGCGGCGGCGATGCCCCATTCGGAGACTTTCGTTTCCTGCTTGAAGACTTTGTTTTGCTTGGCGTCCTCGATTTCAATGGTCATCGTCGCGCCTTCGGCGGGTTTGAGGCTGGGGCAGAGGAGACTGAGCGTGCGGATGTGGACGGTCTGGCCCGGTTGGTAGAGGGGTTTGTCGGTGGTGAGGAGGATTTTCGCCTGACGCTCAACCGTGATGTCGCGGGCGACGCGGTCGTCCTCAGCGTATGCGACCAACTGCGCCGCGCCTTCTAATGACGGCGGCAGAGTGAACTTCGCCTCCACCATGCCGCGCGCGTCGGTGCGCCCGCGCCACAGCGAAAACTCTTTGCCGTCACTGCGCAACGCGGCGAGATAGACTTTCGTTCCGGGCATCGGTTCGCCCGTTTGATAATGCCGCGTGATGACCCGCGCCGCGCCCACACTGTTCCACGCGAACGACTTGGGCGCGAGCAGCGTCGTCGTCAGCGGGCTGACCGACCATTCGAGGTGCGTCATGCGGACGTGATACGTCACGGCGCAAATCAGAAACACGCTCATCGCGCTCAGAGTTATCAACCGTCTTCGCAGCCAAAGCGCGCTCCACCACGCTCGCACCCACTGCGTCCGCGATGCCGCGCGCACGCGCTCCATCACCGACGCCGTGAACGCTTCGGGCGCGAGCAGTTCCGTCACCGCGTCCTGTGTTTGCTCCACGACGCGCACGAGTCGCTCTAACTCTTTCGCGCAAGCGTGGCACGATTTGACGTGATTCTCCACCGCCTCTTGCAGCAAGTCCGACAGTTCACCGTCTACGTAAGCCGACAGGTATCGGCGCACATCGTCGCAGCGCATACGTCATCACCTCGATGGTGGTCTCTGAAAAATAATACGCTCGACGGGGGAGAAAAACGCCGGGGAAATGAAAAAATGTCCCACGGAGGCACTCCCACGGATAACGACAATAAAAAATCATCCGCGTTAGTGCACTCTGCGGGACATTTACAAATACTACTTCGACGCTTCCAAACTGGCGCAGACTAATTCCTCATCGTTGCGGGCGAAAATGTGCTTGTAGGCAAACGCGGGGTGCGACCAGCAAACGCCGTTGCGCTGTGGGAGTTGTCCCGTCGTCGGCTTGATGAGTTGGGCGCGGCTAATCTCGTCGAAGCCCTGCGGCGTCAGCCGTCCGATGATGAGTTGCCCGCGCTCATTGAACATCCACACTCTGTCGCCGTTTTTGACGAAGTGAATCGTCGCCCAGCGGTTGCGGGGGACAGCGGTGAGGTTCTCCCAGACGCGGTCGCCGTTTTTGGCGTCCAGACAGCGCAGTTCGCCGTAGCTGTCCACGCCGTAGATGTAGTCGCCGATGATAACGGGGGTGGAGATGATGGAGTGAAGGGCGTCCGTGTTGCGCTCGTTCTGCCCGCGCCGCTGCCAGATTTTTTCGACCGCTAGTCTGTCGGGCAGGAGGCGCAGCATCAGCGAACCGTCGTAAAAGCCGGAGAAGTAGAGCCGATCTTTGTCCACAATCGGGGTGGCGATGCCCAGAGGCTCTCGTGTAGAGGGGAAGGGGTAGTCCCAATACAGTCTGCCTGTCTGCGGGTCGAGTCCGACGATGCGGTCGCCCGTCCAGCAAATCAGCACCCGCTGGTTCGCCTGCGTGATCACAATCGGCGACGAGTAGTTGGCGCGGTCGTTCAATGCCCTCCAGCGTTCCTGCCCGGTCTTTTTGTCGAAAGCGACGAGGCAGGCGTTGTCGCTGCCGCCGATGTGGACGATCGCCAAACCGCCCTCAATCAACGGCGACGCCGCGATGCCCCAAATCGGCATACGAATTTTATACTCGGTGTTGAGGTCTTTGCTCCACAACACTTTTCCCGTCGCGGCATCGAGACAATGCAGGGTGCCCATCGCGCCCAGCGAATAAGCGCATCCATCGTCAATCGTCACAGACGCTCGCGGACCGTCAGGATAGCCGATGCCTTTGTAAACGCAATCGTAAGCGAACGTCCAAAGCCTTTTGCCCGTCTGCCAGTCGAAGCAGTGAACGCGCTCCTGCTCCTTTGGTTCGACAACGCGGTCCATGACGTAGACCCTGCCGTTCGCCACCGTCGGTCCGCTGTAACCGTTGGCAATCGGCGCACGCCAGCGAACCTTGATTTCGGGACCGTCGAACTTCTCAATCACGCCTTGCTCTTTCCACACTCCATCGCGGTTTGCGCCGCGCCATTGGGACCAGTCGTCGGCGCGCGCCGTCACAAGCAACGCGCTCAGGAAAAACACCAGGGCAAACATCCTTCTTCCGTCTCTCAGCATCATTCCTCCCCCCTAAGATGGGGCATGGTCTCGAGACCATGCCCCATCGTGGACGGTGCTTTCGTTCGACGAGGGGCGCAAACTTCCTTCAAAGAGACGTGGAACATCTCGCTATTGTGCTATCTGCACGACCGCTCGCGACCGCATGGACTCTTACACCGCGAACACGAGGCGCAGCATTTTCAAGCGGGTGAAAGCCCTTACGCCGAAGGAAATTGACAGGAAAGGGAGAAGAATGGAGTGCGAACGGGTGCAGGACGTAAAATTTGCAACCCTGGTAACGAGGCGCTGCTCCGACGGAGGTGGGGCAGGAGGCAGGAGGCAAATTTTACGTCCTGCGCCCCGCTGGAGCCCTCCTCCCACCGAATCGAATTCGGCGTCTAAGACGGCTACAAAGCCTGCTAAAAGCAGGCTGAACCGCAAACGAGTCTGCTTCAGCAGACTTTCGTTCTGGCGTCTTAGACACCGAATTCGATTCGGTGGCAACAGGGCGGCAAATTCTGCGTAATGCACCCAGTGCGAACTGTTAGTTGGCGCGATGTCATTGGAGAAGGAGGACGGCACGAATGAAGACGCGTTATCGCGTGGCTCTGCTTGGATTGGGCGGCATCTCCCGCGCGCACTTGCGCGGCTATCTGTCAGCCGAAAACGCTGACCGCGTGGAGATCGTCGCGGGCGCAGACATCAGCGAAGAAGCGAGGCAGCGATTCGCCGAATTGGGGCGGACTTACGCCGACTATCGTGAGTTGTTAGAACGCGAGCGACCCGACGTTGTTTCTATATGCACGTGGCCCCCCCTTCATCCTGAGATGGTCGAAGCCGCTGCTGCCGTTGGCGTGAAGGGGATTCTGTGTGAGAAACCGATGGCGGTGGATTTGCGGGGCGCAGACCGTATGGTGTCAGCCACACACACCGCGAATGCCGTGCTGGCAGTGGGACATCAGCGGCGTTTGCTCCCGCGCTACACTCACGCCCGTGAGATGATTACAAACGGTGACATTGGCGAGTTGGTTCAGGTGAGCGCGATTTGCGCCGGTGATTTGCTGTCGGACGGCACGCACGCCGTTGACCTGCTGCGCTTTCTGACGGGCGACGCGCCTGCTGTCTGGGTGATGGGCAACGTTGACGCGCGAGAGACTCGTATGCGCTACGGGCATCCAATAGAGACGGGAGCGTTCGCCGCTATTCATTTTGCCAACGGTGTGAGAGGTACGCTGGAAACGGGGATTTGCGCTCGCTCCGGCTATCAGCGCATGTTGATTTATGGCAGCGAAGGGCATATTGAAATCTGCGGTGACAGACCCGTTGCGGGAGAGCCGCCCCTGCGGGCGTGCGTTCACGGGAGGAATGAATGGGTCGTGCCGGAACTCCCGCACGTCGAAGCGTTCGCCCGCGAAATCGCCTTGCTGTTGGACGCGATGGAACGCGGCACGCCGCACCCGCTGGACGGCGTTTCGGCGCGGGCGACGCAGGAGATACTGATGGCGGTGTTTGAATCGGCGTTTCAACACGCACGGACTGATTTGCCGCTGAACGTTGCCGAACATCCGCTTCTCGCATGGCGAAACGGAGGGAAATTATGATGCTTCTATCGCTCATCGTTGCAGTGTCTCTGACGACGCAACCAGAGCAATCGCGCCCGATTGTCGGCGCGATTCGCTGGGACGCATGGCACGGGGACAAGGGAGAGCCGGGCAAGGCTGTGGAGCGTGCGCTCGGTCCCAAGCGGTGGCATCATCGGCTGCCGTTCTTTGGCAAAGTCGTCTCCGATACGCAGGTGGAAATTCGTGGTTACTCGCAGGACATCGTTGACAAGGAGATTGAATACGCTCGTCACGCGGGGTTAGACTACTGGGCTTTCGTCACCTATGAGCCGGAGAGCCCCATGAGCGAATCGCTTCGTTACTATCTTTCCAGCCAGCGCAAACAGGACATCAATTTCTGCCTCGTCACCAGCCCCCACAACTGGGGAAGCAAACAGCAATACCGCGAGAAAACGAAGCGCCTGCTCGCGCTGATGTCCGAGCCAACCTACCAGAAAGTTCTGGGTGACCGCCCCCTTCTCTACGTCGGTTTCATCAGTGAAAAGTGGATTAAAGCGTGGGGGGGATTCGAGGGTGGCAGACAGATGTTTGCTGATTTTCGCGCTGCCGCGCAGCAGGCAGGGGTGGGCAATCCTTACATCGTTATCATGGATTTCAACCCTACACAGGGCAAGCGGCTTTGTGACGAACTCGGCGCGGATGCCATCAGTGCTTACGCGACTTCGGCGCAAGGCAAAGGCGCGCCTTACGCGGAGTTAGCCCAACACGCCGAGAATTTCTGGGAGCGGTGCAAAGCGACAGGAGCGCACGTCGTTCCCATCGTGATGTCCGGTTGGGACCGCCGCCCGCGAGTCGAACATCCCGTCCCGTGGGAGACGTGGCAGAAACCGGGAGAGGGCATTGAGAAATACTACGAGTCGCCAACGCCTGCGGAACTCACGGCGCATCTCCAGCGCAGCCTGACGTGGGTTGCGGAGAACGCGAAGGCTGCGCCGGCAAAAGCCGTTCTCATCTACGCCTGGAACGAAAACGACGAAGGCGGTTGGCTCGTGCCCACGCTCTCGGAAAAGACCGCCCGCATAGACGCAATTCGGAAGGTGTTGAAATCAGACGAGAGGGGAAATGGATGACCGCAGGCGTTACGCGGTGGCCGTCTTACGGTCCGCAGTTTCTCGGCGCGAGCGTCATCACGCAGCCGTTCGTTCCCGTCAACGGCGCGTTCGCCGTGCCGCAAGGACCAGGCTGGATCCTCGAAGTTGACGAAGCGAAGATAGAAGCCATCCTGGCAGAGGGTTAAGATCGAAGAAAGCTATCGGTAGCATCTCCCGGCGCGTTCCTCATAAGGGCAGCGACTCAGTCTGACGCGCTGGGAGTCGCTACCTATAATATTGCGTAGGAGGAATCATGGCTTTGAAAGTGGGCGTTGTGGGGATGCGCGGGATTGGGATGCATCACGCGAACTGTTACAAACAGGACGAGTTGGCGGAACTGGTCGCCGTGTGCGACCTCGTCAAAGAAGTTGCGGACGCAGCGGCGGAAAAGTTGGGCGTGAAAGCCTATTACAGCCTCAAGGACATGCTGGCGAATGAGCCGCTGGACATCGTGGACGTGAGCACCGGCGGCAACGAAAACGGCAGTTGGCACTACGAGCCGACGATGGAGGCTCTGGAGGCGGGCAAGCACGTTCTCGTTGAGAAGCCGCTGTCCAACGACATCCGCGAAGCGCGGGAGATGGTCGCTAAAGCCACCGAGCGAGGCGTCTATCTCGGCTGCAATCTGAACCACTACTTCACCCCTCCCGCTGAGCGGGTGAGGAAATACATGGACGACGGCGAAATCGGCGAACTCGTTTACTGCCTGCACAAGATGGGCTTCGCTGGCGGCGAGAGGACGTATCGTCCGGCGACGGGAGCGCGGGTCAAAGGCTTTCCCTACTTCCACATCAAAGCGTTCCTGTCGCACCCGTTCAGCGTCATGCGCTATTTCTGCGGCGACGTGACGCACGTGCAGGCGTTCGTGAGCCGTCCCGGTTTTCGGCGCAACGCGGGCGACGTGATGCTTTCGATTAACAGCATTCACCTCAAGTTTGCCAACGACTGCGTCGGCTACCTGCTCAGTCAGCGCGGCGACACGACGTTCGGTTTGGGCGGATGGTGGAGCGTCGAGGTCGGCGGCACGCGGGGGACGTTCTGCATTGAGAACTGCATCGAAAAAATCACTTTCTGGCAATCGCCCGGACCGGAAGGCACCCCAGAACCCGTTGTCACACACTCCGGCATCAGCGACTTCGGACAAACGTTCCCGCGCCGCATCCACGCTTTCCTTGAGGACATCACAAACAACGTTCCTCCCGACAAGTTGCGAGCGTCGGGACGCGACGCGCTCGCGGCGTTGGAGTATACGTGGGCGACGATAGAATCTTACGAGCAAGGCGGTGCGCTGGTGCGCCCTCACCCGCTGCCGCCGGTACATGGGGAAGTGAGAAGTCAGAAGGATTAAGATGTACGCATACAAGGATGCAAGGATACAAGGATGCAAGGATACAAGGATGCAAGGATACAGAGACGCAGTGTCATTCTGAGCGGAGCGAAGAATCTCGTCAGTAAAGCGAAGTCAATGAAGGGGTAAGATGCTTCACTGCGTTCGGCATGACATTGCATCCCTGCATCCTTGCATCCCTGTATCCAAATCATTCTCGGAGGAAAACGTGAAACTCGGAGCCAATTCCGTTCTCTTCGGCGGCTATGATATGGAGACCGCCTTCAAGCACATTGCGATGTGCGGCTACGACGGCATCGAACTGTCGGCGATTGATGGGATGAGCGAGCATCTCGTTCTGTCACGGTGGCGGGAACTCGCCCCGGAAATCAAGCGGCTGTCAAAGAAGTACGGTCTGGAACTGTTAGCGATGGAACAGCCGTCGCAAGATCCAGCGAAAATGGAGCAAGCGTTTCAGGCGGCTGTCGAAATCGGCATTCCCATCGTCAACTGCGGACCGGGCGGCAAGTCGGATGACGAAGAGGCGTGGTCCCCCGTCATTGACTCGCTGGGCAAATTAGCGAACATGGCAGAGAAATACGGCGTGACGCTGTGCGTCAAGGCGCACGTCGGCGGCAGCATCTACAACACGCCCACCACGCTGCGGGCGATGAAGGAGATTTCTTCGCCAGCGTTTGGCATTGACATGGATCCATCGCACATTCACCGCGCGAACGAGAACCCAGTCGAGGCGATTGCCGCCGTTATTTCTCGCGTGAAGCACGTCCACATCCGCGACTGCAAGGGACGCGAGCGCGGACCGGGCAAACCCGAAATGCAGGCGAACGGACGCGGCGACATTGATTTGGTTGGCTACATTCGTGTGCTGCACGAGCACGGCTACAACGGTCCGCTCGACTTGGAAATCATCGGCGCGAAAGACTACTCGTTGGAACAGTGCTGCATCATCGCCGCCGAATCTCGCGGACACATGCAGGCGTGCCTGCAAGCGTGTGGAGCGCGGTAGAGTTCTTGACGCGGGGCGTGAAATCCTTTTCCGCTGATGCAAAAGGCGTAAAAGGATTTCACGCTCTACGGCAAACCGAAGCCACTATGAAGCAACGCATTCTATTATTCTCTTGCGTACTGTTGTCGCTCGTCCTCTGGGGCGCGCGTTGGCAGACGACACCCGCGCAAACCGCGCCGCCTGCGCGACCGAACATCCTGTTTATCATGTCGGACGACCATGCGGCGCACGCCATCAGCGCGTACGGGAGCAAGGTCAATCGCACGCCCAACATTGACCGCCTTGTTCATGGCGGCGTGCGCTTCACGAACTGCTTCGTCACCAACTCCATCTGCACGCCCAGCCGCGCCGCGATTCTGACGGGAAAATATGCTCACCTCAACGGCGTGCCCGTGTTCAACCGCTTCGACGGCAGCCAGCCGCACCTTGCCAAATATCTTCAGTCAGCGGGCTATCACACCGGCATCGTCGGCAAGTGGCATCTCGGCAGCGACCCGACGGGTTTTGACTACTGGAACATCCTGCCCGGTCAGGGGGTTTATCACAACCCCGTCCTCATTGAGATGGGGCAGCGCAAAACTCACACCGGTTACGTCACCGACATCATCACCGACCTTGCCATTGAATTCATCAAAAACCGTCCCAAAGACAAACCGTTTTTTCTGATGTGCCATCACAAGGCTCCGCACCGCCCGTGGCAGCCCGACGAAAAACACGCGAAGCAGTTTGAAAACGTTCAAGTTCCTGAACCGGAGACGTTCCACGACGACTACGCCACGCGTTCATCGGCGGCAGCGGAAGCCACGATGCGCATTGACCGCGACCTGCGGCCCGGCGATTACAAACAGACGCCGCCCCCCAACCTCTCGGCGGAGGAACTGAAAAAGTGGAAATACCAGCGATACATACGCGACTACCTTGCCTGTGTCGCGTCGGTGGACGACAATGTGGGGCGTCTGCTCGACTATCTCGACCAGAGCGGTCTGGCGCAGAACACCCTCGTCGTTTACACTTCCGATCAAGGGTTCTTTCTGGGCGACCACAACTGGTTCGACAAGCGGTTCATGTACGAAGAGTCGCTGCGGATGCCGTTCATCGTGCGCTGGCAGGGTCGCATCCAACCCGGCAGCGTGAACGACGCCATGATTCTCAACGTGGACTTCGCGCCGACGCTGCTCGCCTGCGCCGGGCTGTCCGTGCCGTCTGACATGCAGGGGCGCAGTTTCCTGCCGCTGCTGCGGGGTCAAAAGCCGAAGGACTGGCGCACTTCCATGTACTACCGCTACTATCACTACCCCCAGCACCACCGCGTGCAACCGCATTACGGCGTGCGCACCGAGCGATACAAACTCATCTACTTCAACAAACTCAACGAGTGGGAACTGTTCGATTTGCAGAAAGACCCGCGTGAGTTGAAGAACGTTTACAACGACCCGTCCTACGCGGACGTCTTGAGGAAACTCAAAGAGGAAATGTACCGCCTGAAAAAAGAGTTGAGGGACGAGAACCAGTTTGAAAACGCCGTGCCTAAAGACGACGTTTGAACCGCCGCGGTACAAACGTGGACTATGTCCCCACTCCCGTCATTACGCGAAGACTTTGACCATCTCAATCAGAAAGAGCCTCCTGATGGCATCGTAGCCGCGGTCGTTTGGGTCTTCCAGATTGCTGTAATACCAGTAATGCGGGTCTTCGGCGCGATAGTGCCTGCTGGATTTGTCTCGGCAATGGATTCCGTGCCCCAAGAAATGCGAATGTATGTCCACCAGATGGACGTTCTCATAATCGCGGGAGACATCGGCGACGACCTCGTTCATCAGAGCAAGCACTCTCAATCCATCCGACCAGTGCGGAAGTCCCGCGTTTGCGTTCTCGGCGTCGCCCACGCCATCGGTGGGGTCGTAGATGTTCGCCAGAAAAATCTCACAGCCACCGGGGAATCTCTCCTCCACGCCTTCGATGAGTGCCTTGAGCCGGTCTCTAAAATTCTTCGCCCACTTGACCGCTTGCTCGTAGGTGCAGCCGAACATCGCGCCGTCGCGAGGAGGCGTTCTGCCGTAGTTGTGAATGACGTCATTGCCTCCAGTGGTCATCACGACAATTCCCTTCACGTCAGCAGGAAAGCGGCTGATCCTTGAAAGTTGCTTCTTCAGATGTTCCTCCGACACCGTTCCAGACATGGCGTAGTTGCGAACTTCTAAACGCG
>FWWM01012846.1_pt1 | contig 13759 bp, 11 predicted proteins | sample 2228351 | NCBI WGS metagenome assembly FWWM01 (sample SAMEA103939774, study PRJEB20133) | metagenome | reverse complement strand
CACCCATTGCAATCCCGAGTTCAACGAGAACCGCTCCGGCAGCATTGGTTTGCCCTTCCCCGACACCGAAGCCAAGCTGGTTGACCTCTCCACCGGTGCCGATCTGCCAATGGATGGCGACCCCGAGACGGTCGGCGAGCTATGCATTCGCGGGCCACAGGTGATGAAAGGCTATTGGAATCGCCCCGACGAGACGGCCAAGACCATTGATGCCGATGGCTGGTTGCACACCGGCGACATCGCGCGCATGGATGCGGATGGCTATTTCTACATCGTGGATCGCAAGAAGGACATGATCAACGTCGGCGGTTTGAAGGTGCTTCCGCGCGACGTGGAAGAGGTGCTCTTCACGCACCCGGCCGTGTTGGAGGCAAGCGTGGTCGGCGTGCCGCACCCGGCGCGCGGCGACGATACGCTCACTGCGTTCGTCGTGCTCAAGCCGGACGCAAGCGTGACAGCCGACGAGCTGAAGGAGTTCTGCAAGAAGAGCCTGGCGCCGCATAAGATCCCGCGCGTGATCGAGTTCCGCAAGGAGCTACCCAAGACACAGGTCGGCAAAGTGCTGCGGCGTGTTCTGATCGAAGAAGCGCAAGCGCAACAGCAGGGCGCCAGCATGTGACGCGTCGGCGTCTCAGCGCCGCCGGCGCAGGTGGAGGTGGTTGCGCGCCAGTTCGTTGAATGCGCGCAGTTTCTCCTCGGTGCCGATCACGATCAGCCGCATCCCACGTTCGAAAGCCGCGCTCGATTGCAGCCGCATGCGTTTGCCTGTGGCCGGGTCTGTGTAGGCCAGGAGCGCGATGCCATGCGCGTCGTTCAGCTCCGACTGCGACATGAGTTGCCCGATCAGTGGCGAGCCTTCGCCAATGGTGATCTGCTCCAGCCAGAGTTCGAGATCTTCCGAATGCATGACCTCGTCGAGGAAGTCGGCCACGTCCGGTCGAATGATGACGCTGACCATCCGCCGGCCGCTGATGGTGTAGGGCTCCACCACCCGATTTGCGCCGGCGCGGATCAGCTTGGGGATGGATTCTTCGTAGTTCGCTCGGGCGATGATATACAGGTCGGGACGCATGCCGCGGGCCGTGAGCGTGATGAACACATTCTCCGCGTCCGATGAGGCGCAAGCGATGAGGTGGCTCGCCTGGGTGATGCCTGCTTCCTGCAGACGCCTTTCGTCGGCGGCGTTGCCACTGACGACCAGATGCCCCTGCGCCTCCAGCCGTGCCGCTTTCTCGGCATCCATCTCGATGATGACGTAGGGCATCTTCTCCCGGATGAGCTCATGCACGACGTGTCGCCCAACGCGGCCATAGCCACAAACAATGGTGTGCTTCTTGAGGTGCTCGATCATGCTTCTCCTCCGGCGGGCGCGCAGCTCATTCTGCCAGTCGCCCAACACCAGAAATGCGCCCAGCGCCGTGAGCGAGTAGTACACCAACCCGACGCCGCCCAGGATGATGAACATGGCAAAGATTCGCCCGGCGTTGTTCAGAGGGATGATTTCACCGTATCCGACGGTGGTGATGGTGGTCACCGTCATGTACAGCGCGTCCAGCAAGCTGGCGCCCGATAGCAGGCTGAACCCGATCGTGCCGACGGTCAGCAGCACTGCCAGGTAGATCGCTGCAAGGAGTGCGCTGCGACGCGGTTGCCAGGTCGAGTTGCGCCGCATTCGATGATGATTATATGAAGCGATGAAATGTTGTGTTCTCGGTGCCACCGGATTCATCGGCGGTCAGATCGCGCGCGCAGCCGTTCAGGCGGGTTGGCATGTGCGCGCGGCGCGCCGCCATCCGACCAGTGTCGGCGCCATCGGCGATTTGCCGGTGGAGTGGGTGCAGGCTGACCTTCGTGATTTGCGGATGCTCGTCGCAGCGATGCGTAGCTGCGAGGTGCTCTTTCACGCTGCAGCCGCCTATCCCCAGGACTTTCGTCATGCTGAGCGCGCCGTCGCCGAGGCGAGCGCAGAGATGGCGCGCGTGTTGGAGGCGGCGCGAGAAGCCGGCATCCGGCGCCTGGTCTACACCAGTTCGCTCACTACCCTGGCGCGCCGTTTCGAGCAGGGCATGCCCCCGCTCGACGAGATGGACTTCTATGTGTCCGGCACAGCCAACAGCGCCTATTACGAAGCCAAGCTGGCGATGGAGCGCCTCGCACTGGCGTCGCGCGACCTGGACGTGGTGACGATGTTGCCAACGGCCGTCTTCGGCCCGGGTGATGTGAAACCGACGACCGGCCTCGTGATCCGCGAAGCGGCGCGCGGCCACATCCCGATCTACTTCGATGCGGTGATCAATGTGGTGGATGGGCGCGATGTAGCTGCATCGCACCTGTCGGCTGCGGAGCGTGGGCGTGCCGGCGAGCGCTACATCCTCGGTGGGCACAACATGACGATGGGTGAGCTGCTGGAGGTGGTGGATCGCTGTCAGGGCATGCACCGTCCCCGGTTGCACATCTCGCGCGGCGCAATGCGGGCATTCGTTCGCCTGACCGATGCGCTTCCATTCGTGCATCTACCAGAGAACATTCGCACCTTCGAGTTCTGGGGGCCGGTGAGCAGCTCAAAGGCCGAGCGTGAGCTGAGCCATGCCGCGCGGCCGTTCGAGGAGACGGTGCGCGATACGCTGGCGTGGTTTGGCATCCGCCCCTCGGATGCGAGTTGAAGGGGACCGATCACTTCACCGCGAACATCGGCCTCTCGCCACGCAGGACGCGCAGCACGTCCTCGGCCACCGCCGTGCACACGCGCGCCTGTGCCTCGACGGTCAGCCCGGCGATGTGGGGCGTGAGCAGCACGTTGTCGAGTTGCAGGAAAGGATCATCTTCGTCCGGCGGCTCATGCGCGCGCACGTCGAGCGCGGCGCCGCCCAGCCGCCCTTCCCGAAGCGCCTGGACCAGCGCGCCTTCGTCCACGATCCCGCCGCGGCTGCTGTTGATCAGGATCGCGGTCGGCCTCATCAGCGCCAGCCGCTCGGCATCAATCAGGTTCGACGTCGTGGGCGTGAGCGGCACGTGCAGCGAGACGAAGTCGCTCTCGCGCAGCACGTCGTCCAGCGCCATGAGCCTGATGTCGAACTCTGCGGCGGCGAAATGCGTCGGCGTGATGAGCGGGTCGTGGGCGACCACGCGCATGCCGAATGCATCGGCACGCTTCGCCACGCGCGCGCCGATGTCGCCCAGGCCGATCAGGCCGAGCGTCTTGCCGTAGAGTTCGACGCCCGCGCCAAACGTCGCGCGCTCCCACCTGCCGCGCGATGTGCTGCGGTCGGCGGCAGGCAGCTTGCGCGCGAGCATCAGCATCGCTGCGATAGTGTATTCGGCCACCGAGATGGCGTTGGCGTTGCCGCCGGTGACGACGGTGATGCCGCGCTCGCGCAGGGCGTGCAGGTCGAGGTTATCCAACCCGACGCCCAACCGCCCGACCACTTTGAGCCTGTGCGCATGTGCCAGCAACTCGGCATCCACCCGCGTCTGATTGCGGACGATCAACGCCGTGCACTCGGCGAGCAGATCGAACAGATGGGCACGGTCGCGCCAGAGGGCCGGGTCGTAGATCGTCGTGCCCGCGGCTTCGAGGCGCTCGATGCCGGATGGCATCCATTCGGTGATCAGGAAGCGCATTGGGTGGGTTGGGGGCTACGTGACGTCGCGAGCGATCTGCTCCAGTGCATCCGGCTGATTCGGGTCGAGCACTGGCAGCGGCTCCGGCGCGATCAGCTCGGCGTTCTTGAAGGCGCTGCCGCAACTGAACAGCACGGTCTTGTCCGCCGGCGAGAGAAAGCCGCTCGCGCGCAGTTTCTTGTAGGCCGACAGCGTAGCCGCGCCCTCCGGCGAGGCAAAGACGCCGGCCAGCCGCGCCATCTCGCGCATGTCGCGCACGATCTCCTCGTCGCGCACGGTGATCGCCGTGCCACCGCTGCTTCGCACTGCGTCGAGGATCAGGTAGTCGCCGATCGCCATCGGCACGCGGATGCCCGGCGCGAGCGTGTGCGCGTCGGGGAAGAGCTCGGCATGGCGCTGCCCGGCCTCGAAGGCGCGGACGATCGGCGCGCATCCTTCTGCCTGCACCACGATCATCTTCGGGCGCTGCGGGCCGATCCAGCCCAATCGCTCCAGCTCGTCGAACGCCTTCCACATGCCGACGATGCCGGTGCCGCCGCCGGTTGGGTAGATGATCGCGTCGGGCAGGGTCCAGCCGAAGTGCTCGGCCAGCTCCAGCCCCATCGTCTTCTTGCCCTCCTGCCGGTACGGCTCGCGCAGGGTGGACACATCGAACCAGCCTTTGCGCTTGGCGCCCTCGCGCACCAACCGGCCGGCGTCGTTGATCAGCCCTTTCACCAGGTAAGTGCGCGCGCCATACTGGTAGCTCTCCTTACGCATCATCTCCGGCACGTCCTGCGGCATGAACTGATACACGGCCATGCCGGCCCGCGCACCGTAGGCTGCCAGCGCCGAGGCTGCGTTGCCCGCCGATGGGATGGCGACTGCTGTCATACCCAGCTCCTTCGCCTTCGACACGGCTGCTGAGAGGCCGCGAGCCTTGAAGCTGCCGGTGGGGTTCAGCCCTTCGTCTTTGATCCAGAGTTGATCGGTGCCCAGGTGCTCGCCCAACCGTCCGGCGGGCAAGAGTGGTGTGCAGCCTTCGCCCAGCGTGACGACGTTGGACGGATCGCGCACCGGCATGATCTCGAACCAGCGCCACATATTGAATGGCCGGCATCGCAGATCGTCTTTGCGGAACTCGCGCTTTGCCGACTCGAGGTCATAGCGAGCGAACAGCACCTTGCCGCACTTCGGGCAGGTGGTGTGAACTTCATCGGCAGAGCACGTCTCGCCGCAGTAGGTGCATTCGAGGTGGGAGAGGAAGGAGCGCATGGTTTAGTGCGTATTGCGTGTTTTGTATTCCGCGTTCCGCGGTGCGTATCCCATATTGCGCGTTGTGCGACGGATCACGCCATACGGAGCACGAACTATGGAATACGGACTACCTCACCCCACCCATATTCATCACCATCAGCTTCGGCTCGGTCATCTCTTCGATGGCGTATTTGACGCCCTCGCGGCCCAGGCCGCTGGCTTTCACGCCGCCATAGGGCATGTGGTCCACCCGGAAGGTAGAGACGTCGTTCACCTGCAAGCCGCCGACCTCGATCTCCTCGAAGGCCGCCATGATGCGGCCCAGGTCTTGTGTGAAGATGCCGCCTTGCAGGCCGTAGTCGGTGCTGTTGGCGAGGTGAATCGCCTCGTCCCACGTGTCGTACGCGCCGACGGTGAGCACCGGCGCGAACACCTCCTGGCAACTCACTTTCATATCGGGCTGCACGTCGCTGAGGACGGTGGGGTGGAGCAGGGCGCCTTCACGGCCCCGTCCCAGCAACTTGCGCGCGCCTTGGGCCAATGCTTCGTTCACCCAGGCCTCTGCCTGTGCGGCAGCCCGCTCGGTGATCATCGGGCCGACGTCGGTCTCCTCCAGGCGTGGGTCGCCTGTTTTGAGCGCATTGACCTCGTCGAGCAGCGCCTCGACGGCCTCGTTGTAGATCGGGCGATGAATGAGCACGCGCTGCACGCTGATGCAGTTCTGGCCGGCGTTGGTGAAACCGCCGAAGGCGATGCGCTTGGCGGCGTAGGCGATGTTTGCGTCTTCGTGCACGAGCACAGCGGCGTTGCCACCCAGCTCGAGCGCGGCGCGTTTGCGCCCGCATACGCTCTTCAGATGCCAGCCGACCTCGCTGCTGCCGGTGAACGAGAACATGGCGATGCGGTCATCGCGCACCAGCTTCTCCGCCTGTGCGCCGCTGCACGTCACCACGCTCACGGCTTCCGGTGGCGCACCGGCTTCCAGCAACATCTCGCCCAGCAAGAGCGCCGAGAGCGGCGTGGCAGTAGCCGGCTTGAGGATGACGGCGTTTCCGGCGGCGAGCGCCGGGGCGACCTTGTGGCAGGCCAGGTTCAGCGGGTAGTTGAACGGCGCGATGCACAGGATGACGCCGAGCGGGAAGCGCCGGACAAGGCCGAGGCGATTCTCGCCGTCCTTCGTCCAGTCCATGTTGACTACCTCGCCATGGATGCGGCGCGCCTCTTCGCTGGCGATGAACACCGTTTGTTTGGCGCGCGCCACCTCGCCCCGGGCAGCCTTTTTGGTCTTGCCGCCCTCCATCACCAGCGCTTCGACCAGCGCCTCAGTGCGCGCTTCCATCTGGGCGTGCAACCGGCGCAGGATGGCTGAGCGCTCGTGGGCTGGCAGCTTGCGCATCAATCGTGCGCCGCGCTGTGCCGCCTGCACGGCTTCGTCGAGGTCGGCGCCGGTCGGCACACAAATCTCCGTGACTGTCTCGCCGGTGAACGGGAACTTCAATTTGAACGTCGTGCTGCTGGCGCGCCATTGGCCGCCGATGAGGAATTGCTTGAAATCACTCATGACTCTCTATTTGGAAACAAGGAGAAGCGGAGAAACGACGAACATCGCCCTGTCATTCCGAACCCGACCACCCAACCTCAGCTTGAAGATAAGTCTATGCGCGGGTCCAAAAATCTCAGCTCCAGCAAACCGATCGGTCAGTTCAACGCATGGGTTCCTCGCTTCGCATCGGAATGACAATCCAAAGTCAAAGCAGTTTGAACTGACGCCATTTCTCAATGTGTCTTGTGCAAATGCGAAATGAAAGATGAAAGATGAAAGATGAAAGATGGCAAATCGGCCTCGTCATTCGTACTTCGACTTGTCCCAGAACTCCTGAAACTTCGCCAGCCCGTCGCGGGTGTAGGGGTGATCGAAGGCATCTTTATAGACGGCGTGCGCAGCGGTGACGATATCCGCGCCGGCGACGGCGGCGTCGGCAATTTGGCGGCCGTTGCGCACGGCTGCGACCAACACCTCGGTGCCGAAGCCGTAATTGTCGCGGATGTCCACGATGTCCTCAATCAGGCTGCGGGTCTCCTCGGCGTTGGCCTCCTTCCAGCCGATGAATGGCGAGACGTAGAAAGCGCCTGCGCGCATGGCCGCCAGCGCCTGCACCGCGTTGAAGACCAGCGTGACGTTCACGCGGATGCCGTCTTTGGCGAGAATCGGAATCGCTTTGAACGCCGGCTCGATGCAATGCAGCTTGATGACGAAATTCGGGTGCATCGCCGCCAGCTTGCGGCCTTCGCTCACGAATTCGTCCACCGTCTTGTAATGGGGATTGACCTCGACCGACACAGTCTTATCCGTGCCCTCGACCAGCTTGCCGATCTCGCGGATGACCTGCAACATCGGCTTGCCGGATGCCTGGACGTGGCGCGGGTTGGTCGTCACGCCGTCAATGTCCCACATGTCGAGCGCGTAGGCGATCTCGTCTACGATGGCGCTGTCTAGGAAGAACTTCATCTTGATTTCCCTGTTAAGTGATTTTTGGCACGGTCAATTCTCAATTCTCAATTTTCAATTTCACCTTCCCACAAACCCCGTCAACGCAATGCCCTGCACGAAATAGCGCTGGGCGACGATGAACAGTACCAGCACCGGGATGAGCATCAGCGTGCTGGCGGCGAACACCAGCTCCCAGTTGGCCAGGTTCGAGTCGTTCAGCGCACGCACGCCGAGCGACAGCACCCAGTTGTCCAGCCTGTTCAGATAGATCAGTGGGGTGAGGAATTCGTTGTAGTGTTGGATGAGCGCAAACACCGCGATGGTGGCGATGACCGGTTTGCACAGGGGCAGGATGACCTGCCAAAGGATTTGCCAGCGGTTCGCGCCGTCGATCGTGGCGGCTTCGTCCAATTCTTTCGGGATGCCGCGCAGGAATTGATACATCAGGAACACGTAGAGCGTGGTCACCGCGAACCAGAACGGCACGGTCAGCGGGGCAAACGTATCAATCCAGCGAAAGCTGCGGAACATGATGAAGCGCGGGATGAGGGTGACGATCTCTGGGAGCATGATCGTCGCCACCATCAGGGCAAAGATGATCCGCCGGCCGGGGAAGTCCATCCGCGCCAGTCCATAGGCGACGACGGCTGTCGAGAGCACTGTGCCGACGACCGCCAAACCGACGACGACGAACGTGTTCCAGGCAAATCTGGCGAAGGGCAGCGTCTGGAAGACTTTGGCGTAGTTGCTCCACTGCGGAGACTCCGGGATCCACACGATCGGATGCTGAAAGACCTCGGTCGAGGCTTTGAGCGACGACGAGATCATCCAGAACGTCGGCGCCAGGAAGGTGATCAGGCACAGCGTCATCACGATCTGCAGGATGACCAGGCCGGCGATGCGCGTCATCTTACGCCCGCTGTGCTGTGCGGCGCCCGCGGAGGTGGTTAGCATTTGAGTTGTCATTGCCTGTCGTGCATTTCGCGTTCCGCAACACGGAATACGGAATACGTCACTCTTTCAGTCCGAGTAATACACCCACCGCTGCGAGATGCCGAACTGGGCGATGGTGAAGCCGATGACGATGACGAACAGCTCCCACGACAATGCGGCGGCGTAGCCCATGTTGAAGAACTGGAATCCTTCACGGTAGATGTTGAGCACGGCGAACAGCGTCGCGTTCTGTGGGCCACCGTCGGTCATGATCAGCGCCGGCACGAAGATCTGGAAGGAGTTGATGATGGCGATTACGCAGTTGTAGAAGATCAGCGGCGTCATCAGCGGGATGACGATGCTGAACAGGCGACGCACCGGCCCGGCGCCGTCAATGCTGGCCGCTTCGAGTAGCGACTGTGGAATGTTGCCCAGCCCGGCGATGAAGATCACCATCTGCCGGCCGATCATCCAGAACGACATGATGATGAACGCCGGTTTGGCCAGCTCCGGCTGGAACAACCACTTCAGTGGTGGGATGCCCAACCAGCCCAGCGCTTCGTTCAGAATGCCGAACTCCGGATGGAACACGCGCTGCCACACCACCGCGCTGGCCACCAGGGGCACGATGATCGGCAGGTAGAAGCCAGCGCGATACAGATCTCGAAAGCGAATCGCCTGCGTCAAAGCCAGGGCCAGGGTGAACGAGATGACGAGCTGGATCGGCACGGCGAAGACGGTGTAGAACGCGCTGTTGTACAGGCTGAGCTGCGCCGTCGGGTTGGTGAGCGCCTTGATGTAATTGTCCAGGCCGACGAACGTCGGCGAGCCGATCAGATTCCATTTGTGGAAGGACAACCATACGGCGTAGAGCATCGGAAAAGCCGTGAAGACCAGGAATCCGATGATGAACGGTGAGGTGAACAAATAGCCTTCCAGCCAGTCGCGTAGCCTGCCGCGGCCGACGCGGCGCGTTGGCGCATCGGTCTGTGCTTTCGTGATCACTGCCATCGTGCCCTCCGGTTGTGTGAGCGGGTCGCGTATTCCGTAGTGCGCGTTTGCGTCGCGCACTACGGAATACGCACTGCAGAACACGGAATGCGCTGTCCGAGTCTGCCGGCCTTTACTTCGACTTCCAGTGCTCGTCCAACAACGCCTGCACCCCTTCGTCCACCTTGGGCAACACCTCCGCGGCGGTAGCGCTGCCGCCGATCAGCGGATCCCAGCCGACCGGCTTCACGACCTCACTCCACATCTTCGAGCGCGGCACGCCGCCAACGACGTCCACCTCGGAGCGATTGAAGGCCTCCAGCAACGCCTTGCCGTTCTTCACCTCGAAGCGCTCGGTGACCACCGGCAGCCAGAAGTTCTCGATCAGCGCGCTGGTATTGGGGATGCGGCCGGTGATCTCGGAGTACATCTTGTCGCCCTCTTCGCCGGCCATGAACGAGGCGAATCCCCAGGAAGCCTCGAGCTGATCGCCCTTCAGCAGTGCCACGCCCTCCGTCCAGCCGCGATGGCGGCGCTTTTCGTCCCCCATCTTCGGCATCAACACGATGTCGAAGGGCACGTTCTTGTTCTCCTCGCGCAGCTGCGGGCTGTTGAGTGCGGGGAAGAACCATGGGCCTTCGTACTTCATCGCGACGTTGCCGGTCTGGATGGTGTTCGCACCGCCCTGCAGGTCGGCCGGCGTCGGTGCGATCTTCATCTTGTAGTACACGTCCGACGCCATGGTCTGCACGATGTTCACGATGGCAGGCTGATTGAACATCGCTTTCTTTGGATCGTACAGCGAGTCGAATTCCTGATTGCCCGTCAGACGGATCCAACCGATGTCGCGGAACCAGTTGCCGTTGGCTTGCAAGCCGAACATCTTCTTCTCGGGGTTCGTCAGCTTGGTCGCCATCTCCATGAACTCTTCGAACGTCCAGTCGTCGGTTGGGAACTCCAGCCCGGCTTCCTCGAACGGCTTGCGCGCGTAGAACATCAACATCGCCGCGCGCTGGAGCGGGATGAGGTAGCGCTTGCCGTTGCGCATCGTCGTGCCCTCGATGCTGGCGACCCCTTCGGGATACACATCTTTGAAGTAGGGATTCGCGTTGACGAACTCATCAATGGGCGCCAGCACATCCTGGTCGGCGTAGGGTTGCCACTCCCATCCCTGGAACGAAGATATGCCGGGCGGCGTGCCGCCGGCGATGGTGGTTTGCAGCTTGGGATAGAAGTTTGCGCCCGGGTCGGCTACAGGTGTGACGTTCACGGTCACGTTCGGCGCGATTTCCTTATAGCGCTTGGTCAGCGCTTCCCAGGCCGGGATGTCGGCGTTGTCGCCCCACGCCAGAAAGTCCACCGTGGCGGGGGCAGCAGCCGGGGCAGTGGTGGAGCCTCAGCCGGAGCCTGTGGTGCAGCCGGGGCGGGGGGTGCGGCACAGGCGGCCAGGGCGGCCAGCCCCGCGCCTTGTGCACCCAAGACGAGAAAGCGCCGGCGTGAAATTCTGACGGTCGTGGTCTTCTTCTGGTTCATGTCCTTTCCTCCTGGAAGTTCCTCACTCAAATCGAGTGCATATCGCTCATCACGTCGCTCACGGTTGGGATAGGGTGTTCGTCCTGCTCGCTACTCATCACCTCCTTGGTGCCTCGTCTCTGCGCTGCGATCGTTACAGCGACAGAACCGGCATGCCCAGCATCCTGGCCAGGGCGCGCAGCGCGGCTGTGTGGTCCCCATAGGTCAGGGCGAGGTGATGTTCCAGGCCCTCTTCCATGATGGTGGTGAGCACGTCGCGCACCGGTCGGGCGAAGCGAATCACGCCCGATGTGCCGCTGAAGCTCGGCGGCGCAGCCAGCATCTCGCCGTTGCCGATCACCATCCGCAGGTCGCCTCCCGACTGGCTGAGGCGCGCGACTGTGACGCGTCCGGGCTTCAAGGCAAACTCCATCACCAGCGGTAGTTTGCGATTGGAGTGCAGCCCGCCCTGCGGCTTGCCATCCGGGTCGGCCATGCTGAGTGGCGCCTGCCCGCAGTGCCAGACTACAGCGGTGTTCTCTGCCGGGTTGCACTCGACCAGGTCGGTGCCGAAGGCCGGCTCTCCGCTGATCCACTGCAGGATGAGCTGGGTGAGCGTCCCGTTGGCGTCGGCCTCGCAGCCGCAAGGCATCATCTCGGTGTTCATCAGCGACATCGCGCCGCAGGCTGCGCAGCCCAGCTCGGTGAAGAATTCCGGCCAGCAGCGCACGGCCAGCGCATCGCAGCGGGATTCTGTAGCGATCTGCTTGAGCGCGGCGTAAACGGCCAGCGTGCCATCTACCGGCCTGCGCTCGAGTGCGTTCAGGTTGTCCAGTCGCGCGCCAACTCGCTCGCGGATCCCAGCGACCTGGCCGTTCATCGCGCGAGCGCGCTCGAAGATGGATGGCAGGTCGAAATGCACTACCGTCACACCCAGCCGGCGGCACAGGCCTTCGGCGTCCAGACGACAACTGTCGAAGCCGTCCGGGTGCTGACCGACTACCCCCAGGCGCGCCTGTCGAAGCAAGCGACGGGTGCGGCCAGCAGACGCGATGGCGCGCACATGTTCTCGGACCGCGGCACTGTCGGGTTGTGCATAGATCCACTCGTATGGGATGTGTCGAAGCTTTAGTGCATGCGCGGCCAGGTTGATGCCGCACAACGAGTTCAGCCGAAGCCGTCCCCCTGTACGCGACTCGGGCACGGCCCACATCAACAGCGGGGCGTCACAAAGCTCGGTCAGCCGTAGCGTAAACGAGCTATCGGTGAAAGTGGCCTGCAGAGCGATCAGGACGTCCGGCGTTTCGTGCGCCAGCCTCGCTGCGATGGTGTTCAACTCCTCCAGGCTCGTTGTCAAGCGCGCATCGCCGATCACTTCGAGGCCGGCATCTTCGAGGGCCGACCGCGCAGCGCACACGACCGCATCGGCCAGCGTTGTGTCGAACGTCGTGCGTGCCAGCGCCACAAAGCCGGCCCGCAGTGCGCGGTGTATCGGGGAGCCGGTCATGCGTCCTCCAGCTGGTAGAAGAAGGTGCTCAGCGCCAGCGACGCCGCGCCGATGACGCCAGCGCGCCAGCCGAACTGTGTGGGTTGAACCTGCACGCGATCGCCCAGGCCGGCGAAGGCGCGCTCGCGCATGGTGCGCTCGGCCACCGGCAGAAAGAACTCGCTGCCCTGCGCAAACATGCCTCCCAGCAGGATCAATTCCGGGTTGATCACGTTCACTAAGTTGGCGAGGGCAATGCCGAGGTAGTACGCGCGTTCCTCGATCAACTTCGACGTGGCAGCGTCGCCTTCGCGGGCGGCTGCAAAGATGCGCTCGATTGGCTTCAATCCATCGTCGCAGGCCAGGTGCTTGGCCAGGATGCCGCACGGGTGTTTGCGCGCGAGCTGTTCCGCTGCGCGAACCAGCACCGGTTCGGATACCAGCGTCTCCAGACAGCCGCGCTTGCCACACGCGCACAGCGCCCCACCATTCGGGATCATCACCGTATGGCCGATTTCGCCGGCGCCTGCGCCGCTGCCGCGGAAAGCCCGCCCGTTCACTACGAGGCCCGCGCCCACGCCCACGCGTCCGTAGACGAATGCCAACACGCCAACGCCGCGTCCGGCACCGAACATCGCCTCGCCCAGCGCCATGGCCCGGACGTTGTTGTCCACCGCCGTAGGTAGGCCGAGCCGGTCTTGCATCCATTCGCGCAGCGGCACGTCACGCCAACCCAGATTCGGCGCCAGTACGTTGGTGCCCTTCTCATAGTCCACGAGCCCTGACGCGCCGATGCCCAGACCGATCAGACGTTCGGTCTCGATATGGCTGTCGGCGATGGTTCGCTTCGTCGTGAGGACGATCTGATCCAGCACGTGATCGGCCGGCGTCGTCACGTCGAACTCGGTGATGGTGTTGCGGATGATCTCGGCATGCAGGTTCACCACGGCGATGCGCAGGATACCGATGCCGATGTGCACGCCGACGGCGTAACGGGCGTTGGGGTTCAAACGCAGGCCGGTGCGTGGTCGTCCGACGCGCCGGTGGCCGTTGCCCGCATCCCGGATGTGGGCTGTCGCCGTGTCGCTTTCTTCGACGATGCCCTGTGCAAGCAAGTCGTCAATCAGGTTCGTGATGGTCGTGCCGGACAGCGATGTGCGCTCCACGAGCTGGGCGCGCGAGACCGTGCCCTCTTGGAGGAAGTGGTTGAGCACAGCGCGCAGGTTATGTGCCCTCACCAGGCTGACGTTCCTACCAGCAAATGTCGTCTTGGACATGGTTGCACGGGTCGAATAATTTCTCAACTTGAGAAATTAATGGGGATTATAGGGAGTCACATGGCGCATGTCAACGCCCTGCGCGTGATTTCCGAAACGGTGCGAAAAGCCTGCCGGGGTAGTCGAAGGCACTGCCTTCGACTACCCCGGGGGCGCGGACGGGCTCTTGACGCCAGATGGAGCGGTATGGCTATGGCCGGGCCGTCAACGTCG
>FWWM01012842.1_pt1 | contig 13764 bp, 12 predicted proteins | sample 2228351 | NCBI WGS metagenome assembly FWWM01 (sample SAMEA103939774, study PRJEB20133) | metagenome | reverse complement strand
GTTGTTTTCTGTCCCATTCCACAAATTTGTATGGTCCTGTACCGATAGCTGTTGCATAAAGAGGTGATTTTTCTTTTTGAATGCCTCTGTATTTCCACCAAGTATCAGCTTTTCCATCCCAAAGTCCCATCTTTATTGATGTTTCTTTGTCAATGATTGACGCCCAGTGTGCACTTTGAGCGATGATGTTCATAAATGGAGAGTATGGTCTTTTGAGTTTGACAACAACGTTGTCACCTTGGACTTCAACTGCTGGGTTGATAACGTTTTTGTAGAAATCGATAAGTTTTTGCTTGTATTCAGCTTTTGGTTCTCCGTTATTGTCGAATATTTCATCAACGCTCTTTCCAACGTATTCTTCGATGAGTTCATCGAGTGAGTGAACACCGAAGAGAGCGTAGTGGAGCATCCACATTGGACCGCCTTCTGGGTCATAGAGCAGTCCTCTTTCAAATGAATATTCAACATCTTCTGGTGTAAGAGCTGAACCGTTGTGGAACTTTACGTCTTTTCTGATTGGGAATGTGTACGTCTTACCACCGTCTTTGATCAGACCGTTTGCAACAGTAGGAACTTGTGTTGCAAGTCTTGGTTCGAACTCGCTTGTGCTTCTGCCTTTGTAAGCTATCAAGTTCTCTAAAACGTTGTAAAGAACTTCACCACTTGCTGTGTCGTAAGCCAAGTGTGGGTCAAGAGTGTCTGGTTCACCGATAGTTGCTTGAACGTATGTGGTTGGGTCGAAACCGAAAACAAATGCCGCTGTAAGAACTAATCCAAGTACCAGTAAAAACTTTTTCATCTAAAAAGCCCCCCTTTCGATGGTGTGGTGTTCTATAATATTTTACCACAAAAACATTATACCACAAAATTTTTCTGAATCTACTTTTTTGAAAAAAATTGATTTGAAACAATAATCGTGGTATACTGATATTATTCGACAAAAAACAACAGTGGGAGGCTCATATGAAAGATATTGATAACAAAGAGAGATATTCGTTAGGTGAAGAGATCGCTAATTCAATTAGTCACGGTGTTGGAGCACTTCTTAGTTTAGCTGGTTTGGTTTTTTTAATCATTTTTTCGTCCTTTACTGGAAATCCAATGAAACTTGTTTCCGTTGTAGTTTATGGTTCAATGCTTTTTCTTCTGTATTTAGCTTCTACACTTTACCACAGTATAACGAACAAAAAGGCTAAAAGAGTTCTTGAAATAATTGATCATTCGATGATATTTTTACTTATCGCAGGAACCTACACACCGTTTACTCTTGTAACTTTGAAGGGGACAGTGGGTTGGACAATATTCGGATTGGTTTGGGGAATCTCTTTAGTTGGTATAGTTTTTAAGGTTTTCTTTGTACGAAAATTTATGATTCTTTCGACTTTAGCCTACATATTAATGGGATGGCTTGTAGTATTTGCTATTAAGCCGTTGGTTAATAACTTGTCTTCTCAAGGAATATTTTGGTTAGTAGCTGGTGGAGTCTTCTACACCGTAGGATCGATTTTTTATGTTTACAGAAAATTTAAGTATCACCACTTTATTTGGCATATTTTCGTAGTTTTCGGAAGTTTTTGCCATTTTGTTGCTATATTTAGGTATGTTATCTAATTAGCTAATTATTTTTTTGATTTCATCTAATACTTTTGAAAGCTCAATTTTAAAGCTTGATATATTTTCATCTGTTGGATTGTTCTCCGCTTCTTGCGAGAGAATTCCTAATTTCTCAGCACCTATTGTATATGCAGCACTCTTTATTGAATGAAAGAAACGTTTGATATCTTCTTGTAATTCCATCTGTTCAAAACTAACGTTTTTGTAGTTTTCATAGAAAACTTTCAAAATGTCTTTAAAAGTCTCTCTATCGGCTGAAACACTTTCTAATCCTTTTTTGATATTTAAAGGCGAGGTTTGAGCGAACAAGTGTTTTTTTAACATTTTTTCGATATCATTTAATCTTAAAGGTTTGCTTATATAGTCATCCATTTCTTTTCGTATTTTTTCAACTATAGCTTCATTTGTATGAGCTGTCATAGCCACTATAGTTGGAACATTTTCTTTCTTTGATTTAATGATTCTCGTTGCTTCAAAACCGTTGATATTTGGCATTTCTATATCCATTAAAATAAGATCGTAATCATTTTTGGAAATTTTTTCTATTGCAGAATAACCATCTTCAGCTAAATCTATTTCGAGACCAAAAAACTCGAGAAGTTTACATTCCACCATTTGATTAACTGGATTATCTTCCACGAGAAGAATTTTCCCAATTAGTTGTGTTTCTTTCTTCCTAAATTTATTATTTGATTGAATATTAGATATATCTTCAAAAGAATTTAATGCTAAGAAGATACTAATTAGCTCTCTCTTCCTTACTGGTTTTGTTATGACGTAATTGGCTACTTCTTTTTGAATCTGCAATAAATCCGCTGATGTCATTAAGACAGTTTTAGAATTTTGCCCTACTTTATTTAATAGCGTTACACCGTCCATATCTGGCATATTGTAATCGGATATAATATAATCAAAATGTTCATTTTTTAAATAATTAAGTGCTTTGTGTGGATTAGTAGTTGTGACAAGATAAGCATTCCAATCTCTTAACCAATTAGAAATGACATCAAGATTGATTTCGTTGTCATCTACCAATAATATCTTTTTATTATTTAAATCAACGTATTCATCTTTTTCAGAGATCATGTTAGATTTTTTCAGTACTAAGTTAAAATAAAACTTAGTACCAACTCCCAATGTGCTTTCAACGCTAATATCTCCACCCATAAGTCGAACCAAATCTTTTGAAATTGCAAGTCCCAACCCAGTACCGCCAAATTCTCGTGTTGTTGATGCTGAGGCTTGAGTGAATTTTTCAAAAATTGTTGAGATTTTGTCTTCAGGTATCCCTATCCCTGTATCTTGAACGGAAAAATTGATTATATAATCATCTTCTATAACTTCTGAAAGTTTTACTTCAATCAGAATGTATCCTTTTTGAGTGAATTTTATAGAATTTCCTAAAAGATTTATGAGCACTTGTCTTAACCGTAAAGGATCGCCTATTACATATTGAGGAACTTTTTCATCAAGTTTTAGTATGAGTTCCAAATCTTTCTTTGAAGCACGTGTAGACATTATAGCAATTACGTCATCTAATAATTCATAAATGTTAAAATCAATCTTTTCGAGAACAATTTTCTTAGCTTCTATCTTTTCCATATCCAGTATGTCATTTATGATGCCTAATAAATGTTCGCTACTTTTTCTTATAGTGTTTGCGTATTTTTTAACTTCCGATCCGTAATCTTCATTTTCCAATATTTCAGCAATTCCAATTATTGCTGTTAATGGAGTTCTTAGCTCGTGGGACATACTTGCTAAAAAGTTACTTTTAACAATATTAGCAGATTCTGCCTCTTCCTTTGCCTTTATAAGCTCTTCTTCGTAACTCTTTTTCAATTCAGCGTTAGACAATATATTAGCTATAGACTTAAATATCTTTTTCTCCAAGTTATCAAATTCTTTCGGTTTTTTTGAAGCTGAACTGAGAAAACCGTAACATAAATCATCGATTAAAAGTGGAACTAATAAAGCACAATAAAAATCACCAAAATATTCTTTAAGCTCTTCCGGAACGTCCTTTGGAGAGTTTATTTCAACTTCTTTACCTTTAATGTGAGAGTCATATATTGTTTTAAAATTTGAAATAGGTATCTCTAAGTTTTCAACACTATCTATTGGAGCTTGGAGAATTTTTACTAGATATCCATCTTTAATATCGTATCTATAAACACAAATTCTATCAATCTCAGTAAAAGTTCTTACTCCTTCTAACAGCTGAACTAATTTCTCTTGAAATTCTTCAGGCTTTACATTCAAAAGTTCGTTGGAAATCGAAAAGAGATATCTTTGAAGTATTGCATATCTTTTCAAAGTTTCTCTTGATAGCCTTTCGTATGTAACGTCTTTAGATATGGAGAGGATTCCGAATCTTCCATTCTCAAGAACTATTCTCTTTTCATATAAACGTAAGTATTTTATCTCATCACTCCTCGTTTTGGAAGCGACCTCAACATTAAGTTCTTTACCTGTGAGTATTTCTCTTATGTGTTTTTCGACCGTATCTTTGTCAGTATCGGGGGCAAGTATACTTACGTGTCTCCCAAGAATCTCGTTTCGAGAGTAACCACTTATTTTGCAATGTTCTTCATTAACATCTAAAATATATCCATTTTCGTCTTCAACCAAAATTCCAATAGGTGCATAATTAAAAAGTGTTTGGTATCTTTCTTTTTCGTCCTTTAGAAGGTTTTCCAAACTTTTTTGTTCAGAGATATCAGTTAACGTTACTATATAAAGCGAACTTTTGAATTTAGACTTTTTTTCGCTAATCTGTTTTAGATAAACTTTGTCATTTAAAGTAATTATTTTTGAAGAATTGTTCAAAAGATCTTGAAGTTCCTGAGAACTGAAGTTGTTCTTCATAAACTCATTAGCTCTCAGAATCTTTTTAGAAAAATCAAAAATAGCTATTCCACCTGGAAACGAATCAATAGAAACATTTGTTATCAATTCGGTACTTAAAATGTGTCTTTGAAATACTTGATAAGACATAACTATAACGCTTATTCCAACTCCAACAGTTGCAAGGTCAAATCTTATGTTTCCAAAGAGGTGAAGAGTATTGAAAAAAAGAGCTGAGGACAGTGCTAATAAAATACTTATGCGATCGCTTCGAGTCTTTAATTTCTTAAAATTCAAAACTGCTTTTATGATAACTAATGCGTAGACGATATACATATAAATCTGAAATCCCCAATACAAAGGCATTTTTAAGACAAAAACATTCCCGTCTTTATACACAGCTTTATAATACAGTACGTGGAGGTCATTTGTAATAGCAGACACTGAAAAAAAGCTTGAAACTGCAATCAGAACTTTAAATATCTTTTTAGAAGGTGGTTTTTGAACATATGAACTAATGAAAGCGTACAAAAATGGTAATGTAAACGGAATACCCAAATACTGGAATTTATACCAAAAATTCCAAGTTTCTAAGGTATTAGAATAAAACTCAAATATGTATCCGAAAAACCAAAAAAAGAGAAAAAAAGTCAAATATCTTGTGTTTTTTACAAAATCGCTCTTCGGATAATTGAATGTAACGATAAATATTGCACAATTTATTAGTGTTATTAAGACCAAAAACGGTATCAAGAACATATCTAATCCCCTAACACCTTTATCAGACTTTGATAACCCCCATAGGAGATACTTTGTAACCGAGTGATTTAGTAACCTCAATTACAGTCTCTTTAGAACTTTTGGAAATTTCAGCGATATCTTTGACAGTTACTTCAGCTTTTTCAATAACAATTTCTAAGTATTTAAGAATTTTTAGTATTCTATCGTGTTCGTCAAAAATAGAGTTAAAGTTAATTAGTTCTTTCACAGTAGATATTCTCTTTAAATTTGCGTTAATTACTTTTAGTCCAAAATCAAAGCTCGCTGAAACATTTTTGTGTAGAAAATCTTCATTCAAAGGAATTAAATCAACCGGGGAAATTGTAATAACAGTAGCTAAACGTCTCTTACTTTCAAAGAGTGCACCTTCTCCAAAAAGTTCTCCAGGTTTTATTACAGTCAAAAGTATTTCGGAATCCTCTGTTATTTTTATAACCTTCAAAAATCCGTTTAAGACTATGTATGCTTTGTCGGCAAAATCCCCTTCGTGCACAACGAAAGTGTTTTTTGGAAGGTGTAGTCCTGACTTTATAAATATATTTAAGAGGTCATTCTGCTTGCCACCCGTGTAGAAATTTAGCAAAAATCTGTATGAAAGAAGATTTTGATATTCTTTTTCGGGAAGTTTTCTAAAGTGCATATCCGCTAAAGAATAATTAAGAAGCATATTTAGGTAGATATTCCAGACAAAAAACTCTTTTCTCAATTCTTCTTCGGTGTTGGAACTCAAGTATTTCAAACATATACTTAGTGCAGATTTGTAATCACCCTGATTGTAATGATATTTCATTAAAGTATAATCTTGGAATATGGTATCTTCTAATTCATATGAACCTGGATAGAACCTCTTAATTATCTTAGAGTAATTGATTGACCTTTCTAAAGGTAGTGCACCTGTAAATTCGTGGTCTATCAGTTTTAGACGTTCGCTTGTAGATGTAATCATCATCTGAATAAGTTCATTGACTTTCTCGACATTTTTTAGATTCCCTGGGTCTACAATAGCTGCAGTTGCATCGTCAACAGCATACACAGTCTCTTTTGATTCGAGTGATTCGATAGACCATTCTCCACAAGTTTTAGAGTTTAACTTGTATTCGTTTCTGAAAAATTTAACTCCTATTTTTCCATCAAGTATCAAATAAATGTTCTTTACTTTTGAATCACTAAAGTAGATTTTTTGACCGCTTTTGTAAGATTCTAAAATCATAACCCCACCCCTCAGTTTTACTGAGAATCAAAAATATTATATCATATTTTGAAAAAAACTCCCACGTTTTTTATTGTTTTTATCGTGGGAGTTTATAAAGATTAAGATATATTCAATTCCAAACCACTTTCAGTAACATTACCAATGATGTCAAATTCAAGTTCTTCACAAAGATTTTCATCTCTTAGAACACCGATCATTCCATACCCCAAATTAAATGTTTGGAAAGCTTCTTCGAAATCTACATAGTTTAGTACCCATTCAATATGTTTAGGTACTCGTATATCGATAATGGCTCCTTTTTCTTTTAAAAGTCTCCTTAGAGCTCTCTTGAGTCCTCCACCCGTTACGTGTGCAAGACCTTTGAATTTAGAGAGGTGAGGCACTAATTCGCTGTAAATCTTTGTACCTGCGAGTAAATCAAATTCCAAAGTATTTATTTCGATCTTTTCATTTTCAATGATTTTTCTTATAAGCGACCAACCGTTTGAATGAAATCCAGATGCTTTAAAACCAACTATTTTATCTCCAACTGCTATTTCAGTTGGTGTTAGTTTGTGTTCCAGCACTCCTATACAAAATCCAGCTACATCCCAATCTGTTTCAGTATATATACTGGGAATTTCGGCGGTTTCGCCAGCGATTAAACTCATTCCAACATTTTCAAGTTCGTCATTTAAAGCTTTTATAAATTCAAAATGTTGTGAGTCTATGTTTTTTATACCCAAGTAATCAACGAAAGCCAAAGGTTTTCCACCAACAGCTAAAATATCGTTAAAATTCATAGCTATGAGATCTTTTGCCGAATCTTTCCATCTTTTATGCTTTATATGTAAAAGCACCTTTGAACCGACCCCATCTGCTGTAACAACGATAGGTGGACTTGTGAATGTCAATATTGTTGCGTATCCAGTTGGTTCTTTTAAGACCCATTCTGGGACTTTCACTATACTTTTTATATAATCTGTAAACTTATCGTTGAGATCTACATTTACTCCAGAAGAACTGTAGGTATACTTCATTGTTAACCCTCCAACCCTATATCAGTTCTAAAGTATTTTCCTTCAAAATTCACTTTTTCAGTTAATTGGTAAGCGTTTTCTCGGGCACTTTCCAGAGTATTTCCAATTCCAACACAGTGGATAACTCTGCCACTGCTGACAACGTAATTATCGATGATTTTTTCAACACCGCCGAAAAAGAATATTTGATTTTCCGATAAACTGTTATCAATCGTTATTGTTTGACCTTTCAAAGGGCTTTCAGGATAACCTTCTGAAGCCAAAACAACATCTAAGGCAAAAAGTTCGGGAGAGTATTCTGAGATTTTTTCATTTGAAAAAGCCTTTATTACGTTTTCAACAAAACTTTCTGGTGCCATCGAAACGATAACTTCCGTTTCAGGATCTCCCAATCTTACGTTGTATTCCAAAACGTAAGGAATGCCATCGAATATCATTAACCCTAAATAGAGAAAACCTCTATATAAAAGTCCTTCTTTTCTTAGTCCTAAAAGTGTTTTTCTGTAAAGTTCTTCGATTTCACTTTTTAAAGAAGTTTCAATTTTAACAGGACCATAAGCTCCCATACCACCAGTGTTGGGTCCTAAATTTCCTGTGTACGCTCGTTTGTAATCCCTTGTGAATGGTAAAAGTACGAAATCTTCTCCGTTAACTATTGCCATAGCTGATAATTCGCTGCCTTGAAGATATTCTTCAACTACAACTTTCCCAGAAACACCTTTCACTAATTCACCGTTCATTAGTTTAATACCATTTTCAATGGCACTTTCAAAAGTTTTTTCAATAATTACCCCTTTTCCTTGAGCAAGTCCGTCGAGCTTAATGACGTAAGGTGGGGTAAACTGTGAGAGTGCTTCGGCAAGATCTTCAATTCTTTCTACAACTTTGTAATTAGAACTTCTTATTTCGTATTTTTTCATAAAATCCTTTGCAAAAGCTTTCGAGCTTTCAAGCATTGCAGCTTCTTTTACAGGTCCAAAAACATTTGGTCTTCCGTTAGCGACACCAAAAGCTAAGAAATTTTCACTTCCTGGAATTACAAGATCGAAAGTTTTTAGTTCGTCATAAGATTCTAAGGCAATGTTTTGTCCGATTTCTCTTGTTCCAGCGTTACCAGGAGAAAGGAAAACCTCAAAGCCACACTTTTTAAATGCCCATCCTATAGCGTGTTCTCTTCCACCTGAACCTAAAATACTAACTTTTTTTATCATAAAATCCACCCCACAAATCAGTGTCTGAAAACTCTATTTGGTGCTTTATGAAATGTTAGTCCAAGTTCTTGTGCTTTTTTTAAAACTTCATCATCTCTTATTGAACCAAGTGGTGCAACAACACATTTAACTCCAGCTTGTGCAAGTATTTCTAAAGAATCTGGGAACGGGAAAAATGCATCAGATGCTGCTAACGCACCTTTGCAATTCTCACCTGCAAGCTGAGTCGCTATCCAAGCTGACCTTTTTCTGGATGGTTGACCACCACCGATTCCAACTGTAACACCGTTTTTTACAATAACAATAGCGTTAGATTTGACGCCTTCACATATTTTATATGCAAAGATAATATCTTTTATGTTGTACTCTTCACCAAACAAAAATTCAAATTCACCTTGTGGAAATTTTCTTTCAGAAATTATCAAAGAATTGAAAACGACTTTACCCGTATATTCTTTATAATCTTTAACCTTTAATAATCTAACTTTCCTTTTTGAGAGTATATTTATTCCTTCTTGGGTAAAGCTCGGTGCGATTATAACTTCAAGGTATGTTTTTATTGCTTCTGCTATCTTTTCATCTATCTCAAAGTTAGTGGCTAATATTCCTCCGTAGCTTGATTCTTCATCAGCTTTAATAGCTTTTTGAACAACATCAGTTAATGGTTCATTATCTCTTTGATATGCAACACCACAAGGAGTTTGATGTTTTACAACCACCGCACTGTTACCGACACCATATAGATTTTTTGCAACTACCCAAGAAGCTTCAGCATCTAAAATGTTGTTGTAAGATATTTGCTTACCTTCGTGGAGAATTTCAAAAGCAGGTTCTCCAAATAGAAGAGCAGATTCGTGCGGGTTTTCTCCATACCTAAGTTCCAAACTCGTGTTTTCTAAGTTTTGTAGATGTGTTATAAACTTCTCCATCTTCTTTTACCCCCCAACGACAACTTTTCGGTTTTCGACTTTAAAACCTTCGTTAAGAATTTTATTTAAAACTCTCCAATAATTTTCATGCTCTAACTTGTGTATTTCAGATTCTAATTTTTCTAAATCCCAATTATCTTCTGTTTGAAGAGCTTTCTGAAAGATTATAGGTCCTGTATCCACTCCTTCATCGACAAAGTGAATAGTTATGCCTGTCACTTTTGCTCCATAATTATAAGCTTGTTTTATTGCGTCTTTTCCAGGAAAAGCCGGAAGTAAAGATGGATGAATATTTACAATCTTTAAATAGTACTTTTTTACAAACCAATCTGGAATTATTCTCATAAATCCAGCAAGGACTATCAAATCTGGTTTTAAGTTTCCTAATAACACTTCCAAATTTTCCCAGATGGGTTTATTAAGAACATAGTATGGAACATTCAATCTTTCAGCTCTTGTAATTGCATAGCATTCTTTATCAACAATTAAGCCTAAAATCTGTGCTCTAAGCTTTCCTTCAAAACTTTTGTTGACAAGTGTCTCAAAATTAGAACCGCTTCCGGAAGCTAAAATAACTACGCTGGGTAATTCAGATCGAAACATCCCGTACACACCCCTACATCAAATTTCCTGAAAACGTTTTTGAATCTTTTAGATGATAAATATATCAATTTGTCAGAAGATATAAGTTTTCTTACTTCTTCAATATCAAAGTTTGAAGCAATCAGTTCATTTCTTCTTGATGTATCTATTCCATAATTGCAAGGACCGATAACTGGTGGTGAAAAGATAGCAACAGTTATCTCTTTAGCCCCTGCATCTTTAAGCATCTCAACTATTATCTTCATTGTAGTTCCTCTAACAATTGAGTCATCAACAAGAACTATATTTTTATCCTTGACAATACTTGTATTTGCAGCTAATTTGTTCTTGACGATTTTAGTTCTCTTTGAAGGCATTATGAAACTGCGACCTATGTAATGATTTCTAATAAGTCCGAGTTCTAACGGAATTTTCGAACGTTTACTGTAACCCAAAGCACCTGAAAAACCACTATCAAGAACTGGTACTACTATGTCCGCTTGTATTTTATGTTCTTCGTATAGTTCTTCACCCAAAGCTTCTCGTAATATATGAACATTTATCCCTGAAAAATTACTATCTGGGCGTGCAAAATAAACGAATTCAAATGAGCAAAAATGCTTTTTTGGAGCTTCAAATGGAATTATTTGTGGTTTATTTTCTGAAAAAACTACAATAGTTCCAGGTTCAACTTCTGTTATATCTTCTGCACCTAAATGGTTGAGTGCACAATCTTCGGAAGCAACGATGTAACCATCTTGATATTTTCCAAAGAATAATGGTCTTATTCCGTAGCTGTCTCGTGCGGCTATAAGGAATTTTTCATGTAAATAAACAGTTGAGTAGGCTAATTTCAGTTTTGAAAGGCTCCATTGTACGGATGTTATAGGGTCGTTGTAAGGTGCAAGTGAGAAATAGTGGATGAATAGTTCGCTATCCAAAGTTGTTGAGAAGATGCCACCTTTTTCTTGAACAAACTTTCTTCGTGCTTCAGCATCTACTAAATTTCCGTTGTGAGCTATAGAAATAGTACCTTTGCTTGTGTGAGCAACAAGGGGCTGAATTTCGTGGATTGAGCCGAAAGTGGAGTATCTTACGTGCCCAATTCCTGAAGAACCTGGAATAAATCTTTCTTCTGTTAAAACGCTTTCAACTAAGCCAAGTCCTTTAACAGCTTTAAAACCATTGAGTACAACTCCTGCTGATTGTTGGCCTCTATGCTGTAGTGACAGAAGTAGGTCATGTAAAACATTATAAGCATTTTCAACGTTCCAAACGCCAGCAATTCCACACATAATTTTTCCCCCACGGTCTTTTTAGATTCTTTTTTATCTTTTCTCTCTAAAAAAGCAAGGAACCCCCTAAGGTTCCTTGCAAATTTTACTTTACTTCAGGCAGTAAAAATTTTAAAATTTCTTCATTCTTAAGTTTTATATACCCTTTTTCGATTTCTTTTAACGCGATGCTCACTGGATAGTTATCCTCTGTCGAAACGTAAGGTTTCGCAAAATCTATTAAGGCTTCAGATCTTTTTGCAACAATTATTGGAAGAGCGTATTTGTAAGGTACTTTTTTGAGTACTTCATCATAATTAACAACTCTACTCATTTTTCTTCCACCTCCTTCATTAAGTTTGATACTTGCTGGGAATTTACTAATCTTTTGTATTTTCGTCTTTCTGCGTATATTATTGCGGAAAGTTCAGAAATTGATTTGTCAAGGTCATCGTTTATGATTATGTACTCAAAAGTCTTCATTTCTCTGAGTTCTTTTTTTGCCACTTCCAATCTCTTGTTTATCTTATCTTCAGGCTCCGTCCCACGTTTGTACAACCTTTCTTTTAAAGTTGAAAAACTTGGAGGGGCTATGAATATAAAAACTGAGTCATAATTCTTTTTCATAACGTTTATAGCACCTTGAACATCTATATCGAGGATTACATCTCTACCATTTGAAATGTGATTTTCTACAAAATCAGATGGTGTTCCATAGTAATTATCGTGAACTTTTGCCCATTCAATAAATTTATCTTCTTTAAGCATCTCTTCGAACTTTTCTTTTGAAATAAAAAAATAATCGTGACCATCTATTTCTCCAGGTCTTTTATTTCTCGTAGTACACGATATAGAAAAAACTATATTTTCGACTCTTTCAAGAACGGATCTTATAATACTCGACTTCCCTACACCACTGGGACCACTTATCACAAAAAGTATCCCATTCATTTTAACCTTCCCTTACTTTTCTCACTTGTTTTTCAATTTCAACGAAAGATTCAACAAATCTTTGAGCTATAGTCTCAGGTTGGATTGCACTGAGGATTACGTGGTTACTGTCTGTTATAAGTATAGATCTTGTTTTTCTTCCATATGTTGCATCTATAAGTTTACCATCTTCTTTTGCATCTTCTTTTAATCTTTTAAGCGGTGCACTTTCTGGGTTAACTATAGCAACAACTCTGTCACCTGCAACAACGTTTCCAAATCCAATATTGACTAATCCAAACATGCTTACACCTCCAGTATCAGTTTTGAATTACTCGATGTTTTGTATCTGTTCTTTAAATTGGGAGCTTATAAACTTACCTTTTAACGCTAATTCTGTGATTGAATTCAATTTGCTCTTGGAAAGGATAGTGTTAAATTCTCTGTTTAGTTCTTGAGAGAGAAAATTAAGCATATCTCCGCAAGGTTCAGAGCCTTTTATACAATCATCAACTTTTTCTAAATGACTTTTTATTCTAACAATTTCTTCGCGTATATCAGATTTGTCTGCAACTAAAGCTACAGCGTTTTCGAGCATATTAATATCTAATTCGATTCCATCAGGAAGTATTTCTTTAATGTTTTTTCTCAATTTTTCAGCGTACATTTTTGGAAGTTCAGAAGATTTTTCATCTATATTTTCCACGATTTTTCTTATTTCGTCAACCATTTTTTTAATATCTTTTTCTAACTTTTCGCCCTCTTTTTTTCTTTCGTCCACAACTTTTTCCAATGTCTTTTCTATAACAGGTCTTACAACATTCCAAAGTGAATCTATATCTTCGATTGAAAGTTCCATCTGAAATGCGTCTCTAAAAAATAGGATGTTTGACATATCTATGGGTGATGGAATATCAAGGTTGTCATGAATTTCACTGAGAACTTTGTAATATGATTCTATTAAGTTCAAATCAACATTTATTGATAAAGGTTTGAGAAACTTTATCGATAGTTTAATTTGAACTTTTCCCCTGTTTATAAATTGTTTGACGAGTGATATTATCTCAAGTTCTTTGCTGAACAGATAATTAGGAAGATTTACTTCGACATTAAGCGATTTGGAATTTAGAGTTTTTATTTCACAATTAACTTTACATGACTCTGAAATTTCTTGAATTTTAGCGTATCCTGTCATACTCTTGAGCATTTTCACGTTTCCTCCTGTTCTTTTTTTCTATTATATACCAAAACTTGAAAAAAATCAATTTTAAAAGATAATTTGCTTCAGATGGTTATATTTCTGGATTTTTACCAAAATCAGGAATTGGTGTGAAACAATTTAGCTTGAAAATTTGTTAAACTCTT
>FWWM01012841.1_pt1 | contig 13767 bp, 10 predicted proteins | sample 2228351 | NCBI WGS metagenome assembly FWWM01 (sample SAMEA103939774, study PRJEB20133) | metagenome | reverse complement strand
TCGCCACGCTTACCCGCATAACCGGCCCGGGCCTGGCCGTGAGCGGCGCACGCGGTGTAACCATCCAGGCGCACCGTCGCCAGATGACCTTTGAATGCGATGCCGCCGACATCGTCCTGAACGCGCAGTTGCGGGACGACGGCTACAGGTTGAGCGGGCAGATCCTTCCGCATGCGACGCTCGAAGCAAGCGGGCTGTTTGTCGAGCTTGTGCACCTGGAGGAGCCGACCTCGTCGAGCGAGGATGAGGGCATGGTCATCGCCTTTGCCCGTACCGACGAGGTCGGTGAGTTTACCTTCGACGTCGTCGCGCCGGGCCGGTATGCCATCGTCTTCGTCGGCGAAGCAGTCGAGATTCGCCTGGCTCCGTTCGAGCTCACCGAACGATTATGAACCTCGATGTGTCCCCCGCGCTCGAGCTGCCGTCGGGAGAAGCGATGTTGGACTGGCTGCAGCGCAACGGCCTGTCGCCTGCGGACGGACTGGCGGCGCTGCTGGATTCGGCCTCTGCGCTCGTCGGAAGCCAACCCGGTCAGGCGCGGCAGTGGGCCGAACGCGTGCGCGCCGCGGCGGAACGCGCCGCGCTGCCCGCACTCGTCGGGCGCGCCAATTACCTGTGCGCGCAGACTTGCGCCATCAACGCCGAGTTCGAGCAAGCGCTGGCGTTGATCGAATCGGCGCATCGCCACTACGTAGCAGCCGGCGACTTCCTGGGCGCCCAGCGCACGAATGTCGGTCGAATCACCGTGCTGGAACAGCTGGGGCGCTACGACGAAGCGATCGCGCTGGCACACGCATTGCAGCACGAACTCGATGCAGATACATCCGACGAAGCGCTGACCCTGATCGCCAAATCGCGCTTGAACCTGGGCGTGTGCTACCTGGCCATCGGCCAACCCGAGCGCGCGTTGGAGGCCTATGCGCAGGCCGAAGCGTTGTTTCAACACCTGGATGACTCGGAAGGTGCAGCCCAGGTGATGAACAACCAGGGCGTGGTCCTGTTGGAGTTGGGTCGCATTGACGAGGCGATGGCCATGTTCGAGCGATCCGTGCCCATCTTTGCTGCGCTCGACCTCAAGCTCGAAGTGGCACATGCGCATCAGAACATCGGCTACGCCCACCTGCTGGGAGGCCGTTACAGCGCCGGCTTCGCTGCGCTCGAACGCGCCCGCGCCATCGTGTGGTCGCTCGAAGCATCGGCCGACAAGGGCGCATTGCTGCTCGACCTGGGCGACGCCTATCTGAACCTCAACCTGCATGCTGAAGCCGAGATCACCTACCGCGAGGCCATTGACGCGCTGCAATCTTCCGCTGCAGCCTACGAACACGGGCGCGCCTGGCAGGGCCTCGGCGCGGCGTTGCACGGCCTGGGACACCCACGCGAGGCCGAAAGCGCCCTGGCCGAGGCAGCTCGACGATTCCGATTAGCCGGCAACGACCTGGCACTATCCGGCGTCGTCCTGCAACAAGCCGGGCTGTCGGCTGCCACCGGACGAAGAGACCTTGCGCTCGCCATGGCCGACGAGGCCTGTCGGCTGGCACAGGCCAGCCCGTTGCAACGCGCACAGGCTCACATCGTGTTCGCACAACTTCTGCTTCCCGACGCCACTGCCGCGTTGACACACCTCCGGCTTGCCGAGGCGATCGCAGAGCAACTGCGCGTGCCGCGCCTGCAGCAACAAGTGCTCGGCCTGCTAGGGCGCGTCCACAGCCTGCTCGGCGAGCAGGCCATTGCCGAAGGCTATCTGCTGCGCGCCATCCAGATGATCGAATCGCAGCGCCTCGAGATCGCGCACGAGCGCATGCGCGCAGCGTTTGCGGACGACAAGCTCGGCCCGTTCGACGACCTGATCGCGCTGTTGTTGGGCGAAGGGGCACACGATCCGGATCGCGTCCGTCGTGCCTTCGAGCTGACCGAGCGCGCTCGTGCCCGCGCACTCGTGGACCGTCTGGTGAGCGAACCGCCGGCGCACGGCGCGACGGCAGACCAGCCTACGCTGACACAGCAACGCGCCTTGCACGCCAGACTCGCGGCCGCCTACTCCGCCATGTTCGCCGGCGAAACTGCCGATGCCGACACAGTCGCGCGCAACGAAGCGCAGGTGATCGCGCTGGAACAAGCGCTCTCACGACTGCAACTGCAAATGCCACCCGAAGCCGCGCTCGGCGCCGGCGCGCCGATGTCGCTGGAGGAGATTCGCGCCGCACTGGCCGCCGATTATGATCGAGGGCTACGTGACGATACGACTCTGCTGTCGTACTACGTCCTCGATGAACGCATCATCGCTTTTGTCGTCTTGCCCGAAGCCACGTCCGACGTCCTCGCCGTGACGACGGGGCAGATTTCGACCGTGCGCGCTGCGCTGGAGCAGCTCGACATGCAATGCGAGCGCGTCGCCAATGACCCGGTGCTGGCCCAACGGCACGCCGGGGCGCTCGAGCGTTCGACACGCAGCGCCCTGGCCAGGCTATATGAGGCGCTAGTCGAGCCGGTCGAAGCCGCCTGTCCAGCCGTGCGCCGGTCGAGGTGGGTCATCGTGCCGCACGGTTTATTGCATCAAGTGCCTTTCCATGCGCTGCACGACGGCACAGGCTATCTGATCGAGCGATGCGAGATGACCTACGCACCGAGTGCGACGGTGATGGCGCTATGCGCGACGCGTCGTCCAGGGCCGGAGAAACAGTGCGCCACCATCATCGGCGTATCGGATGCGCACATCCCCTATGCCGATGAGGAAGCCCGAACGGTGGCTGCGAGCGTCCTGGATGCCGAAGTCACGCTGCTGACCGGCGGCGACGCGACGATCGAGGCGTTCGTGAGAGCGTCCTCGCGGTCGCGCTTGATTCACCTGGCCTGCCACGGCCTGTTCCGCACCGGCAACCCGATGTTCTCTTCGCTCAGGCTGCACGACGGTTGGTTCATGAGCGCGGACGCCATGCGCCTGGACTTGCGCGGCGCAACGGTCGTCCTCAGCGCGTGCGAATCGGGGCGCAGCACCGCCGCCCGCGGTGACGAGATCCTCGGCATGGCGCGCGGATTCCTGAGCGCCGGCGCCCCCACGCTCGTCGTGAGCCTGTGGCTGGCGCACGATCGCGCTACCACTGAGCTGATGACCGGTTGGTATACCCGCCTGCAACGCGGCGAGTCCGCTTCGACGGCGCTGCGGCATGCGCAACTGGACGTGAAGGCACGTTATCCACACCCTTTCTTCTGGGCGCCGTTCATCCTGATCGGACGAGGCTGAAATGCGGATGGTTGCAAGACAGAAGCTGGCGATTCTGATGATCGCGATCCTGCTGGTCGTGCTCGTTGGGGCCGGGCTGGCCGTCACAACGCCCCGCCCCACTCGCGCCGGTACGCGAGATGGCTACAAGACGAACGAGATCATCGTGAAACTCAATCCAGCCTCAGGGGCAACCATCGGCCAGATCAATGCGACCTACGGCACGACGACGCTCGGCCCGCTCGGCTCGTTCGTCGGGGTCTATCGCCTGCGCGCACCCGCCGGCCAGGACGCTGCCGCTCTGGTGTCAACGATGGCAGCCGACGCCCGCCTGCTCTACGCGCGTCCAAACTACCTGCGCGAGCCACCAGAGGCGAATCCGCGCAGCAGCCGGGCGTGGGGCGGGCTCGACCCAACGCCGTATAACACGCACTATGCACGGGCGATGCTGGGGCTAACTGCGGCCCACAGCATCACGACGGGCAGCGGCGTCGTAGTCGCCGTGCTCGACACCGGCGTGTATCTGAATCACCCCGCCCTGGCCGGCAAGCTGACCGATGCGCGCTACGACTTCGTGGATGACGATTTCTCACCGAACGACATCGGCAACGGACTGGACGACGACAATGATGGCGAGGTGGATGAGGCGGTTGGTCACGGCACGCACATCGCCGGCATTGTGCTCATGACTGCGCCATCGGCGCGCATCATGCCGATCCGCGTGCTCGACTCGGACGGCATCGGCGACGACGGCATCATTGCCCAGGCGATTGAATTCGCTGTGGCGCATGGCGCGCACGTGATCAACCTCAGCCTGGGGAGCGCAGACGAATCGGAGGTGCTGGAAGAGGCGGTGGAATATGCCACGCAGGCCGGTCTGCTCGTCGTGTCTGCCTCCGGCAACGGCAACAGCAAAACGAAACAATACCCGGCTGCGGAGGGGTGTGCCATCGCCGTGACATCGGTCAACCAGAGTGACGTGAAATCATCCTTCTCGAACTACGGGAGCTGGGTGGACATCGCTGCACCGGGCGAGGCGATCTACAGCATGCTGGAGAATGATGGCTACGGCTCGTGGAGCGGCACCTCGATGGCGGCACCGTTCGTCAGCGGACAAGCCGCCCTGATCCGCAGCCTGCGCCCCAGCTGGAACCCGTGGGAGATTTCGGCTGTCATCGCGCGCACAGCCAGGGACATCCGCGCCCAGAATCCCGGTTTCGACAGCAATCTGGGCGAAGGGCGGATTGACGTGGCCGCGAGCGCGCTCTTCGCCCAATCGGCGACCCAGGCGCCGAACGAGGATGCTTTGATCGGCAGCAGTTGTGTGGAGCCGGACGAGCCGGCCATCACACCGACGCCCACTCGAACGCCCACACCCACGCCTACGCAGACGCCGAATCCAGCCCTGAACAAGCACCGGTACCTGCCGTTCGTCGTCCGCTGAACCGGCAACCGCGATCACGCAGCTTAGTAGTGCGGATGGGACGCCTGCAACTCCCACTCCACGAGTGCCTGTGGGTCGCCGAAGATCACGTGTTCGATGAAGCGCTCGTAGCGATCGGCGAAGCGCTCGAGCGAAAATTGCTCGGCGCGCCGGCGGGCGTTGTGGCGATCAAGCATATCTACCCTGCGCACGGCTTCGGTCAGCGCGTCCAGGTCGCGCGGAGGCACGAGGAAGCCACTCACGCCATCCTGAACTAGCTCCGAAGGCCCGCCCTCGTTGTAAGCGATCACCGGCGTGCCGCCGGCCAACGCCTCGATGCACGTGTTGCCGAAGGCTTCGACCCAGTGCGGCGTCATCAGCATGGCCCTGGTATTGCGGACGACCCTGTGCAGTGCTTCCTGACTGAGAAAGCCGTGATAGGTCACATCCACATCGGGATAGCGGGCGACGCAGTCGTTCCAATACTCCGGATGCTGCATCTTGCCGCACACGTCGAGCGGCAGTCGCAGGCGTTGCGCCACGGCGAAGGCGTCCTCCAGGCCCTTCTCCGGTGAGATGCGCGCCACCCAGCTGATGCGGTTCTGCGGCGCTGGATTGAACGCATACTTCTCCAGGTCAATGCCGCCGTAGAGCGACATCATGCGGCAGGGGTCAATGAACGGGAAGGTAGCCGCCTGAGCACACGTGTTCACCGCGAAGTGGTTGGGATACTCGTAGAACCGCTCGCGGATGATCTCGTCCACGGCATCGATCGTGGAGGCGATGCTGATGATGTGCCCAACCGGCGTTTTGAAGAACGGCGTGAGGTAGTAGGCGATCCAGTCGTAGTTGATGCCGATGATGGCGTCGTATCGGTCCTGCACGCGCATGGCCAGTTCCCACATGCGCTCCAGCACGCCATCGGCCTGGCAGATGATCGGCGCATCGCGCCGCGCCGTGGTCGCATAGGGAGGCGGCTTGCCCTCGACCTGATACACCAGCACTTCGGGGGACGGCTGAACGCTGCCTGCCGGCGCAGCGATGGCCACCGTGTGGCCTCGCCGCGCCAGGATGGGCGTCAGATTCATCAAGTTCGTCTCGACCCCGCCTCCCTCACCCGACCCTAAGGGACCCACCGGACTCGTCAAAAACAACACACGCCGCTTCATCATCATGGAATTTGGATTCGCCCGGCCCACTCGCGCCGGACACCAGCCACACCTCTCAACCCTTACGCTATCTGCTCTGGTTCAATCCGCCAGCCCACGCACGTCTTCGACCACCACCTGCGCCACGCCGAAATCTCCGGGGCGCTTGTGCACCTCGCGGATGGTGACGAAACTCTCCACCATCGTCTTCGTCCGCTCCACGCCCAGCCGGTTGAAGAGCATGCTGAAGCGCTGTTGCAGGGCATCGCGCACCCTGGCGCGATCGGACTCGGGCAGCGACCACAACGCCTTCTTGAAGGGCCCGGTGGCTTTCTTGCGCGTCTTGTGCAGGAACTGCTCGTCCGTATCACCTGGCTTGCGCTCGTCGGCGGCGTTCTTGAACAGCCACTGCGTGATTTCGTCGTTGAGCTCTTTGGGCAGGTTGGCGTAGACGATTTGCTGGAAGGCGGTGGCCAGATGCACTTCGATCGCGCCGGCCTGCACGAATTTGCCAAAGGCTTCCTCGGGCAACGTGCTCGCGCCGTGCTGCACCGCGCCGCCCATGCCGTATTCCTCGCGCGCAGCAGTGGACAATTCGCGCAAAGTGTCGAAGTCAATGTTCACGCTGGCGATCGAGCCGTCCGGTAGCACGACGCCGCCGTGCGACGTGCCAGTTTGAATGGAAATCTTGCTGATGCCCGGCTGATGCTTGATATGCCGCAAGTAACCGCTCATGAACGCGCGCAGCTCGTGGATGTCGCTGTTCTTCTGGCCGACTTCGCCGATCTCGCCGCCCAACGAAACGACCAGGCCGGCTGGCTGCCGCTGCCGGATATAGTCGCTGAACAAGGCGCACAGCTCGTAGTTCAGGCGTTGCTGCTCATCCAGCGTCGGCTTGCTCAGGTCTACCAGCGTGGACGTGTCAATGTCGATGTTGTAGAAGCCGGCGGCCAGCGCCTCGTCGATCAGGTTGCGCACAGCAGCCAGCTCGGCGTCGGCATCCGTTTTGTATTTCTTCGCGTTCACCTGAAAGTGGTCGCCCTGGATGAATAACGGACCGCGATAGCCCTCTTTGATGGCGGCGGCGATCATGACGGTGGTGTATTCAGCCGGCCGCTGTTCGGTATAGCTCATCTCGCTGCGCGCGATCTCGAAGATGAACGCGCCAACCCTCGCTTCGACGGCTGCACGGAAGGCCGCGCGCGCCGTATCGTAGGCCATCATGCGGATGTTCATGGCCGGTGTGGTGAAGGTGTGGCCGAGCGCATTCCGGCCACGCGCGATATACAACTCGTGGATGGACGCCGGGCGAATGCCGAGGGCCTGTCCTGTCTCCCAGATCAACCACCGTGCAGCCGCCTGCTGCGCCGGCGAGCCGAACACCGCGGCGTTGACTAACGTGTCGATTCCCTCAGTGCGCAGCGCAGCCTCGTCGCGCACTGCTACGGCCAGGTCCCATATGGGCGGCGGATCGTCGCGCTGCAACTTGACTTTGCCGGCAGTCACTTCGATCGCGTCTCCGGTCGCGTGGATCAATTCGCTAATAGCATTGGACATGAGAACTCTCCTCAAAACAGATTTTTGGCGATCGGCATATCGCCAACGCGTGATTACCTCTTCTTCGTGTCGCGCAAGCGCCTGTGCGTGCGCGTAGTATATTCGCGCCGATTATCGGAGGCTGAGTCTTGAGCATATCATCACCCATCGTCGTCGGACTGGGCGGCACGCTGCGCGAGCGGTCGTACTCGCGCGCAGCGCTTCACGCTGCCCTGCGCATCGCATCCGAACACGGCGCACAGACCGAGCTCCTCGACTTGCGCGAATTGAACCTGCCCATGTTCGTGCCGGGCAGGCGGATCGAAGACTACCCTGCGGAACACAGCGCCTCGATCATGCGGCTGGTCGAAAGCTGCCGGCGCGCGACTGCCATGCTCTGGGCATCGCCCACTTACCACGGCACGGTGAGCGGCATCTTCAAGAACGCGGTGGACTACATCGAGCTATTGAGCGACGACCAGCCACCTTACCTCAACGGCAAAGCGGTGGGACTCGTTGTGATCAATGATTCGAAGACGTTCGGCGCGATGTCGAATTCCGTGCACGAGCTGCAAGCCTGGTTGGCGCCCACCCATGTGCTGTTGGGCAAGAACGACTTCGACGGCGACCTGCGGCTGACGAGCGAGCGCGCAATTCGCCGGATCACCCGGCTGGTGAACGAACTCATCCGCTTCCACCCGCGCCGATGAGCGGCAAACGCCTCTGTGCTGTGCTGGCATTCGAATCGCGAACCCGCCAGGAAGGTCATGTGTATAATCGCCTGCGCGCGGGGAATGGCGCAGCCTGGTAGCGCGCTGCGTTCGGGTCGCAGAGGTCCAGGGTTCAAATCCCTGTTCCCCGACTGCGGAGAGGGCGAAGCATCATCGTCGCGGTGCTTCGCCCTTCCCGTATCAGGTTCAGAGGCATGCGATCACGCCAGGTTCCGCCGCGCGCGCGGCCACGCGAAATCTCCGAGTCCGAGTGGGACAGTTTCGTCACACGGCACCCTTACGGCCACATCCTGCAAACCCAGGCCTGGGGTAGGCTCAAGGCGGCACATGGCTGGCGCGTCGCCCGGGCCAGCGTGCTCGCGGAATCGAACAGGCCCGTTGGGGTTGCATTGACGCTGCTGCGTTCGCTGCCATACGGCCTGGGCAAAATTGCCTATGTCCCGCGTGGTCCGGTGGTGAACTGGGACGAGGAGGACTACGCGGCGGCCGCGGTGCGCACCGTTTGTCGCCTGGCTCGCAACCATGGCGCCTTCGCTGCTGTGATCGAGCCAGACCTGCTCGACACGCCGGCGGATCGCCACCTGCTCGAACGACTGCAGCTGAAGCCGGTGAACTTCAGCGTGCAGCCGCGTCGCACCATCTGGGTCAACCTGGACGTGGACGAAGAGGTGGACATCCTCGCGGCGATGAAGCAAAAGACGCGCTACAACATCGGGCTGGCCAGGCGCCGCGGCGTGACGGTGCGCGTCGGGCACGCAAGCGACGCCGAGCTGTTCTACGCGATGATGCGCACGACGGCCGAGCGCGATACGTTTGCCATCCATCCAGCGTCCTATTACCGCGACTTCCTCGACTTGTTCGCACAGGGCGAGAACGCGCCGGCTCGATTGTTGATCGCCGAATACCAGCATGAACCGCTGGCCGCCCTGATCGTCACCGCGCTGGGCGAGCGCGCCATCTACCTCTACGGCGCCAGCGCCAACGCCCATCGCGAACTGATGCCCACCTACCTGCTGCAGTGGGAAGCCATGCTGTGGGCGCGACAGCGCGGCTGCAAGACCTATGACATGTGGGGCGTGCCGGATGAGGACGAGGCCACGCTCGAAGCCGACTTCGACAAACGAGACGACGGCCTGTGGGGGGTGTATCGCTTCAAGCGTGGCTTCGGCGGACAGGTGGTGAGGCACATCGGCGCATGGGTGTACGTGATCTCTCCGCTGCGCTGGTGGCTCTTCGACCGCGCCCGCGCCTTGCGTAAATCCACCGGCCTGGCGGCGTAGTGCTCCACAGCGCCGGCACGTCACCCGATCGCTCATTCACATTCAGAGTCCAACGCAACCCGTGTCCGAATTCGTCTTGCACTTCCCAACCGATTTCAAATGGGGCACCGCAACCGCTGCCCACCAGGTCGAAGGCAACAACACCAACAACCAGTGGTGGCAGTGGGAACGGACGCACGAACGCATCATGAACGGCGATAGCTCCGGCATCGCCTGCGACTGGTGGAACAACGCCGAAGCGGACTTCGACCGGATGGTCGCGCTCGGGCTGAACGCGCATCGCCTGTCGGTGGAATGGAGCCGCATCGAGCCAAGGGAGGGCCGGTTCGACTCGGCCGCTCTGGACCGCTATCGCGCCATGCTGCTCGGGCTGCGCCAGCGCGGCATCGAGCCAATGGTCACGCTGCATCACTTCACGAACCCGTGGTGGCTGGAGGAGCGCCGCGCCTGGGAGGACCCGGACGTGATCGTGCCGCTCTTCCGGCGCTTCACCGAGAAGGTAGTGCATGCCCTGGGTGACCTGTGCGACCTGTGGTGCACGATCAACGAGCCGAACGTGTACGCCGTGATGGGCTATCTGTCCGGCGGGCGCATGCCGCCAGGCCTGAGCGACCCGGCGCTGACGGCGCAGGTGCTGCGCAACATGCTCATTGCACACGCGGCAGCCTACGAAGTGCTGCACGAGAAACAGCGATTGGCCCGCGTCGGGCTTGCCCACCACATGCGCTACTTCCAACCCTTGCGCCCCAACAACCTGTTCGACGCCGGCATCGCGCACATGCTCAACAGCATGTTCAACCAGAGCATCATGGATGCTTTGGCGAAGGGCCGCTGGCATTGGATCCTTGGTCGCGGCGCCCGGACGAGCGCGCGCAAACTGCGAGGCACGCTCGACTGGATCGGATTGAATTACTACACCCGTCACCGCGTCGCGTTCGACCGCACCAAGCGCGAGACGTTCTTCAGCGAGCTGCTCATCTATCCGCAGGACGTGGCGATGACCGATTTCAACTTCGGCGAGGTATATCCCGAAGGCATCCTGCTCTTCGTGCGCCAGCTCAGCCGCTACAAGCTGCCGATCTACATCACGGAAAACGGCCTACCGGACCACGACGATGATCTACGGCCGGCTTTCCTGGTGCAGCACCTGCGCACCACCTGGCAGGCCATCCAGATGTGCCACGACGTGCGCGGCTACTACCACTGGAGCTTTGTAGACAACTTCGAGTGGAGCGAGGGCTGGCGGATGAAGTTCGGCTTGGTGGCGATGGACACTCATACACAGGAGCGCCAGTTCCGACGCAGCGCCCTGCTCTACCGCGACATCATCAAGGCCGGCGCGATCACCAGCGAGATCGTGCACGAATACACCCCGGAGTTGTTCCAGACGCTGTATCGCTGAACGCGTCAGGGTTCATCGTCGCGCCGGACGCCGAACACGGTCTGCTCCAGCGTCTGGGCCGACTTCGTGCTGTCGTAGTACTCGCGCCAGCGCCAAAGCTTGCCCTCCTGCATGACGCCGATGTTGAGGTCCTGGTCGTCGGCGCGCACGCCGGTCTTGCGGTTGGTGCAGCGCCAGGTCTGATTGATGGCGAGGTAGTCACCGCTGTAGACGATGCGATGGATCTCAATGGTCGTGTCCGCGTAGTTGTCGAAGTAGGCCAGCACCGCCCGGCGCAGCTGGTCATGACCGCGTATCACCTCGAACGAGGTCTGCAACACGCTGTCGGGCGCATGGCAACTGAGCACGGCGTCGGCATCGCCGCGCGCCCAACCCTGCAAGACGTGCCGTTGCTGCGTGGCGATGATCTCGTCGTAGGTCATGTCGCGCATGCGCGGCGGGATGAACGGCGGCCATGGCTCCTCACGCAGCGGCGCATCTTCGGTCACCTCGCGCACGCTGCGATGATCGTTGTGGATGCGCATGAGCGCAATGCGCCCCTCCTGGAAGTGCAACAACGCGCCCTGTTCGACTTCGCGCCACCGCCGGCCACCGGTCAGCGCCGTGCGCACCACCCACTCGGCGACCCACCACGCCGGCTCACGCATGTCGTGAAACGCGCGGCGGATCGAGATGCGTACCCCTCTATTACTGCCCATCACCGTGCGCAGATACGCGCCGATTTCAGCGCGCCCGTGGTATGGCCGGCCGTCCACGATCCAGGTGGCGTCGGAATGGCACAGGCTCATGACGTGGTCGGGGTCGCCAGATTGCCAGGCACCGGCCAGAACGTCGAAAGGGGAACCCTCGGCCATATCGCTCCCGAGCTAGCTGGGCATGAACATCCGCTGAAAGCGCATCATCAGGCCGAGGTCGCCGGCGATGCGGAGTTTGCCGCTCATGAACGCTTTGGTCGGATCCAGCCGACCGCCGATGATGTCAATCCAATCCTGGGCGGAGACGTTGATGGTGACGGTGGGTTGTTCGACGACACCCTCCTTCACATCCAGTTTGCCATCGGCGATGGCCAATGCATAATGGCCCCCGCCATCACCTGTTGCGTTCAACTGGATCACCGCGTTCACGCCCTTGGCAAGCGCAGGATTGAAGTTCGCCATCATGGTCTGAAGCGTCTCGGTCAGCGTCATCGTTCACTCCGTAAGTGGTATGTTTGTCTTTGGTTTTCGCATATTGCGCCCAGGCCGAGCAGGCGTCGTGCCGCGGCCGGCGCTCATCAACATGAAGTAGACTGCGCGAGTATACCGCGCCGGAATTCCACCTACAAACGCTCTGCCCCATGAGACGACGACTTCTGAACCGCGCCGTGCTGGAGAACGCAGCCGTCGTCCTGATCGTCCTGATCGCCGCCATCCTGATCGCCAACCTGATCGCGTTCGTCGGCTCGCGCAACCGCCTGCCGCCGGAGACGACACTGGGTGACCTGGATGTGAGCGGGCTCACGGTAGACGAGGCGATCCGCGCAACTGTCGCCAGCCTGCAAGAACCGGTGCGAGTGCGCTACCTCGATCAGAACACGCAGCTCGCGCCGGATGCAATCGGCTTCCGACTGAACGAACCGGTCGCCCGCCTGCAACTCGAAGAGATCATTGCCGGCCAACAAGGGCTGGACAAACTACCAGCTTTCATCCTGCGCCAGAACGACAACCCGAGGCGACTCCCCCTGCCCTATCAATACTCCGAGCCGCAGCTACAGGCCGTGCTGGCTGAGCTGGCTGCGCGCTATGCTCGCGAAGCTCGACCGCCCGCGCCTGACCTGGCCTCCGGCACTGTGACGCCGGGTCAGGACGGCACAGTGCTCGATCTGGCCACAGCATCGCGGATGGTGCTGGAAGCCATGGGCTCCAGCCGGTCGCGCGTCGTGGACTTGCCGGTGGACATCATGCCGCTCGGCGTGAAGGGCGTTCGATCGCTTGAACCGGCCGTGCTGGATCGGCTCAGGCCGTTTATCGAAGGAGAGGGCAACCTGGCCGGCGTCTTTCTCAAAGACCTGCGCAGCGGCGAAGAGCTGACCATCAACGGCGAAGTCGCCTTCTCCGGGGCGGGCTGGTTGAAACTCGGGTTGATCCTGGAAGCCTACCGGGCGAATGAACTGCCCATCCCTCCCGGGCTGCGCGAGAAGCTCGAGGTCATGTCGGCACGCGGCGGCCCGGCCGAGATAGACGACGTCCTGCGCGAGTTGGGCGATGGCGACCCCCAGCTCGGTGCCGACCGCGTGAACACTACGTTGCAGAAATTGGGGCTGCGCAACACTTTCCTGGCGCAGCCATTCGGCCAGACCATATCGCCGCCTTCCATCGTGACGCCGGCCAACGCACGCGGCGACCTCAACGCCGATCCCGACCCGAACGCCCAGTCCACTGTCGCCGACATTGGCGTTCTCCTGGAGATGCTCGAACAATGTCGCAACGGATCGGGGGGGATGCCCCTAGCCTTCGACGGTGCGTTCTCGGCTGCGAAGTGCAGCGAGGTGCTCGACGTGATTGCCAGGAATCCGTTCGTTGGACCGATCGAAGCGGGCAGCGGCGGCGCTGTTGTCTTTCACCGCCAGGCCTGGGACGAGCGCAACCATGGAGACGCAGCCCTCGTGCGTTCGCCGGCAGGGGAATATGTGATTGTGGTGATGCTGCACGGCCAGGGTCAACTCGATTGGGCAAACAGCTCGATGATCATCACCGACATTGCCCGCCTGGCCTACGGCTTCTTCAACGCGGAGATACCGCCTGCGCCGCCCTCACCCACCGGTCCGCCACCGCCCTGAGAGGCCGAAGCACCGCTACTTCGGCAGGTAGCGGCGCGGGATCTTGCACACCATGGTGTAGGCGGGGTCGAAGAAGTTACCCAGGTCGTACTGCACCGCCTGGCCCATCAGGATGCCGGTCTCGTGCGCATCCAGTCCATAGTCGTCGCGCAGCCAGCGCGCCATTTCGGTCGTCGCATGTTGCAGCGCCTGGTCGAGCGGCCTCG
>FWWM01012840.1_pt1 | contig 13767 bp, 10 predicted proteins | sample 2228351 | NCBI WGS metagenome assembly FWWM01 (sample SAMEA103939774, study PRJEB20133) | metagenome | reverse complement strand
CGAGACCCGAGGACTGGCGGACGAACAGCCGACGACCTCCGGCGACGTCGCTCACGGCCGACCTCCTCGTGCGGACGCTCCGCGGATGCTCGCACACGCGGGCGGGGGTGCGCGAGCCCCATCGCGGCGCAACCCGGATGCTGCCTTGCCGGGCGGGGCGGACCGGCCGCCTCGAACACATCGAGAACATCCTGGAGGTCCCGCCCGGCCTGATATAATCAGAGGGTTGCGAACCTTAACCGTTGGCCGGTTAGCTTATGCCGATCTACGAGTACCGCTGTAACCAGTGCAGGCGGAAGTCCACGATTTTCGTCCCGAGCATATCCAGCGTTTTCGAGCCGGCCTGCTCCCACTGCGGCAGTACCGATGTCCGGCGGCTCATTTCCAGCTTCGCTTTTCTGCGGTCTGAAGAGGACCGGCTCGAACAGCTGGCCGACCCGAGCAACTTCGCCGACCTGGACGAGAACGACCCCCGCAGCGTGGCCCGCTGGGCCCGCCGCTTCAGCAAGGAGCTCGGGGAGGACCTGGGGCCGGAGTTCGACGAGATGGTCGACCGGCTCGAGGCCGGCGAAGTGCCCGAGGAGCTGGGCGGCGAGTCGGAAGAGGCGGACGGCGAAAACGGGGGCGACGACCTGGACCTCTGAACATGCCGATTTATGAGTATTATTGCCCGGGCTGTCGGCGAAGGGTAAGCCTGTTTTACCTCTCGGTGCGCCAGGCCGAGGCCGACCCGGCCTGTCCCGAGTGCGGCGGCCGCGGCCTCAAGCGGCTGTTCTCCCGGTTTGCCGTCCACAAATCCGAGGCCGACCGGATGGCTGAGCTTGGGTCGGCCATCGACCATCCCACCGAGGAGTACTACCGGGACAGCCGCAACATCGGCCTCTGGGCGAAGAAGCGGCTTAAAGAGCTGGGCGTCGAGCCCCCGCCCGGGTTTGACGAGGTCGTCGAAAAGGCCCGCTCCGGGGAACTGCTCAAGGAGTACGAAACGCCGTGGTCGGAGCGGACCACCAACCCGTGACCCGCCCGGCCCTCGAGCTGGCCCGGCAGAAAATTCGGGGCCTCTACCTCATCGTGGACCCGCAGGCGACCCGGGGCCGGGATGTGGTTGTCGTCGCCGAGGCCGCAATCCGGGCCGGCGCCAGGGTTATCCAGTACCGTGATAAAGTAAAAATGAAAGGCGAAATGCTGCCGGAGGTCCGCCGGCTCCGGGACCTTTGCCGGCAGGCCGGGGTACTTTTTATCGTGAACGACCACGCCGACCTGGCCCTGGTGGCCGAAGCCGACGGGGTCCACGTCGGCCAGAAGGACCTGCCGGTCGCGGAGCTGAGGCGCATCCTCCCGCCGACGATGATTATCGGCTGTTCAACTAACAACCTGGCCGAGGCCCGCAAAGCCCGGGAGGACGGGGCCGACTACGTCGGGGTTGGGTCGGTCTTCCCCACGGCAACCAAGCTCGACACCCGACCGGCCGGCCTCGAAACCATCCGCCAGATTAAGGCGGCCGGTCTCGGCCTGCCGCTGGTCGCCATCGGGGGAATCACCGCCGAAAACGTGGCCGAAGTTGTCCGGGCGGGTGCCGATGCCTTTGCGGTGATAAGCGCCGTCTGCGCCGCCGACGACCCCGGGGCGGCTGCCGCCGAGCTTATCGCCCGGGCCGAAGCGGCCGTGGGGTAAAGATGTTGCGGACACCGGAATTCCAGGAGACCATCGAGCGAATTCGCGAGCACCTGGACGCCAAGTACGCCGCCCGGGAGGAAGCCCTCAAGCTTGCCCGGGAGGTGGTGCGGGCGGCGGCCAACGCCGTTCGGGCCGCCCACCGGGGCGAGTTCGCCACCGCCGAAGCCCTCCTGGAAGAAAGCCGCCGGAAACTTCAGGCCGCCACCGAGCTGCTGGCCGACCACCCGGATGTGCTCTGGGCCGGGTTTGTCAGCGACGCGGCCAAGGAGCTGGTGGAGGCCTGGGTGACCCTTTCGGTGATCGCCGACCGGCCCATTCCCGGCCCGGAGGAACTGAATGTCGAACCGGTCAGCTACGTCCAGGGCCTCGCTGAAGCGGTCGGCGAGCTCCGGCGCCACCTGCTCGACCTGATCCGGACCGGTCAGCTTGCCCGGGCCGAGGCGATCCTGGAAGCGATGGACACCATCTACGAGGTGCTGGTTACCCTGGACTATCCTGACGGGATGACCGGCGGCCTCAGGCGGCTGACGGACCAGGTGCGGGGAATCCTTGAGCGAAGCCGGGGCGACCTGACCCTCTCCATCCGGCAGTGGGAGCTGGCCAAATACCTGGGCACGCGGGATATAATAGCGCCGCAGGAGTAGGTTCGTTTAAAATCGTATTCGTGAAATTTTTCCCAAGATAAGGGGGCCGGTGATGAACCTGGCGATTGCGGGTCCCGTCGGCGGGCTTATCGGGCTGATTTTCGCGGGCCTGACGGCATACTGGGTCCTCAAACAGGATACTGGCCGACCGCAGATGGTACGCATCTCCCGGGCGATTCAAGTTGGGGCGATGGCGTTTCTCTTGCGGGAGTACCGGACGCTGGTCCCCTTTGTGATTGTTGTTGCGGCCATCCTCAGCGTAGTTATCAATCCGCTGACGGCCGTCTGCTACTTGGTTGGGGCGTTCTGCTCGGCCCTGGCCGGCTTCATCGGGATGAACGTTGCCGTCCGGGCAAATGTCAGGACGGCAGCCGCCGCAGTGCGCAGTCTCAATGACGCCTTGCGGGTTGCGTTCTCAAGCGGGACCGTCATGGGCATCACGGTGGTCGGGCTGGGGGTGCTGGGCGTTTCGGTCCTGTTCCTGGCGATTGGCGACCCGAACACCGTCGCCGGGTTCAGCTTCGGGGCGTCGTCAATTGCCCTTTTTGCCCGGGTCGGCGGCGGGATTTACACCAAGGCCGCCGACGTGGGGGCGGACCTGGTCGGCAAGGTTGAGGCCGGCATCCCCGAAGACGACCCCCGGAACCCGGCGGTCATCGCCGACAACGTGGGCGACAACGTCGGGGATGTTGCCGGGATGGGCGCCGACCTTTTCGAGTCGTACGTCGGCTCGATTGTGGCGGCGCTGGCCCTGGCAGCCATGACCCCCTGGGGCCAGGCGGCGTACAGTCTGCCGATCCTGCTGGCGGTTGCCGGCATCATTGCCTCAATAATCGGCACCTTCTTTGTCCGGGTTGGGGAAACGCCGGAGATGGGCCGGCTGCTTAGTGCCCTGCGGGGTGGGGTCTTTGCGGCCACCGTTTTGACGGTGCTGGGAACCCTCGGGCTGGTCCTCTGGCTTGGGGTGGATGTCGGCCTGTTCTGGGCAATTGTGGCCGGCCTGCTGGGCGGGGTGGCCATCGGGCTGAGCACGGAGTTTTTTACTTCTTACTCCTACGGGCCGACCCGGCAGGTCGCCGAGGCGGCCCGCACCGGCCCGGCCACCGTCATCATCGGCGGGCTGGCCGTCGGTATGCTGAGTAACATCCTGCCCATGCTGATTATGGCGGCGGCCATTTATATTGCCTACACGTTCGGCGGTCTCTACGGGGTGGCCCTCGCCGGGGTCGGGATGCTGGCCACCCTGGGCATCACCCTGGCCACCGACGCCTACGGGCCGGTGGCTGACAACGCCGGCGGCATCGCCGAGATGACCCACCTGCCGCCGGAAGTCCGCCAGCGGACCGACGCCCTGGACTCGCTGGGCAACACCACGGCGGCCACCGGCAAGGGCTTCGCCATCGGGTCGGCGGTGCTCACCGCCCTGGCCCTGCTGGCGGCATATTCGCAGGCGGTCCGGCTCGACCTGATGAACCTGCTTGATGTTCGGGTGATGATTGGGGCGCTTATCGGGGCCGGAATGCCGTATATCTTTTCGGCCCTGGCGATGTCGGCCGTGGGCCGGGCCGCGTTCGCGATCGTTAACGAGGTGCGCCGCCAGTTTAAGGAGATCCCGGGCCTCATGGCCGGGGAGGCGACCCCCGATTATGCCCGGTGCGTGGATATCAGCACCCGGGCCGCCCTGCGGGAGATGATTTTGCCGGGCCTGCTGGCGGTCGTGGTGCCCCCGGTCGTCGGATTCACCCTCGGGGCGGCGGCTCTGGGCGGCCTGCTTCTCGGGGCGATCCTGAGCGGCTTCTTGCTGGCCGTAACCATGGCGAATTCCGGGGCGGCCTGGGACAATGCTAAAAAGTATATCGAGGCCGGGTACCTGCTGGATGAGAACGGCCAGCCGATTCGCAAGTCGACGCCGGTTCACGCCGCGGCGGTGGTGGGGGATACGGTGGGCGACCCGTTTAAGGACACCGCCGGCCCCTCTCTCAATATCCTCATCAAGCTCATGAGCATCGTTTCGCTGGTCCTTGCGCCGCTCTTTGTCTAGCTAGCACCACAGAATTCAAAGGCTGCCCGGCCGGGTAGCCGAACCCGAGAGGAGGCATTTCGGCGATGGAGTTAGTCTGGGTAATACCGCTTTCGGGCGTCCTGACGATTTTACTTGTGGCTTACCTCGCCTGGGACGTGCTCAGGCGAGATACCGGCACCCCGGATATGCAGGCCGTCGCCAGCATGATCTACGAAGGTGCCATGGCCTTTCTCAACCGGCAGTACCGGACGATCCTGCTGCTGGCCATTGTGACGGCCGTTATTGTCGGGGTGATTATCGGCTACTTTGACCGCAGCGTTGAGCTCGGCTGGCGCACCGCCGTGGCCTTCCTGGTCGGCGCCTTCTCGTCGGCCGTTTCCGGCTTCGTCGGGATGTATGTGGCCGTCAGGTCCAACATCCGAACGGCGAGCGCGGCCCTGCGCAACCTGAACGAGGCGATCAACGTTGCCCTCCGGGGCGGGGCGGTGTCGGGCTTTCTGGTCGTCGGCCTGAGCCTCATCGGGGTGGCCGTCATCTTCGCCCTCTACGGCGCCCTCTTCGGGTCGGAGGGGATGCGGCAGGCCCCGTTCCTGATCGTCGGGTACGGTTTCGGCGCAAGCTTTGTTGCCCTCTTCGCCCAGCTCGGCGGCGGGATTTACACCAAGGCCGCCGACGTGGGGGCGGACCTGGTCGGCAAGGTTGAGGCCGGCATCCCCGAAGACGACCCCCGGAATGCGGCCGTCATTGCCGACCTGGTCGGGGACAACGTCGGCGACTGCGCCGGCCGTGGTGCCGACCTCTTTGAGTCGACGGCCGCCGAGAACATCGGGGCAATGATTTTGGGCGTTGCCGTGGCCCGGGCAACCGGTAACGACGCCTGGATCCTCTTCCCCCTGGTGGTCCGGGCCTTCGGCCTGATTGCGTCGGCGGCCGGCCTCTTCTTCGTCCGGGGCCGGGAGGACGAAGACCCGATGCGGGCCCTGGACCGGGGTTACTACGTGGCCCTTATCCTGTCGGCGGCTTTCCTGTTCGGGGCGACCCGGCTGATGCTGGGCGACGCCTGGATGTGGTTCTTCTTCGCCGGCCTTACCGGGCTTCTTACGAGCATTGCCTTTGTCTACATCACCCAGTACTATACCGCCGGCTCCTGGCGGCCGGTGAAGGAGATCGCCAACGCGGCCCGGACCGGGCCGGCCACGACGATAATCGTTGGGATGGCCGTCGCCTTTGAGACGACGGCGAGCACGGCCCTGGTGGTTGGGGCGGCCCTGCTGGCGGCCCACTGGTTCGGCACGATGTCCGGCCTGCCCCACGGCGGCCTGTTCGGGACGGCGGTGGCCACGATGGGCATGCTGATGACGGCCGCATATATCCTGGCGATGGATACGTTCGGGCCGATTACCGACAACGCCGCCGGCATCTGCGAGATGTCCCACGCCCCGGCCTCGGCCCGCCGGATCCTCGATGCACTGGATGCCGTGGGCAACACGACCAAGGCCCTGACCAAGGGCTACGCCATCGGCTCGGCGGCCCTGGCGGCCTTCTTGCTCTTCAGCGCCTATCTGGACCGGCTGGCCGAACTCGGCCGGCCCCTTCAGGCGGTTGACCTCTCGAAGGTGGAGGTCTTTGTCGGGGCCCTGCTCGGGTCGATGCTGGTCTACCTGTTCAGCTCCCTGGCGATCCGGGCGGTGGGCCACGCCGCGTCGGCCATTATCGAGGAGGTCCGGCGTCAGTTCAAGGCCGACCCCGGCATCCTGGCCGGGACATCCCGGCCAGACTTCGCCCGCTGCGTCGACATAACGACCCGGGCGGCCCTGCGGGAGATGGTTGCCCCGGGCCTGCTGGCGGTCGGGATGCCCATCGCCGTGGGCATCCTGCTCAAGGCCGAGGCGACGGCCGGCCTGCTGATGGTCGGCACCATCGCCGGCATCCTGCTGGCCACCGTCCTTAACAACGGTGGCGGGGCCTGGGACAACGCCAAGAAGTTCATCGAGGCCGGCAACCTGCTGGATGAGAACGGCGAACCGATCAAGAAGGGCACGCCGATTCACGCCGCCGCCGTTGTGGGCGACACCGTCGGCGACCCGTTCAAGGATACGGCCGGCCCGTCTCTGCACGTCCTGGTCAAGTTGCTGGCGACGGTAACCCTGGTGATGTCGCCCCTCTTCCTGTAAACCCGGCGCACGGCTGTTTCAGACCGGGGCCAGGTTTCAAAACCTGGCCCCGATACTTTTGGGCTGACGGTGGCTCAGCAACTTACCGGCCCGAGCCAGGCCGCAGCACCCGGGATACCCTGCCCGCCGACACGTCCAAAGGTACGCAGACCTGATATGCAAAAATCTCCCACTTCGGTTGGTTCAGGCGGGCCGGACGCCCGGCAAAACCTTTGCCAAGGGCCCAGGTTCAGGTCGTGTTCAACGGCCAGACCCCCACGAGCTTTAACGATGAGGGGCCATCGAACCTTGACGGGTTGTCGGCATCCGGCTAAACTTGGGGACGGTTTGGCTGGCTTGTGGCTGATGGGTCGGTGTAGAACAACCCTGCCTGCCCGGGCGCTGTTCCTGGTCGCCCTGCTGGCGTCTCCGGTTTTATTCGGACCCCGGCAGGCCCGGGCGGACGTGAACCCCCTGCGGTTTACCGGGTCGGCGTTCGTCGACCCCACGGGCCAGGCGGTATTCCTGGTCGGGGCGAATTATGCCGGTCCGACCGACCGGGCCTGGGTCTACTGGGAGGACGGGCAGTTCGACCCGAACCTGGTGGCCGCCGACTTTGACCGGCTGGCCAGGGCCGGCGTCAGGGCCGTTCGGATCTTCGTCCGGTCGGCCCTCGCCCGGGATATCCGGGCCGGCCGCTGGTGGAAGCTGGATACGGTAGTCAACCTGGCGGCCAGAAACAACCTCAACCTGTTAATAACCTTCAACGACTACCGGGAAGACGACCTGGCCCGGGAAGCCGCCCTCAACCGGGCTATCGCCGCCCGGTACCGGGGGAACCCGGCCATCCTCGGTTATGACCTCAAGAATGAGCCCCATTTCCAGGACCTGGCGGTTGCCATTTACCCGGGCGGCCCGCCGCCCCTCCAGACGGATGCCCTTATCCGGGTTTACGGCGAGCGGGTTGCCCGGTCGGATATTCCCCGGTGGCGGCAGGCGGAGGGCCGGGGGCTCGTGCCGGACCGGTTCGACGACACCCAGGCGTATTACTACGCCAATAACTACCGCCTCTTCCGGGAGTTTGCCGCCGACGCCGCCACCTGGGTCGCCGCCCGGGACTACGCGGTTTCGGTGGCCGATTATGTGATATCGCCCGACTCGGCCAAATGGCAGCCGCTGATTCAGGCCCTGGACCAGACCCTGGCCGCCTGGATAAATGCCCGGCTCGGGCCGGTGAAGGAGGCGGACCCGGAAAGGCCGGTCACCGTCGGCTACAGCGACCTGATTCTGGCGTCCCTTCCGGCCAACCGGGCGCTGGATTTCGTCTCCTGGCACCGGTTCCCCCAGGCCACGGCCGTTAACTTTAACCGGATGTTTCAGGCGCTCGACACCCTCAGCCGGATTTTCCCCGACCGGCCGGTGATTCTTGAGGAGTTCGGGTTTGCGACCTACCAGCTTGACCCGGCTGAAGCCGCCCTCTACGAGTCGGCCGTCCTGCTCCGGTCGTACGCCCAGGGCCGGCCGGGGGCGTTTAAGTGGCAGGCCAACGACCTGGCCGTGGGGGCGAACCCGACCGAGAACACGTACGGTCTCTTTAATCCGGATGGCACCCCGAAGCCGAATGCGCTGGCATTCCGGGCGGTCTCGGACTTTCTCCGGGCGGTAAGGCCGACCGGATTTCAGTGGTTCGAGACGCCGCAGGGTCCGGCATTCCGGGTGGTGGCTGATAACGGCTGGGGGCTGGGCCGGGTGCTGAGCCTGCCGGAGGTCGGTATCTCGGCCGAAAGCCCGGCCGCGGCCGCCCAGCTCTTTATCTGGCGACCGGCCCCGGACCGGCTCGAAGTCCGGGCCAATGCCCCGACCCGCCTTACCCTGAACCTGGCCGGCGGCCGGCTTATCCCCGCCTGGCAGCCGGGCTGGACCGTCCTGGTTTCGGGCCCGGCGGGGTCAAACCGGGTCAACCCGGCAAACGGCGTGGTCCAGGTTAACCTTGAGCCCGGCCAAGCTTACAGTTTGCGGGTCCAGTCGCCGAATGCGGCCGCCGGCATGGTTGACGCCAAAATCGAGCTCGTCTTCCCCCACGACCGGGCCGGCCGACCGCAGCCGGTCGATAGGGCCCCGCTGGTGAACGTCCTGGTCTATCTCTTTGAGGCCGACAGCCTCCAGCCGGTGGCATGCAACCTGCCGGTGGAGGTCCGCCTGCGCCGGGCCTCGAACCTGGTGGACGCTGCCGGCAATGCCGTAAACGTTCCGACCCGGTACCAGAGCCCGCCGGGCCGGCCGGTTCTCCGGCGAGTGGGGGATAAGGTCTTCCAGGCCTGGGTCTTTAACGACGTGCCGGTCAGCTTCTTCGAGTCGCCGGGCCTTGACCCGGCCCGGAGCAAAGACTTCTTCCTGGTCGAAGTCAAGGGCGTTCCTTACCGGAGCAACGTGTGGGCCCACGGGGCCGATGCCCGCACCTACCTGCCGGCCCAGAGCCCGGTGGCCGCCGGACCGTTCGGGCAGGCGGAACCGTCGGTCCAGGTCGTCTGGCCCCACACCGGCGGCCAGCCGATGCCCGTGGAGCAGGCCACCCGCGTGAACATCGGGGTGGACCTGATAGACCCGCAGACCCGGGCCTCGGCCCCGGCGAATTTCCCGAACCGGGTAATCCTGCTGCGCAGTCTCAACACGGGTATCCTCGAGCCGTTGAAAGCGGCCGATGGGGTCATTCAAGTTGAGGACGCCGCCGGCGCCCACCCGCGCTGGGTCTTTAACAACGTCCCGGTTGAGGCGGCCAGGGACCCGGTTAACAAGTACTATTTCGTGGCGACGATTGAGGGCACGCCAGCCCCGGCGGCCGTCTGGGCCCACGGGGCGGACGCCCGGACGTATCTGCCCCAGCCGGACATCCCGTACGGTAGCGGCTCCGGTTGTGAGTAGCCGCCGGGTGGCCCTCTGGGGTCTCGTCCTGCTCGGACTGACCCTCGTTCCGGGCCGGTCGTCGTGGGGCCAGCCGGCCCTCGCGCCGGTAGACGCCACCGACCGGTTCGGATTTGACTTCATAAACGGCATTAGCGCCGACGGCCGCCCTTACACCGTAAGCGACCTTCGCTACCAGCAGGCCCTGGACGCTGGGGCCCGCTGGACCCGCTGGCCCTTCTACTGGTACACCATCGAGCGGCAGCCCGGCGTGTTCGATTACTCGGCCGTCGACCAGGTGGTCAACGCCGACCTGGCCCGGGGGCTCAAGGTCAACGCCATCCTGATGGGAACCCCGACCTGGGCGGCAACCAGCACGGCCGCGGCCCAGCAGCTCCCGGGCGGCCGCTACGGGGTGTTCGGGCTGGGCGGGGCCGAAACAACCCCGCCCAAGAACCTCCACCTGCCGGTATTTGCCGACGGCACCGATATTCCCGGTCCGGGCAAGTCGATAAATCCCGAGAACTACTGGGCCAGGTTTGTTTACAACACCGTAAAGCGCTACGCCCCAAGGGTGCAGACCTGGGAGGTGTGGAACGAGCCGGACCTGGGTCTGCCGTCGACGTTCAGGTTCTGGTCCGGGAGCCGGGCCGATTACGTCCGGCTCCTTAAGGTGGCTTACCTGGCGGCCAAGGCGGCCGACCCGGGCGCCCGGGTGCTTTTTGGGGCCCTGGCGTTCTGGACCGACCAGACTTTCTTTCCCGACGTGTTAAAACTCCTCCGGGCCGACCCCCAGGCCTCGGCCAACAACTACTTCTTCGATGCCCTCCCGGTCCACCCTTACATCTCGCCGTATGCCCTGACCTTTCTGGTTGATACGGTGCGGGGCTACCTGGCCAGTTTTCAAATCCCGCAAAAGCCGATCTGGGTGAACGAGACGAACATCCCCGTTTGCGGCGACGATAAGGTAAGCCCATACCTGCCCTGCCCGCAAAAGTGGCGGGGCAGCCTCTCGGAGCAGGCGTCGTTTGCCCTGACGGCGGCCGCCCTGGGGACCGCCTACGACCTGGAGAAGCTTTTGATTTTTCAGCTCTATGATGACTACGTTGGGTACCAGGAATGGTACGGGGTGGTCCGCAACGATGCGTCCCCCCGCCCGGCGTATACTGCCTACCGGACCGCCACCCGCTATCTTTCCAACTACGTGACTGCCCGCCGCCGGGATGATGGTCCGGTCGACCGGGTGACCCTCGGGGGCGTCCGGCTGGGGGACAGCCTGTACCGTTTGAGCGTGGTCTGGAACCGGTCGGGCGGGCCGGTAAGCTACTGGCTCGAGAGCGCCCCATCGGCCCAGGCCGTTTCCGTCCTGGACAAATACGGCCAGCCGGCCGGGGTGCTGCAGTCATTAAGCGGTGGCTACCGCCTTAGCCTGCCGCCGGTGACCAACCCCGACCTGGGGGTCGGCGAGCCTTACCTGGTGCTGGAGCGGGTTCCGCCCGATACGGCGCCGCCGGCGGCGGCCGTCAGTCCCTGGTCCGGGCCGGCCCCCGAGCGGTTCACCGTCCGGTGGACCGGGTCGGACACCGGCTGGGGAGTGATGTCGTTCGACGTCCAGGTCCGGGAGAAGGGCAACCCGAACTGGGGCTGGTGGCTGGTCGATACGGGCGCAACGGCGGCCGAGTTCCAGGGCCAGAGCGGCCGCACGTACGAGTTCCGGGTGCGGGCCCGGGACTGGGCCGGCCTGACGGGGGAGTGGAGTCCGGCGGTGGCTGTTCAGGTGGGGTGCGGGACGGCGGGCACGTCGACCCAGGCGTCGCCCCTGAACGGGGGCTTCCGGCTCTTCTTCCCGCTGGTGCGGAACGCCTCACCCGGCTGCTAGTTGCCGGGCCGGCCTAACGCCGCCACCAGTCCTTCCGGGACCTGGGGTCCATGAAACTGCCGGTATCCCGGACGGCCACCAAGCTAACGCTGCCGTTGGCCCGGCCGAAGGGCTGCTGCCATTTGAGGGCCGGAAGGCTCCCGCGCCCGGCCGCATTCTGCTGCCGGTAGAGGTTTAGAAGACCCGGCTCGACGCATAAACCCTCGATGTGGATGGTGTAGCCCCAGGCCACGGTATCCAGGCGGGTGTAAACGAAGGTAATCCGTTCGGTGGAGGCATAGAGCACCAGGGCCCAGTAGAGCCCCTGGTAGATGTCGGAGGAGCCGCCGGCCGGGAGCCTTAAAACCTCGCCCCGGGCGGTGGCCATGCCCAGCAGGGTTACCGGCCAGGTGGCAATGAGGCCACCGCGGCTGTTCGTCGCCCAGTTCCAGTCGTAGACCTGATAAACGTTGGGAAACTGCGGAACCCGGTTGTCTAAAAAGAGGGTGTAAAGCTGGGGGGCGGCCGGGTCGGTGGCGCCGCCGTAATCCACCAGGGTTTTCGGGGCGTCGGTAAGCGCGTAGCCCCGGACGGCCAGGGCGTTGATGTCCGGGTGCTGTTCGGCCGGCGGGCTGGTTGTGGGTGACCCGGCAACCGGTATCGCCTCGTAGCTCTGGCCCGGGATGGGGTCGCAGGCCGGCGGCTGGGAGTAAGCAATGGCCGGCAGGAAGAGGCGGAAGCCCGATTGCACTACCGGAGCCGGCGAGCGTTCGGCCTCGCCGGCGGCCGGGACCCCGGCCGCCAGGGTGTTCGGGCTGCCGGCCGGGCGACCTGCCTGCAGGATAAAGATGCCGGCGATGACCAGGAGCAGGTAACCTAGCGTGCTCGCTGACCTCATAGTCCTCCCCGGATCATTATCGGCAGGGTAGGCCGATTCCTCAGTCCCCAATTTACCCCACGGTCGGGCGGCCTTGGTCCCGACCGGGGTTGGCGGCCGCGGCAGTTGGCGATTCGGCCGGTGGCCGGTATAATTTGTTTGGGTCAGGTTGTCGGTGGTGGGTGTAGCTCAACGGCAGAGCGCCTGACTGTGGCTCAGGAGGTTGTGGGTTCGAATCCCATCACCCACCCCCTTCTTTGTGCGCCCGTAGCTCAGCGGACCAGAGCATCTGGCTTCGGACCAGAGGGTCGGGGGTTCGAATCCCTCCGGGCGCGCCCCAGCTAGTGAGCCTGGCTGGCTACAATCTGGAGCTTTCAGCCGACCAGCTCGGCCTTCCCGCTTTTGACACGGCCCCTCGCCGGTTGATAGACTGAGATCGACCGGCCATGAACGATGTCATGCGCTTCACCGTGGTCGATGCCGAAGGCGCCGTAAGCTTTGTTGCCCCCTGCGAAGCTTTGCCGGCCCTGGTTGCCGCCTGCTCCCGGAATCCCCGTAGCCTCGGCCAGTTCCTTGCCTTTGCCGGGGAATACTACCCCTGGGTCCGGGACTACGTCGAGGCCGGCCTGGCCGTCTTCGACGAGCACAACACGCCCGGCAACTACGAACACATCCACCAGGCCCTGGCCCGGAGCTCGCCCCGGGAACAGCCGGTCTTCCGGGTCGTCGACGAGGTTACCCGGGAGGCGAGCCTCAGGCCGGCCCGGGCGGGAGTTGTCCTGTTCAACTTAAACGCCCGCCGGATCGTTCAGATTCAGAACACCTACGCCGAAATCCGCCGCGTCGGCCGGGTCCGGGTCCGGGCTGAAGACGGCTCGGTCCGGCGGGTCCTCCGCTACCAGCTCCCCGTGGAGTGGACCCTGGTTCCCTGACCCGGCACCTGGTCTGGGCCGAGGTCGACCTCGACGCGGTCGCGGCCAACACCTGTAACCTGGCCCGGCTGGTCAGGCCGGCCCGTCTGTTTGCGGTGGTCAAGGCGGACGGCTACGGCCTCGGGGCGGTGGCCGTGGCCCGGGTCGCCCTCAAGAACGGGGCCGCCGGCCTGTGTGTTGCCCGCCCGGAAGAGGGCCTGGCCCTGCGGGGCCACGGCATCGAAGCCCCGATCCTGATCCTTGGTCCGACCCTCCCGGCCCTGGCCGACGCGGTCGTCCGGGCCCGGCTTACCCCGACCGTTTGCGACCCGGACCTCGCCGAAGCCCTGGCCCGGGCGGCCGGCACCGGGAGCCAGCCCTTCCCCGTCCACGTTAAAATCGACACCGGCCTCCACCGCTACGGCATCCGGCCGGCCGACGCGCCGGCCTTCCTCGGACGGCTCGGCCGGTACCCTCAGCTCCGGGTCGAGGGCATCTGGACCCACCTGGCGACGGCCGACGAAGCCGACAAGACTTTCGCCTACCGGCAGCTCGCCTGTTTTAACCAGGTGGTGGCCGGCCTGCCCCCGGTGCGCCGCGTGGTGCAGCCGGCCTGGCGCGGCACCGCCCCGGCGCTGTTCCTGCCCCTGCTGCGCGTGGCCCACGAGGACCCGCACGCGAGCGTCCTGCTCTTCCCGGCCGATCACCCGGTGGACGGCGAGG
>FWWM01012839.1_pt1 | contig 13768 bp, 7 predicted proteins | sample 2228351 | NCBI WGS metagenome assembly FWWM01 (sample SAMEA103939774, study PRJEB20133) | metagenome | reverse complement strand
TGTGCAAGCAGTGCCGCTAGTTCATGGGCCGCGGAACGAAAGGATCCGGCGACGGCCGGATTCCATGAACGCAGAGGTGGCTTTCGCGCAGAGGCGTGGGCAATTTGGCCATTCACGCTGACGGGCGAAGGGGCATCGGGCGTATCATTTTGCCGGAGCCAGGCCTCCCCCGGCTCAGCATGTCCTCAAACGGGCACGCTCGAGGGGTACGGCCTCTTGAGTGGGTGCTCCTGAGGCTGTTGGCAAGAGTGCACCTCCTCTCCTTTGTGCCTGCACCGACGCAAGGCACCGGGCCTTTGGCGGGCTGAAGGAGGATGGCGAAGAGAGAAAATGCTCAGGGGCTGAGGCGGGCTTGGCTGCGCCGTCTTGGTGACCCGCAGTTCCCGGCGCACGGCCCCGGGCCTCGGTTCGCTTTGCCACCTCCTTCCCCGCCGGGGCTCTCGAGAGTTGACGCGCGGGAGCAACCTCGGAGGGGAGCGGACAACACTGTTGTCAGGTGCCGACAGGCGCAGATAGAACCACGACTCTCTGCTTCCACTTGGGCGCGAAGAGAACCGTAGGGTCCGAAGCGGAGAGAGGCACTTGCCGTGCACGGAGCGTACGCCGTTCCTGGCTGCTCCTGCGGAGGACCCATTCTGGTAGGCAGGCAGTGAGACAAGGAGCCCAGCCGGGCCGCCTTTTCCAGGGCAGCCCGTGGGCTCGAGAGCTGGGCAAAAGCCAGGAAGAACGACTCTCCTGCCACTGCCTGTGCCCAAGCAGGGGAGTGCACGCTGCGCTCTTTTCCCTCTACGCCGCAGCCGGAAGGCCACCAGCAACCAAGGCGCAGTTGCCGGCGCGAGAGCTCGTGCCGCTTGGACCGCGTTCAGAAAGCGGAAGCGCGGAGCCAGCGCCGTGGATTTGAGCACTTTTACCCCAAGGTGGTCAATGGAATTGGCGAAGGAGCACACTATTCTCACGCGAAGGGAATTCATGCGACAACTGGGCACGATGTTCCTGGGCCTGTGCGCCCCGTCAGTCCTGCCTCTTGCCCCGATCCCCAGTGGGAGAAGAACGAAGAACTGGGCATGGATTGTTACTGATACCCAGACATCCTCAGCTCACTGGCAAAGAGAGTTCGCGCGGCTAAAGAAGGCAGGGATCGATGCCATCCTGCCAGAAGTATTCGATAGCCGGCGGGCCTATTTCGCCAGTGAGCACCTCCCCGTTGGGGGGCAATGGCTTGAGCAGATCCTGCCGCTGGCCAAGAGGGAAGGCTTGGAAGTGCACGCCTGGATGTGGTGCATGCCATGCAACATTCCGGAGATCCAGAAACAACACCGGGAATGGTTCGTGGTCAACCGTGAGGGGATTTCTTGCCTCGAGAAGCCCGCCTATGTGGACTACTATAGGTTCCTCTGCCCGTCGCAGGAACCGGTCCACGAGTTCCTGCAGCGGCGGGTGGAAGAACTGGCAAGCTATGCGGACCTGGACGGCATCCATTTGGACTACATTCGTTACCCTGATGTGGTGCTTGCGCAGGCACTGCAGGCCAGGTACGGAATCGTGCAGGACCGGGAATACCCGCAGTATGACTACTGCTATTGCGAGGTCTGCAGACGTCTGTTCAAGGCCCAACAGGGGGTCGATCCGCGGGAATTGGACGACCCCAGCGCCAACGACGCCTGGCGACAGTTCCGCTACGACCAGGTCACCGCTCTGGTGAACAACAAGCTGGTGCCCACTGCCAGGAAGCACGGCAAGAAGATCACCGCAGCCGTCTTCCCCAACTGGGAGGCTGTGCGCCAGCAGTGGATGGCATGGGACTTGGACGGCTTTATGCCCATGCTCTACCATAACTTCTACTTCGGCGACATTGAGTGGATCAGAGAGCAAACCAAGAGGGGCGTCGCGCTCCTCTCCGGCCGTTCTCGTCTGTATAGTGGCCTCTTTGTCTTGCGATTGGAACCAGAGGAGTTGGGGCGTGCAATGCAAGCCGCCCTGGCAGCAGGAGCCGCCGGGGTCTGTCTGTTCCATGCTCGAGCTATGACCGACGACCACTGGCGCATCTTCCGGCGGGCACTGCGATAGCAGGCGGCCCCGCGAACTGCCTCCTGGTGGCGCGGATGGAACCTCGGGTGCCCCTGTGCGAATACAAAGGCGCGACCGTACACCGTGCATGGCGTTCGGGCCAGAAATGGGAGCCGAAAGGTCGTCTTGGCGCCTGCGGTGTACTTTGACGAAAGGATATCTAGGAGCGCAAGGCTTCTTGCGAAATGGGATCTCTACCCCTGAACGGTCAACAGGAAAGCGCAGAAATCAGCGAGGTCTGCAATGGGCGGAAAAACGGTCAAGTTCGTCCACTGTTTTTTGCGCGGAGGATTACTCGTCTCCTGCGCCCTTCTTGTCTCCCTGTTCTCGTGCACGCCAGCATTCCCCCGACAGCTGGTGGTTGGGTACTATCCCAGCTGGCTCAGGATGACACTCCCTGCTTCCAGAATCCAATTTGAAAACCTGACGCACATCATTCACGCATTTGCCTGGCCCGAGAGCAGTGGGAGAATAGGGACGTACGGCGACCCCAAGTACCCCGAGCTGGTCGCTGCCACTCACTCCGCCGGCCGAACCATTTTAATCGCCTTAGGCGGGTGGGGCCAGTCCTCCGGCTTTGCCCCCATGACCGCGGATTCAGCGACCCGGGCCCTGTTCGTCCGCAATTTGATCTCCTTCTGCGAGGAAAACGGCTACGACGGTGTCGATCTGGACTGGGAGTATCCGGCTAATGCCGCCGAGCGGAGAAACCTGAACGTCCTTGTGCGAGAGCTGCGTCGCGCCTTCGTAGCCCATGCAAAGAACTGGTTGCTCACCATGGCCGTCCCGTCTGGCGCATGGGCAGGGCAATGGTTCGACTTCGACTCGCTGAGGCATTATGTCGATTGGTTCGGCTGCATGACCTACGATTTCATGGGCAGCTGGGTCAGCATTGCTACGCACAACTCTCCTCTTTACCCCCACCCTGTTCACACCACCGGTTCTGTGCACGAGGGGGTGAGTTACCTGACTGCCGCTCGCGGCGTCCCGAGGAACCAAATCCTGCTGGGTATCCCTTTCTATGGCAAAGGGTGCAACGCCACCGGTCTGTTTCACCCCAATACGGGTGGCAACGCCGAGTACTACTACTCTGAAATTCAGGCAAGGATTGGCCCCGATTGGGCCTACTTCTGGGATGACACGTGTAAGGTCCCCTATCTGCTCAATACCGCACGCTCCAGGTTCATCACGTTTGATGATAGCCTCTCTGTACGACTGAAGTGCGCATACGCCCGGGAGCATGAGCTGGCTGGGGTCATGATCTGGGCGCTGGGCCAAGATGTCGTTGGCAATCAACAACCCCTGCTTCAGGCTGTGGGGCGAGCAACGGGGCTCACTTCAGCACCCACGATGCCCAAAACTGACGAATCTTCTTCCGGCCTCATCTTGAACAATTATCCGAACCCTGTCAACGGCGTGACGACCATGCGTTTGTATTCCATAGCACAGGAGCAAGTGACGTTGGCTTTCTTTGATCTTCGGGGAAGACAGGTGGCGAGGGTGACGACTCAGAAGCCAGCGGGGTGGCATCGGCTGCAACTCGACCTCAAGGACCTCCCATCCGGTGTTTATCTCTACAGGGTTTCGGGGGCTTCTCTTGCCGGAACGGGAAAGATGACCATCATGAGGTAGGCTGCAGAAGGAGGGGAGCGAGGGAGAGGAGGCATCGCACCTTGGCCCTTTCACCTACTGGAGTCTGGTGCTTTCCCACAATAAGGCCCAGTAGGCCAGGGAGGGGCGGTTGCGCAATGATTTCTGGCCGGGCAACAGGCCGCCGGCTCCCCGAGGCGTATTTCGCGACGGGAGGCCCCGCTGGCGCTCTGCGGGCGATCTGTGGCGGCACAACGGGCACGACCGTCTGGCCTGGCCGGCTAGAAACGAGGGACGGTTCGGCTTCCACCGCCGGGGCGAAGGGATCGAAACAATCTTCTACCGCGTCGAGGACAGGACCAAGAGCCTCGGGGCGCGCCGGCGGTTGCAGCGATCACGATGCAGTGGGCGACGAACATGGTCGGCCTCTGGAACTGCACAAGGAGGATGGCGAATGCGCTACGGCTCCTTTGATAACGCGAATAGGGAATACGTCATTGAACGCCCGGACATTCCTGTCTCCTGGACGAACTACTTGGGCGTGAAGGACCTCTGCACCGTGATCTCCCACAATGCTGGAGGCTACTCTTTCTACAAATCGACCGAACACCATCGCATCACCCGCTTCAGGCCCAATGGCATCCCCTTGGATCGCCCCGGCTACTACGTGTACATCCGCGACGACGAAACCGGGGAGTATTGGACCATCTCCTGGCAACCTGTGGGCAAGGACCTAAACAAAGCCAGATACACCTGCCGTCACGGTCTGTCTTGCTCGAAATTCCTCTGCGACTACCAGGACCTTATGGCCGAGCAACTGATGTTTATCCCTCTTGAAGACAACGTGCTGTTGTGGGATGTGAGACTGACGAACAGATCCTCCAGAGCCAGGTTGCTAAGCGTGTTCACCTATCTCGAATTCTCTTTTCACCATGTGGAGATCGACAACCAGAACTTTCAGATGAGTCTCTACGCCAGCGGCTCGAACTACAAGGACGGCATCATTGAGTATGACTTTTACTACGAGCCGTGGATGTACCACTTTTTCGCGGCGAACTTTCACCCGGACAGCTATGACTGCGTGAGGGACACTTTCATCGGTAACTACCGGACAGAGAGCAATCCTCTCGGCGTCGAACGGGGGCACCTAGCCAATAGCAGCGAACTGGGCGGCAATCATTGCGCCTCGCTGCACAAGAAGATCCGCCTTGACCCCGGGGAAGAGACAAGGCTTGTATTCATGCTGGGGGTGGGGTCCAGACAAGATGCCGGCTACGCGATGAGGGAGAAGTACTCGAACCTCGACAACGTCGATGAGGCATTTGCCGCGCTGAAAAAGTATTGGGCAGGCAAGACTGCTATGTTCCAGTGTGGAACTCCTCATCAGGGTCTGGATACGATGACCAACGTCTGGACCCTGTACCAGGCGGAAACGTGTGTGGTCTGGTCGCGGTTTGCCTCATTCATTGAAGTGGGTGGACGAACAGGACTGGGCTTTCGCGATACCTCTCAAGATATCATGGGAGTCGTGCACAGTAATCCCACAAGAACCAAGCAGCGCCTTATCCAGCTGTTCAGAGGGCACACAAGCATGGGCTACGGGTTGCATTTGTTCGATCCGGCAGTGTTTGAACCCGACGAAAACAGATTGCCACCTGTGAAGTTGCCCACAGTGGTGCCCCGCCCGAAGCCGAAGGACATCGTTCACGGGTTAGAAGACGTTTGCTCGGACGATGCCCTCTGGCTGGTGGCGTCAACGTGCGAGTGGCTCGCGGAGACTGGAGAATACGAGTTCTTGGACACCGTGATCCCCTATGCAGACGGCGGAGAGGGGACTGTCTACGAGCACCTGACCCGGATACTCGATTTCTCCGCCGAATACGTGGGCGAACATGGGATTTGCCAGGGGCTCCGTGCTGATTGGAACGATTGCCTCAATCTCGGCGGCGGTGAAAGCGCCATGGTCTCCTTCATGCACCACTGGGCGCTCAACATCTTCGTGGGCTTGGCCGACTATCTTCACCGCCATGAAGACGCGCGCAAGTACGCGGCAATAGCGGAAAGGGTCAAACAGGCTTGTGAGGAAGTGCTCTGGGACGGCCAATGGTACATCCGAGGCTTTACCAAGAAGGGCACAAAGATCGGTTCCAGAGAAAGCGAGGAAGGGAAGCTCTTTCTCAACGCCCAGACCTGGGCGGTCTATTCCGGTGTAGCCTCGGCTGAGCGCGCACGGCAGTGCATGGACGCCGTTGACCAATACCTGTATTCCCCTTATGGCCTGCACCTGCTGTGGCCGGCTTACTCCAGGCCCAACGACGACATCGGTTTCATCACCCGCGTGTACAAGGGGATAAAGGAGAACGGGGCCATCTTCAGCCACACCAACCCCTGGGCGGTGATAGCTGAATGCATCCTGGGACGTGGCGATCGGGCGATGAAATTCTACGACGCCATTTTGCCCTACCACCAAAACGACATCATCGAAATCCGGCAGGCAGAACCGTATTCCTACTGCCAGTTCATCATGGGGAGAGATCACACGGCCCATGGTCGGGCGCGACACCCATGGCTGACCGGCACCGCTTCCTGGTTCTACACCGCCGTGACCAAGTACATCCTGGGAATTCGGCCCACGCACCAGGGTCTAGTTGTCGACCCTTGCATCCCTTCGGATTGGCCTAGCTTCACCGTCGTGAGGAGATGGCGCGGTGCGGAATATCAGATCAAAGTGACAAATCCAGCGAGGGTGACGAAGGGGGTAAAGACCATCCGGCTGAACGGAGAACTGGTCCAAGGTACCATCCCCGTGCAGGAGCCGGGCTCGGTGAACGCCGTCGACGTGGAGATGGGATAGCTGGAGTGCGAAAGGCGCGAGTCTGAAGGGAATGCACTTCGATCGTTGCAGCTGCCTCACCCTCACGTGCGAGAGACCTCTTGGTCCGATCTCACTGGCCTGGGCGCAGGTGCCGTCGCCTGGCTCGCGCAGTCACACTAAGCCTGGTGATTTGCCGAGGCAGCTTGGCTCGCGCCAGGCAGCCGTTTAACCTCCAACCCGATCCTGAGGAGTAAGGCCGGTCCCGCCACTTCCTGGCGCTCGTCCCCCGAGGCCCGCATTCACCTTCTCCAAAGCTGGGGCGAATGGCGGCGAAGGATGGGGTCGAGCTCACCGAGCTCGCCGCCGCGGTAGGGCGTCGATTGCGCTCAGGTGTGAGGATTCCCCATAAACACAACATCTTTCGCTTGACATTGACTGCGAAATTCCGTACCATAGATCTCGTGAGGATGGGCTGCATTGCCCGGCAGCGGGAGGTCGTAGATGGCACTTCGACCCGCGCGCCCCTGAGAGCTGCCTCTGGAAGAACAGACTCTGCGTTCAGAAGTCTGGGCAAGCGGGCAGATGCGGCGCCCTCGGCGTGGCCTCTGGGGCAGTTTATGTGGAGGGAGCATGCGATTCATCCTTTTCGCAATTGCCGTCCTTGCAGTGAGCAGGTGCAACAGCCAAGGTGACCGTGCCCACCTCACAAAAGCCGACGATGGTCGCCTGGTCCGCCTGCGTCCTGGCGAGGAAGTGAGCGTCACTTTGCAGGGCAATCCGACCACCGGATTCACCTGGGAGGTGGCAGCGAGCGACTCTGCGATCCTAGCGGCACAGGGTGAGCCGGAGTACATCCCTCGTTCCAACTTGATGGGAGCACCCGGTACCTTCATCTTCCGCTTCAAGGCGGTACAGAAAGGGGCGGCGACGTTACGCCTGGTGTACCGACGCCCCTGGGAGAAGGAAGCACCAGCCGACACTTTCGGCGTGCGCGTCGTGGTGAAGTGAGGAACAGGCTGCGGCACATCTGGCTGGGCCCGAGAGCCGCTGTCCAGGGCAATTGGGCCGCACAACATTGCTTCTGGCCCCAAGAAATGGAGGTGGAGCCATGCGACGTATCGTGTGGGTTCTCATCGCGCTTCTGTGTGTCAGCGGGACCCTCTCGGCCCAGCAGCTTAACCAGGCACAAGTGGAAGCACGGCTGCAGCGCCTGCAGGCCGAGCTGGCCACTGGTCGCTACTCGTTCACGGTGGGGTTCAATCCAGCGGTCAATTACTCTCTGAAGCAGCTCTGCGGTCTTCGTGAACCGCCTGATTGGCGAAAGACAGCGCGGCAGCAGTCACTTGCGACCCAGCGGCCTGCGGCTCTCCGTGCGCCCGAAGAGCCGGCGGCTCTGCCCGCAGCGTGGGACTGGCGCCAACATAGCGGTGTCAGCCCTGTGCGCGACCAGGGCGGGTGTGGCAGTTGCTGGGCCTTTGCCACCGTCGCCTCTTTGGAGTCAGTGCTGTTGATGAAGCAGGGGCTTTTGACCGATCTCTCCGAGCAGCACCTGGTTTCCTGGAACAGCAACGGCTGGGGCTGCAACGGCGGCTGGTGGGCGCACGACATGTTGGTCACCCCTGGAGCTGTGTTGGAGGTGGACTTTCCTTATGTGGCCAGGGACGCGCCATGCGGCGGGCCTTACAACTACCCCTACCGGCTGGCCGGCTGGGCCTACGTGGCAGGAGACGACGCCATTCCTGACCTAGCGGCGCTCAAGCAGGCGATCTACCAGTACGGCCCGGTGTGTGCTGCCGTCTATGTCGGCCCATTCTTTCAGGCCTACACCGGAGGCGTGTTCGACAAGGACGAGGCGCCAAAAGGAGGACTCCTGAGTTGCTGCCCTTCGCCAGCACGGGTGAACCACGCCATCTTCATCATCGGCTGGGATGACGCCAGGGGGGCATGGCTTCTGAAAAACTCCTGGGGCCCAGGATGGGGCGACACGTGCGGCTATGGCGCCGAAAAAGGTTACATGTGGATCAAATCCGGCATAAGCAATGTTGGCTACGCCGCCGCAGTAGCCTGGTAGACCACGCTACGACCTTTCCACTCGACCTGCGGGTGGGAGGCGCTCAGGCACCCTCCCACCCGCATGTCCTGCTCACCCCGAAGAGGTCGTCATTGCTTCAAGAGCATTTTACCTCTTCACTCGCACCGGGTAGGGCGGCCGCTGCCGTTTCGGGGGCGGGTTCTTTTGCAACTCGGCCATGATAATCTCGATCGCTTTTTCCAACTGGGGGTCATGTCCGGCAATCACTTTGGCCGGCTCCTGCTCTACTTCATAATCCGGCGGCACCCCCTCATTTTCCACGACAAAGCCATCTTCCGTCCAAATGGCCAGGTTCGGCGCAGTCACATAGCCGCCATCCATCAGCACGGGGAAGCCGAGGATACCCACCAGCCCTCCCCAGGTGCGCTTGCCCACCAAGGGGCCAAGATTCAGCTTGCGAAACATCCACGGCAACAAATCGCCGCCAGAACCGGCGTTCTCGTCGATGAGCATTACCTTGGGGCCGAAGATGGCGCCGCTGGGAGTCACCAGATCCTGCCCGTAGCGCAAGGCCCAGTTGCAGATGTAGGGTCGCCTGAGGTGATCAATGTAATAGTCGGCCACCTGTCCACCGCCATTGAAGCGCTCGTCGATGATGATGGCATGCTTATTGGTCTGCGGGAAGAAGTAGCGCTTGAAATAGGTATGGCCCAGACGCGTGGTGTTGGGCACGTAGACATAGGCCACCCGACCGCCGGTGGCGGCCTCCACCTTGCGGATATTGCCCTCCACCCAGTCACGATTGCGCAGGTCGCTTTCGTCTTTGATCGGCACCACCTGGAGCGTCCGTGCACCTGAGCCATCCGGGTTGGGGCCGACCGTGATCTCGACGATCTTGCCGGCCGTGTTCTCGAAGCGGCTGAAAAGGTTCTCCGGCGGACGCAGCTCCTTGCCGTTCACCGCCAGCAGGTACTCGCCCGCCTGCACATCAATGCCAGGCTGCTTGAGGGGCGACTCCAGATCCGGATTCCAGTTGAGGCCACCGTACACTTTGGCAAAGCGGTAGCGGCCGTTCTCGATGACATAGTCGGCCCCCAGCAAGCCGCCTGGCACGCGCTTGGGCTTGGCCGGCTGGTCACCACCTGCCACCCGATGATGACCCACGGCCAGCTCGCTGCACATCCACTGGATCAGGCGGTTGAGGTCGTGGCGGCATGCCAGGTGCGGCAGGAAAACCTCGTACTTCTTTTTCATGGCCTGCCAGTCCGCGCCGTGAAAGTTGGGGTCGTAGAAGTAGTCACGATTGATGCGCCACGCTTCGTCAAATATCTGCCGCCACTCTGCCGGTGGCTCGATCCGCACCTCGATGGCGTCGATGTTGAGCCTTCCCTTCCCGGCGTCGATCTTGTCCGCGACTTCAGTAATGGCCCACGAATCGCCGGAGCGGTACAGGACCCTCTTCCCGTCCGGAGTCAAAAGGTAGTCATCCACCTTTTCCAGTATGACCTTGTCCTCCTTCTTGTCTAGGTCATAATGGTGCAGCTTGGACGCCCCCCCGGGCACGCTCTCGAGAAAGTAGAGCTGGTGCTCCTTGCCCACCTGCAGGTTCCGGTAATCACCTTCAGCGAGCGGGAGGGCCACAATGCGTTCGTTGATGCCGGCAAAGTCGATCACCACCTTGGGTGGGGACTTTTGCTCGGGCGCCTTCTCTTTGCCTTTGTCCCCCTTCTCTTCTTCGCCCTTGCCCTTCTCCTCGTCGCTCTGCTTCGCCAGTGGCGATGGTGTCTCCTTCTTCAGGGAGGCCAGGTAGATGGCGTTCTTCATGCGGACGTCGGCATTGGACATAGCGAACCAGTGTTTGACCGGCCCGGCGTCTGTGGAGGCGAAAAAGTAGAGGAACTTGCCGTCAGGGTCGAACACCGGATCGCTGGCCTCGGCCATGACGTCGGTCAGGGGCCAGGACTTGTCCTGCTCGACGTTGTAGACGAAGATCTGCTGGAAGTAGGCGGTGTTCGTGAGGGTGTAGGCGATCCAGCGCGAGTCGGGCGACCAGGCGCCGCGGATAGTACCGAATGCCCCGGGCATGTAGAGCGCCTCCTGCGCGATCCTGGTTATGCGGCCGCTCTCGATGTCCAGCCAGAACAGCGTCCGGGCATTGTCGGCGAAACAGAGTTTCTTGCTGTCCGGCGCCCAGGTGATGGCGTTGTAGAAGCCTGCTCCCTGCAGCTTGAAAACGCGTGAGCTCCCCTTGCCGTCCTGAGGCCCGATGATCAAGGCGTACTCGCCTGGGGCATCGGAGAAGTAGGCGATGTACCTCCCATCCGGAGACCAGGCCGGGAAGCGCTCGTGGGCGCCAGGGGTGCGGGTGAGGTTGCGGGGATCACCTTTCTCCGCCGGCACGGTGACGATCTCGCCGCGGAACTCGAACACCGCGCGGGCACCGGAAGGGGAAATGTCGCGACTGCGAATCCACTCGGCGCCTTTCACATAGCGCGGGCGCAGTTCGAGCAGATCGGCCGTCACTCCCACCTGCAGACGACGCAGCGCCCCTGTGGCCAGCTCGTAGGTGTGCAGATACCCCGCCTGCTCGAAGATGATCTTGCCCGCGCCGGCGGAGGCCCCCAGCACCGGAAAATCTGCGAAGAAAGTGAGCTGCTTGACCTCCCTGGTGATGGTGTCATAGCAGAAGAGGTTGAATTCACCGTTCCGGTCTGAACGGAAATAGACCTTGTCGCCCACCCACATCGGGTCCGTGTCGTTGCACCGACCTGCGGGCTGAGGAATCTTTTCCACGGTGCGGTCCGCAAACGCGTAGAGCCAGATGGTGGCCACGGTCCCACCCCGATAGTGTTTCCACTGGTGAAAGACCTCACGCACGGGCAGATAAGCCAGGCGTGTGCCGTCAGGCGAGTAGCATGCCTTGAAACCCACCGGCAATTCCAGCCTCTGGGGCCACCCCCCCTCAAGGGGCACAGTGAAGAGCTGAGCGTAGCGAGTGGTAAACGAGAACCTGGGCGAATAGAACAGCACCGACTTGCTGTCGGGCGTAAAGGCGCAGACGATGTCCGGGGCCGGATGGTAAGTGAGGCGTACGGGAACACCTCCAGTGGCCGGTATCACAAAGACATCGGTGTTGCCGTCGTATTCGCCGCTGAGCGCGATCCATTTGCCGTCCGGAGAAAAGACCGGGTTGAACTCATTCCCTTCGCCGGAGGTAAGGCGACGAACGTTGCCGCCGTCATGGTCTGCCAGGTACAAGTCTCCGGCGTAAGCGAACACAATGTGTTGAGAGCTGATGGCCGGCTGGCTCAGCATCCTCGTGTCCAACGGGTCGATGGCAGCGCCCCTGGTCATACTGAGCAAGACCAGAGCTACCGCCAGGCCGCATAGCAACCATGTGCGCATGTCCTTTTCCTCCGCGCAAAACGCAGGGGTGAGCCAGAGGCTCACCCCTTGTGCCTTACTTCGCGCCCTCGATCTCATCGGCCAGAGTCCCGGCGTCGTACAGCTTGCGCAGGGCTTCACTGATGTAGCCCGTGTGTACGGCGACCGCCCGGTTAGCCTCGTCGTCGTAAACGAAGCGGCCGACCAAGCTCTCGATGTTTCCGTCAAAGATCAGCCCGACCACCTCTGCCTTGGCGTTAATCACCGGTGAGCCAGAGTTCCCTCCGATAATGTCGCAGGTGCTGACAAAGTTCACCGGAGTTGACAGGTCCAGGCGATCCTTGCGCTCCCAGAAGCGCTCTGGCAGGTCAAAGTCTTTCTCCCGGTCGAAGCTCAGCGCCCGGTCGTACAGGCCATAGAGCGTGGTCTTGTACGGCGCCTTAGTGCCGTTCATGGGGTAACTTTTCACGGCGCCATAGGAGAGGCGCAGGGTAAAGGTGGCATCCGGATAGGCGGACTTGCCGTACACGGCAAAACGCGCCTGGGCAATCTTCTCGGTAGCTGGGGTCAGCACGCTCTCCACATGTTTCTTGCTCCACTCGATGTCGGCGCGCATCATCGGCTCTAATTTGCGCGTGAGCACAATGAGGGGATCGCTGCAGGCCTGCACGGCGCTCTCACCGCCTTCGAGGAGCGACTTGCGGAAAGCCACGTCGGCAAGTTTGGTCCCCTGGATGAGCTCTGCTGCTACCTCTTGCGGCTTGCGGCCGTTCAGTACCGTCTTGATGAAGGGGTGGTCAGGGCCCAGTTGCTCCAGCGAAAGGGCCAAAGCCCCGCCAAGGTTGGCCTCCTCCAAGTCGTGGTAAATGGGCGCAGGCGAGAGCAAACGGAACTTGAGCTCCTCCAGCTCCGAGTCGTGATACCCGGGCAGGCGTTGACCATCCGGCTTCTTTATCTCGATGCTGTAAAAGACCAGCGTGGAGGCGAAGCCGGCCAGACGCGAGCCCATGATGCGTCCGTAAAAGCGCTCTTTGGCCTTGGGTGCCTGCTTCTTGATGACCTTGCTCACCGTGTCCCAGGCATCGCCATAAGCCTTTTTCCACTCAGGCTTGGAAGCAACAAGGGCGCGAAACTCGTCTTCCGCCTTCTTCCGCCTGGCCATCATTTTGGTGTCCAAGAGCCCCTGGTACTCGCCGGTGAGGGCCTTCTTGCTATTTTCCAGGCCGAAGATTTGCACCAGCGCCCGGCGCTCCTGCTCCGGCCCACGCTTGGCGTACTCCCGCAGAATGGCAATACGCTTGTTGATGTAGTCCAGGAGCATGGGATACTGATAGTCTCGTTGGAAGAGCAGTTGGTCGTAGGTGTAGAGGCGGTCCGTGGAGCCGGGGTTACCGGAGACGAAGACCAGCTCGCCGTCGCTTGCGCCCTTGGCGTTCCACTTGAAGTAGTGCTCAGAGTGCACCGGCTTGCCATCCTCGTACACCCGGAAAAAGGCCACATCCAGGTCGTAGCGCGGGTAAGTAAAGTTGTCGAAATCGCCCCCGAAGTAAGCCACCTGGCGCTCTGGGGCAAAGACCAGGCGCACGTCGGTGTACTTCTTGTAGCGGTACAGCCAGTACTCGCCGCCGTGATAGAGGCTGATGACGTTAGAGCGCAAGCCGGTCTTTTCCAGGCTCTCCTTTTCGATGGCCGCGATGGCAGCCCGCCGTGCCTCCAGGGCCTGCTCCGGACTCATCCCTTTGGTCACTGCCGCCCGCACGCACGGCGTCACGTCTTCCATGGACACCAGGACGTTCACCTCCAGGTCAGGGCACTTGAGCTCCTGCTCAGGCGTGGCGGCGTAAAACCCGGTGGCAACATAGTCCCGCTCTGGGGTGGAC
>FWWM01012833.1_pt1 | contig 13773 bp, 8 predicted proteins | sample 2228351 | NCBI WGS metagenome assembly FWWM01 (sample SAMEA103939774, study PRJEB20133) | metagenome | reverse complement strand
CCTGTGTAGGGGTCATACCACCGTACCCCTACCTTCTGCAACCCACCCGTGTTCGGCTCAGAACGATAGCCCCAGCCACCGTTCCAACCGTACAACTCAGGCGAGCCACTCACCAAGTCGCCATACGCATCCGCAATCGGCGCCATCGCAGGAGATTGTACCGAATCAGCAGGGTTCAGCGTTGCGACCAAATCCCCACGCCACGACCACTGCTGACCGACATCCCCCCGCTCCAGCAAGCCGAAGCCGTAGGTATGCGCCAGCCACTGACCGTCTACCCGCTCACCGAGCAAAGTACTGCCCGAATAGGCATACTCCACTACGCGGTTCGCCACACCATCCACTGTCTTCACCCGACGACCTAACCCGTCGTACACATAGTCGACCCCAGAAACAGCACCTGCTTGCTGAATGCGTACCACCTGCCCCAGCACATCGTACTGCAAGTGCCACTCCTGACCTTGCACTCGGCGCACCACCACATTTCCACGCCCGTCGTGCAACCACGACGCCCCGTTCAGCGTCGCCAATCGGTTCGCATCGTCATAGGTCAACACATCCACCTGTGTCTGACCATCCACCGTCCGTTCCCGACGCACACGGTTGCCTACCGCATCGTACCAGTACTCCACCACATACGAATGCGCCCCCGTGCGCGCCTCCTTCACCAACTGACCCTGATGGTCATAGGTGTACGCCACCGTCGCATACAACTGACCGTTCCACCACTCGCGCACCGTCTGCACCCGACCTAACGCGTCCCGAACCATCTCCTCACGGCGATACTCGGTCTCGTTGTTGCTCGGTCCATGCCAACCGCGCACCCAACGCTTGCGCTCTAACTCGTCCGTCTCTTGACCGTTCACCCGACGATACTCGTAGTACACCCGCTCGTATGCCAAACTGCCATCGCTAAAGCCACGCGTCTCCGACGCTAACCGACCGTAGGGGTCATAGGCATACTCGGCAACGACCCGATTGCCTACCAAGACCCGATACAACAGCCCTGTTTGGGGCAGATAGGTGTACTCGACCGTACTCCCATCGGGACGCGCCACCTGCTTGAGCTGACCCGTGTCCGCATAGTAGGTATACCCCACCTGCCATTTCAGTATGGTCTGCCCGTTCTCCAAGCGATATGCGCGCTCCGTTTCCAACTGCCCTGTAGTTGGATTGTAGACCCACTCGGTGCGTGCCGTCTCGGCTTGGCTGTCGCGCATCTCGGTCATCTGCCCGTCAAGGTTATACTCAAACTCGATCACACGGTTCGGCAACATCTGCTTGCGCAACCGACCCCAACTGTCGTACTTGTTCACCACCGTCTGCCCGTCGGCGTTCGTGCTGGAAACGACCCAGCCCAGCACATTTCGCTCTTGGCTGTCGGTGAAGTTCAGGGCGTCCGCCACGCTCACCAACTGTCCCCACTGGTCGTAGCCATACTGGGCAGTGCGCTTGCCCCGTGCGTCCCACGCTTCTTTCAGCAAGCCGTTCTCCCACCCATAGGTCGTGGTTGCATAACTCGGTGGCTCGTTGCGGTGGGGCGCGCCGCGCAACTCCCGCACTTCTACTAACCGCCCTTCACCATCGGGGTCGTATACATACTGCACACGGTTCCAGCCTGTCGGCGTGAGCGCATCCCGCACCCACTCCAGCCGATTGAGCGTGTTCCAGTACATCTGCACCCGCCGCCCTGCCGAGTCGGTGACTTCCTGTACATTTCCACGCGTGTCGTAGGCATACCGCGACGAGTGGGGGGAGTAGGGGAGTGGGAAATGGGGAGTAGGCAGGGGGTAGGCGTAGCACGATCGAGACACCCCGTGCGCTGAATGGGCAAGATGCCCAAGCCACTTTTTCTCAAACATACTTAGGAGTTTCTCAAGTAAGCAGGACTCTTCTCCCTTGAAGCGTATCAATCACTTACTATGGCGAATGGACGCTTTGCTTGGGTGTTTCGATGGGACGGCGCCAGCGAAGGCGTCGCCGATATGCGCGAGGTGGTCGGGCTGAAACCAATCGCCGAGGACGCCTATGTCGAAGTGCGCAACGATGGACACTTCTACCTCGGCAACCGACGCATCCGCTTCTGGGGGGTCAACTTCACCGCAGGAGCCAACTTCCTGCGCAAACCCGACGCCACCAAAACCGCCGAACGGCTCGCACGAGTCGGCTTCAACTGTGTGCGCTGGCATCATATGGACGCTTCTTGGTCGAACCCTGCACTGATTGACTACACACGCCCCAACTCACGCCAGTTCCATCCCGAAGCGCTGGACTGTATGGACTTCCTGTTCGCCGAGCTGAAGAAACGGGGCATCTACAGCAACTTCAACCTGCTTGTGAACCGCCGCTTCAAAGCGGGGGACGGACTGCCTGCCGAAATCGAGCAACTGCAAGATGTAAAAGCGCAACATGTGGTCGGCACTTTTTACCGCCCGATGATCGAACTGCAGAAAGAGTTCGCACGCCAACTGCTCACCCACCGCAACCCCTACACTGGACGAGTCTATGCCGAAGATCCTGCGCTAGCGATGGTCGAAATCAACAACGAGAACGGACTCCTGCAGGGCTGGATGCTCGGTACGGTCGACCGCATGCCTGAGGTGTTCCGAGCCGACCTCCAACGTCAGTGGAACGAATGGCTCCAGCGCAAGTATGCGCGCACCGAACGCCTGCGCGAGCGGTGGCGTGAGCGCACCGAACCGCTTGGAAACGAACTCCTGCGCAACCGTCGGTTCGAGCAGGGGCTGGCGAACTGGGACTTGGAACAGCACGGCTCGGCACAGGTGAGCGCAACGCCCGAAGCGGGCGCCCTGCGCGTGCGCATTACCCAGCCTGGCTCGGCAGGTTGGCATGTACAACTCTGGCAGGAGGGCTTCCCCGTAGAGCGCGGACAACTCTACACCTTCCGATTCCGTGCCCGTTCAGACCAATCACGCACCGTGATGGTGATGATGGGTATGGCACAAGAGCCATGGCAGTCGGTAGGGTTGGCGTCCCCCATCCAACTGACCCCAGAGTGGCAGGAGTTCGAGTTCACCTTCGCCACCACGCACACCACCAACGCCCGCATCGGCTTCACCGAGATGGGCACTCAGGTCGGCGAGTTCTGGTTCAGCAATTTGTCGCTACGGCGTGGGGGCGCACTGTTCCAACTGCCAGAAGGCGACCTGATGGGCGAGAAGACCGTACCCCTGATTGCGCGCGCCAATTGGGGCAACTACCCCAGCGAGGTACAAGCCGACTGGATACGCTTCCTGTGGGAGACCGAGCGCGCCTACTGGCTGGAACTGTACCACTATATCAAAAAAGACCTACGCTTTCGGGGCGTGGTGTTCGGCACGATTGTCGCCTGCAGTACCCCCCACCTGATGGCGACGATGGATGTGGTGGACACCCACGCCTACTGGCAACATCCTGAGTTCCCCGGAGGGGGCTGGTCAGCAACCGATTGGTATGTGCGCAATATCCCGATGGTGAACTCAACAGGCTGGATGCCCCTTTCGGGGATTGCCACGAAGCGGGTGGTGGGCAAGCCGTTCGCCTGCACCGAGTATGACCACCCCGCCCCGAATGAGTACTGTGCGGAGGGCGCACTGATGCTGGCGACCTTCGCCGCGCTCCAAGATTGGGACGCGCTCTTCTGGTACACCTACAGCCACACGCGCGACAATCTGGACGCCCAGCGCATCACGGGCTTCTTCGATATCTACCAGCACCCAGCGAAGTGGGCGTTCCTGCCTGCTTGCTCGGCACTCTTCCTGCGTCAAGATGTGCGCCCTGCCCGTGAACAGGTCGTGGCGACCTTCACGGAGGAGCAGGAACTCGAACTTCTGCCCCCTGCAGGCGCGTGGGTGATGGTGGACGGCTCGAATGTCGGCTTGAATGGGATGCTCGGCTGGCTCCACCGAGTGGGCATTGCGCTCACCGAGCGGGCGGTGCCTTCGGGGGCGCGCCGACCTGACCAAGTGCGCCTGCCTGCCAATCGCCAACTCGCTTCCGACACGGGCGAAGTGCTATTGGACCAGAGCCAAGAGGGGCGCGGGATGATGGTCGTGCGTGCCAAGCGTTCGAAAGGGGCGGTTGGCTTCATCGGCGGGCGCACGATAGACTTGGGCGACGGCTATCGGCTCAAGGTGGAGAGTGCCCCGTTGAACGGCTTTGGCGCATTCTCGCTCACGGTTCATACGGAGCGACCCCAGACGCGTGCCTTGCTCTGCCTGCTCAGTTATGCTGAGAACACAGGCTGGCGCATGACTCGCTTAGAAGATGGGCGTATCACCGTGCGCAACGAGTGGGGCAATCCGCCCAGCGTCGTTCACACGCCCACCGCTACGCTCACGATTCCTGCCCCTGCCAACCGCGTGCAGGTGTGGGCGTTAGACCCGAACGGCAAGCGCACGACCGCGCTCCCTGTTCGCTCAAGTGCCAACAACGCCAGCGAAGTGGTGCTAGACGGCTCGGCGCGAACCGTCTGGTACGAGTTGGTGATAGGAATCTAAGATTTTGAATCGAATCTATCACCCATCGAGGTGAACCTTATGTTCAAGGGCATCCCGCTGACGCTGGGCGTCGAGGAAGAGTATCAGATTGTGGACGCAGAAACGCGTGCGCTCACCTGCTATGTAGACAAAATCCTGCCGAACGGTCAGGTGCGTCTTCAAGGTCAGGTGAAGGAAGAGTTTATGCAGTCCCAGATAGAGGTCGGCAGTCAGGTCTGCGCGAATGTGCAGGAGGTGCGCGAAGAGATTCGCCGACTGCGAGGCACGCTAATCGAGATTGCGGAAGCCGAAAACAAACACATCGTCGCCGCCGCAACCCACCCCTTCTCACGATGGATTGACCAGACGATTACGCCCAAACTACGCTACAAAGCCTTAGAAGAGAATATGCAGGAGATTGCCCGACGCCTGCTGATTTTCGGGATGCATGTCCATGTGGGGATTGGCGATTTGGAACTCACTATCGATATCTTCAATCAGGTGCGCTACTTCCTGCCCCACCTGCTTGCCCTCTCGACCAGCTCGCCGTTCTGGGACGGCAGGCGCACGGGACTGATGTCCTACCGCAGTGTGGTGTTCGAATCGCTCCCGCGCACGGGCATTCCCGACTCGTTCGCCTCTTACGCCGATTACGACCGCATGATGTGTACGCTCGAGCAGGTGGGCGTGATTGACGACCGCACGAAGGTCTGGTGGGATGTGCGCCCCCACCCGAAGTTCAAGACCTTGGAGTTCCGCGTGTGCGACATCTGCACCTCTGTCGAAGACGCCGTCTGCCTCGTGGCGGTCATTCAGGCGTTGGTGGCGTTGCTGGTGGACTTGCGACTGGGCAACCGCTCGTGGCGAATCTATCATCGCGACCTGATACGCGAGAACAAATGGCGCGCGGTTCGGCACGGCATTCACGGCGAACTTATCGACTTCGGACGGGGCAAAGCCCTGCCGTTTGAAGAGTTAGTGGACGAATTGGTCGACCTCCTGCGCCCCTATGCTGAGCATCTGGGTAGTTGGGAAGAGGTCAAGCGCGCCCGCCGAATCGCCCGTGAGGGCACCAGCGCCGACCACCAACTGCGTGTTTACGAAGAGTCAGGGGGCGACCTGAAGGCAGTGGTGGATTGGCTTGTGCAGGAGACCAAGCGCGGGGTCGTGTAGGGCAAAATGACGGTACAAGCGCGCCGACAGTGGTGGAAACTCTTCTTGGCACACGGGGTGCCGATGGAGGGCTAAAAGGCTAATCCCCCCGCAAATTCACGGTAAAGTTTTTGACCTCCACGCCCAAAATAGTTTCAGGTATCTGCTCCCGTGGGGGTCACTATGGAGAACTTCGATTGGAAGAAGTTAGTTGGCTTGGAACTGGATGGCGACGAAGACGAGAAACCTGCGCTGTCCGAAAATGATGTCGCACTTAGCATCTCGGGCGATGAAAAGCCGATTGATGATGCCTCTATCGATGACCTGCTTCAGGAATGTGTCGAGCGAGGCGGTTCCGATCTACACATCACCGTCGGGCTACCGCCCACCATTCGCCTTAATGGTCATCTGACCCCGCTCCCCTATTCGGTGCTGACGGAGCACGATACGCGTCGGCTCGTCTATGAAGCGCTCAACGATACTCAGTTGGAGCAGTTCGAGCGCCATCGCGACCTTGACTTTGCCTATTCAGTCAAGGGCGTGGCACGCTTCCGTTTCAATGTCTATATGCAGAAGGGGGCGGTTGCAGCCGCGATGCGCGTCATCCCCTCCAAAATCCCTTCGGTAGAGAGTTTGCGCCTTCCTTCGGTCATCTACGAAGTGGTCAAAAAGCACAGCGGGCTGGTGCTGGTGACGGGACCCACTGGCTCCGGAAAGTCCACCTCTCTGGCATGCATGATCGACCTCATCAACCAGACACGCCCATGCCATATCATGACGATTGAAGACCCGATTGAGTATGTCCACACGCACAAGCGGGCGATGGTCAACCAGCGCGAAGTTCACGCCGACACCGAGACCTTCCACAACGCCCTGCGCGCGGTTCTGCGTGAAGACCCCGATGTGATACTAATCGGCGAGATGCGCGACTTGGAGACGATTCAGGCGGCGCTCACGCTCGCAGAGACAGGGCACTTGGTGTTCGCCACACTCCACACCCGCAACGCGCCCCAGACGATTGACCGAATCATCGATGTGTTCCCGCCCCACCAACAAGAGCAGATTCGGGTACTGCTGGCGAATACGATCGAGGCGGTCTTCGCCCAGCAACTGATACCGATGATAGGGGGCGGACGCATCGCTGCGATCGAAGTGATGGTCGCCAACGCCGCCATCCGCAACCTGATCCGAGAAGGCAAGACCCACCAGATTTACTCGATTATGGAGACGAACTCTGGCGCGGGGATGGTCACAATGGACCGCGTGTTAGCCGACCTGCACCGCAACGGCTTCATCACCTTCGAAGAAGCGGTCAATCGCGCGATGGATAAAGAGAACTTCACTCAACTCTTGAAATCAGCGTAGGAGGTTTCACAATGCCACTTTTCGGGTACGAAGCGGTCGACAGTCAGGGACGCTCAATCAAGGGCACGATTGAGGTGGACAGCGAGCAACTGCTCATCAGCAAACTGCACGAGCAGGGGCTTCATGTGGTGCGGATTGAAGAGCAGAAGGCACGCACCCAACTGTTCTCCTCCTTTAGCAAGTCCAAGAAACCGAAACTGCAGGCGATGGTGGTCTTCGCACGCCAGTTCGCCACGATGATCGATGCAGGCATCCCTATCCTGCGCTGCCTGGACATTCTGCACACCCAAACCAAAGACCCCGCGCTCAAAAATGCGCTGGACACTGTGCGCAAAGATGTGAAGGCGGGAATGGCGCTCAACGAAGCGATGGAGAAACACCCCACCGTCTTCTCCAGCCTGTTCGTGAACATGATACGCGCCGCCGAAGTCGCCGGTATCTTAGATCAAATCTTAGACCGCTTGGCGACCTTCTTAGAGAAAGATTTGGAAGTGCGCCAGAAGGTCAAATCGGCGATGATGTACCCCGTGATGGTGCTGACCTTCTCGATGCTCGTGCTGGTCGCTATCTTTATGTTCGTGTTGCCCAAGTTCAAGGAGATTTTTGACAGTATGAATGTAGAGATGCCGATGATGACCCAGATTATCTTCGGCATCAGCGACTTTGCGATAGGCTACTGGTGGGCGATTGCGGGCGCGCTCATGGGCGCAGGGTTCGTGCTCAAACGTTATCTGCGCACGCCTAAAGGACGCTATCAGTTCGACTATCTAAAGATGAAACTGCCTATCTTTGGCGACTTGGTGCTGAAGTTAGCGGTCGCACGGTTTGCACGCACGCTGGGTACACTGGTCGCCAGTGGCGTGCCTCTGATGCGCACGCTCGAAATCGTGGGGCAGACTTCGGGCAACCTCGTGCTGGCAAAAGCCATAGAAGGCACACGCCATAGCCTGCGCGAAGGACAGCCCCTCAGCGCACCCTTCGCCGCAACAAACCTGTTCCCCTCGATGGTCATTCATATGATGGACATCGGGGAGGAATCGGGGCGACTCTCGGAGATGATGGTCAAAATCGCCGACTTCTACGAGCAGGAGGTCGACTCCGCCATCAAGGGGCTGACCTCGATGATTGAGCCTCTGCTCATCGTGTTTCTCGGTGGAATTGTCGGCTTCATCGCTATCTCGATTATGATGCCGATGTTCAAGTTGGTCAATGCGATTCAATAGTAAAGGTGGTGTCAGACAGGATGGTCATTCAACGGCTCAGGAGGAGCAACGATGAGAAAACTGGACACAGAGGAACTGGTGCGGGAATATTGTCAGACGCGCGAGTTGGAACTGCGTGATGCAATTGTCATCCAGCTGGCAGGGCTGGTGGAAAGTGCGGCGCGCAAGTTCATCGGTTCGGGGGAACCACTCGAAGACCTCATTCAGGAGGGCTACTTGGGCTTGCTGAATGCGCTCGACCTGTACGACCCCCAAAAGGGCGTCAAGTTCACCACCTATGCCACCCACCTCATCGTGGGGCAAATCAAGCACTACCTGCGCGACAAAGGCAAGATTATCAAGGAACCTGCGTGGCTTCAGGAACTCAACAGCAAAATCAACCGCGTGGTGAACGAGCTGAGCGCACGCTTCGGCAGACCACCCAGCACCCAAGAGATTGCCGAGTTTCTGGGGATGACCACCAAAGCGGTGGAAGACGTGCTGATGACGCGCGAGATTTTCAAGGTCAGCTCGCTGGATGCCCTGAGTAGTGAGGACGATGACGAATGGAACGGCTATGACCTCGAAAAGATGAACTGCGAGCCGTGCCAGACCTTCAACCTGCCTATTGAGGAGCGAGTCGTCGTGGAAAGCGCAATGCAACAGCTCAAGCAGATTGAGCGTCAGGTGCTGAACCTGTTCTTCAACGAAGGCTACAACCAGACCGAGATTGCGCACATGCTCAAAATCTCGTGCAACTATGTGTCGCACATCCTGCGCAACGCCACCCAGAAACTGCGCCGAATCATCAGCGAGGAGGAGTGGCTGGACGAGCAACGCGCACGGGCACGCGGGCTGGAACGGGGCGACTTCGAAGCGCGCATCTTAGACCCCCAGACGGGGATGTTCTCGATGGAATATATGCAGGTGCGCCTGCGCGAAGAGGTGCAACGCTCGGTGCGCTATTCGGGTGTGGTCGGGTTCGCTATCTTCGAGTTCGTCGCCGAGAAGAGTGCGCTCGATTCGCTGGGCGAGTTCGCCATCGGGGAACTACTCTTGCAGGCGTCGGCGGTCGTGCGGGAGGTCGTGCGAAAGGCGGACATCATCGGGCGATATGGTTACGCTTCGCTGGCAGTTCTGCTTCCCTACGCGGGCGACCGCACTCAGCAGATTGGTGAACGCATCTTGGACACGCTCAACGAGTGGCTCCAGACCACCTTTAGCAAGAATGTGAGCCAGCGGTTCACGGTGCATGTGGGCTGGGCATCCTTCCCAACAGAGGCAGAAGACACCGAGAGCGTGCTCCGACTGGCACAACAACGCCTACTGGAACACCGCGTGCGCCACTTCCAGCAGGAGGAGGCGGCGTAGTAATTGGGAGCAGAGGGTTTCAAAATCAGCCCTCACCTCTTGCCCCTCTCCCAGTGGGAGAGGGAAGTAGACCCTTCGCCTTCGGCTCAGGGTGACGAGCTGGGGTGTCATTCTGAGCGAAGCGAAGAATCTCAGACCCTTCGCGTTCGCTCAGGGTGACGGGGGAGTAGACCCATCGCCTTCGGCACAGAGTGACGAAAAAGCGTCGGTGGGGACTACTCCAACTCCACCGGTTCAGGCTCTTCCGCCTCTACCACTGCGCTGGAGGGAGTTGCTTGGCTCATCTGGGCACGCACCGCTTCCTCAATCGCTTCCACCACTTCGGGGTGTTCCTCAAGGTAGACGCGGGCGTTCTCGCGTCCCTGACCCAAGCGCATGTCGCCGAAGCTGAACCATGTGCCCGACTTCTGGATAATGCCCATCGCCAGCGCTTGGTCTAACAGGTCGCCTGTCTTGGAGATTCCCTTGCCGAAAATCACATCGAACTCGGCTTGCTTGAAGGGTGGGGCGACCTTGTTCTTGACCACCTTCACACGCGTGCGCACGCCGATAATCTCGTTGCCCTGCTTGATGTTGTCCACACGGCGCACTTCCAATCGCACCGACGCCCAGAACTTGAGCGCGCGCCCGCCGGGAGTCGTTTCGGGGTTGCCATACATCACCCCCACCTTCTCTCGAATCTGGTTGATGAACACGGCAGCGGTGTTGCTCTTGGCGGCGGAAGCACCCAACTTGCGCAGGGCTTGCGACATCAGCCGTGCTTGCGCGCCGACCGTCACATCGCCAATATCGCCTTCCACCTCTTGGCGGGGCATCAGCGCAGCGACCGAGTCCAGCACTGCGATATCGAACGCGCCACTGCGAATCAGCGTATCCATAATCTCCAGCGCCTCGTCGCCCGTGCTGGGCTGGGAGATGAACAGGCGGTCGACATCCACGCCCAGTGCGCGGGCATAATCGGGGTCTAAAGCATGTTCGGCGTCCACGAACAGCGCGTTGCCCCCTCGCTTCTGCGCCTCGGCAATCATATGTAGGGCGAGTGTGGTCTTACCCGACGATTCCGTGCCGTAGATTTCGATAATGCGTCCACGCGGGATTCCCCCCACGCCCAGCGCCATATCGAGCGAAGTACTGCCAGTGGGGATGGCTTCCACTTGCAGGCGGGTCGCCTCGCCCAAGCGCATCACGCTACCTTTGCCGAACTGTCGCTCCACCTGAGCGATTGCTGCCTCCAGCGACTTCTGCTTATCGGTCATGTTTGCCATAACGCCTCCTATGGTAGAAAAAAGTCTACCTGTAGTATACCCGACTTGGTGCGAATGCAAGGGCATAGTTCGAGATGGGGCGGTAGGAATCCTGCCTGTGCTCGTCTAATCTCTATTGCGGAGGCAACGACGATGTATATGCGCGGGTCTGGAAGGATGTTCCGATTGATTATGCGCCACGCGGGCGTCGCTCGCGAGATGGGCGGTGAAGAACTCTCCATCGCCGTCCAGCGCGTCGACCAGATGTTCATCCAAGCGCTGGAAATGGGCGCGTCCGATATTCATATGCACCCAGAGTTCAACGCCCTGCGAATCCGATTTCGTATCGACGGCGTGCTCCACGAACACGAAGTCATCACTCAGCCCGATTTGGCGCAGTCGATGGTCGCACGCGTCAAACTCGCGGCGAACCTGCACTTGGACGAGAAGCGCGATACCCAAGACGGACGCATCGATATGGAGTATATGGACCGACGGCTCAGCGCGCGCGTCTCATGCATCCCCACCCTAAACGGCGAGCGTATCGTGATGCGCATTCTGGACCCTGCCAAAATGCAAATCAAGCTCGACGCACTGGGCATGCCCCAAGAGGTGATGACTCACTGGCGTCGGAGCCTGCAGGTCGCCTACGGGATGCTGGTGGTGACCGGTCCCACGGGTTCAGGAAAGACCTCGACCCTCTACGCCTCGCTCCACACGCTCGACCGCATCCATCGCAACATCGTGACGGTCGAAGACCCAGTGGAGTACGAGTTTCCCGACAATGTGATGCAGGTTCAGGTCACCGAAAAAATCACCTTCCCCCGCGCATTGCGTGCCCTGTTGCGCCACGACCCCGATGTGATTATGATTGGCGAGATTCGCGACCGCGAGTCGCTCCAGATAGGCATTCAAGCGGCGCTCACGGGGCACTTGGTGCTTTCCACCCTCCACACGAACAACGCGATCGAGACGCTCAGCCGAATGCTCGATATGGGCGCAGAAGACTATCTGGTGGCGGCGACCTTGCAGTGTTCGATGGCTCAGCGGTTGGTGCGCACAATCTGCCCAGACTGCCGAGTGCCCTATCAGCCGACACCCGACGAAATCGCTGCGCTCCAAATCCCGAAGGAAGCCCTGCCCCAGTGTCGGTTCTTCATCGGCAAGGGTTGCAACAACTGTCGAGGCACGGGCTATCGAGGACGAATCGGGATTTTCGAACTGCTTCGGATTACGCCCGCTATTCGTGAAGCCATCGTGAACCGTGCATCGAGTGAGGCGATTGCTCAGATTGCTCGCAAGGAAGGGTTCCGCACGATGTTAGAGGACGGGCGCGACAAAATCTTGCGAGGCATCACCACCCCCTACGAGGTCATCCAAGCGGTCTACGCAGGGGTTTATGAATAGTGATAGATGACTTCCGATTCGAGATAGTTGCCCAATCGAAGCGTAGCCATGCACGGCTTGGGCATCTCCATACCCCACACGGGACGATAGAGACGCCCGTGTTTATGCCCGTCGGCACACAAGCGACGGTCAAAACGCTCAGCCAAGAGGAGCTGGAAGCGCTGGGCTTTCGCATCATCTTGGGCAACACCTACCATCTGTATCTGCGTCCGGGAGCAGAGCGAGTCGCTCGACTGGGCGGACTGCACGGGTTTATGAGATGGTCGCGCGCTATCCTAACCGACAGCGGGGGCTATCAGGTGTTCAGCCTTTCCCAACTGCGCAAAATCGACGACGATGGAGTCACCTTCCGCTCACACTTAGACGGCTCAGAGCATCGGTTCACCCCTGAACGCTCGATGGAAGTGCAGGCGCACTTGGGGAGCGACATCGTGATGGCGTTCGACGAGTGCCCACCCTATCCCGCCACGCGTGAGGAGGTCGCCCGCGCCACCGAGCGTACCTATCAGTGGGCGAAACGGTGTCGCAGCGCGTGGCTCACCTTTCAGGAACAACGGCTTCAGGGGGGACTGCACCCACAAGCGCTGTTCGGCATCTTTCAAGGCGGAGTCTATGACGACCTGCGTGAGCAGAGTCTGGAACAGATTACTTCGCTCGACCTGCCGGGCTATGCGATTGGGGGCACGGCGGTCGGCGAGCCGATTGAGGAGATGTATCGCATCGTGGGTGAGTTCGCCCCGCGCATGCCTGCCGACAAACCGCGCTATCTGATGGGTGTCGGCACACCCGACGACATTCTGCGCGCTGTGCAATCGGGAGTGGATATGTTCGACTGCGTATTGCCCACTCGGATGGCACGCCACGCGGTGGTGTTCACTTCGCAGGGGCGAAAGAACCTGCGCAACGCCCGCTTTGCCGAATGCCAAGAGCCAATCGACCCCGAATGCACCTGCTGGGTCTGCCAACGCTATAGTTTGGCGTACATCCACCACCTGTTCCGCGCGCAGGAGATGCTCGGCTATCGGCTGGCATCCTATCATAACTTGCACTTCTACGCCCGCTGGATGGAGTCGATTCGGGAAGGCATTCGAGAAGGGAAGTTGTGAGGTATTCTAATCTCTGGTGAGATGCGATGGCAACGGTATTAGAAAAGCGCGCGGAAACGACCACCTATCCCCAACGCTGGCGGATGACACGAGAGCAGTTTCACCGCTTGGGCGAACTCGGCTTCTTCGGCGACCAGCGCGTGGAACTCATCGAAGGAGAGGTCTATATGACGACGATGGGACCCGAACACGGCTTTGCAGTCAACCGCTATATCCACTCGCTTGTGCCTCGGTTCACTTCCGAGCGGTATCACGCCCGCGTGCAGACGCCTCTGAGCCTCGGCGACAGTGAGCCTCAGCCCGACCTTGCTGTTGTAGCAGGCAAGTTAGAAGATTATCGCACCCAACACCCTACGACCGCCCTGTTGGTGATTGAGATTTCCGATACGACGCTCCCGTTCGACCGCACGCACAAAGCGAGCCTCTACGCCCGCGCGGGGATCCCTGA
>FWWM01012824.1_pt1 | contig 13778 bp, 9 predicted proteins | sample 2228351 | NCBI WGS metagenome assembly FWWM01 (sample SAMEA103939774, study PRJEB20133) | metagenome | reverse complement strand
AGATTCCTCGCCTTCGGCTCGGAATGACAAAGGGGGGGGCGGAATGACAATAAGACAAGGCTCGGAATGACAAGGGGGTCGCTCAAAATGACGAAGGGGGTGGCTTGGAACGACACCCCCCTCACGAGATGCCCTAATTACACGGCGAGTATTGGCGTATTAGCTCGGCGATGTCCACCTCTTGGGGGGATGAACCCTCGCTCACCAGCAAGCCACGCCCACAGGTGTCTGAATAGGTCAGCGTGATGGTCTTGCCCTCCATCACAAAGTTGGACGAGCCACCCACAGGATAGATACAACCTTCCACCGTGCGCACATCCGTCATCTCGAAAGTCAGCGTGCTGGAACCGATGGTCATCGTGCCCGTGCCGTTGAAGACTCCAAACACATCGTCTGGCTCTTTAGTAGTGAGCGTGCCCGTGTTCTGCACTGTGATGACACAGCCTGGCGCCAACTCTACCGTGTAGTTCGCCGTGATTTGATAACTCAGCTCATTTCGGTCTGGCAGTCGGAACTCCATCGTGCCGTTCATCTTGCCCGAACCGTTATCGTAGTCCTGATAGAAGTTGGTGCAGACTTGGGTCTCCGAGTCGTAGTAAATCTCCACGCGGATTGTGCCTTGATGGGTGATGCCGAACTCGTCGGTACAACCCTCGTAGCGCTCGGTGACGACATGCACTCCGCGCTCTTCGTCATACTCGTACTCAACTTGGGGACACTGACTCCGACTACGGGCACGCTGGAGACTGCTGGGCAAGTAACCTCCTGCACTCGCTGCGATGTTGAAGCCGTTTCCGAGCAGGGTGGTCAGGTTCGCGACGGTACTGGAAAGCTGGTTCTGTCCGGGCAGGGGGATGTTGGCACTGCTACCTCCACCGCCACAGGCGCTGATGAGAAACATCACGCATAGGCTGGCAACCGCCACCGGCAACACGGTTGCGACACTTTGCAGATTCTTTCGGTTCATCCTTCTCTCCTCTGGGGCTGATAGGTCTGCAGTACAGCCCCACGAAAAATTGTCGGCATTCAAGGGGCGGTTTTGGAGTAGCACGCCCACACCTGCGCCAGTGCGTAGAACCCTGCGCTCTCCGTGCGTAGAACCCGCTCACCCAGCGATACTCGACAGGCGTCGGGCAAAGACCCCATCCTCTCACGCTCTTCGGGCGCGAAACCGCCCTCGGGTCCGACAGTCAGGCTCAGTTCAGAGAGTGTGCCCTGTTTCCCAAGCCACTCGGATAATAGGGGCGCGCCTTCCCACTCGTCTAAGATAGCAATCGGGTGGGGCAGGCTCTGGAGCACATCGTCCCACCGCAGGAACAGGCGCACAGGGGGCACAATCGCGCGGAACGCCAGCTCTGCCTCTTCAGTGGCGATTTTGTGCCAGCGTGCGAGTTTCGCTTCGAGCTTCTTCGGCTCCAACTGCACCACCGAACGCTTGGAAGGAGCGAACCAGATTTCGGACGCTCCGCCCTGCACCGCAAGCCGTATCACCTGCTCGGCTTTTTCGGGGCGCACCAAAGACTGCAACAACACAACCCGAACGGGGGGTTCGGTGTGAAGAACAGTTTTGGTAAGCACCGCGAACCGCTCACTGGGCTGGAGTTGGGCGATGTGGGCGTTGCCCCGACCGTCCAGCAAGCAGAACGGCTCGCCCACTTGGAGCCGTAGCACGCGCTGGAGTTGGTGGCTCACCTCGGGGGGCAGAACACCCTGCTCAATCACCGACGGCGCCACGAAGAATCGGGGCAAGGCGCGCGGACTTAGTGAACACGCTTCTGAAACACTCCTGCGACCCATGTGCGCCTCTTACGCCTCTCGATGAAACTCAAACCGACCGCCTCTAACGCATGGCGCACGCCCTGCCAGTTGCGCCCAATCGTGCCCGACACGATGTAGTAGCCGTTCGGCTTCAGTAAGGGCGGTACACGGGGCGCAGTCTCAATGAGAAAGGTGCTGATAATGTTGCATACAATCAGGTCAAACTCGCCCTCTATTGCATTCCAGCCATCGCCCAGCCGAACTTGGACGCGGTCAGCCACGCTGTTGCGCTCAACATTCGCCTCGGCAATCTTGACCGAGAGTTCGTCGTTGTCCACCGCCACCACCTCAGTTGCCCCCAGCAGCGCACAGGCGATACCGAGAATGCCCGTGCCCGTACCGATATCCGCAACGCGCATCCCTTCCTTCACATAGGCTTCGCACAGCGCAAGGCAAAGCGCAGTGGTGGGGTGTCCGCCCGTGCCGAACGCCAGACCAGGGTCCAAATGAATCACGCGCTCGCCAGGTTGAGGGCGTCGCTTTGACCAAGTCGGTTGCACACGAAGAGAGTTGCCGTACTTTCGGCTCCTGAAATGTCGTCGCCAGAGCGTGTGCCACTCTTGGTCAGCGACTGTCTCCACCACGATTTTCTGCACAGGGGGCAGTCCGAGTTCGGGAAACTGTTGGAGGCGCTCCTGTATCTGCTCGACTTGGGGTGTGGCGAATTCAGGCAGGTAGGCGACGATGCTGGGCGGGCTTTCGCGCAGTTCCACGCCCGAACACCCTGCATCGAGAAGCACCATCGCCACCGCATCCCACGCAGGCGGTGGCGCCACCACTTGAACACAGAGCCAGTGGGGTTTCTCGTCCACATTATAAACTATACCCGTGCTACGCTACCTGAAGGTTTCGAAAAATCGTTCGTGGCACGGGCATCCTGCCCAGCAGCCAAGTGTCGCACAGGCATTCCTGCCTATGTACAAAGCACAAACACGAATGTCTGTGCCACGCTTGAGGCACAGGCGTCTTGTTTATTCGCATGATGGGCAAGATGCCCAAGCCACTTATTCACGAACAGCCTCACGCCGCCCTCATTCTCGGCAGCCCCCACTGGCAGAGCTTCTCGTACAGCAAATCGGGTTTGAGCGGTTTGGTCAGATAGTCGTCCATCCCGACTGCAAGGCACTTCTCGCGGTCTTCTTCCATCGCATTCGCAGTCAGCGCAATAATCGGGATGTGCAACTCGCCCCCGTGTCGTTTCTCATACTCTCGGATACGGCGGGTTGCCACGAAGCCGTCCATTCGGGGCATTTGGCAGTCCATCAGCACCAAGTGGAACGGTTCGCGTGAGAGCCATTCTAACGCCTCCACCCCATCGTTGGCAATTTCGCAGTGGATGCCCCATTTCTCCAACACTCGGCGCACCACTTTCTGGTTCACATAGTTATCTTCTGCGACCAGCACACGCAGTCCGCTCAGTTCGGTTTGGTTTCGGGCGCGCTCTTCCTCTTCCAGCTTCACATGGGCGGGCGCATCGCTCTTGGGCAGGCGCACCTCGAACCAGAAGGTACTGCCCTCATCGACCTTGCTGACCACACCAATCTGCCCCCCCATCTTCTCCACCAAGTTTTTGCAGATTGTCAGCCCCAGTCCCGTCCCACCATACTTGCGCGTGGTCGAGCCGTCGGCTTGGCGGAACGGTTCGAAAATGACCTTTTGGCGGTCTTCGGGAATACCGACTCCTGTATCCTGCACCTCAAAGCGCAGGTCATAGCCGTCTTCTCGTTCGTCAAGCACCTTCACTCGCACCACCACCTCGCCCCGTGCGGTGAACTTGATGGCGTTGCCCACCAGGTTGAGCAGAACTTGGCGCAATCGGAGTGGGTCGCCTGCCACATAGAGTGGTTTCTCGTAGAGTACTTCTTCCCTCAGCAACAGCCCCTTCGTACGCGCTTGCGAACGCATGATATCGTTCGTCTCGCGCAGGAACCGCTTCATGTCGATGGGCGTCGCCTCCAACTTGACTTGGCTCGTTTCCAGTTTGATGAGCGTCAGGATGTCGTCCAACAGCCCCATCAGGTGTTGTGCGCTCTGCTGAGCGGTGTAGAGTAGGTCTTTCTGCTCTTCGTTGAGCGAGGTGCTCTGCAGGAGATTGAGCATCCCCAACACGCCGTTCATCGGCGTTCGGATTTCGTGGCTCATGTTCGCAAGAAACTCGTAGCGCAGTTGTGCCAAGCGTTCGGCATCGTTTTTGGCTTGCTGGAGCGCTTCCAGAGTTTTTTGCCCGACCATCGCCGAAGCGAGCATCTCTGCCCACTTGGCGAAGAAATCCTGCATCTCCTTCCAGCGCGGTACCTGTCGGCTTCCCTTGCAGAACAGCATCACCAGCCCTGCCTCTTGCCCCATCCAGCGCAGGGGGATAGCCCACACATTTCGACTCTGGTTGCCGACACGCAATTGCATCAGCGTCGGCTCACTACGATGAAAGAGCCAGTCGTGGGGGTCTAAGATTGCCCACCCTGAGAGGAAGGTCGTGTCGAACTCGCCATGAACACAACAGCGCACCAGTTTGCCCTCTTCCATATGCCAGATGAGCGCTTCTCCTGATAGCATCAGCTCGGGTTCGGCTGTCATTCGCTCGGTCAGCTTGCGAATACGCTCCCTCATCGGCAAAGGCGACTGCAGAATCAGCGCCACCTCATTCAGCAGCTGGTCTAATGTGAACTGGAACCGTTCTGCCTCTTCGCGCAGAACCTGCTCGGTGATGTCCTGATGGATGGAGAGATAGCCAATCAAGTTGTCCGCATCATCATGGATGGGTGAAATTGTGGCGTCTGCCCAGTAGTGGGTGCTGGGATGGAAGAACACATCGTTGCTCTCGGTCTTGAGGGGTGTGCCCTTCTTTCGGTTGAGCAACCGCCCGCGAAACACTTGCCCAGAGTGAATGAGTTGGAACATCTCCTCGTAGACGCTTTGGGGCATGAACCCGCTCTTCACGATGGAGGGTGTCTTCCCCAACACCTCGCTCTTGGAGTAGCCCGTGATTCGGTAAAAAGCAGGATTGGCGTAGACGATACGGAACTGTGTATCGGTGATGAAGATAGCGCTCGGCGATGCCTCGATTGCCCACGCCAAGCGCGCCTTCTCTAACTGTTCCTGCATCTGCGCTGTGATGTCACGCCCAACCGATTGCAGTTCAACTAACTCACCTGAAGAGTCGAAGAAAGCACGATCCGTCCACTCCATCCAAGCAATCTCGCCCGAAGGAGTAACCACCTGGTGGCGCGAAGTGTGGGTCGGATTTTCAGGCGTGAGTTTTTGGAGAGTCTCATGCACAACCGACTGGTCTTCTGGGGGCAGGAACTGGATGAAGTTCACGCCCACCAGTTCTTCAGGGGTTTTGCCAAAATATTCGGCATAGGCGCGGTTGACGAAGGTTAGTGTGCCGTCTGGTTTCCACCGACAGATGAGCTCGGTCTGGTCGTTCACAATCGCTTCGTAGCGTTGTTGGAGGTGCTCTAGCTCACTGCTGGTCGCCTTGTTCGCCCGGTAGACCAGATACAACAGGAGCGCCGAGACCCCTATCGCAACCGTGCCCGCCGTCAGCACAAGCGGTAGGGTTATTGGGATGCCCAGCCCATAGCGTGCAGTGAGCAGAGTCGCCACAAAGACCGCCATACCAGGGCGCATCGCCATACAGAGGCTTAGCGCGCGTGGGAGCCATCGCCGATTATTCGAGACCGCACACTGCTTCGCCATCGGTTCACGCCGCCTCCTCGTAGATGAAGGTGTTCAGGGCGTTTTGGAGCGCACTCCACTGCGATTCCAACGCTTGGCGCGCGGAGCCAGCATCGCTCAGGTCGCCCGATTTCCCCATTTGTTCCAGCGTGAAGCTCGCTTCGGCAAAGGCGTCTGCCCCTATTGAGCGCGCACTGCCCTTCAGTGTGTGGGCGACGCGTCCCACCGTGGTCGCATCGCCCGCTGAGAGCGCTTCATCTAACTGGCTCATCAGCGTCGGCGTCTGGTCAAGGAACTCCTGAAACAGTTCCTTCTGAAACTCTATATCGCCATCGGTAATCTCGTTCAGAGCGTCCCAATTAATCACTTGCATCGTTCTCACCTCTTTGATCGATTCTGTTTCTTGCTTTGTGGTTGTGAGCCACTTTGTCAGCATTTTCTGAAGTGCTTCAGGACGAATCGGTTTAGAGAGGTAGTCGTCCATTCCAACAGCAAGGCACTTTTCGCGGTCGCCCTCCAAGGCGTTGGCGGTAAGGGCGACAATCGGCGTGTGAACCCCCCTTTTGCGCAACCGCTCCGTTGCGGTATAACCGTCCATCTCGGGCATCTGGCAGTCCATCAGGATAAGGTCGTAAGTCGCTTCTGAGGCTTTCTGAACCGCTTCGAGACCGTTGCAGGCAATCTCGACCTCGACCTCATACTTTTTCAACATTCGGGTCGCCACCTTGCGATTGACCTCATTATCTTCCACCAGCAAGATTCGCTTGCCTGCGAACGAAAGGTTCTCCTCGAGTGGCTCCTGCTGGTTAGGCTCTTGAGCGGCAGGCGCGCAGGCGGTGGGGAGCGGGAGGTCGACATAGAAAGTGCTTCCTTCACCTACCGCACTCACCACGCCAATCTGTCCACCCATCATCTCAGCGAGTTTCTTACAGATAGTCAATCCCAGTCCTGTGCCTCCGTACTTGCGCGTGGTGGAGGCGTCGGCTTGTGTGAACGCCTCGAACAGGCTCTCTTGCTTTTCAGGCGGGATTCCAATCCCAGTGTCCTGCACCTCGATTCGCACGCCTTGGGGGTACTGCTTGGACGGGCGTATTCGGATTGTGACCCCGCCCTGATGCGTGAACTTGATGGCGTTGCTGGTGAAGTTCGCCACAATCTGGCGCAGGCGCACCACATCGCCCAATACATATTCGGGCAGGTTCTCGTCCAACTGTGCCCGAAGCACCAGCCCCTTCTCGGAGGCGCGTGCATAGAACATATTCACCACGCTCTTGGCTAACTCAGGCAGTGAGACTGGGGCTTGCTCCAGCTCCATCTTGCCTGCTTCGATCTTGGAAAGGTCTAAGATATCGTTGAGGAGGGCGAGCAGGTGGTCGGCACTATCGCGGAGGGTTTTCAGATAGTCGCGCTGGTCGTTATCGAGGGGCGTATCCCACAACAGTTCCACCATCCCGATAATGCCGTTCATCGGGGTTCGGATTTCGTGGCTCATGTTCGCCAGGAACTCCGACTTTGCTCGGCTGGCGAGCTCGGCACGCACTGCCATCTCGTTCGCTTGGAGCAGGGCTTCCTCGAGGCGAATGTTGGTCAGTGCTAACTCCTGTTGAACTCTAATCCGTTCAGTAATGTCGCGCGTGAGGATAACCACTTTTTCGGATGTCAATCGGCTCACGCGCGCTTCATAATAGCGTGTCTCTCCGCTCACATCGAACTCATACTCGTAGGTTTGTACCTCTCCCGTCTCTAACGCACGGGCTATTGCGCTCAAGCAAGTCTGAGTGAGTGTTTCGTCGGCAAACTCGTGAACATAGTGCCCGACAATCTGTTCGGGTGGGACGGCGAGCATTTCAGGTTTCGGGGAGTGAACACGCAAAAACTGCCCTTGCCTGTCGAGTTCGAACACAAGGTCGGGCAGGCTGCGCAAGATGGACTGAGCATAGGCGAAGCTTTCTTCAAGCTGGTGTCGAGCCATTTCATACTGAATGGCGGTCGCCACGAGCTGAGCAATCCGCTCAATCGCCTCCAACTCCTCTTGGCGGGGACGTCGGGGTTTCGGGTGATAGATTGCGAAGGTTCCCAAAACGACCTCACCCTGCCCGATAATCGGCTGAGACCAGCAGGCTCTCAGTCCGAACTGGAGTACCCACTCCCGAACTGGTTCCCAGCGAGGGTCAGCCAACACATCTTCAGTAATGACTCGCTCTTTTGAACATACTGCCGTACCACAAGAGCCTAAATCAGGTTCCACCTTAATTCCGTGAGTCAGGTTTACATACTCTTGAGGCAAGCTGGGCGCACTAAGATAGTACAACCTACCCTCGGTAAACTCCATAATACTGCAGGAGGTTCCAGGAAACAGTTGTTCCAAGTTGAGGCACAGTTCACTCAACACATTGCGCAGAGGATGACCCTGAACCAGTTTTTCCAAAGCACGCGCCTGTATCTCGTCTAACTGTTGATGAAACTGTCGTTTCAGATTGGCGGAACGGAGCTTGCCTACCCACAACCCCGCTACCAACGCAGTTACGATGGACAACCCCAAGAGCGTAAGAAACCCTCTCTGATAGGCTTCATTCGTTGCTTGGAAATACCCATCGAAACGGTCTACTGTTACATCCACCCCCAGTCCCCCAACGAAATTTCCCTTCTTATCGTAAACAGGCACATAAGCACTATAGAACATCCCCCAGGGTGAGTCAAGAGGTCCATCGACAATCGGAGCCTGGTTTTCGATGAGTCGGGACATCTGCTTTTCTTCATACTCATCCCAGAGGTAGGACTTGTCGTCAATCCCATCACCGTCGTGGTCGCCAGGTGGAGTAGGGTCTAACAGAAAGTAGAGCTTGCCGTTGCGTTCTACGAAGGTATAGACGAACCGCACATCGGGATGCAGTTCCAGAAATTTCGCCAGTGGCTCGATGAGTCGCTGATACTCTGGGGTGTTTTCATCGCCCGGTTTGAGCCGAAGTTGTGCCTCGGCATCGACCAACAACGCAGCAGACTTCGCTAGCGAGAGCAGGTACTGTTTCTTGTCCTCCTCTATTTGCCTGACAGTTTCACGGTGGAGTTTCACCAGCCCCACCGAACCACTCAGTAGAACCGCCCCAAATGCAAACAGCCCCACCCATAACGGCAGGAGCCTATCCAACAACACACGCTTTAGAAGAGCCATCGCTGGGGTTATTCCACAAAATTCCCGACGGGTATAATCGAATACGCACTGAGGAGCCAAGCATGAAACTACACGAGTACCAAGCGAAGCAGATACTACGCGATTTCGGATTGCCCGTTCCACAAGGAGAGGTCGCCTCGACACCCGACGGCGCAAAAGCGATTGCCGAGCGCATCGGTAAGCCTGTGGTGGTGAAAGCGCAGGTGCATATGGGCGGGCGCGGGAAGGCAGGCGGTATCAAACTCGCCAACACGCCCGACGAAGCCTATGCTGTTGCGAAGGAGATTCTCGGCAAACGGCTCATCTCGCCCCAAAACCCCGACGGTCTCGTTGCCGAGCAGGTGCTGGTGGAAGAGGCAGTGGCAATCGATAAGGAGTATTATGTAGGTATCACGGTCGACCGCACCACCCAGCGCAATGTGCTGATGGTGAGCCAACAGGGCGGAATGGATATCGAGGAGGTCGCTGCGACCCATCCTGAGGCAATCGCAACCGTAGCGATTGACCCCTTGCTCGGTCTGACCGATTATATGGCACGCGAGGTGCTGTATGGGGCTGGCTTCGACCCTTCACTCATCCGCCCGATGACGCCCATTTTGCAGGCGCTCTACCGTGCTTACATCGCCTGCGACGCGAACCTCGCTGAGATTAACCCCTGCGCACTCACAAAAGACGGGCGCATCATCCCCGCCGATGCCAAAATCACGATTGATGAGAACGCGCTCTACCGCCAGAAACGGCTCGCCACCTATCACGAAGAGAGCATCGAAGACCCTATCGAGGCGGAGGCACAGAAGCGCGGTATCGCCTATGTGCGCCTTGGAGGCACGGTGGGCATCATCGGCAACGGCGCGGGGCTGGTGATGTGTACGGTCGACGAAGTGGCGCGTGCAGGCGGTCGCCCTGCCAACTTCCTCGATATCGGCGGAGGTGCAAAAGCCGAGCGTGTGCGCGAGGCGGTCGAACTGGTGCTGATGGACCCGAATGTAAAGGGACTGCTCTTCAACATCTTCGGGGGCATCACGCGCGGAGACGAGGTCGCCAAGGGCATTTTAGAAGCGCTTCAGACGCTGGAGGTCAAGGTGCCGATTGTGGTGCGCTTGGCAGGCACTCACGCCGAGGAGGGTCTGGAACTTCTGAAAGGCACGCCCCTCATCCCCGCCAGCACGATGCAAGAGGCGGCGCAGAAGATTGTGGAGTTGGCTGGCAAGTAGCACACGCGTCTCACTCCCCTCTTCCACTGGTCTTACTGCACGACACTTTTTTGAGGGAGAATAGAGAATGGGCGCACACGGGGGTGCGCCCCTACACAACCGCCTTACCAGTAGGGGCAGACCCCCATGTCTGCCCTGCCCAACAGAAGCCCACCTTAGGCACAAGTACGAAAAACGGTCGTGCAGTAAGCTTCCACTGGTAGAGGGGAGTGCTGGCTAACTTTCAATAAACCCCTTCAGTATCGGCTTCAGTTGGGGCTTGACGCGCTCCACAAGGAACGAGTCGTGTCCCCAAGGCGAGTCGATGACTTCGTGAATAGCGCGCTTGCCCAGCCGTCTCAGAATCTGTACGGCTTCCTCCTGACCCGAAGGCGGGAAGAGCCAGTCTGAAGTGAAGCTCACGAACAGAATCGGCGCTTGAACCCGTGCCAGCGCGCGCTCCAAATCGCCCTCGCCATAGGTCGCCCCTAAGTCGAAGGTATCCATCGCACGGGTGATGTAGAGATAGCAGTAGGGTTCGAATCGCTTTAGAAAGGTGCTTGCCTTGTATTCCAAGTAGCTTTCCACTTGGTAAAGCACTTGCCAATATTCGGCGTCGGTGTGGGGTTCACGCGAGAACTTCTGCCACAGAGCATCTTCTGAAAGGTAGGAGATGTGTGCCAGCATTCGGGCGAGCGCTAAGCCTCGTTGCGCCCCCTCCTCTCCACCATACTCCAGCCCCATCCGAATCGCCTGACGCTGGATGTGGTTCAGTGCAATCACCATCGGGCTGGAACGCGCTGGCGCTGCGATGACGACCACCTTATCCATCCAGTCGGGATAGCGCACTGCCCACTCAAAGGCGCGCATACCCCCTGTCGACCCACCGACCACTGCATGCAGATGCCGAATGCCGAGATGTTCCAGCACCTTTCGTTCCAGCTCCACCCAATCGGTGACGGACACGGGTGGGAACTCTAAACGGTAGGGTTCACCCGTGGCGGGATTGATCGACATCGGCGAGGTGGTTCCGTAGGGGCTTGCCAACACATTAATGCAGATGACGAAGAACCGCTCGGTATCCAGCGCTTTTTTCGGACCGATATAGAGGTCCCACCAGCCCGATTTTCGGTCGTCAGGGTGATGTTTGCCTGCAGCGTGGGAACCCCCTGAAAGGGCGTGGCATACAAGGATAACATTATCGCGCGTGAGGCTGAGTGTGCCGTAGGTTTCGTAGGCGACCTCGACGGGGGCAAGCCGTGCGCCCGATGAGAGTGTTAGCCCTTCCTCAAAGAGCAGCTGTTGCGGGGCAACGAGACCGACCGAACCCTCCTCTGTCGGGAGCGCCGATACTGCGTACCCGTGCCCGATTCGAGTCTCGGTCTCGTGTGCCACCGCGCTTGGTACTCCTGTGCCCATGGGTGGGGCGGACGAACCAGTCAACTGGGCGAGCGGTCGTGGACGCCCCGCCGTATGAGCATCACATCCACATGCTCGGGCTGGAACGCCTCCCGCAATACCTGCAACGCACGCTCCGCATCGACCGTCTCGGAGCAGAAGAACAGGTCAATCGCCGCGTAGCGTTTCTCGGGCCAAGTGTGGATCGTGTAGTGTGATTCTTCAATGACGACCACGCCCGACACGCCATACGGCTCGAACTCATGGAAGAAGTGGCTCACGATGTGAGCGTTGGAGTGATGCGCAGCATGAACGAGTGCGTCCTCGACATAGACGACACGCTCGAGAGTGCGGGGTTCGCACCCGTAGAGTTCCACCAGCAGGTGGGTTCCGAGCGAGCGCGCATCGTCTTGGCGCAGGCTGTTCGGCGCAATCTCAAACTCAAACTGATTCCTGATGGGGTGAATGACCGCCTGCGCACGCGAAGGGGCGAACGCACGGAGTATCCAGTTGCGGGCAGAGCGCGCCAGCGACTGAACCCATGCGAAGACACCCAGTGGCAACCGCGCCGGTCGGTGCCCCAGCATCCCAACCCGGTTCATAGGCTTAATCCTCCTGACTTTAGAATGTCCTGTAGCCCGAAGCTACAGCCGAGTGCGATGGAGCACGAGCTCCGCCGAACTCGGAGGCGATGTGGGTTTTTTGCGCGGTCGGTTTCGGTACCAGACGCGGGTGCCCCTGAGGGCTAAGCGCCTATGGCGATGATCCAAAACGGTAAACGAACCGTAAATTCGCCCACCGAGTTGGACCGCGACATAGCGCCCGTCTCGCCTCCCCCCTTTTTGGGTGGTGGTAGCGAAGCGTCAGACGCCTCGCAAGCAACGCATATTTTACCCGATTTGATACGCGTGTCAACGGTTTGCCTACGAATTCCCCCAAATCTGCCCCAATTCGGGGGCAATTAAGCAGGAATCGATTGCCAAATGCGCTATAATTGCAGGTATGGGGAATACCCACAGCAATCTATCCTTAGGTGGAGGAGACCCTATGATGAAGCGACGAGGCTTTACGCTGATTGAGCTGCTAGTCGTCATAGCGATTATCGCCATCTTAGCGGCGATACTGTTCCCTGTGTTCGCGCAGGCGCGTGAAAAAGCGCGCCAGACCTTCTGCGTCAACAATGTCAAGCAGATTACGCTGGGCATGCTCCAGTATCTGCAAGACTACGACGAGGCGTTTCCCTTTAGCATCTACATGACCAACCAAGGCTCGGGGTTCTGTGCTTTTACGGTGTATCACGCCATCTACCCCTACCTTAAGAACGCCGACCTTTCGGGCTGTCCGTCCGACCGCCAAGCGTGGGATGTGACGAACGCTTTCTCCCCGCTCCAACTCTGTCCCGATAATGCTCGCACGGTGTTCCGCACGACGGCTTATATCGCCAACTGGGATATTGTGGAGCGCGGGAGTATGCCTCTGCCCAACTTCCCCTGGCCAGGCGGACCGACGCCTGTGCGCTTAGCGATTATCGACGATGTCGTGCGCACGACCGTGATCTATGACGGTGTGTTAGGCGACCACAATACGGCTAACAATCAGGGGCTGGGCAGCTACATTCAGGGGCGACACAATCAGGTTGCTTCAGTGGGTTATGTAGATGGTCATGCAGGCAATGCAAAGACCCGTCCGATTCAGGGCGGTCAGGTGCGTGTGCGTGAGCCAGGCAGCAAACTCAAACCCCTTTACCGCGTGGAACAGCCGAATAGCCCCTTCTTCCCTGTCGGCAGCTACAACTACTACGGGATGAGCGGTGTCGTGAGCCAGTTCCCCACAGGACACCCGCGTGCTGGACAGCCCTGCCACTACGCGCCCGTCCAACCCAATCAGGGCTACGACAATCAACCGAACCACTGCCGACACCCCAATTAAGCAAGGTGGATTTGCCATATCCTCTCAAAACGCTCCCTCAAAGTTTGGGGGAGCGTTTTTTGATGGCTCTGCTCCCACCCCAGTATTCTTACCAGATTTTCCACTCAACAGGAACTTGGCATAAAAATTGCTTGTCTATCGATAGCAGTCGGGTCAAGCGCATAATCGCCCAAAGCAACCCGAACGCAAAAGGAGGTTCTTTATGATGATACGAAGAACGCTGACTTCGGTCGCCGTGGCAACCGCCCTGATTTCAGGCGCGCTTGCCAACTGGAACATTAATGTGTTGACGAGCTCGGGCGTGTTGAACCCGCCCTCGACCGTCGTGTCGGTTCCGACACTGACCGTCACCAACCCGCTCCCGCAGGTTAACTTCCTCACTGGAGTGGCGACACCCAACCCGATTATCGTGGGGAACGGAACTGGGTTCTCGAACGGAACCTTCTCGGGCGCCTACTCCATCAGTCCGACCGTTCCTAACCCTGTGCCCCTTACGGGTTTCAACTTCGTAATTGCAGGGTTCGTGGATGGTTCGGCGCTTATCACCTGGCAGAAGAAGGTCGTGCGCAACTCCGACAACGCCATCCTCT
>FWWM01008752.1_pt1 | contig 13793 bp, 13 predicted proteins | sample 2228351 | NCBI WGS metagenome assembly FWWM01 (sample SAMEA103939774, study PRJEB20133) | metagenome | reverse complement strand
CATTTTTACTCGGATAATATTATTTTATTTGTTTATAAATCATAATTTTAAATCATTGATCGATATTTTGAATTGCCGGTTTGATTTATTCTTAGGGCATGTTCTTATCAAATCAAATGAAATGTAATTGATTCCTTGATTCTGCGGAATTTTAAGCATCATCTAATAACGTGTGGATGGGATCTTTGGATACGAGGGTTAAGTTAATATCGTATTCAAAGGATTTTTTCATCAAGTGATATGTTTGCCTGAGTTATGATAAAAAAGTTGAAAATATTTGTTATTTATTTTAGTAGTATGATGTTGCTATCCATAACTCTGATAATGGCGTCAGAGGCTGATCCAAGAATCAACTATAAAACAGAATTGCAAAACATTCGCAGCGACATCAAAAAATATGAGAATGAATTGAGTAAGCAGAGAAAGGATGAAGCCAATACGCTGAATCTGTTGGCGAAATTAGATCGCGAGATTGATGTTACTACGAGTTATTTGAAATCGCTTAGATCAGATATTGAGCGACTCGAACGTCAAATGGCTGAACGTAATGTTGCTATTCAACAGTTAGATTCAGAACGCAGTAAACTGGTGGAATTATGCAAGAAAAGGATGGTGAGTTATTATAAATATCAGCGTCTCCATGATATTGATTTATTGATGAGCGTTGAATCGTGGCGGCAGGCAAAGGCGTGGCTCAAATACCAGAAAATGATCCTCGAAAATGATCAGCGCAACATTCAAGCCTTATCGCGACGTCAGCAACGTTTGCAGCAACAACAAATGCTGTTGCGGCAGGAGATGGCGGAGAAGGAGCGGCGTTTACAGGAGATGCGACAAGAAGAGATGCGATTACGGCAGAGCCGCAGCAAGAGAGAGGAATATCTGCGAGCGATTCGCAAAGATCAAAATCTCGTCCAGAAACGATTGCTGGAATCAAAAAAATCAGAGAAGGCTATTTTAGATTTGATTGCACGTGCGGAGCAACAACGGTTGACGCAGAGTATGCGTAAAACCGAGATCAAAACGCCTCAAGCCATTACCAGCGCTGGGCCTGGTTTTGCAGCCTTGAAGGGTAAAATGTTATGGCCCACAAAAGGGGTGGTTGTCAGTCGTTTTGGCCGGCAACGGCATCCTGTTCTCAACACCATCACTGAAAATTTGGGTATAGAAATTCAGGCTCCGCGTGGTACGCCGGTTTACAGCGTGGAGGCCGGGCGGGTGCAAGCGATCACCTGGCAACGAGGCAGCGGGAATATCGTCATCATCAGCCATGAAGATGGCTATTACACGGTATATGCTCATCTGGAAGAGATTGCTGTAGAGGAAAATCAAGAAGTAAGGCGTGGGCAGACGATCGGCACTGTCGGCGAGTCGGGCACAACGAACGGCCCGCTGCTGCATTTTCAGATATGGAAGAATACCACCAATTTAGATCCTGAGGAATGGTTGAGCTGATATGGGATTTGCACAGGTCATCGGACAATCGCGGGCGAAGGCGATCCTTCTGCGGGCGCTGCAAAATCAACGGTTACCGCATGCCTATTTATTCAGTGGTGCCGAGGGTGTAGGCAAAGAGGCCATGGCCATTGAGTTGGCCAAAGCTATTTTTTGTAGCGCCGATGGGGAAAAGCCTTGTGATCTGTGCAGCGGTTGCCGGAGAGTGGCGCAATTCATCCATCCTGATTTTTTGTTTCTTTTTCCGATGCCTAAAAACACGCCGACGGAGGAAGAACGTGAGATCTTGGACAGCGTTGTTCGCGATCCGTACGCACGCGAAAAGCCGTGGGCATCGCCTGCGATCAGCATCGATCGTATTCGCGATCTGCGGCGGGTGAGTGCTTTGCGGCCAATGGAAGGTCACCGCGTCGTCATTATCGCCGAAGCGGAAAAGATGACTACCGAAGCCGCCAATGCTCTGTTGAAGATTTTGGAGGAGCCTCCACCGGCGATGCATCTGATCTTGACTACCGCTCAGGAAAATGCCTTACTGCCGACCATCATCTCTCGCTGTCAGCTCATTCGTTTTGTTTTGTTGACAGACGATGAAATTGCCCAGGCGTTACAGCAACGAAAAGGCCTTCCCCCAGAACAGGCCAGAGTAATCGCTGCCCTTGCCCAGGGCAGTTATCGCCGGGCGTTGAACTGGGCGCAACCATCCTTTCAAAATCGACGTGAATTGGCTGTGGATTTCTTGCGCCAATGCCTCAAGGATGAGGTTTATCACTATGGTTTTGTCGAAGAGTTGGTTAAAAATAATGAGCGAGCAGAGATACGGGATCTGATTAATCTGATAGCGACATGGTTTCGCGATGCCCTCTGTTTGCAAATTATGAACAACAGCGGAGTTCAGAACTTGCCGCTGATGAATGCGGATAAAAGCGAAACTCTGAATAAAATCCTCAATGCTTTTACGGAGATCGATTTCGATCGCACCATTATGCTCTTGGAAGAGGCGGTGAAAATGATAGACCGCAATGTTCACTTGAACTTAATTTTAGTCGTATTGATGTCTAAATTGAAAAGATGTATGATTTTAAAAAGGTAGTCAACTATGATGATAGAAATAGTTTTCAAAGGAGAGCGCAAAGAGATATATGCCAATCCTCAGCAATATCCTTTCAAAATTGGTGATTATGCGATTGTCGAAGCGGAAAAAGGCGAGGATTTAGGAATAGTCAACCAAATAGGTTCTTTTCTTGAACGCAAAAAGGGCGACGCTGTCATCCGCAACATCATTCGCAAACCGACGCAAAAGGATCTGGAAATCTATCGCCAGAATAGGGTCAAGGAAGCAGAGGCCTTTAAAATTGGCCGGAAAAAGATCGAAGAATTTGGCCTGGAAATGAAATTGGTAGATGTAGAGTATCAATTCGATGGCAATAAAGTGACGTTTTATTTTACTGCCGAAAAGCGTGTGGATTTTCGTGAGTTGGTCAAGTATCTGGCTAATATTTTCAAAGTACGCATCGAGTTGCGGCAGATTGGCGTTCGCGACGAAGCCAAACGGGTCGGCGGATACGGCACTTGTGGCCGCAAACTTTGCTGTACCACTTTTCTCAAGGAGTTTGAGCCCATCACTACCCAATGCGCCAAAGAACAAAATTTGCCTTTGAATCCACAAAAATTATCCGGTTTGTGCGGTCGATTGCTCTGCTGCCTGATGTATGAGCGCGAATTCTACAGACAGCAGATGGAAAAATTACCCAAAATGCATTCAGTATATCGAACGCCCCATGGCGAAGGCACCGTGGTGCATGTGGATGTATTCAATGAAACGGTGACTTTGGAATTTGCTAACGACAAACAAGAAGTGTATGATGCCAAACAGGTAGAAAAGTTTGAGCTCATTTCCCATCCAAAGGTGGAAGTAGAGGCGTAACTCGCCAGTCTTTTCAGACGAGTAATGAATCAGTGAACGAAAGGATCGATGAGAGAAGAAATGATAACAGAAGGACAATCCTATCAGCGAATCTTAGTGACAGCTGCTTTGCCGTATGCCAATGGCCCCATCCATCTGGGTCATTTAGCAGGGGCCTACCTGCCTGCAGATGTGTATGTACGTTATCAACGCGCCAAACAGCGCGATGTTGTTTTTATCTGCGGCACCGATGAACATGGCGTGCCGATCACCATTCAGGCCGAGAAGGAGGGCATTTCCCCCAAACAATTGGTCGATCGTTATTGGGCGGATCATCTGGATACGTTTACCCGATTTGGCATTACGTTTGATAATTTTTCTCGTACCTCCAGCGCCATTCATCATCAGACGGCGGCCGATTTCTTTAAAAAAATTTACGATGCCGGCTATCTGGTCGAACGCACCATTCAACAATTTTATTGCAACTCTTGTGGGCGCTTCTTGGCTGATCGTTTTGTGGAGGGGACGTGTCCTCGCTGCCATCACAAGGGTGCCCGTGGTGACCAATGTGAGGCTTGTGGCAGCTCGCTGGAGCAAACCGAATTGATCGATCCTTATTGTAAAGTTTGCGGTCATCAACCAATGTTGCGTGAGACCCGTCATCTTTTTCTCAAGCTCAACGAATTCCAAAATCGATTAGAAAATTGGCTGAAAAGTAAAACGCATTGGAAGGAGAATGTTCTCAACTATTGTTGGGGATGGTTCAAGGCCGGCCTGGGCGAGCGGGCGGTAACCCGCGATTTGAGCTGGGGCATCCCGGTGCCGGTTGCTGGTTACGAGGATAAGGTGATTTACGTCTGGTTTGAAGCGCCGATCGGTTATATTTCTGCCACCAAAGAATGGGCGCAGAAAATCGGCCAACCTGAGCGGTGGCAGGAGTATTGGTGTAGGGAGGACTCCAAACTGGTGCATTTTATCGGTAAGGACAACATCGTCTTCCACGCGGTTATTTGGCCGGCCATGCTCATGGGGCATGGTCAGTTTGTGTTACCCACAGAAATCCCAGCTAACGAATTCCTTAATCTCCAGGGCGAAAAGCTAAGCACCAGCCGTAATTACGCCGTATGGTTGGGCCAATACCTGGAAAAATTTCCGGCCGATCCGCTGCGCTATTATCTGGCGGTAAATGCTCCGGAGACCAAAGATGCCGATTTTACATGGGAGGAATTCCAGCAGCGTAACAACAGCGAATTGGCAGATATCCTCGGCAACCTCATCAATCGAACCCTGACGTTCGCACGCAAACAATATAACGGCCAGGTTCCAGCTGCTGACCAGTTGGATCAAACCGACCAGATGATGTTGGCGCTGTTGCAAGAAGCTCCACAAAAAATCGGCGACTTGATAGAAAACTTTGAGCTACGTAAAGCCGCCTATGCCTTGATCGATGTGGCGCGTAGTGCCAATAAATATTTCAATGATCAGGAACCGTGGCGCATGGTGCGAGAAAATCCTGTCAAAGCACAGACCCCCATTCACATCTGCCTGCAGGCGGTCAAAACCCTTGCTGTGCTCATGGCACCGATTCTGCCATTTTCCGCCGAGAAGGTTTATAAAATGTTAGGCATTGCCAGTAGTGTACATCATGAGCCATGGGACCACTGTGGCGAACGTTTCTTGCCTGCAGGCCATCGTTTGGGTCAGGAAGAAATTTTATTTAAAAAGATCGAAGATCAAGAAATTCAACCGGAAATTGAACGATTGCATCACATTTTAAAACAGATGAAAGAGACAACCATGACGGTTACAGACAAACCCGAAAAAGAAGATCGACCTCGCATTTCCTACGAGGATTTTGCCAAGGTGGAATTACGCGTGGCGCAGGTATTGCATGCCGAAAAGGTAGAAAAAGCCGATAAACTTTTAAAATTACAGATCGATCTTGGTGGCGAACAGCGCCAGATCGTCGCTGGCATTGCACAACACTATCGGCCCGAGCAGCTGATCGGCAAACAAATCGTGGTGGTGGCCAATTTGCAACCAGCGGTCATTCGTGGCATCGCATCCAATGGCATGCTGTTGGCAGCGGAAGACGACAAGGGCAAACTGGCACTGGTGGGACTCGATCAACCGATCGAAAATGGTGCAAAGATCAAATGACGCCGTTTTTGGTCGACACCCACGCCCATCTGGATTTCAACGTCTATGATGGCGATCGTGATCAGGTAGTCTATCGCGCCAATGAGGCAGATGTACGCGCCATTATCACCATCGGTATCGATCTCGTCTCCAGCCGCAAGGCGGTGAGCTTGGCGGAGAAATATTCCAGCGTCTATGCCGCTATTGGCATTCATCCCCACGATGTCGTTGCCGCAGGAGAAGACGACCTTGAGCAATTAGCATCTCTTGCACAACACCCAAAAGTGGTGGCCATTGGCGAAGTGGGGCTGGATTTTTTCCGCAATCTCTCGCCTCCAGAGGTGCAACGGCGTTATTTCCGTAATTTTTTGGATCTATCTCTGCGAACCGATAAACCGCTCATCATCCATACTCGCGATGCCGATGAGGCGATGCTTTCCATGCTCGGTGAAAAAAGCCGTCCCTCATGGCAGGGGGTCTTTCACTGTTTTTCGGGTGATGCCCGCATGGCAGAAAAAGTGTTAGCCATGGGATTCTATATTTCCTTTACTGGTGTGGTGACTTTTAAAAATTTTCGCGCTGTCGAACTATTACGCCAAATTCCACTCGAGAGGCTTTTATTAGAGACCGACTGCCCTTTTATGACGCCAGAACCTCATCGCGGCAAACGCAACGAACCGGCCTACGTACATTATATAGCTCAAAAGATAGCGGAAATAAAAGGGATCGATTACGAAAAAGTCGCCTACACCACCAGTCAAAATTTTGAGAGATTGTTTCAGGTTCACTGTTTATAACGATACCATTACTTTAGATTTTGTTGTGTTTTCATAAACGCGCTAGAGGGTTGATCGCTTTCAAAGTAAGCGACATCGTGAAGATAAAGCGATCACGGACTGGTGGTGTATAAACGGAGTGTTGTTAGATGATAAACTATCCGACTTGCACAAAAAGCTAATTAGATTGGCAAAACGATGCTTTTAGCCACCATCCATTCCCTCGGTTTGCGACCAAAGAAGCGGTTCGGGCAAAATTTTCTCGTTGATGAGAATATCCTGCGTTCCATTGCCAACAGCCTCCATTTGCAGCCAATGGATGTCGTCATCGAAATTGGCCCTGGGACGGGATCGCTGACAAAATATCTTCTTCCCCATGTGGCGCATTTGGTCGTTGTCGAATTGGATCGAGATTTGGCAGCCTATTTGCGTAGCAACTTGGCCCAATATCCCAATTTTACATTGGTCGAAGACGATTTTTTGAAAATCGATTGCCGGCGCTGGGCAAGCATCGATCATAAAGTGCGCATCGTCGGCAATATACCTTATAACATCACCAGCAATATCATATTTCATGTTTTTGATCAACATCATTTGGTGAGCGACATGACGTTGTTGCTGCAGCGGGAAGTGGCAGAGCGCGTCGTCGCAGAACCCAAGAGCAAAGCGTATGGCATTCTTTCGGTTTTCAGTCGTTTTTATGCTGATGTGCGGATTTTATTTTATGTTCCAGCAACTGTTTTTCGTCCTATTCCAAAAGTGGAATCGGCTCTGGTGCAATGGCGGTTTACCGATGAACGGTCACAAAAATTAGCGGATGAAGCGTTATTTAAACGAGTTGTGCGCACCGCCTTTGGACAGAGGCGAAAGATGTTACGCAAATCCCTGCGTAGCGACTTTGATATCGAAAAACTTGTGGATTGGGATCTAACTCGAAGGCCGGAGGAACTGGACATCGACGAGTGGATTCGATTAGCAAATCAACTGCATGGTGCCTGAGACTTGAATTTTATCGAAAAAATAAATAAATTCGTGCATATAAAAACATTTTCAAGAGAATATTGGCATCCTCATGCCCATCTGTAAGACCGAAGCCATCGTCCTGCACAGCCGCAAGCAAGGAGAGACCAGTAAAATGCTCTCCATTTTGAGTCCAGAATTTGGACGGATGAGTGTGGTTGCCAAGGGGGCGCGGGGGATAAAATCCCATTATGGTGGCGTGTTGGAACCGTTAAATCATATAGCCATTGTCTTTTATAACAAACAAGGCCGAGAGATTCAATATCTTAGTCAGGCCGATCTCTTACATGGTTTTCCACAAATTCACGCTCAATTGGGAAAAATGGCGCTGGCAGCGGTGGCATGTGAATTGATTGAACGGCACGAAATCCGCGGGCATAAGAATCCACTTCTCTTTGGGTTGTTATTACGATTTTTATCGACGTTGGAAATAGCAGAAAAGGGCGCGCGCAATACATTGCGGGCTTTTCAATTGCATTACCTCGATCTTTCGGGATTCAAGCCGGATTTCGAGAAATGTCGATTATGTGGGAACGATAAAAGTGAGGACAAGGCCTATTTTGATTTTGCCGAGGGTGGTTACTACTGTTCTTCCTGTTCGGCAAACATCGGCAAGACGCCCAATATTTCGGGATCGGCGCTTCGGCACCTATCCTTTTTGAGCCGGGCACCCATTGAAAAAGCACCAGCGGCATTGGCCTCGCCTCCCATAGGACAGGAGATGGATGGGTTGATCCTGAATTATTTACGCTACCATATCGAGCAGATACGGGAGTTAAGATCGATCGATTATTTACAACGATTACAGGATAATTTACAAAAAATGGAATAAAACAAGGGAACGGAAATGAACGGTCAGAACAACAACACCATGGATAAAATAATTTCTCTGTGTCGGCGCCGAGGTTTCATTTTTCAATCGAGTGAGATATACGGCGGCCTCAATGCCTGTTATGACTATGGCCCTTTGGGTGTGGAATTAAAGCGCAACATCAAGGATTTCTGGTGGCGGTGGATGGTGCAACGCCGCAGCGAAATCGTCGGCTTGGATGCCGCCATCCTGATGGCGCCACGGGTGTGGGAAGCCTCCGGTCATGTGGCAGGGTTCACCGATCCTCTGGTGGATTGCAAAAAATGCAAGCACCGTTTCCGCGCCGATATGATTCAAGATGCCGGAAAATGCCCCGATTGCGGCGGCGAATTAACCGATGTCCGCCATTTCAACCTCATGTTCAAGACGTTTATGGGACCGGTCGAAGACAGCGCCAGTGTGGTCTATCTCCGACCGGAGACAGCTCAAGGCATTTATGTCAACTATCAAAATGTCTTGGATTCCACACGACTGAAAATTCCTTTCGGCATCGGGCAAATCGGTAAGGCTTTCCGCAATGAAATAACTACTGAGAATTTCATCTTTCGAACTCGCGAATTCGAGCAGATGGAGATGCAGTATTTCGTCAAGCCCGGCACCGATATGCAATGGTTTGAATACTGGAAAAACGACCGCCAAGAGTATTACCGCGCTCTGGGGGTTCGCCCGGAAAAACTGCGTTTCCATCAGCACGGTAAAGATGAGTTGGCCCACTATGCTGCTGCTGCCTTTGATATCCAATACGAGTTCCCCTTCGGATGGAAAGAGTTAGAGGGCATCCATAACCGCACTGATTTCGATCTCCGACGCCATCAAGAATATTCGGGCAAGGATTTGACCTATTTCGATGAAGAGACCCGTGAACGCTATCTCCCATATATTATCGAGGCCTCGGCGGGTGTCGATCGCACCTTGCTATGCCTATTAGCCGATGCCTATGAAGAACAACAGTTGGAAAAAGACATGCGTACGGTTTTGCATTTTCATCCTGCCATTGCGCCCATTAAAGCGGGCATCTTTCCATTGGTGAAAAAAGACGGCATGCCGGAGAAAGCAAGGATGATCGAAAAGATGTTGCGGCCGCATTTCAGCGTATTTTATGACGAGGGTGGCGCGGTGGGTCGTCGCTACCGCCGCCAGGATGAGATCGGTACGCCTTATTGCATCACCGTAGATACCGAGACGCTACAGAATGACACCGTCACGGTGCGCGATCGTGATTCCATGCTGCAGGAGAGAATCAAAATCGATCAGCTGTTTACCTATCTGTATCAAAAAATCTATGGTTAAGGGCTGGAATAGAATCATACTTTTCAAAGGTAGATGTAGAGCTGGATTCTGTGGTAATTCGCTTGTCGAATAAAAAATCCCAACCTATAGTTGAATGAGATTGAGCCCAAGACGAAACTTCACACAGAATCTGGGGTAGATATCTAGACCAGATAAACCTCGGACCATTATGAGGATATCCGGCATTCTTTCCCATTTACGCAAAAAAATAATAAACGAGATACTGAAACCTATCATGCCGAGGGATAAAACGACGAGGCATCATCACCCGTATGGAATAGTATCTTGTCATTTGCTCACATATCTGGTTTTGCCCCATGTAGCACTGGTGGATGGAACCGACAGGCACCGCAAAGGTAATTGAATAAAGCCCGAGGCGTATATGCCCGAAACTTCTTTGTTCGGCATTTGGTCGATCTTGCCGCCGTTGTTGGCGATCTTTCTGGCCATCCGCACAAAACAGGTGTTCATTTCTTTGTTCGCCGGAGTTTGGTTCGGTTATATCATTTTAGACCATGGTCGGCCGTTGCGAGGCTTGGTCGATGCTCTGGAAGCCTGCGTGGCGGTCTTTGCAGACGCTGGCAATACCAAAGTCAATTTATTCAGTTGTATGGTGGGGGCGCTGATCACCTTTACCCAATACTCGGGCGGCATGAACGGATTCATCGATTGGGTGACGCGTAAAGGTTTCGTGAACAGTCGTCGTAAAGCCGGGTTGTTGGCTTGGTTGATCGGCATTGTCATTTTCGTGGAATCCAGCATTTGCGTTTTGGTGGCTGGTGCGGTGGCGAGGCCGTTATTCGACAAGCTAAAGATCTCGCGCGAGCGACTGGCGTATATTTGCGATTCTACTTCTGCACCTAAATGTATACTCATTCCACTCAATGCTTGGGGGGCCTTCGTTATTGGTCTTTTAGTCAAGCAGGGAATCGAAAATCCGGTTGCGGTGTTTGTTTCCTCCATACCCTTCAACTTTTACGCAATTATCGCCATGGTGGTAGTTTTGTTGGTCGTCTTATTTGACCGTGATTTTGGGCCGATGCGGCGGGCGGAACATCGCGTTCGCTTCGAAGGCAAGCTGTTGCCAGAGGGAGCTACACCGCTGGTATCGACCGAAGTGACGTCGGTGCAGGCCAAGGCTGGCATACCCCAACGCGCTGTGAATATGCTTATGCCCATAGGAATCATGGTGCTGCTGATGCCTATCGGTCTTTGCATCACCGGCGAGGGCAATATTTTGCGTGGATCGGGGGCAACCGCGGTCTTTTGGGCTGTCATTGGCGCCCTGTTGTTGGCTGCTGTGAGTTATCGCCTTCAAGGTATCTTGTCGCTCAACGAAATCATGACGCAATTCATGAATGGCGTCGGCGGTTTGGTGCCGCTGGCCGCATTGATGATGCTCGCCTTTGCCATCGGTGATGTGTGCAAGCTACTACACACAGGCCCTTATGTGGCTTCACTGGCCAAAGCGGCGGTGCCGAGCGGACTGGTGCCGGCGCTGATTTTTATGGTCTCCTGCGCCATCGCTTTCGCCACCGGTACTTCTTGGGGAACCTACGCTATCATGATTCCCATCGCCATGCCGATGGTTTCCGCGCTGGGACCCAATCCGGCGATGATGCTTGCGGCTGTGCTCGGTGGCGGGGTGTTCGGCGATCATTGCTCGCCGGTGTCGGACACTACCATCATCTCCTCCATGGCTTCTGCCTGCGATCATATAGATCATGTGCGTACGCAACTGCCGTATGCCTTAATAGCCGCGGCGCTGGCGCTAGTGCTTTATATTTTCTCTGGATTTATCCTTTCGTAAATTAAATTAATATATTTCCTCACTCGAACTGCAACTTGCCGGCAAGTGAATGAAAGTCTATGAAAAATAGTTATTTAAACAATAGAATGAATCTATTAGGTCCCACAAATAATTGCTTTGATTCTTCACCGGTTGTTTTTAGGTATCTAATAGGATTGTAAGTCGCTCAATAGGAAATTACCTTTTAGTATGGATGATCTCCATCCAACCACGGGGCATGATCATCACCACCCCTGGTCAAGCGCAAGGAGTGATAGGCATTCTCCGAGGAGAAGGTGACACACAAACTTTGAAAATTTTCATTGGAGGCGAAAAGCGCATGAATTTTTACGAACGTTTTGATCATATTTTACACCATACCAACTCGCTTTTGTGCGTCGGTTTGGATACGGTTGTTGAAAAAATACCGCCATCGCTAAGGCATGAGGATGATCCATTATTTGCCTTCAATCGGGCGATCATCGATGCTACACTGCCGTATGCTGCTGCCTACAAAGTCAACACTGCATTTTATGAAGCCCACGGACACGCGGGTTGGCGGGCGCTGGAAGCGACCTTCCGTTATTTGCCTGCCGATGTTCTGAAAATCGCCGATGCCAAACGCGGCGACATTGGCAACACTTCGCAGATGTATGCCAAGTCGCTTTTTTCTGTCTTAAACGCGGATGCGGTTACCGTCAATCCATTGATGGGCACGGATTCGGTGGCGCCGTTTTTGGAAGACGAAACAAAGGGAGTATTTTTTCTCTGTCTGACCTCCAATGCGGGTGCACAGGATTTTCAATATTTTTCTGATGGAACAAGAACGTTATATGAATGCATTGCCGAAAAAGTGCTCACCTGGAATGAACGGCACAATTGCGGCCTGGTGGTGGGTGCCACACATCCGCAACAATTGCAACGCATTCGTGCCATCGCTCCATCTTTGCCTTTATTGGTTCCCGGTATCGGCGCTCAGGGTGGCGATCTGGAAAAATCGGTTCAATTCGGTATCGATGAAAATGGCCGCGGTGCCATTTATAATTCCAGCCGCGCCATCATCTATGCTTCTGGGGGTGAGGATTTCCAGCAGGCAGCGGCGCTGTCGGCAAAACAGACCAGGGATGCGCTGAATGCGGCGAAGATGATCAAGTGAATATTGTGATGCCAATACCGCAGGGGTATGATTAAATAGAAATCGAGATGGTATGACCATTTACGACGATCGATTATATTCCTCTATTGGGATCGAATCAAATGTCTTCGATGGAACAATGGATATGGGCAGCAGCGACGGTAAGGAAACCAATTTGTTTTGGTTAAAAAGAATATTGAAAAGGGAGAAGTATGACCAGAGAACAGGCCTTGGATATTTTCAAAAAAACCGGTGCATTATTGGAAGGGCATTTTCGCCTGACCTCCGGCTTGCATAGTCCGCAGTACTTTCAGTGTGCCAGAGTATTGCAGTATCCTAACTATGCGGAATTATTTTGTCGCGAGATAGCCGATCATTTTCGCGGCGTTGGCATCGATGTGGTGATTTCGCCGGCCATCGGTGGCATTGTCGTCGGCCAGGAAGTGGCGAGGTTATTGGGCTGTCGCGCCATTTTTGCCGAACGCGAAACTGAGAAGATGACGCTGCGACGCGGTTTCGAGATGAGCGCAGGGGAAAAAGTATTAGCCGTCGAAGATGTGGTCACTACTGGAGGTTCGGTTAAAGAAGTCATAGCGCTGGCGCAGCAGGCAGGGGCGCAAGTCATGGGTGCCGCGTTCATCGTCGATCGCAGTTCGGGTCGTGCCCAATTCGATGTGCCCTTTTTTGCGGCTTTAAAGATGGAGGTGGTGACCTACCAGCCTGACGAATGTCCACTGTGTCGAGCGGGGATACCAGTAGTAAAGCCGGGCAGCCGGAAAGTCTGATAAAACTTTGGGCATGGAGGGATGAGGAGGGGGGAAGGAACTGCGTTTTGATTGATAATTGGAGAAAAATTAGGTCTCACGATTATCATGTTTTTCATTGTTATTCATTTTACAAAGTGGTAGGAGTAAAAGTAACTACAGCTTAATTAATGACAGGTAAAAATCGAAAATATATTCTCGAGATTCTTTAAAAATCGCAAGCTATTTAGTGAAGCTGCCTCTTGAGCAATTACAAAAAAGTCAGTTCAGGATGCTTGCACAATATGGGAATAATTTTGAAATTCCCAACACCATTCCATCCAATCAGTCCATCGTTCAGAAAATTGAGGCGTTGATGGATGAGATATTAGCAGCTAAAAAGGACAACCATAGGCAGATACCAGAGAGTTGGAGATGGAGATAGATCGGCTGGTGTATAGGTTGTATGGAGTTTCTTGAGGAGGAGATAGGGATTATTGTTAATAAATAAAATGAAGGGAGAAAAAATTTTTTTCCGTTGTAGTTTAAAAATATCAGTTCAAAATTTCGAACCCAAACATATAATACCCAACAAGATATTAACCAACGGCAGCGAATTTTTAATATATTGATCAATGAAAAAATGAAATCCGATCCTGACAAACACCACCG
>FWWM01012781.1_pt1 | contig 13821 bp, 16 predicted proteins | sample 2228351 | NCBI WGS metagenome assembly FWWM01 (sample SAMEA103939774, study PRJEB20133) | metagenome | reverse complement strand
TATTCAAGTATCTAGATATAGTCTCTGACATACGAGTGTATGGAATTCATCTCGAATATTCAAGTATCTAGATATAGTCTCTGACATACGAGTGTATGGAATTCATCTCGAATATTCAAGTATCTAGATATAGTCTCTGACATACGAGTGTCTGGAATTCATCTCGAACATTCAAGTATCTGGAATTTATTCCTGATACCGAAGTATCTAGATTTAGTCTCTGACATTCGAATGTCTGGATTTCATCTCGAATATTCAAGTATTTGGATATTGTTGTGAATATTCGAGTGTCTGGAATTTCTCTTGAATATTACGGTGTTTGGATTTCATATCGAAATCTTGAATGTTCGAGATGATATTCTGACAATTAAGTGTTTCAAGAGTGAAGGTGGGTGAAGAATTGGTGGGGATATGAAGTTTTCTACGAGAGGGGTTTATGACAATATATACAAATAGAAAAGGAGTTGACTAACTTGTACGTAATACGTAATAAAGAGAATGAAAGTGGCTTTTGATGTCAAGGGAAAGATGGGGATTTTACTGGTTTTATTTTTAATAATGTTGATTGGATGGTTGGGGTGGAGGTCGGTTTTCACGGATATGATAAGAGAGAAGGAGAGAGAGAAACTTAACGAACTGAAAGAGGAGATTGATTATCTTCTTGAACATGAGAAGATTGACATTCGATATAAGATTGTTCCATCGGAGACGACAACATATACAGAGGATAAGTATCTTATTAATCTTGTGATGTCAAGAGAAGATGGGAGTTTTTATTCGAATGAGACACTGTTGAGAGTGTTAATTCATGAGATAAGTCACATTATTTGTCCATCGGGGAGTGATGAACATCCGCCTCTTTTTCAGGAGATTGAGCAGCGTTTGAGGAAGGCAGCGGTTCAGTTAAAACTGTTGCAGAGGAATCAAGACGTATCAAGTGATTATCCTTGTATAAATCGTCAACATCGGCAATCATGAAAAGGAGATAAATTGAAAAAAGCTTTACTGGGAGGTGTAAGACTGGCAAAGGACTTGATTGATGCAGAGTTATCGGAATCGACCGCCAAAGTCTGAACTTCCGACGAAGAATCCGTATACGATATATAATCCTCACACACGGGTTCTATCGGAGCGAGTGTGGAAGGAGCCGTACTATCAGTTTGTGTCGATTGATCCGTCAGTAAAGAATTTTGGGTTTCGGATTGAGCAGAGATATAAGAATGGAATTATTGTAGCGAAGGCGTTTTCTCGGACGAACTTTCTTCCAGCGGCGGAGAGAGTTGAAAATGGGGAGTACTATTCGGATCTGTATGAGTCGGTGACGAGGTTTCTGGACCAGTACTATAATGATTTTTTGGAGACACATATTTTTCTGATTGAGCGTCAACTTCCTCAGAATTATCAGGCGGTGAGACTGTCACAACATGTGATTACCTATTTAAATTTTCGGATGAAAGATGCGCCACTTCTTCCGATGATTATTGAAATTGACTCGAAATTGACGAAGAGACAGTTGAAGTGTCCCTCGGGACTGAGTGAGGGGAAGAAGAAGGAGTGGCTTGTTGTCAAGGCGAAGGAGCTTCTTCAAAAAAGAGGTGATGAGTATAGTTTGTCGATAATGGCGGAGGAGGAGAAGAACAAGAGAAAACGAATTCCGGACGATCTTGCGGATACAGTGGATCAGATAGAGGCGTGGTGTATACTGATGGGTCTTCCACAGACTCAAGAGAGAAGAATTGGTCCTCGACTGAAAATCGTGTTCGGAGAGACTGGAAAGGAGGGGAATTAAGCGAATTATTTAAAGATTTTTAAATAATTCGTTCGAAGAAGAGAGTTTAAACATCTGTCAGGAGAGAAACTCGAAGAATGAAAAAAAAAATGGAATATAGAAAAGATGTCAAGACGAATTCGCAAACTAACGACGAAAGGAAACTCAGAAGTCAACCCGAAAGAGGAAGAGAAGACGATAGGTAAAGAGAGTGGATCAATCATGGAGAAGATTACGAATCCGGAGATAGTTGGGCCTGGGATTTGGTTTACGATTCATCTAATGGCCTATCATGCGACGGATCCTCTGAAGAAGCAACAATTTATGGAGTATATGAGAATGGTGGTTGACAATTTGAAATGCGAGAAGTGTCGGATGCATGCCAAGAGATATCTTGAGGAGCATCCGATGGAGCCGTATCTGAATCTGAAAAATATGGCTGGACAGGATATTGGACTGTTCAAGTGGACGTGGATCTTTCATAATGCGGTTAACTCACGTCTTGGAAAGCCAATTCTAGATTGGGATACAGCATATGCGATGTACTCTTCTCCTGATTTTTTGGTATGTAAAGGGTCATGTGGTGAGGATGTTTACAAAGCGTCTCAAAGTACGGGGACATCATGGGGATCGGTTCATCATATTAATACGGATTCAACGATGGGAGTTTCGTATTTTTCAGGCAATCGAGATCAAGTTGGAGGAAGGGGAACTTCTATGAATGGTTTTCGGCTGGTGGCAAAGAATGTGTAGTTTGATTTGTTTGATTGGGAGAGGGTTCGGAGTCAGAAATGGCACTTTGGGCGGTACCGGAAATAGTTTCTGTGACGGCTTCCATGAGTTGTTGGTCTCCGAATAAGGAGGCTAACTTTTTGGTGGCTTCATTGATATTGTTACAGGATTTAAGTTCTTTGAGGGTGTTACCGATGACATTTTGGATTCGTTGGTCTTGAGTAAATTTCTGGAAGAGGCCTTTAAAAGCATTGGTGAGTTCTGTTTCACTGGGCATGTTACTATCATCGGTTTTGAGTCCGACACTTGAGAGAAGATTTCCGACGACTTTGAAGATACCACCGATGGGGTTTTGTTCGGAAGAGGATGGAGGACTATCTGATTCAAGAGAGAGGTCATTTTCAATTTCTTTAACGATTAAGTCGAGCTTTTGTTTATCCGAGGGAGTATCAACACATTCGCGGAGAATGCGGTAGAGATGAAGTAAGAAGGAAGAAGGATACTCAAGTTCAGGACAGTCAGGACGAGCACTTTCTGTGTAACCGGCAAGACGTTGTTCGGCGTCATGAGAGAGTTGACAGGCAGAGTTATAGATGGAGGAGAGGTGGATACGGACTTTCTTAAGGTTTTTTCCGGCGGCAGTGTCTTCTCCGAACTGGATGATAACATTGCTGTCACGGAGCCAGGTGTCATTTTTATAACCTTTGAGAATGGGGATGCGATACTTCTTAAAGAGGGATAGGAAGTATTCCTTGTGATCATCGGGTTCAGAGAGGTGATAGACTTTGATATAATTGTTAAGACATTCAAGGAATGGATTGGTTGAAGATCCGGGGATCTTCAGACGGGTGCGTTCTTTTTCGAGGAGAATCTCTTTCATAAGATCGAAGAAAGCCTTCATCTCGGTATCGAAGGTCTGCGATTCCATGTGTTGTTATCTTTATTAGTTATTTTGGTTTCTTTTTGAATGTTTCTTTTTGAATGCTTCTTCATCTTCCATCTCTTTTTTAAGAAATTAAGAGATTTAAAAAAGATACATTGTCCGGGAATTGTACAATGGTTGATGATATTGGAGAAGAGGCATTAATTCCGTCCGAACAAGTTTCGAAATGGGAGGAGAGGAAGATTAATGAGATAAAAGAGAAAGTGTTTTCGGCAAAAAGGTACATTGACCTTCCGAATCGACTTATTATAAGTAGTCCCTTTTGTGATCGACCGTTGATTTCATATGGTATTATTGCTTACTGTTCCTCAACACGGCGCTGGTTACTGGTGAATCGGCGACATTCACCGGAGGAGATTTTCATGATGAGAGGTTCGTACCGAAACTGTGAAATTCCGCGACTGTTGAATGGGAAGTCGAGAGATGAGTTGAGTCGGGATGAGAAGTCGATTGGGAATGAGGCGTATTTTCGGGATCGCTTTATTTCGACAATTGGGACTTCAGAGAAAGACTGTCAGTACGCCTGGGAGAGATTTAATGAGGCTCAACCTCTTATTTCTCGATATTTGAGAGAGATTTCGGGGAAACCGACAACGGGATGGCTCTTTCCGAAAGGGCGAATGTTTTCACCATATGAGACACCTTACAAGTGTGCATTGCGAGAGTTTCAAGAGGAGACGGGTATCTCAATTCTTGAGTATTCGTCGAGAGAATCGGGAAAGTCGAATCTCTGGAAGAAGGGAGTTCATCTAGTGTCCCCTCGACCGTTGGTGGAATCATTTCGGGCTTCGAATGGAAGAATATATGAGACTCGGTGTTGGATTTACGTTTTTGAGAAGGAGATTGAGCCGCCTCCCATTTCTGATCTTAATCTGCCGGGAGAGATTGGAGATCGGCGGTGGGTGTCAGAAGAGGAGGCCTTTCATCTTCTAAGTCCGACCAAGTTTTCCTTACTTCAGACTGCTCAAAGATTAATATATGACAAGATGGGTTCTTCCAAGATATAATGTTATATGTTAGAAAGAAGTAACATATAACAAGAGATAACTTAGGAAAGGAGATGGATAACGGCGCCTGTGACAAGAAGTGGAGTCAAGCCGAGGAAATTAATAACTGTGACAGGGCCAATATAAAGTAAAGACGTCCAAAAGGCGAGGGGAAGAAGTCGAGGAAGAAGAGAAAAAGAGACAAGACGTAACATGGATTCTTTTTAAGAGCTCCTTGAAAAGAAATTATGGAAATCATTTTTGGGGAGAAGTTCGACAAGACGACGGATGTCGAGAGAGAGAAGAAAAAAAGTCGGATGTTGAATAATTGATTGAATAATAATGAATTATCGGGAAAGAAATTAAACACAATTATCAACAAACCAACTTTCATTTCCAAACAAGACAATGACTGACGCTGCCTATGTATCATATACTGCATTTGATTACCAAAAGGTGAAGGGTATGACACCGCAAACCAAAACGATACCCAATCAACCCAATCCGAATCAGGTTTATTTTGAGATTCCGATTCAATATAATTATGGAACAGAGGAGAATCCACGTATATCTGATCTATTTATTGAGTGGCCGGAAGTGACAAGCTATGGAGGAATTCTTGAGATGCAAGAACAGTCTGGAAAAGATGGGAGAACGAGGGTGTCTTATGCGATTAAGTGTATGTTGAATACGAATCAGAATCCGGAGATAGCGAGTTTGATTCAGTTACTCAAGGAGCTTCATCACACCTGTTCACATATTATTGCACATTATAAGGCGCCACTGAAGATGTATGAGTTTAATCCTCAGCAACCTGGGTCGGTTTTTACGAATCCGATAAGGTATCCCCGAGATCAGACGACGGGAGAACTAATTGAGGGGAGGAGTCCCTTTATTTATCTCAAACTGTTTAAGAGGGGATTTGGAGTGTCTGAGGAGAAGACTCTGTTCACCGATCTTGAGGCGAATCCGATTGACTGGAATCTTCTGAAGGGAGTTGAGATAAAGTTTATTCCTCTTGTTCACGTTGAGAAGATTTATGTTGGAGGTGGAAGGGCATCTCTTCAACTAAAGATTACATCAGCCGTCGTGACATGGGTAGCGGCAAAGAACACCGTGACGAGACAGATCGAGACTATTAACAATTATAAGATGAACAATCCTCAAGCTCAGAATGCACTGTCGGAGCAAATTGCTCGACTTTCAAATATGAGGAAGGATCTTTTCAAGACGCAGGCTTTGGTACCGTTGATACCTCCGATGTCATCCGGACTGAGTGATCCAGGGACGGGAGTTATGCATAATCTTGCAGCGAGTACGAGTAATCTCAATGATTTTCTTGCGTCGGCTCCTGGAGTGCCCAAGACGGTTTCGGCGGCAGTACCCAAGTCAGCCTCACCCAAGCTGCCGGGTGTTGTGAAGCTCTCTTAATTTTGGTAAATTGACCTTGTTAACATCTTTTTCTCTTCAGAAGAGAAAAAGATGTTTCATGGGTGACCGTGAGAGGAAGATATTTATTCAGCTCGCGCAGATTCGGAAAAAGTATCGGAAGCTTGACTATCTCAAGTGGAAACGTCACTATGGATCTCATCTTTGGAATCTGTATTTGATTTTACAACGAAGTGTTGATCTGTCCCAGTTTAAAGGGCAAGCGACAGGTTATTCTGAATTTTGTGAGTGGGTGTATTTTCAGACACTGCCATCCAGTCGGTGTCATTTTGTGTAGATTGGGAAATTTGAATTGGACTTGGTGTTGACTGGAAGACGAAAAAGTCGGAATGGAGACAGACAATCCCAGTGAAATTAATAGCGGGGCTGAGGATGATTTAATTTTGCATCCGGAACGGGAGACGGTTGAACGGAGATACTATATTCATCCGGAACGAGATAGGATGCGATTTAATCAAGTTGAATATGCCTATCGGCAAATGGAGAGATATATATTACTTTCAGGACTTCCTTTTCTTGATAAACCTGGGGCGAAGACGAACTTTATATCACTGTTTTATCCGATAAAGAAGTAGAAGTAAGTTGTCAGTTGTTATATTTTAATATAACAACTGGAAGATGTTAACGAGTTAGGAGCGGCGGTTTTTCTTTTGTTCTCGGACGGCTTGGACTTGATTGGCGAGATCTTCCTCAGCCAGTTCGACCTCTTCAACTTCATCGGAAAAGGTGACATGTTTTGAGACGTCATCAGAACCGGTTTCATCCTCTAACATCAGATTCGAATTTTGGGAACGTGAACTGGGTTTTGTTTTGGACTGAGGAAGGATGTCATCATCTCCCAGGGACTTGTTTTGGCGGCGAGTCGGACGACGAGACAGGTTTTTCTTTGGAGGGAGTTTCTTTCGAGACGGGGTTGAAAGATCGACATCGATGTCATTTTCTCGGAGAGTCGAAATGAGAACGTCTTGAGTTGACTTGAGTTCATCAAGAGTTTCTCGGAACTCCTCCAGACGTTCACTGACATCGTCCATATGTTTATCAAGAGTGTCTTTGAGACGTTTTGTCATAGCTGTGATATGAGCAAGATGTTGACTATGAACCTGGGTGTCTCTTTGAACAGTTTGAAGATTTTTAATTGTCACCGCCAAATTATCTTTGACTGTGTTGAGCTCCTCATGGAAAGAGTTTTCACGCCGATATAAATAGATAAATGATCCAATAAGTCCAATCGCCGTCGAGATAGAGATGATCATTTCGGGACGTTTGAGACTCTGACTCTCCATTTTCGGTGACGATTTAATTTTTTAAGAAGAAGAAATTAAATCTTTTTGACAGAAACATTCTCTTCTCCTTCAGGATTTTCTCTTAAAGCCAAAAGATTTCGACGAAGATGGTATTCTGTATTCTGAGAGAAAAGAGGAAATGAAAAAATATGTCGATATGGAATTCGTTATCTTTTTTAAAGAGAAGATGGAATCCGAGCGAAATTTACAACCGGATGAAGATAGAGAGACGTTTTCTCTTCGAAATAAGTACACACAGCTATTGTTAGGTAATCTGAAAAAGAGACCTCTCTCACAGTTGAAATTAACACAAGAGATGGCGAGTACATTGGGATTTATTCTGGTGAAGAAAGTAAGATATGGTGTTACGTATGATGAAAGAACGGAGAAACTTGTCAACCAGATTAATCAGAACTTCAAAGAAATAACTCGAGAGTAGAAAAAGTTTATTTAAAAGTTCCGAAAAATTTAAATCAAAGAGAATGGAAGATTGGAATCCCGAAGTACTTGTTTTAGGTCCTGGTGGTATTAAAGGATTTCTATTTCTTGGAGCGTTACTTATTTTGGAATCGGAGGGATATCTTGAGCGTATTAAGACATTTGTTGGAGTATCGGTGGGAGCGATTATTTCACTTCTTCTTGTAGCAGGATATACTGTTACGGAGATTATATCGGAAGCAGTTGATACGAGTTTGTTTCAGGATATTTCCTGCATTAATTTAACGGAGATTAAGGAGAACACGGGTCTCATCTCGAATCGTTCAATTAAAGAAAAGCTCATTGCTCGAATTGAGGATAAGTTTGGGAAAATTCTGTCTCTTCAAGAGTTATATGATGCCACGGGTCTTGAATTTATGTGTGTGACGATGAATCTTGATCAAGATAAAGCTGAATATATCTCTCGAAAGACCTATCCTCAGATGTCATGTGTTGATGCTGTTCTTCTATCCATGAATATTCCTCTTCTTTTTTATAAACTAAAATATCGGGGATGTGTTTATATTGACGGGGCCTTTGCCAATCCCTATCCCATTGACGTCTATGATGATGGAAAGAGGGATATTTTGGGAATGTACATCACCTCATCGAATCCGGCTCATCATGTTCCTGTGGATTCACACTTGGCCCTCTATCTGTATAAGATCATTGACTCCTCAATGACACAGATTCGTGAGAGGATTATTCGGAGTTCGTCTCCCCGATGTAAACATCTTGAACTGATAAGTCCGACCTTTGACACGACCGGTCTCACGGTTGATCTGAAACTGAAGAGTCAAATGATTACGATTGGCTACACAGCAGCAAAAGAGTTTCTTGATAAGATATCAGGAAAAGAGAAAGATGTTCTTCTTGGAAAGAACCAAGAGAGTTTAAGAGGAAATTCGGAGTCATATGAGAATGAAGATGATGAGAATCAGCCGTTAAGTCCACGGATTCAGCGGGTTCTTGATGTTCTTTCAAGTTAGTTTTCTTTCAGATCGAAAAGGTGTTTCTCTTTAAAACTTTTTCGATCTGAAAGAAAAGAGACACCTTTTGTTCTAAACTTTAACTGGAATTTCAGATAAAATGTTATCTCCACACTTTTCGCGGAAAAGATATCGAGAATCTTCTTCGTCGAAGGAAGATCGGTTTGTTCGTCTTGTGGGCACCTATCTTGATCAACGTTTAGAACATAGTCAGAGTGATCATCTTCTTCTTGATATTCAAGTTCTCGAGGAGAGATATACTGCGGCTGTAAATATACACTCGCGAGATGGATCGAATGTGTCATATGTTATCTTTGATCAGAAGACGACTGAAGATCTTCCAATGGGAGTGACAGAAAACGTCACATTGAGTTATAGAGAATTAGGATTACGTCAGGATGACTTTTCGACCGTTCATGAACAAGATCTCTATATAATACTCTCTTCCCTTGCTCGGTCCTGTTCCAAGATTATTATTTATGGATACTTATATCAAGATGGAGAGGAAAAGGGAATTCATGACATTCATATGAATTGTTGTGATAGTAATTGGACAAAGTGGAAGAACCGACCGTCTGACGGAATTATCGGATTTGTTTATTCCAATCATATTCAATGGGTTGCGATTAAGTTTTCTACACAGTATCTTCCGGACCTTTAACCAGGAAAGAGAGATTGAATTAGGACTTAACTTTCAAGGAACGAATCTTATTGGAAAGAAAGAGAAGATTTTTATTCCGAATCGAGTCTTCGGTTGAAGTTGATATACCATCATTCGAGGTTGGGACCATTTTAATATGAGAGATGATACCATTTCGACTTTGATACCACTTTTTACGTTCATACCAGTGACGTTTCAAGACGTCATGACTATCGACAAGGTCAATAATGATAGGCATGTCCGCACGGAAAACACGGCCAACCGACTGTTCAAGAAGAGATGCCTTTTTGACACTGGAACAGAGAATGAGCATGTCAATACGTTTTCCATTAAAGTTGGGACAGGAAGTCTTTTCATCAAACCCTGTTCCAATCTTGGAAATTGTTCCAATAAGAACTCGGGAGTCTGAATAGGTCTTTCGAGAACCGGCGAAATAGTCAACGGACTCGTTTTCTTGTTGAAGAAGTTCATGAAGAAGTGAGACATGTTTCAACTCGAGGGTTAAGATGAGAATCTTATGACTTGGATTATTTTTAACGAGAGAAAGAATCATTTTGTTTCGATCCTCACAGGTGGAGAACCATCTGGTGAGAGAGGACCAATCCAAACCTCCTCGAATATTTTGTTTGGTTTCGGGGATAAGGCCCGTTTCAAGATGAAGAACTTGGAAGGATTTCGTCAGAGTCTTAAAAATACCGTGAGTTCCACAGATGGCATAGATCATACGATGCATCTCATCATCTCGAATTAAAGTGGCCGTCTCTGCAATCGCATATCTCGGTTCCCAGGAGAGGAGACACTCGACACGCGAGGGTGTACAAAAGGCGTGAGCTTCATCAATAATGAGACATCCAATATGAAGACGATACTCTTCAGAAAGAGAGGAATAACGTGTATCCATACAGAGGACAACATCAACATCTGGAGGAGTTCCGGAAAAACCTGTTGGGACGATCCAAGTTGTTGCATTTGTAAATTGTTTAAAAGTCGTCTCCCATTGAGGTCCGAGAAATTCTCGATGATAGAGGACGGCGACTTTCAATTTCAAGTGACTGGAAAGATAGGCTCCAATCACCGTCTTTCCAAAGCCAGGATAGAGGCCGATTGTTGAGCTTCCTCGGCGACAGGAACTTGATGAGAGAAGAGCTCGCCTGTAAAGTCAAACGAAGTTGGAGGATACTCTCGATTTGAAAATGTTTGAGTAAAAGCACGTCCAAATGTTAAGGGAAGAAATACATCTCCATCTCGAACTAAATAGAATAAGACTGGGTTCTTCGCTTGTTGACTATAACGTTCTGATAGAAATGACTGTTTTGGTTGGAAATAAAGATGAGAGCGAATAAAGTAGGCCTGGTCATCGTTTATATCTGTCCGTTTAACTCTCAGGGCCATAAGTTTAGTGATTTTAAAGAAGCGGATGAAATTACGAGTCAAAAAAGAGAAAAAGAGTCTCTTTCTTGCCAAAGGAACTCTCTCAACCTTTTCCGAAAGAGTTATCACTTCAGATTAACATTCTCTTATGTTAATCTGAAATCTCGTCGGCTTCGATACTGGAGAAAAAGTATAAAATTTGGACGTCAATCGTGTTCTTCCGACGAAGGAAAAGACAAGAGAATCGGAGGGAAAGGAGAACAAAGAAGAACATATCAAGACGACGGGACGGGGAAATAATTTGATCGTTTTCGTGTTGAGATTTCGTCTTTGGCAAAGAAAATTTCAAACGATGAGGAGTGAGGAGTGTCTTCATGAGTATATTACTCCGGAGGGGACGTGTAGTCAGTGTGGAATGACTTATTTGAAACTTTTTTCTTCCGATGTTGAGACGGTGACATTGGCATCAACACTGAAGTCTTCGGAGAGGTCGATTGCAAAAGACTTGGAGGATATTCCCGTACCGGAGGAGGTTAAAACAAGAGCGGAGAGGATATACACTCAGTTAAATTCTCATACGAAGAGGGGAAATAAGCGTAAACAGATGGTTTTCTTTTGTTTGTATAATGCATTTAACGAGATGGGTCAGCCACAGGATCCGAAGAAGATTGCAAGTATGGTTGGGATTAAACCGAGTGAGATGACGAAGGCACTTTCAATGTTTTCGGAGGCACAGACAGGTTACCGACTTCCAAATGTTTTTGTGACACCGTTAGATTTTATTCCTCAATACTGTGAGAGTCTTCAACTGAATAGTGAGATGACGGAAGACATATTGAGATTTGCGGAGGGAATTCTGAAAAAGGAACCGGAACTGAATGAAAAGTTTCCACAAAAGGTGGCGGCTGGAATACTGCAATATTATCTGATCATTCACGGAATTCAGATAAATCGAAAGGAATATGCCAAGATTGTTTCACTGTCAGAGGTGACGATAAATAATATTTATAAACATATTGCACGGATTCATAACTTGTAACATGTTATATATCAGTGAGGAAGACATTGATATATAACTTTCCGAGCTATTCGAGAAAATTTTGTAACATTTAATAAATGGGAGAAAGAAAGAATGATTAATCCTTGGAAGAAGAAATGTCCGGAGACGACAAAGCTTGAATGTCAAATTCAAAGATATAAGCGGTATGGACGAAAGAAGACTCTTGTTATTCAGATTGTGTATCTTATCGGGGCGCTTTTTTGGATCGGTCTTCTTGTATTATTTAAGCTGAGTTTTACGGATTTTTGGGGTTATCTGATTTTGAGTATTCCTCTTTTTGTCTTTGGATTGAGTTTTTATTTTGTGAGAAATCTAACTGTGGAGGTGGAGGAGAATGTTTTATCTTCCAACTATCTTTCGATTGGTTTACTTATTGTCTTGCCACTGTTAACGGGTGTTTCTCAGAAGAGACATGTTTCCTCGCGACTTCTTGTCAGAATTCTTCTGATTGCGATTGTCTTGGCTTTGCTCTCTCTTCTCGATTTTTGGGTGAGTCCAAAGTGGATTTCACTCCCACGTCATGTGAAGTCGATTCTTTCGACGATGTCTTTAACGTTGCTTGTCTTTGCTCTGTATGTTTATTATAGAGATCTTCCGGACTGTCTCTCTTCCGTTTCTTTAACGTCCTTCAACATTTAAGAAGTTTCTTTTTCTCCTTCTAACATAAAGAAGAAAGAAACGAAAGAGAGAGAAGAGTTATCTAAAGAAGTTCTGTATGTATTTAAAATATTAATTATGCAACCGATTATTCATGTGTCATGGGGAACGTCTCCCACTTCCACGGACAAAGATATTCCGAGTAAACAGTCATCTTTGGAAGATCATTCGGGACTCTCTTCAGATGTATCTTCATCGAAGGGTCCCACCGATGATGTCACCCAGTCTCTTCAAAGTCAATCGACAACGAGGGATTGTTCAACATTCGAAAAAGGAGATGAGAGTCAATGGGAGAGATCATCAAGTGAACGGGAAAAGAAAGTTTCCAATTGCTGGGTTTTTCCATCAAGACGACCGAAAACAAATGGGAAGGAAAAGGAAAAAGAAAAGAGAGAAGAGGAAAAGGAATTAAAGGGGGAGAGGTCTCTTTCGAGATGTCAATTTGAGGATCCCCTTGAGATGGATTTACCATCTTTGGATGAGTTTGGATGTTCATCGTATGCTCTTGAAACGGAGAATTTGCCTTCAAGGATTGAGGCTCATTATACGGATGACTTTAATATTCTTGAAGTTCATCAGCTCATATTAAAGAGGTTTGAGTTTCAAAGGAAGAGCCGGATTGAACATTTAACACAAGAACTTTTAACTGAACAGGAGAAACTTAAAGTGCCACTAACTGTCATTGATCGGAAAAACGTTCTTGCGAAGATCGAGAAGTTAAATGAGCAAATAACACGACTGACAACACGACAAGATATTAAAGAGTATGAGGAGTCTGTTGCGGATCTCATTGAGATTTATCGAGAACTTGGGACACTTCCCAAAGTTGTTTCCTTTTCGAATAAGAAGAAGGGCACAGAGGTTGAGACAGAGGAGTCACGTTTGAGACACAATGTTATTTCGAGATATTTGGAGATTGCACGATTGTACATTCAAATCGATGTTATTCGAGACATTCCTGCGAATGATTCATGTCGAGGGTGTGGATTGCCTTATTTTGACATGATGATAAATGAGGATGTTGGAATTTTATCATGTCCTCGATGTGGAGTGGAAAGGTGTAACTTGTTACGAAGTCCAGTTTTCGGAGAAATGGGTAAAACTCAAAGTGGGACTCGAAATGGCTATGACGATCGAGATAACTTTTACAAGGCTCTTCTTCGTTACCAAGGAAAACAGCAGAATCGTCTTCCCGACAATCTTAAGGATGTTCTTGATAAGTACTTTGCCTCCTTTGGTTTACCAGTTTCCGAGGAAGTTAGGAAGATGCCTTTGAATTCCGATGGAAAGACGCGAGGGGCGACGACACGAGAGATGATTTACCGAGCTCTTTATGAGACAGGGAATGCTGTTTATTATGAGGATGTGAATTTAATTTGTCACTTATATTGGGGGTGGGTTCTTCCGGACGTTTCTCATTTGGAGGAAATTATTATGGATGATTA
>FWWM01012771.1_pt1 | contig 13830 bp, 15 predicted proteins | sample 2228351 | NCBI WGS metagenome assembly FWWM01 (sample SAMEA103939774, study PRJEB20133) | metagenome | reverse complement strand
TCGGCCAGGACCTGGTCGACTGTACCTACTAGAGCCGGGCGGCCCGTGCAGATATCGATTGGTCAAAGAGCCCGTGCCGTCAAATGCCAGCACGATGTGGTCTTCATGATACGCGCACCAGACCGGCCCTGCAAGCTTCTAGCCGGCCCGGCGAAGCCCCGCGGGGCGTGCAGGTCGCTGGTAGCGACTCCGGTCGTGGCGTATCGAAGTAGTGCCCGGGCTTGGCACACCGAAGGCCACGGCCTGCCGCGTGCGCGCGGGGCCATGGAGACTCCGGTCAGTCTCCTTCGCAGGCTTCCTCGGCCTGCGCCGTGCGCTCGGGGCCATGGATCACCGGCTACAGGCTACGTCGTTAAACGTAACCGTCCACCGGCACCAGTGGGTCGGAGGGGCCGCGACGGGCTGGGTCAGGGCTGCTCGTGAGGGTCTGGGGCAGTGATCGTATGCGTTGTCGGCTCTTGGCGGGGTCCAAGTGCCGCGGGTTCCCAGCACCCCCTCGTGTGCCAGTCTCTTGACGCGTAGCGTCAAGCAGGGTGTCCTCGAAACTCCTGCAATCGCGTGTCTGGTGTGCCACTGCTTGACGCGCAGGAAGATGTCCCATCGGTAGTTGAAAGTAGGTAGTGGCCCCAGATTGATTCGAGTCTATCCAGCCCTTCGCTTCTTGGCAATCTGCTTGTGCTCAGCGGGCTCGTCTAACACGGCTTTGAGTACCCAGAGGTGCTCGTAGCCTAGGATCCGGCGGTAGCGTTTCTCCGTCTCCACGAAGGCTGCCGCGGCCCAACGCAAGGCCATGGATGCATCCTGCCAGTTGCTCACACGCCGGGTCCTTTGACGCACTCCCGAGTGCGTCGCGTCGTTCAGGTTCGTGCTCGCTAAGCAGCGACGCAGAGTGCCAGGAAGGTTCAGACGGTTGATCGTGTACATCACCTCCAGCCCTTCCCGCACACTGGCCGCAGCCGAAGGCCACTCCCGCTCCAACCAGGAGGCGTACTGCTCGATCCTTGCCATCCCCTCCTTGGGTTCCAGACGCCACGCCGCCCGCAGCGTCGCCTTCGCCCGCTCGTGCTGCTGCTTCGGCAGGTGGCCCAGCACGGCACGCTCCTTGTGCTTGCGGCAGCGTTGCACCGGGTTGTGGCGGCCATACACCTGGTCGATCGCCTTGCGCAGAGCCTGCGATCCATCGATCACGAACAACCGTCGCCGTGTGGGCTTCACGCCCCGCTGCACCAAATCCTCCAACAGGGCTTTGGCGACCACGGCGTTCTCGCCCGCCCCCTCTCGCAATCCCAGCAGATGCTTGCGCCCCGTTGCGTCCACGCCGACCGCCGCAAAACTCGTGGAAATCGCCGAACTGCATCCCGTCGATGTAGAGGATCAGGACATCCAGCTTGCTGAAGTCCCGCTCGGCCAGGGTCTTCAGCACCCGCTCGCCTGCCTCGATTGTCTCGCGGCTCACCTGCGAGCGACTGATCCCCACCTGCTCGGCCATCTCCGGGAGAACCTCTTGGTACCGCCGTGTGGAGACTCCGTTCATCAGGATCGACAGCATCCGGTCCGCCAGCGGTGCGTTCTTCTGCATCGCATCGTAGGCGGGGATCGCTACCTCCGCTGGCTCCCCATCCCGAGGGGACTTCCTCCGCAGCCGCGGCTTATAAACCCGGACCTGACGCTCCTTCAAGGCAATCCGGCCCGGCTGCCTGCCGTACCAGTAGATGACATCTCCCTTCTTGGCCTTTCCCTGCTGCCAAGGCCCGGCCACCTTCTCAGCGCTCATCACCAGGATCGCCTCAACGGCCGCTCGACCGACCACGTCGATCACCTGATCCACTACCACTTCGCCCGCCTCGATCAGGTCCAGCACCGGCAGCAGGCAAAGCTGCCCCTCCTTGGCCAGAAACCGAGCCAGCTTCTGGCGACTCCTTTTCCAAAGCTTGAATCGCACTGCCCGATCGAACCGCTCGACCGGGCAGGGAGCCACCACCCATTACTCAACTTTCACCTGTTTCCGGGACACCTGCGCGTTCGCTATGCTCTGCATAGCATAGGCGGGGAATGTGTGCTGCGGTTGTGAGGCACAGAAGTTAGTTGCTTTTTTGGCCGGGGGACTTCACACTAGCAAGCGCGGGCGGTGGGCGGGTGTGTAAGATACCGACCCTAAGGGGGGCCATTGCTAGGCGCCATAGGAATCGCGAGGCGAGGGCACACATGGCGAGCGACACTGCGCGTTTAGAGAGAGAATTGGCCCAGGTGTTATTGGCCCACAGGGCGGCCTTGCTTGACTGGCTCAACCAGGCATTTTGCCGGCTCGGAGACGAGGCTGAAGACGTACTCCAGGACGCTGTGAAGGAGACGCTGGAGCGCGTCCGCACTGAGAGTTTTTGTCCGAAGAACGGGTGGGCCGCCTACCTGCGCTGGCTTGCCCGGCATCGGGCCATCGATCGGCTGCGACGCTTGGAACGGCAGAAGTTGGAGACGCTCGCGTCGGGCGGCTCATCCGACCATAGCAGCAGTTCCAGCGGCCCAGCGCCGCCCAGTCCGGCCCCTGTCGATCCGGCGCCCGGCCCGGCCGCGCAATTGGAGAAAGTCGAACGCCGCGGCCGCCAGGGACTGCTGTTAAGTCAAGTATTGCAAGAGTTCTCTTACTGGTGCGAGAGCCGTCCCAACCGTCTGCGAATCAAGGAGGCGTACGAGCGTAGCCTTCGGGGGCAGAGCCCGGCCCAGATTGCTGCCGGGATGGGCATCTCTTCCAGCGAGGTGTACACGCTGCTGCATCGGGCAAGGGAGTGGGTGCGCGAGCGCATTCGTCAAGCCGATGTCGACGGCACGGTGTTTGTCACGTTGCACGGTTTGAAAGCGGAGTAGCCCTATGCACGAGCCGCCTCAACTCTATTCTTTCGGCGATGTGGTTCGCTGGGTGATCGAAGAACTGGGAGCTTTGTGCCCGAGCGAGGCTCGGCTGGCGGCCTACCATGACAATCGTCAGGCAGCCGAGTACCACGATGTGCGCTACCATGTCGAACAAGCCCGCTGCCCGATTTGCCGTGCGGAACTTCAGATGCTCGCTCGCCAGGGATGACGCAGCGCATGGCAAGCGGCGGTATCAATGCCATGCCCACTGTGCATGCACACGACGCATGGCCACGCAGCCCTGAAAGGGGCTGTGTGATGCAACTAGCAGGACCGCTTTGGCACACTGGCATCGCTGTGCCGTTTACGCTGGCATGCGGCCCTGGGGAGTACGCACCAGCAGAAGTTTGCAGCAAAGCCAAGCATTGTTACAGCCTCAAAGTGCGCCCCCTGCCGGGGGGCTTAGCCGGCAATAAGCTGCTCGACAAGCTGTTCCACGTCCCGATAGGTGAATGGCGGCTGGGACGGATCGGAGGCCGTGAACCGCTTGACCAGCTTACCCTGTTGGTCGTACACGAACACGGCGGGAATCGAACTGAGCTTGAGCCGATCGTAGAGCACGTCTGCTTCGTCGCTGGAGAGCACGTTCGAGAACGTCGCCCCCTGGCGGCGAAGGAAGTCTAGCACAGGTTGCTGCACGTCTTGCGGCTTGCCCAAGCCCTCGTAGTCGAAGCTGAGCGAAATGCACGCCAGAAGATCGGGGCCGTACTTGCGATGAAGCGCCACCAGGTGCGGGAACTCTCTCATGCATGGTTCGCACGAGGTGCTCCAGCAATCGAGCACTACGACCTTGCCTTGCTGCGCCGCGATGAGCTGCTGGATGCCTTCGAAGTCCAGCACTTGCAGGGTCACGTCGGCAGCGTTGCTGGAGTTTTTTTGGGGAGCGGGCCGAGGCGCAGTGCCGCCGGAGGGCGCCCCGTGCGGCGCACGGCCGCATCCAACCAAGAACGCAGTCGCTAGCAGAGACACCGCAATCAACCGTTCCGAGAGCAGCGATGGCAGTGGGGACAGCTTCGATAACATGGCGTAGATGTCCTTGTCTCGTTTGTTTGCAAACCGCGCGGCGCGGTGCACGCCGTGGTGTGCGAGCCAAGCAGCGCTATGCTATAGGCTGCGGAGGTACGCAACCAAGTCGCCAAGTTCCTCCGCGGTAAATGGTGCTTTCCCTGACACCTTCTCCGGGCTATGTGCCCCGGAAAGGGCCTGTTCGAGGCTGCGTGCACGGCCGTCGTGCAACAGGCGGACCCGTTTGCCGACCCCCAGCAGCGAGGGCGTGTTGTAGCCCTGGTACACGTCGTTGGGGCCGCCAGTGCCCACGTCGTGAACCTCTCCGTCCGTAAACCGCGGACCGCTGTGGCATGCAGCGCACCCGGCCCGTTCGGATGCAAACAGTGCCTGTCCGCGCCCGACCGCCTCTGCGTCGGGCACGTCTCGTGGCGGCGGCTCCAAACCTTCCAGAAATGCCAGCAGGGCCGAGATATCCTCCTCCGTGGGAGAGGGGCCCTGCATGGTTTCAGTCAGACTCTTGCGCATCGCTGCTCGCAGGTCGGTCTGCCATCCGTGCCACGTCCAGGGCGGGGTTTCGTGCAGGTGATACAGAGGCAGTACCGTCTTGAATGTGCGCACGCTGCCATCGTTCAAAGTGTCCATCACCGTGGCGTTTGTTCCGCCCTCATAATGACACGAATGGCAGCTATACCACTGGTCGAGGCTGCGGCGGCCATCGTAGAAGATTGCAGCCCCGCGCCGTGCCAGGCTCGGCCCTTCTGAAGAACCTAGCCCAATGGTCTGCACCACCCGGCGCTCGTGCAGATCTACCACCTGCACAGCATTCTCAAGGTAATTGGCCACGTAGGCCAGGCGGTCGTCTCGCGAAAGCCGCACGGCCATCGGCCTGCCCCCCAGAGCAATACGCGCAAATCGCTCCTCGCTGCCCAACAAACGCGGGTCGATATGGTCGCCCGGCCCGCCATGGTCCTGAAACACAAGATCCGCCATGTGGTAGATCAAGAGTTCTTGGGTGCCTGACGCCGTGGCCACAATGTGCCGCTCGTCGCTGGTGATGGCTAGGCCAAACGGGTCCGCAATCGCGCGGCCTCGGGGGTCGAGAGAAATCGCCTGCCGCCGCGCCGGTCCGTCGAGCCGCACTCGGCCGATGCGGCTCGCCAGCACCCAACCCGCCTGAATGTTGCCCGCGTTGATGGGATTCTGCCGATAGATCATCCACGGAAAATAAACAAACGCCCCATCGGCAGAGCAATACAGGTGGCCGATGTTGAGCGCGCCGCATTTCTCTTGATAGAGCAACGCGCGCTTGCCCACGTCGATCACCGATATGGCCTGGTCTCCGCTAGCCCCCACGGCCAGACGCGAGCCATCGGGCGAAAGGGCCAGGTACCTTGGCCAGCGGCCGGCGGGTATGCGTGCCGCAATCTGCCAGGCACCCATGTCGAGCACGGCAACTTCGGCTGCTGCCTCGAGGGCGACAAAGGCCCACGCCCCATGTGTGTCGATGGCCACACCAACCGGCTCTCCGCCAAGGTGCAGCCTGCCGGCAGGTTCCAGGCGGCCTCCAGACAGGCGGTAGCGATGAACTTCCCCCGCATATTGCGCCGTGGCCAGGAGCGTCGTGCCGTCTCCGCTGAGTGCCAGGCTGGCAGGGCGGGCTCCGCACGGCACCTCTTGCAGCACTGCACCGCTTGCCAGATCGACAAGAGAAAGCGTGTTGCTCGTCTGGTTGGCGGTAATCAGGCGCTCGCCGTCTGGCGTGAGCACCAGGTCGACCGGCGAGCGGTCGACCCTGGCGAGACGCAGATCGCTCTCGTCTGCGGCATCCCCCGCCGCCGATGAAGCGGCTGGCACAGCGGACACAGGGCCGCTGCCGGCTGTATCGCTAGCCGCGCGATCTTGGGAAGCCGGCTCCTCCGTGGCCGTAGCAGGCAGGCACGCCAGCCACGCCAGGGCCAGGCAGCAGGCGAAGCCATACCAGCGTGGCGGCACTTTGCACGGGGTGTTGCTATGCATAGAAGTGATGTGCCGTTGCTCGTCTCTTGCTGGGTTTGGGGTGGGGGCGCGCCCCTCGGGCGTGCAGCAATCTCATGGTAGCCCCATGCACAATGGCCTGACAAGGCTGGGAGCGAGGCGCGCACCAGGGCGCTGGCCGTGCCGCACCTTGAAGTTTGTGCCAGCGCAACGGCAGCCACATGAGGCAACTGCACCAGTTTGGGCCGAGCAACCGAGGGACCGCGCGCCCCGCCGCGTATCATGCCGCTGTTGCAGCGCAGCTTGCCATTGCGGAGGCGCAGGGCTTGCAGTCTACTAAGCCGTGGGAAGGATTACCGTCGCATGACTGCCATCTATCGTAGCCAGGGTCTGCACTTCGCGTATCCGGAGGGTTGGGAGCTGGAGGAATCGCACTCCGCGCCTGCGAGCGTTACGGTGCATAGCCCTGGCGGTGCGTTCTGGTCGATCACGCGCTATCCGGCGGGGACTCCGCCGGCAGAGCTGATTGGTGCCGCGATCAAGCGCATGCGAGAAGAATACCAGCAGCTCGACACCGAATCGGCCACCGAGACGATACAGGGGCGGCAGCTTGTGGGCTGCAACCTCAATTTCTTCTACCTCGACCTTACGAATACGGCGGTGTTTCGCAGTTTTCGCGATCCGCAGGGTACCTACCTGATCTACTATCAGGCAGAAGACCAAGAGTTCGAAAGGCTCGAGGCCGTGTTCCGCGCCATTACTATCAGCGCCTTGCTGCCTGACCCATCGCGCGAGTGAGGCTGGCAATACGGCTGGGCGTGGGTGCGGCTCAACGGCCGTCGCACCCGTCGTGTCAGCAGGGGCAAGGCCACCTGCACGAAATCTGTGCCCCGCGGTTCAAGCCCGCTTGGCGCGCCTTTCCACAGTGCTCTCCAGCCCGTGCGGTGCCAGCGCGATCAGTTGTTGCTGCCGGGCAGGAATCGCAGGCAGACGGGCGTGGGCACTTTGAGGCCTTCTCCCACACGTTTCAGCTTGCCGCTGTGCATATCGACCTCGAAAACAAACACGCTATCTGTAGCCTGGTTGGCAACCAGCACGTACTTGCCCGTCGGCTCGGCGGCGAAGTTGCGGGGTGTCTTGCCCCCTGTCGGTTCGTGTCCCACGAGCTTCAGTTCGCCGCTGCGCCCGTCGATGCTAAAGATCGCCAGGCTGTCGTGGCCGCGGTTCGAGCCGTACAAGAACTTGCCCGAGGGGTGCACGACCACCTCCGCCGTGTACGACGGATCCTTGAACTCTGGCGGCAGCGTAGAGATGGTCTGGATCTCTCTGAGCACGCCATGCTGGGCGTCGTAGCCGAAGGCCGTGACGGTGTTGGCCAGCTCGTTGATGACGTAGGCCCAGTTGCCCGAGGGATGAAAGGCAAAATGCCGCGGCCCGGCCCCAGCGGCCACCTTGGCGTATGGAGGATCGTTGGGAGTGAGCGTGCCCGCTTCTGAGTCGAAACGATATACGAGCACCTGGTCCAAACCCAGGTCCGCCGCGAAGGCGAAGCGATTGCCAGGATCCAGGTTGATGGAGTGCGCGTGGGGCGCCTCTTGCCGCTGTGGGTTCACACTGGAGCCTTCGTGCTGAACGATGCAAGAAGGCTCGGCCAGGCGGCCGTCTTGTTCGATCGGCAGCACGGCCACGCTTCCGCCGCCGTAGTTCGCCACCAGAACGTTCCGTCCCGTGGCGTCGACCACGAGGTGGCAGGGACCGGCGCCGCCGGAAGGCTGCGTATTCAAGTGCCGAAGCTGGCTGCCGTGGCTCTCGATGGCAAAGGCATGTACGCCGCCTGCAACATTTCCTCCGCCCGTTTCTCCGACAGCGTACAGGTAACTGCCAGACGGATGAACGGCCAAGAAAGAGGGGCTGGCCACTTCGGCTGCCAGCTCGGGGCCAGTCAGACGCCCAGTGGCCAGGTCCAGGCGGCAGACGTAGATTCCGCGGCTTTCTCCGCCCGTGTAGGTTCCCACATAGACCCACACAGAGTGAGGTTGATCGGCACAGGCGGGCAGGACGGCAAACAGAGCAAGCATACCCATGGCGGTGCATAGCGTGAGGCGAATCAGCTTGTAGATCATGGTCGTGGTCCTGTGGTGCGAGTTGTTTGCGATTGGCAAGGTTGTGCATGCCCATGAGCCGCTGGGGCTTCGCCAGCAGATGTTTCCGGCGGGAGTTCTGGGCCATTGGCTGGTTCGTGCGGCCGCACATTGTCCATCAAATTGAGCGGTCTCGCTAGAACTTCAGGTTGGCCCAGGGCATGGTCAGTCCGGCCAACGAGCCCAGACCCAGCGATACCAGCACGTAGAGCGAGTAATGGAGGACGCCGTTGAAATAGTCCAGGTCGAAACAGGCCAGGGCCGCCAGCCCTCCCACGGCGAAAAACGGCGTCCAGATGGCGATCAGGCCAAAGGCCGTTCCGTACAAGTCGGCGGGCAGCCAGTAGAAGACCATCCAGAGCAGCGTATAAACAGCGGACGCGATGGCGATTCGTATCCACAGCTCGCGGCCCAGGTAAGGCTCCAGCTCATCGTTGCGGAGGATGGCATATCCCAGCCGTGCGCAAGGAAAGGCCACTGCCAGCAGCCCTAGCACGCGCAACGCCGGATGGGTCTGCCACACCTTGGCGGCAAGCACGGCGGCAGCAGCCGCGGCCGCGAATGCGGCCGCGAACAAACCAATCGCCAGGGGACGAATGCGCTCAGCCTTGCGGGCAATCGGCTTGGGAATCACCGTGCCGCTCTTGGCTGCGACCGATTGCGGTTCGTGTATCACCACCTCGGCTGCCTTGGCCTGTTCCATGGCGGGGATCACAATCACCGCCTTGCATTTGGGGCATGGGCCTTGCTTGCCGGCGAACTTGTCGCTGACGCGGAACTGGGTCTTGCATCCGGAACAGGTGACTAGTATGGGCATGCGAGTACTTCTCAGTGTGCGTGGCACGGCATAAGATAGTGTAACTGCTGGCGGCGGCCATGCCGCGGGCCAGTGTGTGCCAGCGGTTGATGGGCCCGGCTGATTCGATGGTCATCACCTTTCTCTGCCCGGCAGGGCACAAGCTGACGAGCCCGCCCGAGCTGGCAGGCAAGCCCGGCAAGTGCCCGAGGTGCGGTGCCACTTTTCGCGTGCCGATACCGGAGCCAGACGAGCCGGCAAAGGCCTCCGACGAGGCGTCTGGCCAGCCGGCCGCAGCTCGGCCCACACAGGCGGTTTCTAAGCCTGCCACCCAGCCGGCCAAGCAGGTGCAGGGCCCAGCAGCAAACCAACCTGGCGCGGCGGCCCAGCCGGCCGGGCCCAACGATGCACAAGCGGCCGCCTCCGTCGCGGAACCAGAGGCATTTCTGGCCGATGACGAAACTGAGCAAGACGACTCCCACATCGTCTTTCTCTGCCCCAATGGCCATCGGCTGCATGGGCCGGCCAGCCTGGCAGGCCAGCCCGGCCAATGTCCGCAGTGCGGCATCAAGTTCCTCGTTCCCAGCCCCGATGAGGAGGCGGAAGAGGAACTCGTCCCCGACGAAGAGCCGCTCAGTCACATCCAAATCAAGGTCGATAGTTCGCCACGCGGGAGCGCGGGGCTGCTGGAGCGGTTGACCGGCTCTGGCTCGCAGCGGACTTCGGCAGCTTCCGCAGCAAGGGCCGAGAGTGCGGAGGCAGCGGCAGACTCGCTGCCGGCGTTGTTCCGCCTGCTCTGGGCCTGCAAAGAACAGGGCGGCCTTATAGAAGTGCACCTGAGCGAGGGCAAGGTGGTCGTGCCCGAACGGTTTGCCTCGCACTTGTCGAACGGCGAGCATGCGGTGTTCGGGTTGCGCGAGGCGGGCGGCACGCACAGCGTGACCGTGGTGCCCTGGTCCGCGATCACGCACGTGGCGCTGCGCGGCCTGGCTGCTCTGCCAAGGGCAATCTTTGAGCCGGGCGATTAAGAGAGCATCCCGGCATGGGGGCGGCGGAGCGGCAGTTGCGTGGTCGGCCGCCAGGCGGCCGGGTAGCAAGCGCCGCCGTCCGAGGTTACTCTATATACCGCCTGCGGCCGCAGGTGCCTCAGGCACCCTCCCCACCGTTGCGCCACGCCTGCATCGTCAAGCATTGAACGAACCTGCCGATACGGCGCCCACTGCCCCACCAAACCCCTTTGCACCTGCCCTGTACCATGCACCAAGCGGCCATGCCTCACCCAACCACGCCTTTGCACGGTAATGCAGCAGATTGCCCGCAAGCCACGACTGCCGAGGCACAAAGCGGCGTCTCCCGGCGTTTGTTTCTTGCGGGCGGAGCAGCCGCAGCCACGGCCCTGCACGCACGCAGCTACGCCCGCGTTCTGGGGGCCAACGATCGCATTCGTATCGGCTTCATCGGCGCCGGCGGAATGGGTGGCGCGCACCTCGAAGCCATCAATGCCCTCAAGGAACCAGACAATGTCGAGGCCGTAGCGGTCGCCGATTGCTGGAAGTCTCGAGCCGAGCAGGGAGCCGCACGCGTCGGTGCGCCGCATGCGTTTGTCGATTATCGCCGGCTGCTGGAACGCCCCGACATCGACTACGTGACCATCGCCACCCCCGAGCACTGGCACGCCCAGATGACGCTCGATGCGCTCGACGCCGGCAAGGCCGTGTACGTCGAGAAGCCCATGACCCACACCATTCCCGAGGCCCTCGCCGTGGCCCGCAAACAACGCCAGACCGGCCTGGCGGTCCAGGTGGGCGTGCAGGGCATGTCTGACGATAGCTACAGCTCGGCCGCCCAGGCCATCTCCGAAGGGCTCCTCGGACGCGTCGTCCAGGCCCAGATCGAGTACGTCCGCCGCTACGATACCCAGGGCCCCTGGCGCGTGCCAGAAATCACCGATAGCACGCCACAACCCCCCGACCTGGATTGGCAGGCCTGGCTGGGCAAAGCCCCCAACATCCCTTGGAATCCGCATCATTATTTCGAATGGCGCAACTACTCAGCCTATTCCGGAGGCATCTGCACCGACCTGTTCATCCACCGCATCACGCGCATCATTCGTGCCTGCCAGCTCATGTTTCCCCGCCGCGTGGTAGGTATGGGCGGCATCTGGCAATGGCCAGACGGCCGCGACCTGCCCGATAATTTCGAGATGATCTGCGAGTATCCCCGCGGCATGACGGTGTACGTGCTGGGCACGATGAGCAACCGCGTGGGAATCGACCATCTGATTCGCGGCTACCGGGCCACGCTGTACTTTACCCCCACAGGCTGGGTAGCTCGCGATAAAGACGGCAAGGTACTTGCCACGCACGAGCGGCGGGGCGGCGAAGACATCAACTTGCACCACACCAACTTGCACAACCACCTGCGCAGCGGCGAGGCGCTCAACTGCCCGGTCGAGCTAGGCTTGGCGGGCGTGGTCGCCGTAAACATGGCCAACGAGTCGTGGCGCACCGGCACCATGATGGCTTGGGACCGCGAGCGCGAGCAGATGGTGCCCGCACATACGCTGCCCTTCAATCCATTTCCGGAAGAATCCTAGCAGCTTGCCAGCCTGCGCGCGAGTTGCGTGGACGGTGGCTGCTGTTGCGGCCACTCCGGATGGCCCTCGACCTGGCAACCCCATGCACGCGAGCCGTTACCTGGCAGCGGCCAAACCGGCTGCCCCGTGTGCGGCAGCCGCGTGCCTGCCGCTGCGTGGCAAGTTATAATCGAGTTGAATGGCTGTTGCGCGTCTCCGCAGAGGCAAGCAGCGGCAGGAGTTAGATCAACCGTAGAGTGAGGTTCCATCGCTGATGGGCATACGGTTCAACTGCCCGGCGTGCGATCGCGCGTTGAACGTCAAAGAAGAGCTAGCGGGCAAGCGTGGAATCTGTCCGTATTGCAGGGGCAAGATCAGTATTCCTACGGTTTGGAACGAGCGTCAGGGGGAAGGGCCGGCGGTGCAGGCCGGTCGCGCAGGATCGGCAGACGCGCTGCCCGGCGCCTCAGGCGAGCCGGCGGCGGCCGCCGGTTCGCTCAACATCACAGCCGGCCATGCAGCCGGGCTGGGTGCGGGCGCACGGAGTGGGGCACAACCGGCGGCCGCAACCGATCCGACAGCCCTGGAAACATCGCCCCCCCCCGCAGCGCAGGGCGCGTTGTCCGCGCCGTCGGCGCTGCCTCCAGCGGCGGCAACAGGGGCGGCCCACACACCGGCGGCCTCCGCACCAGGCAGCATGCCGGCAGCAGGCCTGCCTTCCAATGCCCCGGCAGCGGTCTCGCCAGCGGCCGCCACGCAATCCGGCCCACCTTCAGACGCAGCGGTAGCAGCGCCGTCCCCAGGCGCCGCTGCGGCAGAGTCGCAAGCCGGAGCATCACCAGCCGGCACATCGGCCGCCGGTCAAACGGCTGATCCCATTGCCGCGGCGCCACAGCTCCGCTGGTACGTGCTGCCGCCAGGTTCGACCAGCCAGTACGGCCCCGCAAGCGGCAGCGAGCTGTTGGCGTGGATCCAACAGGGCCGCGTTCCGCCAGACAGCTACGTGTGGCGCGAAGACTGGACTGAGTGGAAGGTGGCCGGCCGCGTTCTGCCGCAGCTTGGCGCATTGGGAGTTTCGCCCCCCGCAGCCGCCCAGCCCGCCGCGGCGCTGCCGACCGTACCTGCACAGCCGGCCGCCGCCGCAGGATCCCTGCCCCTCACCACCACGCCACAAGCCGTGCCCCAGGCGGTGGCGGCTGGACTGCCTGCGCAAGCAGGCACAATGCCCTTCGCGCATGGGGTGCTGCTGGCGCCGCAGGCCGTGGCGGCCGGGTCGCCGGCGAGTCCGGCCGTCCCGCAGGCAGCGGTTATTGGCTCACAGTCCGTACCTGTTGTGCCGCAGAGTGCAGCCGCCCCTCAAGCCCTGGCCATGGCCCAGGTGCCCGTCGCCGTGCCGGCCGGCACCGTGGTGGCGGGAACCAGCGGCGGTGCGGCCGTGGCGGGCAGCGCCGTGCCGCCGGTCTCCACCACGTCTCGCTTCGCTGCCAGCCGCCTCTCCTATCGCCGCAGATCCAAGAATGCCAGTCTGGTGGCCGTGATCGTGTTGTTATTGGCCATTGCCGCACTGACTCCTTTTGTCATCAAGGTAGTGTTTTACCCCTAAGTCGGCAGGGCCGCGTTTTCACAGAACCGAGCAAGCTTGGCTCGAAAGCCGGGGCGGTCGAGCACATCAAGATTGACGACGTTCTCGGGCACCTCGCCCCGGGCGGCCCGCAGCATTCCCTGGGCGATGGCGCGGCCCGTGGACTGCCATACATCGCGCGTGGAGGCCGACCAGTGGGGCGTGAGCACGGCGTTATCGAGTTCGAGCAGAGGGCTGGTTGTCGGCAGCGGTTCCTCGGCGAACACGTCTAGGCCGGCACCGGCGATGCGGCGCCGGCGCAGGGCGTCAACCAGGGCGGCTTCGTCGACAAGAGGGCCGCGTGCCACATTCACGAGGTACGCCGTGGGCTTCATCAGGGCCAGCTCGGCTGCGCCGATCAGGCCGCGGTTCTCCGGCGTCAGCCGTGCATGCAAGCTGACAAAATCTGCCTCCCGCAGCAGCACATCGAGCGGCACCAGCACGACGCCCAGGGCAGCCGCTTGCTTGGGGTCTGCATGGGGAGAGTACGCCAGCAGCCGCATCTTGAACGGCGCCACCAGCCGTACCAGCTCGCGGCCGCTGCGCCCCAGCCCCACGATGCCCAGCGTGCGCCCCGCCAGCTCGGCACCCATCACCTCTGCCTGGCGCTGCCATGCCCCCTCGCGCACCACCTGCTCCTGCTCCCGCAGCCGCTTCGCCAGCACAAGCATGAACATCAGCGCCGTTGACGCGGTCGAATGGTCGAGCGCCGACGGACAATTGACCCCCTAGTTGCATAAAGCCGGCCCGTTGTTGGGGCGGTCAGGGGCACTTTTCCCGGCGAATAGGGGCTTTTTGGCACCGCGCA
>FWWM01012767.1_pt1 | contig 13837 bp, 10 predicted proteins | sample 2228351 | NCBI WGS metagenome assembly FWWM01 (sample SAMEA103939774, study PRJEB20133) | metagenome | reverse complement strand
TCTTTGAATAATGGAGCTCGTGCGACAACATCTCCCCAAGGAGATATAACAGAAGATGCTCCATCAAAGACGAGTTCATCCTGTCCTCCCACAATGTTGCAAAAGAGTATGTAAACCGAGTAGTCAGAAGCCCGCGTTCTCATCATATCTTCCCTTATCTTTGGTTTTGATATGTGGTACGGAGACGCTGATATGTTTATGATAATATGACAATCTCCAGCTACAGTGAGAGAAAGGAGAGGTTCTGTGGGATGCCATATATCCTCGCATATCGTCACACCAAACCTCAGACCATCTGAGGTTTTGAAAACAGCAGATGTATCACCAGCTTTAAAATATCTCATCTCGTCAAAGACACCGTAGTTCGGAAGATGAATCTTTTTGTATTTGTATATTTTCCCGTTACAAAGAACTGCTGCGGCATTTGAAAGATCGCCATCCCCATCAACATAACCAACAACTATGATAACACCGTGCGAATCTTCAGATAGTTCTTGTATCGCGTTTTTCTGTTCCTCAATGAAATTCGGATTGAAAACGAGGTCTTCAGGCGGATAACCACATATGGCAAGTTCCGGAAAACAAATTATCTTGGCACCTTCATCTTTTGCAAGTTTGACAAAATTTCTTATCTTGCGCAAATTCCCAACTATATCTCCAAGCTTTGGATTTATCTGACAAAGTGCAACCCTCACATACATAAGTATAAAAACCTACCCTAACTCCAACCTAAAACATTCACATAAAACATTCGCCAAATCTCCATGCCCACTGTCTCTTTTAAATTTTTAACAAATTCTACCTATACAATCCAATTCCGCTTACATTACTCACATTCTAAATTCCTTTCAGGTCTTTTTCCTTTATCTTATTTCTTAGGAACCGCATAAGTTCTGATATTCTGAAAATACGATTTTTCTTCTGCGTTAGCAATTTTGATGGATAAAGCTCATCGAGTTTCTCAATGTCTGAGGAAGAAAATAATCTTACCTCCACTCCTTCCACAGAAAAAATTTTCCCTATTTTTGTTTTTGGAATTTTCTTATTGAGAGCTAATTTCAACAACTTTCTCAGAAAATACATAGATTCATCATTCTCCCTATTTCCCCAATCCTCAAATCTACTATTTAATTTTTTAATTTTATAAATAATTAATATAATTATAATAATACAAAGCGAAAGCTTCAACAAGCACTATATCCAACAAGCACTATATTATTCAAAATTCATTAAAAATAATAGATGAAAGTGAATCATACAATCGATCAGAAAATCATTTCATCTGAAAATTGTCATCAAGATATGTTATAGAGGCGGTGGAAAATTTTTTATCGATTGATAAAACAATCACTGTGGGGCAGTTATAACAAAAATTGCTCTTCTGTTTTTTTTCCATTTTTCCTCATCGTTGCAATAAGGAGGTGGGCAGGATTCTTCAGGAAATTCTTCACCGAAAGAGACAGTTTGAATTCTATTTTCAGGAAGACCGAGCAGAACAATATATCTTTTGACCGCTTGTGCCCTTCTCCAACCAAGTTCAAGATTATACTCGTTTGAGCCCCTTTCATCGCAGTGCCCCTCAATAAGAAGGCTCAAATTATCATTTTCTTCAAGTATCTTTTTTACTATTTCAGCATTATGCTTTATGGCATCCTTTGCATCTTCGGTTAGAGCATAGGAGTCAAAATCAAAATATACCTTCTTGAAATTCCCAAGAATGTATCCGCGACCAAGAGTTGATTCACCAACGATATCCTCCGGTCTCACCCCCTTTATTTCCACAGGCAATTTAGGTTTTTTGAGCTCAGGCTCAGCCTCTACAAGTTCAACCTTTCTTTCCTTTTCCTTTTCTAACTCCTCCTGTTCCCTTTTTTGAATCTCATTCCATCTTTTTAGCGCAAGCTCAGCAAACTCCTTAGCCACTATCGCCTTAGTTCTTGCCTGCTCATACTTTTTCTCTCCCATATCTTTCTCAGCTTCAGAAAGATACCTTTTAGCAGATTTAAACTCCTCAAGCTCAACCGCACCTGCCTTCTCTGCCCTTTCTATAGCTTCACGCGCCTGATTTATCTCAGCCTCAGGCGGAATCTTCTTAGCACAACTTATATTCAAAACAGAAGAAAAAAATAGAATAATCAAACCACAAAAAACAAAAAATCTAAATCCAAAAGCGGACATAACAGAAGATAATTTTAAAAAAACCAGCAAGACAAATAAGAAAACTCTGGAAATTTAGTCATGGAAATTAGTAAGCAAAATTCTGTGAAACGAGAACACCAAAGAACTCATCGTATTTCGAATCAAAAATCTTCTTTATAAATGTTCCATATGCATCTGTTATATAAAGGTCATAATCTCCGTCGCGATTTGATGAGAAAATTATGAAATTACCATCAGGAGTCCATACAGGATTCTCCGATGACCCGAAATTCGTCACAACAGCTCTTTCCTCTCCGGTCTCAAAATCATATATGTATATGGAAAAAACATTTCCGGTGAGCTTGGAAAAAACAATTCTCTTACCATCGGAAGACACGTCAGGAGATGTATTATAATTTCCCGACAATGGAAGCTTCTCTTCTTTACCAGAATCAAGTTCTCTGACGAATATCTGGGGTAATCCCATCCGACCAGACACAAAAACAATCTTTCTGCCACCGGGCACAATCTTACCTATAATGTCTCCTTTCCCAGAGGTTATCTCACTCATTTTCCTTTCCTTCAGGTCAAAAAGATAGATACCAGAACCCTTCCCCCTATTCCACGATACAGTAAGAACACTATCAGAGAAAAACACAGAAGATATAAACATACCATCTGGGAGCAAAGGAGAATAAATTTTCTTTTCCTTCGCATCCGCTATATAAAGTCGGTAATTCACTCCATCATAATGTATAAATGCTATCTTATCCCCCGTTGGAGAGATTGAAAAGGATGATATAAACGATTTCGCAGAAACTATTTTTTTCGCGTCAGATGATGGAAAATTTCCCAACCATATCTCCTTTTGTCCATCCCTGTTTGACAGAAAAACGAGCTTCCTCCCAAATATATCTGTTTTAATGCCCGCTAATCTTATGATAAGATAATTCGAAAAAGCGTCAGCCACTGCATCAAGGTCAGAGGATTTCAGCTGAACTTTGAACAACTCCCCATCTCTTCCCCTGAATCTACCTGAAAAAATAAAAGTATTACTTTCGTTGCCACTTTCTGACTTGATGATAATATCGCTCTTCTCACGAGAGTCGACAATATCAAAATATCCTATAATACCTATGTTCCTTTTAACCTGATTCAGGATCTTGTTATCATGAAACTCAAAAATGATCGGAACAGGTTTGTACTTTGGTGATGTTATATCAATTATTATCCTCTCCTGCGATATAGTGATCAAGATAATAAGATACAGCATAATAAAAAAATTTAATAAAATTTTATCGTAAAATTGAGAAAATAGTCAAGATACAAGCATAACAAAAATGAGAATAACACAAATATGAGAAAAGAAAAAATAAAAGCAGTTTGGATGGAATCATTCGGAGTATCTCAGCTCAATATAAAAGATATAGTCTTTGATGAACTTACACGAAAAGACGAAGAACTTATACAAGTGATATGTGCAACAGTAAATCCCATAGACCTTTTCACGGTTGAAGGCAAAAGGAAAGTATCACCTATGCCGCATATACCCGGGGTTGAAATTTTCGGCAGAGTAATAGAGGGTAAACACAAGGGAAAATATGTCGTAGTATATCCGAGGATTTTCTGTGGAGAATGTGAATTCTGCCTATCTTGTAGGGAGATGCTATGCACACTTGAACTCTTTGGTGTCTCAACGAACGGTGGATTTGCGGAGTTTTGCTATGCGCCTTCAAGAAATGTATTACCTGTGCCCGACGACATATCTGCTGAGATAGCATCAAGTCTCCCGGTAGGAGCTCTCACAGCGTATCACGCAGTAGGACAAATACAAACTGGAGAAAAAATAGCCGTAATGGGGGCAACCGGGAATACAGGAATGTTCTCCGTTCAGCTCGCAAAAATGATAGGATGCGAGGTGATAGCTATATCAAGAAAAAAAGCAAAATGGTTAAAAGAAATGGGAGCAGACGATATCATGACACCTGAGGAAGCATTTGAAAAGCTGAAAGGAAAGTGCGATGCAGTCATAGACCCGCTTGGAGAAAAAACCTTCAGAATATCAATATCACTTTTGAAAAAAGGTGGTAAGTTTATAACTTTTGGCATACTCACAGGAAGTGAAGTAACCCTTGATATATTCGAGCTATACTCAAAACATATATCAATTCTCGGAATAACAGGAGGCTCAAGGGAAGAACTTATCAAACTCATAAAAGAACATAAAAAGCTAAAAGTGAAAGTATGGAAAGAATTTCGCATAGACAACATAAAGGAAGCATTTGAAGAAATAAAAAACCCCCAAAGAGAAGGGAAGATATTACTAAAGTTTCCCTATTCTTCTTGATACCACCTCTGCCACAGATGTCACTGGGTCTGGAAAGGTACATATTTCTGGCTGGTAAGAGAGTTCAAGACGTCTTATCTCATCGATTTTCATGCCTCTTTTTATAGCTATGTAAAAGATGTCAAGAATGTGCCTAACCTCTGAGCGGAAAGATGAAACTGCCTGAAGTTCAAGAATGTTTCCGTATCTATCTACAGTTATACAGACTTTCATCTTCTCATCATTGAACGGCAGAACTTTGACATCAAGTATGAATGTTTTCGCCTCCTTTCTTTTTTCTTCTTCTAAGTCTAAAATTCCCACCTTTCCTATCTCATATCCGAAAGCCTTTATGATACATGGAGCCAACATACCATTGTATTTTTCTACCAAATCTTGTCCGTCTATCATAGCTTTGATGTTTCTTGCAGCTACCCGCGCCTGCTCTGCCGCAACAGGTGCAACACGTGGTATGTTTTTTCTACTATCCACACAATCACCAGCAGAAAATAAAGGAATATTTCCCACAACAGATACAACACGCATGGTCGTATCAACTTCTATGGGGACATCAAATATATTCACAGGTCTAAAACCAGTGCAGAAAACGATAAGGTCAGCATCAATATCGTGAGGATTTTCAATCGCATAAGAAAGATGAAATTTCACATTGTTTGAAGACTCAATTTCTTGAGCTATTTTTGTAGATATTCGCGGGTCAAGAAATCCCGGGAGAATGCTATTTCCCATATCAAAGACATCAACATGTGCATACTTTGAGAGCGCACTTGCTATTTCAAGTCCCAGAACACCAGCGCCAACAACCGCGATTTTCCTTGGACCAGAGTCCAAAACCTTCATTATCCTGACAACATCATCGTATTTTGTGGCTTTAAAAATTTTTTCACCGGTGCACGGTAAAACAGTCTCACCACCCGTGCCCACAAAAATAAAATCAAATCTATCTTTCTTTTCCTTCAAGCTCTCGCCATCTTTGCAAACAAAAAAAACAGTTCCGTCGTCGGCTTCCGCTTTCTTTACCTCCCCCTCAATGATTTTTATCCCAGAAAAACGAGCAGGTTCAATGAGCTTTTCAAGAGAAATTTTCCCCTCTATAGCCTCCGGTATGGAACATGGATGAAATATCTTTGCTCCCCTCTTTTCAAATACGGTTATATCCGCTTCAACTTTTAGTCTGAGGAGTTCAGATATAAAGGTTATACCAGCGGTTCCCAACCCAACTGATGCAATCTTCACCATATGCAAAGAGTAAAATTAATTTTCCACCATATTTCTACTATTTATTTTTTATCCTACTATTTATTTTTATTCCTATAAAAACTGAAATTCTGATATTATATTTTTTGAATTATTTTTGATCTTTTGCTTATGATGGTAGAGGATATTATGATGGGCGAAGATATGTCTTCTGCGGATGGGAAAGAACCTGTAGTAAGGGCACTACTCTCTGCTGAAAGTGTGGTAATAGCTTCGCACGAAGGACCGGAGCCGGACGCGATAGGCTCATCGCTTGCGCTTTCCATAGCTCTTGAGAGACTCGGGAAAAAAGTATGGGTATATAACAAAGATGGACTTGAGTGCGCAAAGTTTTTGCCGGGATATGAAAAGCTGATGAACGAACTCCCGAATTTTATACCAGATATATTTTGTGTTGTGGATTGCGCAACGCTTGGGAGAATAGGCGAAGAAGGCGAAAAATTTGCTGTGAGAACAACAATAGTAAATATAGACCACCATATAAAAGGTGAAAAATTCGGAACATTCAACTTTATAGATCCAACTGCACCTGCATGCGGCGTCCTCATATATGAAGTGATAAAGTCTATGGGAGTTGATATAACTCCAGACATAGCCACGAATATATATGCTGCTATAGCTAAAGATACAATGTGCTTCCTACTCCCAACCGTTGATGCGAGAACTGTGAAAATCGCAGCAGAGCTTGTTGAGAAGGGAGCAGACCTCACAAAAGTGATGAAAACCCTAAAATATACAACATTAAGAAAATACAGACTGCTATCTGAATTCCTCTCGAGGGTGAAAATAGAAGATGGTATAGCTATGTCTTATTTATACAAGGATGATTATGTGAAGTTCGGAGCAAAGGATGAGGATTCGGATGAGTTTGTGGATATGATAAGGAACATAGAAGGTGTAAAAGCAGCAATATTTATAAGAGAAAAGGATGGAGGAGTTTTGAAGGTAAGCTTGAGGTCAGAAAAGCACATAGATATATCTGAAATAGCAAGGAAGTATGGGGGAGGCGGACACAGGAACGCAGCCGGCTTTAACATAAAAGGAAATACAGATGAGATTTTCCAGAAAATCAAAGAAGAAATCCTTGAAGCAGAAAAGAAACAGAATTAAATAAAATTAAATAAACAGAAATTACATAAGTAGTTGATGAAAGTATTCGTGAAAAATTTTGGGTGTAAAACCAATTTTGCAGACCTATACTCAATACTCGGCAGGCTAAAAGCAAAATACGGGTCAGTGGAAATTTCTGATATTAAAAGTTCTGAACTCGTCATACTGAACTCGTGTTCCGTCACGGAAGATGCAGAGAAAGAACTTATAAAATGGCTCAAAAATGCTAAGAAAAAAGGTAAAAAAGTAATAGTTTCAGGGTGCTTACCTAATATCAAAACCAGCCAAATCATCAAAAATGGAGCGGATGAGATCATAGGTGCAGGGAAATATAACTTCATCCTCAATAATGGGGAAAAAATTAATGAGAAGAGAATTCATGTTCTCAGCAACCCACGGGATATTGACCCTTCCCAAATTGAGGACGATGTAAAGTATTTTTCCGAAATGACAGAACTTTTCCCAAGGCATAGGATATATCTCAAGGTTCAGGAAGGATGTTCAAGATTTTGCACGTTTTGCTCTATTCCTCTAACAAGAGGTCTTCCCCGCTCAATTCCGATAAAGGTTGTGTTGCAGGAAATTGAAAAATTAGTTGAGCGTGGGTTCAAAGAGATTGTACTTGTAGGTACCCATCTCGCGCTCTTTTCGGAAGGACTCGGAAAACTCGCAAAGGAAATAGCGAAAAAGGCAAAGACGTGGGAAAACTTACCAAGAATAAGGTTCGCTTCTCTATCACCAGGTGAGCTCGATGACGAGTTCATGGAAGCTCTGGATGAAGGTAAAGATATATTTTGTCCTCACTTTCATATCTCTGTTCAATCAGGTTCAAACAGGATTTTGAAAATGATGAGAAGATGGCACACATTTGAGGATTTTCTTGAGGATGCAAGAAAACTCCTTTCCTTGTTACCCAATGCTTGCGTAGGCACAGACATAATAGTTGGATTTCCCGGGGAAAGCGATGCAGACTTTCAAGAGACTGTCAGAAACATAAGTATATCACCGGTAGGACACATACACGTTTTCCCTTTTTCTCCAAGACCGCACACTCCAGCGTCGCTCATGAAGCCAGTGAGCGAAAGTATAGTGAGAGAAAGAATGAAGGTCATGCTGAAGGTCGGAGAAGAAAAGAGAGAGGCTTTCATAACAAAATTCAAAGGACAAAAACTCAGGATGCTCGTTGAGAGAGTTGAAGATAGAATTATAAGAGGAACAACCGAGAACTATATTCCTACCTATTTATATGTTCCGGAAGGCGAGGGAAAAATAGAAAAGAAAATAAAGGAAGGAGAGGTAATTGAGGTCAGAGTAAAAGAGGTAGTAAAAAACAAAACAAAAATTGAAGCAAAAGCAGAAATAATAGATGATGGATCATTTATTCAGAGCTCATTTTTTCAAAATTCACGCGGTCAAAATTTGTCTCAAAACTCATCCTTTGAGAATTCCTCTCTCCACTAAGTATTTTTTAAGAGCATCTTCTACTGTCATCATATCGTTTTTTCCTTCTTTTTCAAGTATTGAGTTTGCAAGGACGGAGAATTTAGGTCTTTTTGCAAGCATCTTTAATTCCTTCTGCTCAATAGGTTTTATAAGTGATGTATCGAGTCCAGCTAATTTTGCTACTAAAACAGCAAAATCATACCATGATATACATCCTTTCTGCATTATATGTATAAGTCCCAAAAATCCATCAAGTGAGATCTCAACGATCTTTCTCGCAAGGTCCCATGTATATGTTGGTGCAGAAAAAACATCTTTCACTACACTCATCGTTTTTTTCTGTGAAAGGTTTTCAACTACTCTTTCAGGAAAGTTTCTATAATTTCTTCCCGATAACGCGGAACCTCCAAGTCCATAAAGTCCACCAGACCTTACTATAATAAAATTTTTGGCATAATTTCTTATAAGAATCTCACCCATAAGCTTTGATATAGCATATACAGATAGAGGATTTGGTGGATCATCTTCTGTATAAGGTTCGTTTTTCTTCCCATCAAAAACGTAGTCCGTTGATATGGTTACAAAGGTAGCTCCTACCCTGTCTGAAAAGAGGGCCATAGAGAAAGGCGCAAAGGAATTCACTAAAAAAACCCTTGCAGAGTTCTCAACTTTCTCAGCTTCATCTACGGCGTTCCATGCCGCAGCGTTAAAAACAAAACGTGGTTTAACATCAAAAATTATTCTTTTTACTTTTTCGGTATCGGTTATGTCCACATCTTGCCTCGTAAATCCGAGAACATCAATTCTCTTACCCCCGAGCTCTCCACCCCTGAGCCCTTCAAGATGTATCCTCAGGTCCCTCCCAAGCTGTCCGCTTACACCGAATATGACAACTCTCATCTATATTGTTGTTTATTATATAGATAAACCTCATGAACATCTTTTCGGTGATTTTTCTATTTCTTTATTTCTCTAATTAGAAATTAACTATCCATCATGAATTCAATATGCTGAACTTTATCGCTATCCTCCCAACCGCTTTCTCTTGATTAAAGCCAGATATGCACTATTGCGCCCAGAGCTTCAACTTAAAGGAAAAATCTGGACATTCTTTCTAATGTTTAAAATTAAAATTGTAAGCATGGAGAACGGCGAGAAGCTTCTTTATGTTACTATAGCGTTTTTATTATTGATTTTTACCGAAAGTAGAGCAGAAGTTCCATTAACCTCACCACCAAAGGTAGGGTTTATTCCTGAGCAGACAGCAAAGGAAAGAATAAAAATATATGGTGAGACCTGTAGCAATTGCGGTGTCATAGTTGAGGTAAATGACAAAAGATTTACATCACAAGCAAAAGATGATGGAAAATTTCAGATAGATGTTAAACTTGAAGAAAACTCAGAGAACATCGTGAGAATATACGGTAAACGCAAGGAGAGAACTACACCATTTGTGGAATTCCGTGTTATCCATAGGTCTCTTCCTGAAGTGAATAGCATTGATATTCCCCCCGCGGTTGATATAGGTAGCATACCTGCCTACACAAACGAACCTGCGGTATCCATTTTCGGGAGGACAGTTCCAAAGACGAAAGTTGTTGCAACTGGTGGCTCGACTCCAGCACAAACATTTTCTGATGAAAACGGATTTTTTGAAATCACAGTATTTCTCAATTTTGATAGATTGAATGAAATCAGTGTATTTGCTGGGGATGAAAGAGGTTTGGTATCTCCTACAGCAAATATAAAGGTATATCAGATAACACGCGCTCCTCCTACCCCACGGGTTGATAATATACCAAAAAAGACAAACAAAGAGAAGATAGAGCTGAAGGGAGAATCAGTTCATGGTCTGAAAATTGTCGCAGAACTTCCTGCCGGAGGGAAGGTTGAAAAAATAGTTGGCAAAGAAGGAAAATTTTCTATTGATATATTATTACTACCCAATTCTCCCAATGAAATAAATATCTTTGCATCAGACCCTGCAGGTAACACCTCGGCTCCGCTGAAAGCATTTATATATCATGACTCAGTCCCTCCTGACCCGCCCAAGGCAGAAATATACCCAGCAAAAGCTTATCAGAACAGAATAACTGTAATAGGTAAAGGAGAACCCAATGCTCGGGTGATAGCTAAAATATCAGGTAGTGAATTTGAGGTCGGAAGAGTAAGTAGTCTTGGAGACTTTGTTGCAGAAGTTCCCGTTTTCAAGTATAAAGGGCAGGTAAGAAGAAATTTCATAAATCTTTTCCTTGAAGATGATGCAGGCAACATATCAAGTCCAACCCTTATAATAGTTGACGCTCTACCGGACATAAAGAGGACATATGTTAACTTCGGATTAGGTTTCCATACTTTCCTCGGTATATTTAAATTTGAGAAAGAATTTTTTCGTGATATAAATAAAAAAGCCACCGATTTTTGGGGGATATCATTTGAGACGAGCTTCTCACAGCTACTTCAAAGGGGAAGCGGGCTTGAAATCCAGGGAATATTAGGTCTCACACACTCATTAAGTAACGTGAGAGAAGAAAGACTACCACAGGGGTTCGAGATAGCTGGCAACCCGCAAGAAATAATGCGTATAACTCTCTCTACAGTATACTTTGCGCTATCAATGAATGTGAGACTTCTCTTTGAAAATTTTGAACTGAACGCTGGTCCAGGTATAGGTCCAATATTGCTCGTGAAAACCGCTCCCAGAGCTTTTGCTGAAGAGCAACTAATCAGGCAGGAAAGCATAATATTCACCGGATACAACATAAGACTTGGACTAACGTTGGGATATTCAATAACCGATTCTTTTGGAGTTCATGTTGGAACATCGTTTTCTTATGCTCCGATAAGGAATGTAAACGAAGGCGGAGCATCACTTGATGCAGGCGGATTAAACACAAAAGCTGGAATAAGCTTCAAATTTTAAATTATCAAATTATTTTGAAATTATTATGTGACAAACTCGTTATGACAATGATATAACCTTGTTGTTATGACATTGTTGTTATGACATAACATCTGCCTTTCTCGCTGTCATCTCAATCCATGGATTTTTACTGACGATAGCGGTTTTGTACTGGAGTTTATCTGCTGCGAGTTTGAGAGCAAGTTTGGCTTCAGCCTCCGTAACACCATCCACCTCAAAAAGAATAGTTCCAGCCTTAACCCTTGTCTCATAGCCTATAACATCCCCTTTTCCGCCCCCCATCCTCGTCTCAGCGGGCTTTTTTGTCACAGGACGCCACGGAAAAATCCTTATCCATATTTTTGCAGATGAAGGTAAGGTTCTGACCATGGTAAGACGGCAAGCCTCTATTTGTCTTGCCGAAATCCTCGCAGGCTCAAGCACCTTCAACCCCCAACTCCCAAAAGCAACAGTATATCCCTCAGATGCCTTACCTCTTATTCTGCCCTTCCTCCACTTCCTGTATTTGAGTTTTTTCGGTTGTAAAAGAGACATGATGTAAATATTTTTTTATCAGATATGACAAATTTTAATAATCTTCCTAAATTTTTATTCTACTTCCTCAGTCAGTCATCTGATGAGACGAAGTCCCACCACATCAGAATTGAGTTTGACAAGTATATTTATAGTCTTCTGCGAAAGACGATTACCGAAAACACTAGTATATTTTTGAGCTTTCTGAATGGCTGAACCCTTACCTTCCTTTCCATATATAGAATCCATATAAAACACAATGGTCAAAAGCCTCTTGTAAGGGTCAAGCCTCTCAAAAAAATCCCGACTTATACCTACAGTTTCAATCACCTCATTCACGAAACTTGGGTCCAAAGAAGAGAAAGCACTATATATCTCATCAAGGGTATTCCCAACAAGACCAAGTTTCCTCAAGGTTCCGGGGTTTACGGAGTAAAGCATGATCAAAGCCTCATTATATTTTTGCTTCGCATTGATATCATCGGGCTTCTTATTTATGTAATCTTCCATAACCCTTTTCGCAAGAGCATAATTACCGTGCTTGAAAAGGAATGAAATATATTCTACAAGATTGTTTGATTTCCTCCACTCATCCCTTGCAGTCTCGTATGCTTTTCTGTACATCTCTTCTGCAACCTTCTCATAGCCTCTTTTTCCCTCATATATTTTTGCGAGCTTGAAATAAGCTATATCGTTGTCGGGTGAAAATTTAACAACCTTTTCAAGGGCGCGAGAAATCTCAGACTCATCTTCACCGAGCATTTCAAGTAAAGAAGCATATTTGAACCAGACCTCCCCATTCTTGGCAAGTTCGGAATCAAGTGTGAAAAGCTTTTCATAATACTCTTTTGCTTTCCTCATATCAGATTTGTTTTCCGATGCGGAGTAAATCATAGCAAGGTAGTGATAAGCTTCTGCGGAAAAAGGATCAATCTTTATTGCCTCCTCAAGCACTTTTTTAGACTCATCATACCTCCCCATATTAGCATATATTTCACCGAGCAATGTTTTATATGAAGCAAGTTTTTTCTGCAACTCCCTGTTATAATTTACTTCTCTATCGTTCTCAAGCAAAGTAACAGCCCGTCTTGCTGGTTCCGATGCTTGTTCCCATTTTTTCATGCTCTTTAATGATATTGCTCTCTTGTAAAAGAGCGAGTGGTTCGCCGATGCGCCCGCAATATCTATCGCACGTCTTAAAGTAGCTTCCGCCTCCTCATAATTTTTCATAAGCATATACGTATCCGCCAACTTAATGTAAGGAGTGAGCATCTCAGGAGCTACCTCAATAGATTTCCTGTACATATCACGTGCATCCTCATATCTCTTTTCTTCCAAGTATATATCTCCCATAGAGATGTAAGAGTCTGGAAAATCTGGTTTGATTTTTACCACCTCTCTGAAATTATCAAGAGCACGCTCCGGCTCCCCACGCCTCAAAAGCGCAACACCTTCATCATAAAGAGCGAACGCCTTACAAACCACATCAATATTATTGACTCTCGAAAGAAGGGCAGAAGGTAAGCAAAAATACTCCTTCATACTCCTCGCCTTATCCACATCAGAACAATCACGCTTCGAAACTTTTTCCTCTATCTCAACAACTTTAGTTCGAACTCTATCCACAAATAAATTGAAAAAATCACTCATGTCAGATATAGCAACTTCCCTTATCTCCGGAGAGAGGGTATTAACCTTATTCTGCGCAGATAAATAAACTTGACAGAATTCAGGCTCGGGAGCGGAGGAGATTTTGTCTCTGAGCTCAATATAGCTCAAAATATGCTCCGAAACACGCGGAGAAACCACAGCATCAATCCTGCACAGATAATCATAACCTGTCTCCTCAACATCACCCTCAACGCACTTTGGAGTATCCTTTATTTTATCAAGCTTATCTGAAAATAAATCCTGTGAAAACACAAGAAGCTCATCTGAATTAGCCCGAATCTTTACCTCGCAAGACATATCATTTACAACAAATTCAAACTTCGCATTAAATTGCTCACCGCCTCTCACCGCAGACCTCGACTGCTTTCTTTCAACCAAATTTCCTTTCTTATCTTTCAGCTCAGCCACGGTCAATACGCTCACTTTAGATAACA
>FWWM01012764.1_pt1 | contig 13838 bp, 11 predicted proteins | sample 2228351 | NCBI WGS metagenome assembly FWWM01 (sample SAMEA103939774, study PRJEB20133) | metagenome | reverse complement strand
CGTCAGATGCGTACGGATCTCGCCGGCGCGCTCCAAGAGCTGATGGAACTCGCCGCGGGGGATGTACCACAATTGCACCGGGGTGACCGACTCGATCGTCACCTCGCTGGGATGGCCGGTGACGAACGAAAGTTCGTTCAGGATCTCACCTGGTTTCACGAACCGGACGACGGGATCTTTGTTGTTCTTCTCGGGCGCACGGATGAGCATCTCACCCCGGCGCAGGATGTAGAGGTTCGTATCCAGCGCGCCCGCCAGCACCAGGACCTGGCCCTCGTTCATGATGCGCACGCGCAGCAAACCGAGCACAGCTTTGAACTCATCCTCGGTCAGGCGTGAAAAGAGCGTGGACGTGCGTAACTGGCTAAGCACGTCGTCCGGCTTGAGCGTCGCCTGAACCGCAGTCGAACCGAGAGGAGGCGCCTGGCCATTCGCCACGGTGCCAACTTCCTGCGCCATTCAGCGAGATTCTAGCATCGCAGCGACGGCGAAGCGGATGAGCGCCGTCTGGCGCTTCCAGCGCCAGGGTTGGCGCAACAGCCGGTATAGCCACTCCAGGTTGGCGCGCTGCATCCAGTCGGGCGCGCGCTTTTGTACACCGGCGACGAAGTCGAACGCGCCGCCCACGCCCATTCCGACGACCCCGTGGCCGCTTCCTTCGCCGAAAGAAGCAGGACCCGACGCCAACAGAGGCAGGTTGCGAGCCAGCCATTTGTCCTGCTCCGGCGCGCCGTAGGCAACGAAGAGCAGATGCGGGCGAGCGGCGCGGATGCGCTCCACGATCGGCAACTCGTCCTCGCGGCGGGGCGAGCCAGCGTATGTGCCGACGACCTTCACGCCTGGGAAGGTCAATACGATGGTCGCCGCTGCGCGTTCGGCCACGCCCGGCTGTGCGCCGAGGAAGAACACCCGCCAGCCATAGCGCGACGCCAACCCGCACAACTCCAGCATCAGGTCCACGCCGGCCACGCGCTGGCGAAGCGCCACCCCCCTGCGCCTAGCCGCCCACACGACGCCGGCGCCGTCGGGCACGTTGAGCGCAGTGGACGCCAACACATTCCGGAACTCATCATCCCACCTGGCGGTCATGACGAATTCCGGGTTGACAGTAGCAAATTGGTGCACGCCGCCGCGCCGAATGAGCGCCTCGGCGATGTCGCACGCTTCACGATAGGTGACGTCGTCCACGCGCACACCCAGGATCTCGACCGACCGCGGTTTCATCGCACCTGTCATCGAATCCTAACCTTGTCGCTTTACAATCTTGCTCATGAGCACGACTCGCCGGCGAATATATCTAGATTACTCGGCCACGACGCCTGTCGCACAAGAGGTCAAAGTGGCCATGCAGCCGTATTGGAGCGACGTCTTCGGGAATGCGTCGTCGTTGCATAGCTTCGGGCGCGACGCAGCCGCTGCGCTGGACGAGGCGCACAGCGTCGTCGGGTGCGCGATCGGCGCGCGCGCCAGCGAGATCGTGTTCACCGGCTGCGGCACGGAGGCCGACAACCTCGCCCTGCGCGGCGTCGCCTTCGCCGCGCGGCGTGCCAGCAATGGCTCGCCCGGCCACATTATCACCGCGCCGGTGGAGCACCACGCGGTCGAAGCCACGGCTCACCAATTGCACAGGTTGTTCGGCTTCGACCTGACGCTGCTGCCCGTGGACGGTTGCGGGCAGGTGGACCCCGACGACGTGCGCCGCGCCATCCGCCCCGACACGGTCGTCGTCAGCGTGATGCTGGCCAACAACGAGGTGGGCACGCTCCAGCCGATCCGCGAAATCGGCGCCATTTGCCGCGAGCGCGGGGTGCCGTTCCACACCGACGCGATCCAGGCTCCGGCCTATCTGCCGGTTGACGTAGATGACCTGAACGTGGATCTGGTCGCGCTCTCCTCCCACAAATTCTACGGGCCGAAGGGTGTCGGCGTGCTCTACGTGCGGGAAGGCACGCCCTACGTGCCGATGCTTACCGGCGGCGGGCACGAGCGCGGTCGCCGCCCCGGCACGGTCAATGTCGCCGGCGCGGTCGGCACCGAGGCCGCGATCAAATACGTCGCACGCGAGCGCGAGGCGCAGGCGGCGCGCCTGACCGGGCTGCGCGATCGGCTGATTCAGGGCGTGCTGGCAAGCGTGCCGGACGCGCGGTTGAGCGGTCACCCGACCGAGCGGCTGCCAAACCACGCCAGCTTCGTGTTCAAGGACGTGGATGGCGAATCGCTGCTGATGGCGCTGGATGTGGAGGGCATCGCCGTCAGCACCGGCTCGGCCTGTACCAGCGGCAACCCCGAGCCTTCGCCGGTGTTGCTGGCGATGGGCATCCCACGGGAGTGGGCGCTGGGCGGTTTGCGCATCACGCTGGGCTACCACACCACGGACGACGAGATAGACGCTGTGCTGGACGCGCTGCCGAGATGCGTGCAGCGCGTGCGGGTAGCGAGCCTGGAGTTCTGACCCGCCACCTTACACCTTCTTCCTTCCGGCGATGAAGGCAGAGGACGAGCGACGAACAACGATGAGGAAGACACGTGTGGTGATTGCGATGAGCGGCGGCGTGGATTCGTCGGTCGCGGCAGCGCTGCTGGTGAAGCAGGGCTATGACGTGATCGGCATCATGCTGCGCCTGTGGGCCGAGGCAATGAGTGGGCGCGAAGCGGCAAGCGACGGCGCACTCAACTCGAATCGCTGCTGCACGCCCGAAGCTGTGGCCGACGCCCGCGCCATCGCCAGGCAACTCGACATCCCGTTCTACGACATCCACGCCGAAGGGGTGTTCAAGCAGCGCGTCGTGGATGCGTGGATTGCTGCCTATGCCGACGCCACGACACCCAACCCTTGCTTCACGTGCAACCGCACCATCCGATTCGGCTTCCTAATGCAAAAGGCGCTCGCCCTAGGGGCAGACTACTTGGCGACGGGACACTATGCGCGCGTTTGGAGCAGTGAGGAAGCGACGCCTCGGTTCAAGCTGCTCAAGGGACGCGACGCGAAGAAGGACCAGAGCTACGTGCTGCACGTGTTGGGGCAGAAGGACCTTGCGCGGGCGATGTTCCCAGTGGGGGAATACACGAAGGAGGAGGTGCGCCAGATGGCGCGTGCATTCGGTCTGCCCACCGCCGAGCGCGTCGAGAGTCAGGACCTGTGCTTTCTCACCCAGGGTGACTATCGCAGCTTCCTGATCCGCAACGCGCCCGACGTCGCCCGGCCCGGCCCAATCGTGAATACACGGGGCGAGGTAATCGGCCGGCACGAAGGCCTGCCCTTCTACACCGTCGGCCAGCGCAAGGGCATCCACGTCGCGGCGCGCTCCGCCCAAAGTGAACCGCTGTATGTGCTGCGGCTCGACCCGGCCAACAACGCCCTGGTGGTCGGCGGTGCCGGCGAACTGGGCACGCGCATCGCCCGGACGCGCGTGATGCATTACGTGAGCGGCGAGCCGCCGGCCGGGCCGTTGCGATGCACGGCAAAGATCCGTACGAAGGCCAGGGAGGCGGCGGGGTGGCTCAGGCCGCTGAGCAACGGCGGCGCAGAGTTCGAGTTCGACGAGCCGCAGCGCGATGTGACACCCGGCCAGGGATTGGTGTGCTACCGCGGGGACGAGGTGATCGGCGGCGGAGTGATCGCGCCGGACGATCGAACGACCCTGTGACGCACGGCCTACTGCCTGCGCCCCCGAATGGACTCCGGGCGCACGCCCTCCACACAGATAGCTTTCGAGCAACTGGCTTATCGGGAAGCCGGCCCAGGCATTCTGTGAACCTCATCCGAAAACCCGGTTGGGCAGGCGAAGGTAATACCCTCGCCTACCCCAAATGCCTCGTTTGTGAGTTATTCGTTCTCCGGCAGCACGGCGATTCCCGGCAGCACCTTGCCCTCCAGGAACTCGAGCGAAGCGCCGCCACCGGTGCTGATGTGCGTGATTCGGTCGGCCAGGCCGGCTTGTTCGACCGCCGCCACCGAATCGCCGCCGCCGATGATGCTGATTGCCTCTGACTCGGCCACGGCCCTGGCGATCTCGCGCGTGCCAGTCGCAAATTTGGGGAACTCGAATACGCCCATTGGCCCGTTCCAGATGATCATCCTGGCGTCACGCAGCACGTGGCGATATTTCTCGATGGTGTGCGGGCCGATGTCCAGGACACGCCAACCGGGCTTGACCTGACCGACCGTCACGGCCTCGCTGTTGGCATCTTCGCTGAAGGCGTCGGCGATCACCACGTCGATGGGCAGCATGAGCTTGCCACTGCAACAGGACAGCAGCTCGCGCGCCTGATCCAGGGCGTCGTTCTCGACGAGCGAATCGCCCAGCTCATAGCCCTCGGCCTTGAGGAAGGTATTGGCCATGCCGCCGCCGATCATGATCTTGTCCGCCAGCGGCATCAGGTTGTTGATCACCGGCAGCTTGTCGCTGATCTTCGCACCGCCAAGGATGACGGCGACCGGGTGTTCCGGATCGGTGAAAACCTTGCTCAGGAACTTGATCTCCTTCTCCATCAAGAAGCCGGCTGCGGCGGGCAAGAAGTGAGCGACGGCTTCGACCGAGGCATGCGCGCGGTGAGCACTGCCGAACGCATCGTTCACGTATACGTCGCCCAGAGCAGCCAACCGCTTGGCGAAATCGGGGTCGTTCTTCTCCTCTTCTTTGTGGAAGCGCAGGTTCTCCAGCAGCAACACCTCGCCCGGCTTGAGCGCGCGCGCCTGCGCTTCGACCTCCGGGCCAACGCAATCGCTCGCGAAGTGCACCGGTCGCGCCAGCAATTCACTCAATCGGCCAGCGGCGGGCTGCAGGCTCTGCGAAGGGTCAACGCCTTTCGGCCGGCCCAGATGCGACATCAACACCACTGACGCGCCCTGATCGAGCGCATAGCGAATCGTGGGCAGCGCAGCGCGGATGCGGGTGTCATCGGTGATCTCACCATTCTTGAGCGGCACGTTGAAGTCCACGCGCATCAGCACGCGCTTTCCATTCAACGAAGGAAGGTCTCGAATCGTTCGTTTGTTGAACACATCAATCTCCTGATCTCATCGCACAGGCCATCTGCGCGGCCTGCATGCCATTCTCGACAGCGAATTGTAGCGGCTGAAATGAGGTATCGTTCCGACGATCGCTTGCCCATGACCGAGAACGAGATTCGGGAAGCTGCTCATGCCATCGGTGTTGCCCTGGATTCACAACAAGCCGGCGCGCTGCTGCGCTACCGCGACCTGTTGGTCGAGGCCAACCGGCGCTTCAACCTCACTGCGCTGACCGACGACGCATCCATCCTCGTGCTGCATTTCCTCGATTCACTGACTGCGGTCCAGGTCATCCGCGCCATCCAGGCCGGGCATGACGCGTCGCTCGACCTGATTGACGTTGGCACCGGAGGAGGCTTCCCTGGCCTCCCCCTCAAGATCGCCTTGCCCGAATTGCGCGTGACCCTGATGGACAGCACGGCGAAGAAGGTTCGTTTCTGCGCCGACGTCATCCGGGCGCTGGACCTGCAGGGCGTCCGCGCCATCCAGGATCGCGCGGAGGAAGCCGGCCACCGCCCCGAACACCGCGAGCGCTACGACGTGGTCATCGCCCGTGCCGTTGCACCTATGCCGACGCTGGCGGAATATCTGCTGCCGCTCGCCCGGGTGGGAGGGACTTGCATTGCCATGAAGGGCAGCGACGCGCAGGCGGAGGCCGGGCGCGCTGCCGGCGCGATTGCCAGGCTGGGTGGAGCGGTGTCTGCCGTCATGCCGGTTAGCCTGCCCGGCCGCGATGACCAGCGCGCGTTGATCATCATCAGCAAGCTGCTCCCAACGCCGCAACCCTACCCACGCCGGGGCGGCGCGCCGCGCAAGTCACCCTTGCAGTGATTACCTCGGCCGGACCGGCGATTGTGGCTGTGGGGTTCGAATGAGTCATATCCGCTTGCTCGAACGTGGAAGGTCGTTCCTGCACAAGCCAACAATCTCACAGAAGGCAGGGCCGTGATTTGTTCAAGACCGGTAAAATCCAGGCATGACGCAATCAACCGAAACCGTGCGGCCCTTGCGCATCCTGATTGCCAAACCTGGGCTGGATGGGCACGATCGCGGTGCGAAGGTGATTGCACGAGCCCTGCGCGACGCCGGCATGGAAGTGATCTACACCGGGCTGCGTCAGACGCCCGAGATGATCGCTGCGGCTGCCCTCCAGGAAGACGTGGATGCAGTCGGCCTGAGCATCCTGAGCGGCGCGCACAACACCTTGCTGCCGCGCGTGGTCGAACTGCTGCGCCAGAACGGCATGGGGGATGTGCCGGTGTTCGCCGGCGGCATCATCCCCGACGAAGACGTGCCTGGCCTCAAGGCAGCCGGCATCGCTGCCGTCTTCGGCCCAGGCACGCCGCTGTCCGAAATCGTCCGGTTCATCCGTGAACATACGCCGGCGCGGACGTCGCACTTCCAATGAGGCACAACCGGCCAGCCGCAACTCGAAGTCGGCGGCGAGCAGTTGCTGATGACGCATCAACGATCGGCCCGCCAATCACCGGCCCCCGATTGCCCAACGCCCCCTACCCCAGCCGTGTGTCCACTCCTCACTAAACGCGATCTGGCACGCCTGATCACCGGCCTCGAGGACAACGACCCTCACGCACGCGACACGCTGCGCGCATGGTATGGCCGGTGCGGTCGCGCACACATCGTCGGGGTCACCGGCGCACCGGGCAGCGGCAAGAGCACGTTGGTCACCGCGCTGACCCGGCTGGCGCGCAGCGAAGGTCGAATGGTGGCCATCATCTCGGTTGACCCGAGCAGTCCGTTCACCGGCGGCGCGATCCTAGGCGACCGCATCCGCATGCGCGAACTGTTCGAGGACGAGGGCGTGTTCATCCGCAGCATGGCGAACCGCGGCACGCCGGGAGGCATTGCCCGTTCGACCGCCGACGTTGCCGCTGTGCTCGACGCCGCAGGATACGACCTGATCTTCATCGAGACGGTCGGCGCCGGCCAGGCCGAAATCGAAGTGGCGCGCGTAGCCGAGACGGTGGTAGTCGTCGAAGCCCCCGGGTTAGGCGACGACATCCAGGCCATCAAGGCCGGTATCCTGGAGATTGCCGACATTTTGGTCGTCAACAAGGCCGACCGCGAAGGTGCGGAGCGAACTGTCAGCGCGCTGCAAGCCGCGCTCGATCTGGCCACGCCATCTGCCGGCTTGCCGGACAGCGCAGCCGTCGGGCACCACGGCCCTGGCACGCTCGGCCGGATCGAAGCCCCGGCCACTGCCGATGCGCCGGGCTGGCGCGTCCCCGTCCTGAAGACGATCGCGACTGAGGGCAAAGGCGTCGAAGCGGTGCTCGTCGCGATCGCGCGCCACCGGGAATACCTGGCGCAAGGCGCCGGGACACAGCGCCGGATGCGGCGGATGGAGCACGAAGTGAGGATTCGACTGCGCGACCTGCTGTTGCAGCGCGCGCTTCAACGCATCGAGCCGGCGCGCTACCAGGCCCTGGTCGCGGCGTGCATTGCGCGCGAGTTGCACCCGGAAGATGCGGCGCAGGCGCTGTTGAGCGACCTTGCGAACGGCGCCGCGGATCGCACGTCAGCCGGGTGATTATCGAAGCAACGCAGCGCGCACGCCCAGGACACGTGTCATGCTCACACTGTATCTCGTCCGCCACGGGCAGACTGCTTTCAACGCGGAGGGCCGCATCCAGGGGTGGCTGGACGTGCCGCTGGATGCCACCGGCCTCGTCCAGGCGCAACGCATCGCCCGGCGCCTCAGCGAGAAGTCTATTCAGGCGATCTACTCCAGCCCGCTGCTGCGCGCGGCCGACACGGCGCGCGCGATCGCGCACGCCTGCGGCCTGGATGTGATCTTCGACGATCGGCTGCGTGAATACCACATGGGCGACTGGACCGGGCTGACCGCCGACGAGATTCGCACGGTGATGCCCGGCCTGCGCTTGGATGATCCGGAAGTCGCCATCCCCAACGGCGAGAGCGCTCAGCACATGCACGAGCGGGTTGCCGCCTTCCTGCGCGACCTGACGGCGCGTCATACCGAGGAGCGGGTCGTGCTGGTCTCGCATGGAGGCACGCTGGGGGCGATGATCGGAACGATGCTGGGGTTGCCGGTGATGCGGCGCCATCCCTTCGCTTTCGGCAACGCCTCGGTCGCCAAGGCCAGCTACGAGGGCGGACGCTGGCGGTTGCGCAGCCTGAACGACCGCTGTCACCTGCGGGATGCCTGAGCAGCCTCATCCCGACGTCAGCGTTCGAGGACTTCGGCTTCGACAGGATCGATGCCGTGATGTGACCAATGCGGGAGGACGGCGCCGATGGCGCCGGCGATGTGATCGAGGGCTTCCTGCACGCGGCGCAGAGGTGGCTTCTCCGCGTAGTGTTCGGCATAGTCGGCTACGGCCTCCTCGGGCGGCACCTCGCGGCCACAGTGCTCTTTCAGATAGTGCTTGTGGTCCATGATCCACAGATACAGGTCGGCTTCGGTGCGGCCGGGGAAGTGCGCGAGGATGCCCTCTTTGCGAATGGCCTCGACGATGGGCATGTAGACGTTGTCGTACCAGTCCACCACCGCTTCGTCCTCGCCGATCTCGCGCTTGAGGTCCAGGCCCATGAAGTAACGATGCACGGCGATGTGTTCGAGCAGGCGGGCATATCCACCGCCGATGGAGAAGCGGATGTTCTGCTCCGGCCGCAGCACATCCAGCCGGGTGCGCTCGAGGAACTCGGTGTATTCACCGAGCAGCTCGAGTGCATCGGCGTCAATGTCCTCGGCGGTGACTGGCACGCGTGCGATCGCCTCCTGCACTTCGGCGTCTATGTACTTGATGCCGTGCTCGCGGGCGACCGAGACGCGGTGGTTGCCGTCCAGCACAAAATACACGTCACCCACCTTATACAGGGAGACCGGCGGCAGGCTGATGTCGTCGTAGAAGGCGCGGTTGATCTTGCGCCAGCGATTGCTGCTGCTATCGTGCATCGGCAGGAAGACGTTGTCGAAGTCGCGGTAGCGGCCCACACTGCCCTTGATCTTGTCCACCGGCACTTCCTGGATGCCGCGCCGGATGAACCCGCGCAGCTTGAGTTTGTCACGCACCTCGTCCCACGCCATCAGTTGCGTGTTCTGGCCGGACAGGAGCGACCACACCTTGCGCAGGAAACCCTTCGAGCGGGCCCGCCGAAAGTCCAGGAGGTCTTGGGGCAAATATGCTTCCGACATCACGGAGAATATAGCATCGCGCGGCACATCTGGCGCATGCACGGGGCAGTTGTCAAGTTGCCAACCGACTTGACGGAGCACGCAGGAGCGACAAGCCGCGCCTTCAGGGCAACGCGACTTCGTAGATCAATACCAGCGGCTGCCCCACCGGCGTCTCCACCCACGTCGCACGCCCGCCCGGATAGCGCTGCCTGACCAGGTCGAGTTCCGCCGCGCGCTCGGGCGTGAATGCGAAGGCCACGACCGGCTGATTCAGCGTCCAATCCGGAGGCGTCGTCAACGGCTCCAGCACATCAATCCCCTCGACATGTGGGGCGACGAACCGCATCGTCGAGAATCCCTGATAGGTCATGCGCGGCGCGCCGAAGAAATACAGCCGCGCACGGGCGGGATAGGCCGCGATGCGGCGCGCGACCTCGGTAGCGACCTGCGTATTCAGGTCGCCTCGGCTGGCCAGCGGCGCATATTCGCGAAAGTAGAAGTGGAGGTCGCCCGCATAGCCGGCGAGGAGCGCACACGCCGCGAGGAGCGTGCCGTATCGAGCCGGGAGGCGCAACAGCTCGGCCAGCAGCCGGCCGAGCAAGACAAATCCAAGCCCGACACAGGCCGCAGCCGCGACCACGCCCGCTACGTAGCGTTGACCAGCCGGCGTACTTTCGCTGACCGCCGCGACACCGACGGTGGCCGCCAACACGAGCAGAAGGTAGCGCGCACTTGCATTGTCAATATTTGCCATCAGCCACCCCAACCCCAACAAAGCAAGGACGGCCGGCATAAACAGCAGCACCGGCCTGCCCGCCTCTGCATACCAGGCGCGCAGCGGTAACCAGACCAATCCCAACGCTGCTTCCCGGATGTTGTCAAGCGCGACTTCGGGCACAGAGCGGCCGGTCGTGCGCGCCGTGTACTGGAACCAGTTGCTGCCACGCTCGGGCCAATCAGGTCGGAGCAGGCTCACCCGCCTGGCCGGAGCGTGAAACTGGTCGGGATGTGCTCTGAAGTACAAGCCCAACGGCAAAAAGATCGTGGCGGCCACGAAGCCCATTGCCGCGATGTTGGTTGCTTGGCGAGTAAGCCGGTCGCGTTCGAAGACGACCATGCTCAGTATCCAGCAGGCAATGATGAGGGGCAGCACACGGCTGCCGGCGTAGAAGTACTGGCTGAGGCCGATCAGCAGGCCGGCGCCGAGGTAGGCCCAGCGGCTGCCCGTTCGCCATCCACGGCACAACAACCCGCCCACGAAGACGACGAATACACCATCCCAGACGTTGTTCAGGCCGATCCGGCTCCAGTGGATGGCGTAGTGCGAGCAGGCCAGCATCAGCCCAGCCGCCAGAGCAACCCGCCATCCAAACGCGGACCGCATCCATCCATATAGTCCAACCACGGTGAGCGCTCCGGCGAACGCGGCGGGCAGGCGCAGCGCGCCGTAGCTCGGGCCAAATAGCGAAATCGGCAGGGCCGGAAGGGCGAAGAACAGGGCAGGGAAGGAATACCAGCCCACGCCGAACATGTTCGTCAGCTCGCCGCGCAAGACCTGGACGGCAGCGAGGCCCGCGCTGCCCTCATCGCCGGACAGGGCGATCGGTATTGTGTCGCCCTGAACGGCGCGAAGCGCGAAGGCCACCACGAACAGCGCGACGACGCCGATCCACTCGATTGCGCGAGGCCGGCCGGGCGGCAAAGGCTTATCTGGCGACGTGGCGCTGGGCGTCTTGGCGAGCGGCAGTGGCGCGCAGGCCGCCAGCGCCAACACAACAGCTGCGCCCCAGGTCAGCAGCGACCCAACCAGGTGCCTCGCCAGGGCGTCGTGGCCGGCAAGCTCATGGGCGAATACACTCAGCCCCACAGCAGCCGCGCCGAGCACGATGCGGGCGAAGCGGATCGTTTCGGCGCTGAATCTACCGGCCAGGCCCATTGCAACCACCCTGCTCTCCATGCATGGAGGATTGTACGTCTCAGATTGGATTGCCCGAACGATGCCAGGCAAACCCGAACGGCGGCCGGCAATATGCGCTTATCGCGCCCTTAATCCGCGCTCAAAGTGTGCCGCTTACCATCGGATTAGCAACGCACCTCTCAAAGGCGTAGGACAGCCGGCTGATCGATGTGTCCATATGCGTTCGAAAAGGAGGCAGATATGGAAATCGTCATCGTGGGCCTGCTCGTGGTGATCCTGCTGCTGATTGCCTACATCGCCGGTTACGCCGCAGGAGTTGCTGCCAGCCGCCCGAACATCTACCACTGATGTGACGCCGCGCGCCCGCCGGTTCGGTTGCTGGCCCTGCGCAGATCGCCCAAAACAAACAGGAATCGCCTGGGGAAGCGATCCCTGTTTCACACAGCTGGGCTACGAGCAACCGGTGGTGCTGCCGCACGTCTCGCACTTCAAACAGGTGCCGTTGCGCACCAGCGTCCACGCGCCGCACTCCGGGCATGGGTCGCCTTCGTAACCCCGCAGGCGCGCCTGTCGTGCCTTCTCGCTGCGGCTAATGCCAGCTTCGACCTCGGCCGCAACCGGCTTGCGCCTGACTGAGTAGGGCGCGGCGTGGCCATTCGGGACGTCGGGTTGCCCCGCGCCGGTGTGGACATGGCCGTTTTGACGTGCTGTGTCATCGTTGAACGCGCGCCCGGGCAGCCGCAATTGAGCAGGGGGCACTTCGCGCTGGCTGACGACTTCTTCGTCGTGATATTCCGGCTCGGGCACCTCCGACGTAGCGCCGGCATGCGCCAGGTCTTCGCGACCCAGATACGTGATCGCCAGCTCGCGGAAGATGTAGTCAATCACGCTGGTCGCCATCTTGATGTGGTCGTTGCCAACGACGACGCCGGACGGTTCGAACTTCGTGAACACGAACTGATCTACGAACTCATCCAACGGCACGCCGTACTGCAGGCCGAGCGACACGGCGATGGCGAAACAGTTCAGCAGGCTGCGAAAGCCGGCCCCTTCCTTGTGCATGTCGATGAAGATCTCGCCCAGCGTGCCGTCCTCGTATTCGCCGGTGCGCAGGAAGATGCTCTGCCCGCCGATCTTGGCTTTCTGGGTATAGCCGGCGCGCCGGTTGGGCAAGCGGCGCTGCTTGGCTAGGTAACGCACCACCACCTTCTCGATCACCTGTTGCTGTTGAGGCGACACCGGCAGTTGCTGGCCGGCTTCACTCACCAGCTCGGCGGCAGCCTCTTCCTCATCGCTCGACGTGTTCAGCGGCTGGCTGAGCTTCGACCCATCGCGATACAACGCATTGGCCTTGGTGCCGACCTTCCACGACAGCATATAAGCGTTGGCCACATCTTCGACCGTCGCCTCGTTGGGCAGGTTGATGGTCTTGCTGATTGCGCCGCTGAGGAAGGGCTGGGCGGCAGCCATCATCAGGATGTGCCCGTCGGGCTTGATGAAGCGCTTGCCGTACTTCCCACACTTATTGGCGCAGTCGAACACGGGCAGATGTTCCGCCTTCAGGTGAGGCGCGCCTTCCAGGGTCATCGTACCGCACACGTAGTCGTTGGCTGCGTTGATCTCGGCCTTGCTGAAGCCGAGCGCGCGGAGCATGTCGAACTTGTAGTCGTTCAACTGGCTCTCGCTGAAGCCGAGCACATCCTTGCAGAAGTCCTCGCCCAGCGTCCACTTGTTGAATGCGAACTGAATCTCGAAAGCCATCGCCAGCGCCGACTCGACTTTGGCCAGCACCTCCGGAGTGAATCCACGCGCCGTCAACGACTCGTGATTGATGAACGGGCAGCCGTTCAATGTGCCATGTCCGACGGCATACTTCACGATATCGGCAATCTGCGCTTCGCTATAACCCAGCCGCCGCAGCGCTGGTGGCACGCTCTGATTGACGATCTTGAAGTAGCCACCGCCGGCCAGCTTCTTGAACTTCACCAGGGCAAAGTCCGGCTCGATGCCAGTCGTGTCACAGTCCATGATCAGCCCGATCGTCCCGGTGGGCGCAATGACCGTGACCTGCGCATTGCGGTAGCCGTATCTCTCACCCAACGCTAACATGCGGTCGGCATCCTCGCGGGCAGCCTCCAGCAAATACTCCGGGCAGTGGGCCGGATCAATCCCCATCGGCGTAATGCTCAGCCCCTCGTACTCCGAGGCAGGGGCGTTGTAGGCCGCCCGGCGGTGATTGCGGATCACGCGCAGCATGTGCGATTTGTTGCGCTCGTAGCCGGGGAAGGGGCCGAGCTCACGCGCCATCTCGGCGCTGGTGGCATACGCGCCGCAGTGCAGGATGGCCGTGAGCGCGCCGCAGATGGCGCGTCCGGGTTCGCTGTCATACGGCACACCCATCACCATCAACAACGCACCGAGGTTGGCGTAACCCAGGCCCAGCGTGCGAAACTCATAGCTCAGCTCGGCCACACGCTTGCTGGGGAACTGCGCCATCAGCACGCTGATCTCCAGCACGATCGTCCACAGGCGCACCGCATGGCGGTAGGCTTCGACGTCGAAGACGCCACTGCCTTCGTCGTAGAAGGCCATCAGGTTAAGGGAAGCCAGGTTACATGCGGTGTCGTCGAGGAACATGTACTCGGAGCACTGCGCGATGTAGATACCACCAGCCCATATTGCGTGATCGCAAGGTTCGGTCAAGTTGTAGGTAAGAGCCTCACCGTCTTGCTCTACTTTGACCA
>FWWM01012761.1_pt1 | contig 13840 bp, 13 predicted proteins | sample 2228351 | NCBI WGS metagenome assembly FWWM01 (sample SAMEA103939774, study PRJEB20133) | metagenome | reverse complement strand
GCAGCAGGCCGAAGCGGTATGCGGTGAACCCACCGTTATCGCAAAGAGGACAACGATCGGTCACGTCGCTCATTCCCCCAATGTCATTGGCTGAGTTCATTGGATTCTCACATCCGCCGGTCTCTCAGCACGTCCGCACAGCCAGGCATAGACAGCGGCCATACGGCCGGCTATCGCCTGCCGAGACAGTTCGCGCAGCATCCATTCTCGGCCGTTTCGTCCCATCTCCTGCAGCCGCTCCTCAGGTAAGGCGAGGGCTTCTTCCAGCGCGGCGACCAGCGGATCGACCCCAATGTCGATCCACCACCCCGCGCCCTGCTCGACCAAACCAGACCATGGCGCGCCCTTGGTCACGATCGCAGGCGTGCCGGCCGCAAGCGCCTCGGCAACCGTCATGCCAAAGTTTTCCGAATGGGTGGGCAGCACATAGAGGCTCGCCCGCCGGTAGGCCGCAAGTTTCTTTTCACCATAAACCGGGCCGGGGAAATCCACACGCGCCAGGCGAAGTCGCTCGGCGAGCGTACGATATTCCGGAAGATAACCGCCGTCATCCGGCCCTGCCACGACGAGCGTCCAGTCCGGAAAACGCGGCTCCACTGCGGCCCACGCGCGAAGCAACAGGTCGATGCCTTTTTTCTTGTGGATGCGACCGAGGTAGAGGAGCTGGCGCCGCTCCTTGGGTAACGGTCTATCAAGCGGGGGCACGTCGATCCCGTTCGGGATCACGCACACCGGCTGGCGAAATCCGAGCCGCCGAAGGTCCAAATATTCCTCCTCGGAGGTCGCGTGAAACGCATCCGCTCGCCGAAGGGTCTGCTCCTGCAGCAGCCGCCAGAAGATTTTCTTGCGCAGGGCGTGGTGGTTCAGGGCCCACTCCGAGAGCGTGCCCCGCGGGGCGACCACAAGCCGGCAGTCGCTCCTGGCCCGGGCCCAGCCCGGATAGACGTTCGGCATCATCCAGAGGCCGTGGTTGTGAAGGATCTCGACCTTTCCCGAGCGCACTTCCTCCATCAAGTACCGCGCCATTGCAGGTGAGCGGCCGAGCCGCCTCGGCCCGAAGCCGAGCGGGAAACGCTTCACCCACGGCGGTGCGGCAATCCCCGGAATCCAGTCTAGGACGGCGAGCGTCGCCTCGATACCCGCCTCGATCAACGCCTCGCACAGCCTGGGAACTGAATAGCAGGGCCCTGCGTGCTCAATGTCGATGGCAGCAAGGGTGTGGAGAATCATGGTGCTAGGGGAGGCATTTTTCTTATCATGGACAAATGCTTTCCATGTATTACATGTCGAGATAGCACCAACTAATCCGGACCTGCAAGTTGGTCCGCAAAAAGTGGGTGGCTCGCTTCGTAGATCCTCTCGCGCTGGCCGGCAATGAGGAAGCGATAGGCTGATGCATAAGTATCTGCTACGTGACGAATATCAAAGTACTGCTCGGCCCGGCGGCACATGACTGATCCGATCCGTATGCGTAACTCCGGATCCCGTATGAGTGCAAGCAAATTGGCCGCTAAGGCCTCGGCATCGCCCGGACGACATAGAAACGCCGCACCCTCCTTACCCACTAGCATGGATGTGCCACCAACATCCGTGCTGACAATGGGTAACCCTGCAGCCATTGCCTCCAGAATAGCGTTTGAGTTGCCCTCAACACGTGAAGGTAGGACAAATACGTCCATTTCCGCCAAACGATCGCGCACACGCTCCACATGCCCGAGAAAGTGCACTGAGTCATCGAGGCCCATTTCATGGCAGCGCTGCCTTAACTCAGATTCAAGGGGGCCCCTTCCCCACAGTTCCAAAGACACATTGGACTTCTGGTGGTTCATGACCTGACGCCAGGCAACAAGGAGCACATCCAGTAGTTTCTCCTCGCTCAGTCGCCCCACAAATACCACCCGGCACGGGCGAGCAGTAGTCACCTCACGCCGCATCTGCTCTTGTCGTGGCCCATTGAGTTGTATCCCGTTGGGTGTGGCCAGAACGCGCCTCAAGGGAAACCCCGCCTTGTCGAGCTCGGCCAGACTCTGATGCGACATCGCCACCAATGCGTCCGAGCGCAAAAGGATTGCCAATTTGAGCCTACCGAACCATTGCATTTTCAAACCCGGCAGACCAAGTTCGCCCACGTTCGGCAGCTTGGTGAGAATCGGCTTTTTCAGAATCTTGGCTGCCAGGATTGTGAAAAGCCCGAACCAACTGTGCTGATGCAAATGGATGACATCGTAGGTCTTACGCTGGATATAAAGTTCTCGCAACAAATCGAACGGAGTACGCAAAAAGCGCAGGCACTTTTGTCGCGGCCAGGGAATACGGCGTACGGGGATGCCTTCTACCAATTCATTCGATGGTTGCCCCGATATCACCTTGCCAGACAGGACCCGGACCTCGATCCTTGATTCGTGAAGCGCTTTGGCGAGTTCGTGTGCCTGTCGTTCCAGACCGCCAACCACCGGGTAAGGGTATTGCGGAACCACCATCATGACCCGTGACATGATTCGAAATTCCCTCTTTCAACCCGGTTTGCTTGTACCACCAGCCGGAGGCATTGACCAAATCACCAGCTCAGTCAAAGCCTTGTCGCGCCTGTATCAGCTTTTGGTACATCTGTTCGTGCCTTTGAGCAACAGCTCCAATTGAAAAGTTTCTTTCAACCGTGACCCTGCCGGCTGATCCTATCTGATGCCGTAATACCGGGTCTGCTGCCAGATGGACTAGCATCCGTGCGAGGCTCTGTGTATCCCCAATTTCCACCACCACACCAGCACCCGTATCTTCGAGGATTTCGACGGCACCGGAGACCCGGCTAGAGATCACTGGCAAGCCGGTAGCCATGGCCTCGAGCATCGCGTTGGATAGCCCTTCCAGTTGAGAAAATAACACGAAGATATCCGCCGCACCCAGCCATTCTTCCACATTACTTTGCTGACCCGCGAAAATCACGCTGGCCTCCAGCCTTCGGCCTGTGACAAACGCTTCCAGTTCCTTGCGCATGGGGCCATCTCCTACCAGCGCCAGTTTCCAACTGAGCGGAAGATCATGAAGCGCTATCTCCCAGGCTTGCAACAGTCCATGGGGGTTTTTTTCCTGGGACAAACGCCCAACAGAAACTACTAAACCTTCGGCATCAATCCCTAGTCGTCGCCTCAGGCGCGCCCGCTCATGGTCGCTGCGAGGCTGGAAGACTACCGTATGGACACCGTTTCCCACGATATAAACAGCGGAAGCCGCAATGCCGAACCTCAACGCCTCTTCCTTCAAGTCGCGTGTCGGGACAACTACCGCATCCACCCGGCGAAGAAGCCTCTGCGCAATGCCCGTTAATGGCATGGCGCTTACTACAGCCTGCAACCCTTGATCTCGGGTACTTGTGAGCTTGAGCACAACAGGACGGCTCAAGAATTTGCTCATGGCGACGGTTAGGACTGCATGCAAGCCATATTGGTGGAGATGCCAGACCTGAAATCGCCGGCCCCTCGTGAGAAGAAACCACGTCAATGCTGCCAACGACGTCGCCATGTGCAGCCGAGGCCGGTATAGACACCACAGGCGCCTGATTCGAAAGCCATCCCGCTTCTCTTTTATCGGCCAAGCTCGGTCTCGACGTTCTGCGATCACCGTTACATGATGGCCGCGTGCTGCCAAGGCTGCCGACAAACGTTCCGCCGCCCGTTCATAACCGCCTACAATGGGACGAAACTGCGGAGAGATCATAAGGATGCGCAGGCGCGTGCTCGGAGTCTGATGCATGGTTGCCGTCACGCCCAGGAATCTCGAAGCATGTAGTAAGCTAAAAAGGCGATCGTGCCGACTCCTATCCAGGATAACATCACGAGCTGTCTTGTTGACCGATTGCTATACCGCCAGCCGGCGAGGGCAACAGTTGCGATAGCTGGCATGTCGGAGATTCTCCAGCGGGTGGTATCCCCGACTTTCCAAGACACTACCATGTACACCAAGATGAAGAGGACCAGTGCGGTCCACGGGGAGGCAAAAAGCGGCGAGACGCCGAAATGGGGCGCACGCCCCCTCATCGTAAAGTACAGGTTTGTTCCCCGCCTCTTTGCCAATACCAATATCCCTACAAGAAAGAAGGGAACCACGCCCAAAAGCCACGGAATCCCCAGGACACCGCGCAGCCAGAATGCGTCCCATTGGACCCACGTATTGGGATTCAGGCCCGATGTCTCACTTAGCAGGTACAAGATAGGGAACAGGTCCCGCCTCATTTCGGATTTTTCACCGGTCGTCTCGATAATATCAACCATCTCCCGAGATAACAAAAGCCGGTGCTCAGTATAGATCCCCAATCGGTACATGTAATCCGGATTCGAAGCCACTAAAAACACTCCGCCCGCCACACCGACACCTGCCGCAGCCGTGAGCAGCTTTTTCCACCACGATTGACTCCTTTGAAGAGCAGTCACCATCACCATCCCGATTACAACCGCCAGATGCATCAGCACAAATGGGCTACGAAACAGAATGACCGCGAACGTAGAACCCGCAATCAGGATCCAGTCTTTTGGGCCCCCTCGGCGCATCTGACCGACCAGCCCCAACAGAAACAGGCTTTGGCAAAGCACAACCGCCATGTCTTTCCGAAGCATGAAAACGTAGAACCACATGGGGGTAAGGAGCAACACGGCCACTACAACAGCTCGCCCAAACGCCGGCGAATCGAGCAGCGCCCCGATCCGGTACCACACGAGGGCGACCATCAGAAACAAAGCAAGATTCAGCACTTTGTACGCTAAGAGATTCTGTCCGGTAAAGTAGTTGACAAAGGACAATAGCAGGGGATATCCAGGTTGTTCCATATAGCCGATGAAACGAGCCGGATTGAAAAGGTCAGTGACCGATCCGACAGGAAGTGCGGCAAGTTCATAATAATTTTCGTCATCGCCGCCACCCGAAAAAGGCAACCGGCTATCCACCACGATCAGTATCACAAACAGGCCAAGCCCGGCTATCGCTATGGTCTTAACCAGGAAACGGCGGTCTCTCGGATAGGCAAGGAACACGGCAATGAGCAAGGCCAAGCCACCGAAAACGATAGCCGTGATCAATGCGACCATTTAGTGTTTTCCCATGGCGGGAGCGATAGATACCCCCTCTAGCACAGCCTCACCGCTACGTACAACTACCGGGTTGCAAATAGGGACATCACCGCAAGTCAATTCCATCCGGCTAACAACCACCCGGCCGCATCCATCGTGCAGCCAAAGCCCATATCGGGGAAACCCCCTCGCGTGGAGCTCACCGAATCGGATATCTTTGCTGTCAATAATCAGAACGTCTGCACCGTTCTTGGAATCCACAGGCCGCGAGCCTCCGTTGTTCTGTCCCAGATAGAACCCGATCTCAACATCATTCGAGTAGTAGATGTACAGCCCTGAGCACGGGCCATTTCGCGATACGAGTCTGTTTATCCGTATCCTACGATTGGGGCGTTCTGTTGGCGGTGCCTTCTTTCCCTGGATCTTGACAAGATAATCCGGGTAAGCGTAGTTGCTGCTGCCGGCAATGGCCTCGATGGACTCAACAGTCAGGTTTTCGCAGCCGTCTTGAAATTTGACCCCGAAACCATAGTTTTCGCAGTAGATCCTGCCGATTCGTGAATCCTTCAGCGAAACGATGAAGGGGTTACCCTGGCAATTTACGCGTTCAAAATACGTCACGTCACGCACAAATATGCGATCAATCCGCCAGCGGGCACCGTCCACATGGATGCCGCCTCCCACGGCACCCTCTATATTAACGTTATCTATCACCCCATCGTCGCCTTGAGCATAGATGGCATACATATAGGCGTCTATCAGTATTAAATCTCGGAGTTCCACGTTGTCACATTTGGGCAAGTAGACAGTTGGCGTAATCCCGATCTCCGCCCGGTAGTCCGTCGGCTGCCGAGTGCCATTCCCCACTACCGTGCCGTTTGCAATTTTGACATCGGTGATCCTCTCGTTTCCTGCTTTACCAATGACAGAACACCGTTGGTTGGGCGCCAGTTCAAGGGTGGCACCGGCCAAATCAAGAAAGGTGCTCGATTTGATCCGCAAGGCTGCCCGCGCCTCGCCATGGGCTGATACCACATAGCGTTTCCCTGTCTCGAGAACGACATGGCCTCCTCTGTCAAGCGCGCTCTGCAAGAGCGCCGTATCATCGGCATTGGACGCAACAGTGCCCGGATCCTTCCGTGGGTAGATCTTATGCGCTGCGCATCCAGTAATGAACCAGATGGTTTTGCACAAAAGAGACCGCCTAGTGATCATTTCTCGCCTGGGCGCACAGCCACCGCGTCGAGGCTCACGGTGCGTAGCTCTTCTTCCGACAATTTTCTAAACTCGACGCACAAGCGATCCCGCGGTATCGGCATTGTGTCACGCAACTCACGCCGAGCAAGAAAAATCTTCATCCCAAGCTCCTCGAGCTTTTTCAAATGCTGGCTGGCCCGCCACCGGTTCGTCGCCCCTGGAATAAACCGCATTGTCAGCCAATAGGCAGGGCGCGACCATTCCAACATTTCGAGATAATTGCTGTCCCGGCGGCCGTGGTCAGCCAAGTCGATCCGGTGGCTGTGCCAGCCGCCAGGCGCCGTCAGACGTCCCATGGCATCCCAAAACGCCTCGATATGCCAAATATGCTCGATGGCCGCCTGGCTGTAGATGAGATCAAACTTCCTACATATTGACGCCATGGCGTCTTCAAACTCAGCGAGGGGCTCTACCCGGTAGGTGATTCTCGGAATTACGCACCCAGTGGCTACAGCGCGCAACCGAAGGAGCACCTGATTGAGTTCCGACTCGGACAGCCCACTCTCTTCTGTATGCGGTGTATCGGACAATTCTCTTGCTAGGTTCCCCCAAAAGTCGCCCGTCTCCGGCATTGCATTTTTAAACACATCCCAACACACTACTCCAACACGATCGCCACCGCTGATACCACAGTATGCCCACCACAGCAGCGGCGTACCCAAGTTCCTCCCTGGCCCAACTTCCAGTATCGATTCAGCACCCCTGAACCCAAAACCCCTGAGTTGCCTGAGATGCCGGGCGAAGACACTCCAGGCATATTCGGCATCACCTCGGCCGAAATGTACAGCAAGGCGGTCTCGCGGGAAAATGATGTGACGGACGAAAGGGATAAGACAACCAATGTTTCTTGTTGCACGCCAGGCAAAGCGCAGCGGTTTGTCTAAAGGCATCGCTACTTCGTGAGACTCTCGTACAGCTCAATGTACCGGTCGGCGACCGCCTCGATGGAATAGCACTTCCGCGCTCTTTCTAAAGCGGCACATCCAAGTGTATGTGCGTAGTCAGGATCCCTCGCGATTCGCATCATTTCAAGGTACAGCCGATCTTCGTCGCCTACCGGAACAAGGACGCCGGCTCGGCCATTGTCCAATACCTCTCGGTTCGAGGGGATATCGTTGGCGATGCAAGGAAGACCATAGGCCATCGCCTCCAGCAAAGCATTGGAAAGTCCCTCGTATCTCGATGGTAAAACGAAGCAATCGGCCCAATTTAGCCAGGGCTCCGGTTCTTGTAATCCTGGCATCCGGATACGCTCGCCCTTGCCACACTTCTCAACCAAATCTGCCGTTTCCTGAAAAAGATTGCCGTCGCCGACCAAGGCGAGTTCGGCATTGGGGAGTTGGTCAGTTAAGCGGACAAACGCCCGGACGAGCGCGGGAAGATCCCTTTGGGCGGTCGTAGATAGACGTCCCAGATAGACAAAACGCCGCACAGCACTCACCCTTCGCTTTGGCATGAAACCGCCGTCCAAATCTACCCCATTTGGTGTCACCACTATCCTATCAGGTACAACGCCCCAGTCGAGTAGACAACGGCGAACTGCTTGGGTGGTCGCTATCCAGCAATCCAGGTTCCTTATCATCAGGTTTCGCAGCCAATTCCCGCCAATTACTATTCGGTTCAGGCAATGAAGATCATCTAAAGGACCTGCGCTGGCCACCTTGCATAACACCGGGATACCCTTAGGCTTCGCCGCACTCATGGCGAAGGCGGTCAAAGGCGATGCGATATGCGTATGCACCACATCCACGCCGCCGAGGTGCCGGTTCATTACCCGGATCACCTGATTGCGCATCAGCAGGAGATTGAGTGGCCCAAGTCCCCGTATTCCGGGCAGGCGTTTGCAAAGATCAAACAGCGGGAAACGGTGGATCACAACCCCCGCATCCTCTTCATATTCAGGAGTATCGGCCACAAGCTTCGGCGTCAATATCTTCACCCGCACGCCCCTTCGCGCCAGCGCCCTAGAGAGTTTCTCAGCCTGTCTTTCTGCACCCCCTACAATGGGACGGAACTGGGGACAGACCATCAGGACGGACAGCTTCATGCGGAACCCCGCGTAGCGACATGCCGCCGCCAGATGCCGTACATCAACAAGGCCCAGAGGCGCGAACTATGATCCTCATAGCAGTGAAGGAATTCTTCCAGGGTCCGCCCAATCACGGAAGTGTTCAACGGTTCCATGGTGGATTTGTCCCGAAGGGTAGACTCCAACACACCGCGCAATGGCCCCCGAAGCCATTCAGCCAGCGGAATGCCGAAACCCATCTTTCGCCGATAAACAAATGACACAGGGAAATAGCGCTCAGCGAGTTTTTTGAGCAGGTATTTGCCGACGCCTTTGTTGACCTTGTACCTCACAGGCAGCCTGGCGCAATACTCGATGACTTCGTGATCGAGTAGGGGCGATCGTGTTTCCAGACCGCAATGCATGGAGGCAATGTCCATCTTAACCAGAAGGTCACCGGCCAGATAAGTGTGGTTGTCATACCAGAGCATCCGGTCTACCGGGTTGTCTGCATGGTCGCATGCTTTGGCAAACCAAGCTGTTCGCCATTCGGGGAGCAAATGTGGGTTTGCGTAGCCGTTGAGCAATCGGCTACGCTCAGCGTCATTCCAGAAGCCGCTATACATATTTACCGACCGAAGCTCTGGCCAGCCGTACTCGGTGACCAGCTTGCGAACAACCCGAGCCGGAATGCTCGTCGCGGTGGACAGCCTAGTAGCCAAATGAGTGAGCGTTTTCGGAGAAAAGAAATCGGGTATCATGGAGGCTACACGCAGCTTTACGGCTGACAGCCAGTAACGTGGGTATCCACCCAACAGTTCGTCGCCGCCATCGCCGTTCATCACTACCTTAACGTGGCGTCGGGCAACCTGAGAGACGAAAAAAGAGGGAACAGCGGACGAATCAGCATAGGGTTCGCCATAATGGCGCGCTAGCGCTGGTAACAGATGAACTACATCTCCTTGGACAATTTCCGGGAAATGCTTCGTGCCGCAGATTTCCGCGGCCTGTTGAGCAAATGGCAGTTCGTTGTACGCTTCTTCGCGAAAACCGATGCTGTAGGTATGGATGGGCTCGGCGCTCAGTTTGGCCATCAAGGCAACGACCACGCTGCTGTCCACGCCGCCACTCAGCAGCGCGCCCAGAGGAACATCGGCAATCATGCGCAGACGGACCGCCTCCATCAGCTTTTCTTCTAGACCGTCCAAGGCGTCCTGCTCGGAAATCCGAACCTTACGGGTGTAATCTACATCCCAGTAACACTCAAGATGCAGGCCCCTTTTGTCAAACAGAGCATAGTGGGCCGGTGGCAGTTTGCGGATCGATTTGTAGATGGTCCAAGGGGCCGGAATGTACTGTAGCTGCAGATACAGCTCCAAGGCCTCCATGTCCATCTCCTGAGCGACAGTTGTATGTCGCGCCAGGGGTTCGATCTCAGAGCAAAATACGATGCCTCCACTGACCAAGGCATAATTGAGCGGTTTCTTCCCCACCCGGTCACGTGCCAAAAAGAGGCAATGGTTACGCTCGTCCCAGATCGCAAAAGCGAACATACCTCGCAGTTTCTTGAGGCACGCCACACCGTGCCTCCGATAGAGCGCAAGAATGACCTCGGTGTCCGATTTCGACCGAAAGGTGTCGCCCAGATCCTCGCATTCCTTTCGAAGCATCTGGAAATTGTATATTTCACCATTGAAGACTATGCAATTGCCCGTTTCGGGATCCACCATGGGCTGATGCCCTTGAGGGGTGAGGTCAATGATGCTCAACCTGGCATGGCCAAGCACGCATAGCCTGCCTGGCGATACCCAGACTGCCGAATGGTCAGGCCCACGGTGGCGGATAGCCTCAACCATTTCCCTTATAACCTCAAGTGATGGCGGTCTATCAAATCCTACGTGTCCGGCGATACCACACATAAGATCACCGTTTGCTACCACCCAAAACATCTATAAGATTGAATTTGTTTTCGGTAGTGGTCCCTACTATGCAAAATCCACCCCCACAAGATAAGGCGATCATCTTTTCGGGTTTATCGAGAAAAAACTCATCACAGGCCTTTGTAGCCCCCGGGCAGGATGTGAAGCCGTAATCGTCACACACAACGATTCCTCCTTTGTTCATACGTGGGTAGAAGAACTCCAACGATTTCAAGGTTGGTTCATATAAGTCGACATCGATGTGGACGAATGCAAAGCGACGGTCACTTACCTCGCCGAATCTGTCAGGGACCCATCCTTTGAAAACCTCACTGCTACATACTGAGAAACGTCAATGAGATTCCTTCCGGCTTCCTCCTCGCCACAAGCCAGGGCCCCCTTATACCAATGGTCCCCATCATGTTCGGATGGTTCCGACAAACCGGCAAACGAGTCAAAGACATGATGAATACGACCCGAGCAACCAAGCTTGCTCACGGCACTGGCGGCACAGATGAGCCAGGAAGTTGCGCCTCTGTACACGCCGACTTCCGCAGTGTCGCCGTCCACTGAGGCAATAAAACGAAGCAGTTGCCACACATTCCAGCGGCGATCTGTATTGTTTCCTGTAAGCTCTTCAAATTTAGCCAAATATTGATTGAAGCCGTTATCTGACCACCAGGACATCTGTGGCCATTTGAAACGGTATTCCGGCAAGAGTACGTCTGAGATCTGACGGAGTAGCTGAAAACGCTCTAATAAAACGCACTCCTCGCTCCTGGTCTTCAGAAGACTTCGTACAATCCATAGAATGTGCTTCCATCTCATAATACAAGTACCCTTCATCTGATTACATTTTCACCACTTTGCGTGCCAGTACCGCCACTGTCAAAGGGAAGGCGTCTGACCGATCCATCTTATCAAGTACCAAGGCCAGCAAATTCGTGATGGCCTGATACAGCAAAAGTAAGGGAAGAGCGGCAGTGATCGTTACAAGTGCGCTTCGGGAACTAGAACAGAATCGATAACGGATTGCCAGGTGTAAGTTGATACATATAGAAGAGAAAACCCCGCCGCATGCCGCCACCTCAACGACCTCGAAGCCAGCACTGCTGAGCTCGTGTTTAATCCCAATGGGAGTCCAGCGGCGGTAATCGTGTGGCGCTCCGTGTACTCAGAGTTGCACCCACCTTTCTAACAAAAATTTCAATCCACGACGAATCATATCCTACGCTAACGCACCAGATCCTGATAAAGTCTCAAATATGCCTCATCCCTCGCTGTGGTTGAAAACCGTTGTGCATACTCCCGACATCTTTTCCCAAACTGTCGTCGCTCATGCAGAGGCAGACTATAGAAGTGTATAAGTGCCTGTGCCAGAGCCTTTGAATCCCCTACAGGAAAGAGGAAGTTCTCCATTCCCACCGCGGCGGCGATCTCTCTGTGTATGGGAATGTCCGATAGGACCACCGGAACTCCGACCGCAAGGGCCTCTAGAACCGCGTTGGGAAGACCTTCGCTCTCCGACGGATTCACCAAGCATGAAGCTGTGGGCAGCACAGTGCTCATCGGATCAGAAACGTGCCCAAGCAAGCTCACTTGGAGCTCAAGGCCATACTTTCGCACCATTTCCATTAAGGCTGATCGCTCTTCTCCGTCTCCCGCAATCGTCAACTTAAGGCGACCACCCAGACTTCTCGTGCATATGGATAGGGCGTCAAGCAATGTTGGTAGCCTTTTCTGCGGACTGAGCCTCCCTACATATGCAATCGAACATAATTCCGCGGTGGGATTTAGGGCGGCGTGCCGATAGCCTGGTTCCTGACCTCGACTGCGTTCGGAATAACCAGGACACGTTCTGCAGGACATCCCGCGGCGATGGTCTCGTCTCGGGTTATCCATTCCAATGCGACCACGCGGGAAACATGGCCTACCATCACAGGTAGAAGCCGGCGAAGCAGCCAATTCTGTCGAACAAATGCGAAATCCCCAAATGACCCGCTGCACGCGATTCTTACAACCCATGGAACGCCGAGTCTCCTGGCGAGAAGAAACCCCACCATTGCAGGCTGACGAAAGGTCGTGACCTGAATGACATCAGGCCTTGGAATACGTTTTCGCACGGTTCGTAGAATATCCCTCCAGCAGGTCCAAATCTTGATATTTCCAGGCCGCAGCGGATGGGAAGTGAGGCCCGGGAAACGCACCCCCCAGATGGGAAGCCCCTCATACACCTGAAAGTCGCTCTTCACGGCGCGAATGTCCGCCAGGACGTAAACCTCTACCCCAAGCCTCTGCAGGCCCTTGTGTAAACCGTGCATCTGCAGTTCTGCGCCACCTAACCTGGGCGATGGGGGGCTGTAGGGCAGAATCGAAAGCAGTCGCATCATACAACACCGAACAATAGTCTAGTTGCTTTCCGTCGCAGCTTCTCAAACCAATCTGGAGCAGCCACCCTAAAAATGACAGCCGCATACACAATGCTTATCGGGAGCTTGTAGAGAAGACTCAGCAACGGTGAGGATGACCATGGGTTCGCCATCAGTCCGCCCACCAAGAGACTGAGCCCCGCTATAGGTAGGATGCGGTGCAGCTCGATCGGAAGCGGCATTCTGCGCTGCGCGATAAGAAATGTCAAAACTGCAATCACCATGAAGGTCAAACACTGAGTCAAAGCCGCCCCAAAGGCACCGAGGGCTGGAACCAAAGTCAGGTTGAGAAGCAAACTGGCAAAGCCTCCCACGACCCATGTGAAGGCAGCATATCTCATCTTTTCCTCAAGGAAGAGCGACGTGTTGCACATGGATGCCAACCCATAGAAAAAAACACCGCCAGCTATCCAAGGAATGAAAAGAGCTCCTTCGTGGAACTTAGGCGCTGCCAATAACCGCAAAATATCACCGCCAGAGCCGGCCACAGCCACCCAAACGACTGCCAGAACAGCCACGACCCGTCCCCACAAACGGCCTATGTTCAATAGCGCATTGGGACCATGCGCACTATAGAGCCTGCTGATTTCCGGAAACCACGTAAGCACAAAGCTACTGTTGAGCATCCCTCCGATCATGCCGATGCTGACAGCCACACTGTACACCCCTGCCTCCGATGTGTCTCTCCATGCACTAATAAACCAACGATCCGAAGAAGTGATCAGCCAATGCATTGGCGCTGTTACGCTTCCTGCCAATCCCAGGCCCACAACTTTTCGACGCATGTCACTGGACAGACGAGCAGGCTCGAACCAGGTTCCGGCCGGAGGTACACCAAGGATCGCCAAGCTTGCCAGTGACGCCGCAATCATTCCAAGAAGCAGCGCCCAGGCATCTGCACGCCAGAACAGCGCGATGGCAATGCTCACAAGGGCAGAGGTTACAGCGGCTCCCAATTGAGCCAAGGCAACTCTCCCGTACCTGCTTTGCAGCCGAATGCGGGTGGTTGCCATGGTCACCGTTGTTGACAAGCATATTGCAATTACACAGTAAATCCATATCCAATTGGCCCTGACTGCCCAACGGCTACCCCATCCCAGCCACAAGAATGCGATTGCCAGGGAACTGCATAGGCTGGCGACGGCGGTGAATCGCCAACAGAAACGT
>FWWM01012760.1_pt1 | contig 13844 bp, 6 predicted proteins | sample 2228351 | NCBI WGS metagenome assembly FWWM01 (sample SAMEA103939774, study PRJEB20133) | metagenome | reverse complement strand
TGGCATTCAGGGTTGCCAGTTGACCGGCGATCTGACGGGCTTCTTCGCGGCGCTGTCGTGCCTCGTGCAGGGCGGTTGCGGTAATCTGCCCACCGACAAACGTGAAGAGTGCTGTACCAATCTGCAGGAAGATGGCCGCAGTCTGAAGTGTTTGTTCAAGCTCACCACTAAATAATGGTATTCCAGCCAGCCACCAGCTAACCAGAAGACCACTTACGTTGAAGATCAGCACCGCCCAGACCCAGATCGGTCGTAATACCATTCCGGCAACGAGAAGTGTAAAAATGAGAAAGAAGGGGGAAGTATAAGAAGTGATTCGGTCTGTTTGGATGCCAAAGGGGATTGTAAGAATCAGACTGGTAATGGTAATAACAAAAAGCGCACCACTCCAGTAGACTTGACCGATTCTGCTGAGAACGATAACGGCGGTATAGATAACGAATCCGGCTATATTGATGAATAAGAGCGGTAACGCCGATTGTGGGGTGACGATAAATACCAGCGGTGTTGATAATATGGTGATGATATTTATGAGTAATGCCAGCACTATAATCACCTGCCCACGCCGCTGCTCATCTTCATCAACGTTGGGGATGTGTAATAACCATGTTACAAGTCCGCGCATAATTCCGTCCTCCGCCTGGTTTCCGTTCTAAACCCACTAGAACCTGTTTCAAAAAGTATCTACCAGAAGGTATCTCACTTCATTGCCGACCGACACCAGGATGGTGACGAGCACATACCGCGTCCGCGAGACCAGCCGGGTCAATGGCGTATCACGCACCGGATCGTAAGCACGGCTGGCGCGGCAGCATGGCTGCCGCATTCCACACGCTGCGCCACGCGCATGCCAGGCGGATAAGACACCCAATCCAACGTGTGATGGCGCTCGCGATGGTCGACAACCCTCCTCCCTGCTATCGGCAGCCTGCGAGCCAGATGTTCTGTCATTGGCGATTGGCAAGCGTTCATGCGTCTGTGCAACAGCCTGGATCACGATAGCACGGCTTTTGTGAAATAGGCTCTGCATTCTATACTCCTACCTCCTACCTCCTACCTTCTATCTTCTATCTTCTATCTTCTATCTTCTATCTTCGTATCTCCTATCTCCTATCTCCTATCTCCTATCCCCTGTAAGAGTTATCCGGGCCAACTCTTAGTACAACGTTCCTACCTATCATAGTTCCCATCTAGTTATACCGGTCTCGCCACAACGGGACTCTTTCGCCCCTGGGCATATACCCCTTTCCGATGTACCTTGACATTGAGAGAACGGCTTTGCTCTTCATTCTCATCCTAGCCAGGCGAGGCCGCTATGCGTACCAGATTTCTATTCAGCCTTCTATTCTGCCTGTTGGTAGCGCCACTGACTGCACTTTACGCAGCTCCTGGCCCTCAGCCAGAATTACCATTACCTGCAGGTGATGCGCTGATAGCTCCGCCACCGGCTACCCTATCATTTGCGGTGGACGATGACCAACTCTCGCCTCGTTTGCCGAGTCAGTATCTGGCCGGACGGGTTGCTGTTCAGCTTATCTTGCCGGAAAGCACCGGTTCCTTCGATCCTTCCACCGAAGACTGGAACGCTGCGCAAGTAGATCAGATTGTGAATGAGGCGCAGGCCGCGCTCGACTGGTGGCGCGAACGATTGCCGGCTGCCCGGTTGGAGTTTGACCTCTCCGTGCGGGTTGTACCAACACGATATGAGCCAATTCGCTATGGACTGGCGCAGGAGGGTCTCTGGATTAGTGATGTCTTAGGTGAGTTAGGTTATATCAGCGCAAACTATTTCGAGCAGGCATACATGGCCTTGTTCGATGTGCGTGAACAGCGTGGCACTGACTGGGCAGCAATCTTCTTCATCGTCAACAGCGCAAACGACGATGGCTACTTTGCCGATGGCCGCTTTGCCTATGCTTACCTGAACGGCCCGTTCAGCGTCATTACCTCCGATGGTGGGCCATATCAAACACATTGGCTCCGCTCGGTTATCGCTCACGAATTTGCCCATCTCTTCGGTGCGCTCGATCAGTACAGTGTTGCCGGGGTTAGCTGTGATCAACGCAGTGGCTACCTGTTTACCCCAACCACGAACAGTATGTTCAACAATTGTGGCACCAATGAGCCAAGCATCATGCGCGAATTGATCAACAGCTTTGTCACCGGTGCAGTTGACACCTCGGCCCGGCATCAACTCGGTTATCGCGACAGCGACGACGATGGCGTGATTGATGTGCTTGATACGACACCTGCGCTTTCGCTAACGGTCAATCTCCAGGCGGTCAGCCAGCGACCGGTTGTTGAACTGACAGCCCGTGATCTGCCATACCCTTCACCGGTCCAACCTGATGCAAGCGTTAATCAAATTACGGCCATTGAGTATCGGGTTGGCGATGGCGAATGGCAGTTGGTATTGCCGACCGATGGGAGCTTCGATAGCCGCCGCGAAACAGCGCAGATCGAGTTGCCGTTGTACGATGGAACGTATGAGGTTGAGTTTCGTACGTTTAATACGGCGGGTAATGCCGCAACCCCGATCACGCAGACCTTTACTGTCAGCGGATTAGGGCCGATGCCCGACTATCACATTCCGGCTCCCGCTCAACTTGATGATACAACGCTGATGATCCAATTGCAAGCACCGGCGGACACTCAAGCCATTGAATTGAGCATTGCCCGTGATTTTCACAATGCACTCCGATTGCCGTATCAACCAACCCTGGTACTGCCGCTAAGCAGCGAATTGTCACTCATGACAGTGACGACAACAACGACGACGCCAGCGATGTATGTACGTTTTGTTGATAGTGCCGGTCGCCTCTCGCTGGCCTACACTCTCCCCGTCGAGATTCCGTCACCGTCCTATCATCAGGTGATGGTACCGCTGGTATTACGCTAAACCGAAAACACACTCTCCGCCTGGTTAAGTACTGGGAGAGGGAACACTACCGTCCCTCTCCCGATTTGCATGTGTAGTTTGCTCTGGACAAATCCCTGATCTGATTAGCTGCGTCCATTACGGCGCAAAAATAGTGGTAATTTTTTACCATTTTGGGTTCGTCAACCATGTATACTGCTTTCGTCAGGTATGTTTTGCTTAAAAGGGAGAGTCTTTGTATGCATCATGCCCGTTATCTCCACCTTCTCCTGTTGTTGAGCCTTTTCCTGGCGGGTTGGCCCTCTGTACCAGCAGCCGTGCAATCGGCCAACCCCTCAGCTTTTGGCGCTAATACACATATCGCCACGACCTACCCATTCCCCGACTCCCTGCACCAACCGGCAGACGTAATCGCTCAAAGTGCGCTGGGCTGGGTGCGTGAGGAGTTTCAGTGGGGACGCATCGAACCGCGTCCCGGTCAGTATGACTGGACGTTCACCGACCGGGCGGTCAATGAACTGACGCAGCGCGGGATCAACATTGTTGGTCTGTTTAATCCGGCAGTCGGCTGGGGCACGCCAAGCCCGGCAGATGACGGTATTCCACCAGAGCAGGGCAGTTTCTACCCGCCAGACCCACAACTCTTTGCCAGCTTTGTGGCGACAGTCGTAAATCGCTACAAAGATCGGATACGTTACTGGCAGGTTTGGAATGAACCTGACAATCCGGTCTACTGGCGTCCGGCACCCGATCCGGCTGCGTATGCGGCGCTGCTCCGTGCGGTTTACCCGGCGATCAAAGCCGCCGATCCCGGTGCAACCGTGCTGGCAGCCGGGATCGTCTCCCCCGAACCTGCCGGATCGTTCTTACAGGCACTGGCCGATAACGGTGCCTGGAATTCGTTCGACATCATTGCCCTTCACCCCTACACCGATCCACTCGGTCCTGAAGCCGGTTCGATTGATAGTGTTGGAATTGGTGCGATCCAGACCCTGGCTGCCCGCCTGGGGCCAAAGCCGATCTGGGTCACTGAGTTCGGCTGGGCCGATAGCGAGAGTGATCGTACCGGTGCGCAGTCTATTGATGGCGAGACGCAGGCCAATTATCTGATCCGGGCGATGGCGCTGCTGCGTCAGGCCGGCGTCGAACGGGTCATCATGTTCCGCTTTAAGGACATGCAACTGCGCAATGGCGTGCCGTACAACGCTTACGGTTTGCTTCGCTACGGCAATGGTCAGGCCGACTACAGTCAGTTCAAACCGGCTTTCAACGCATTCCGCACGCTCAACCAGCAGGTAGGTGGACGCCAGCCACTCGGTGTGCGCAGATTGAGCGAGGCACGGATTGCATTCGATTTTGAACGGTCGCTAAACTGGCAGACCTTCCCGGTTGGCAATGGTTCGATTGGACAGAGCAGTGCCCAGGTACGTAGCGGTAGCGGTGCAGCCGAGGTGCGCTATCGCTTTACAACCGGAGGGAATGACTACGTAAGTTTTACCCCTCGTGAAGCTATCAGCTTTCCCGCCGGCACAACCCAGATTGGCGTCTGGGTGTACGGTGACGGAAGTAGTTTCGATCTCAAGGTGCAACTGCGCGATATCCAGGGCGAGATTCTCCAATACCGGTTGGGGAAGATTGGGCCAACCGGCTGGCAACAGCTTGTTGCCGCCATCAATGGCCCGGTTGAGCCGGGGAACCGCATCCGTTTTGTTGATGGCAGGCTCGATGGCGAGATCACCTTGCAGGCAATCGTGATCGACGATGATCCAGACAGTCGTACCGGCGAAGGGGTGATCTATCTCGATGATCTGACCGGCTACAGCGGGCCGGAAGCCTACGCAGCTCGTTTTGCTAGCGACAATGGCGTAGTCGAGGTTGTCTGGGCAGTCGATGGTGGTCAGGTACGGATTCCCAGTGCCGATGCCGTTGTGACGGTTATTGACCGTGATGGTACACAGCGACAACAGGCTACGTCAGGCGGTTTCTTGACACTCGATGTTGGGCCGCGACCGGTCTACCTGATCTACCGTCCAGGAGCTGAACAGCCGGTATCGCCATCGCAACCAGCGGCCAGCGGTGGATTCGTACCACCCAACGGTGCCTTCGCCGACGATGCGATGCGCAATGTCTGGCAGCGCACCGATCAGCCGGTGGCTGGCGGCGCACCCGGCTTGCGACCACGCTCGTGGATCTGGGGGCCACAGCCGATCAGCGGTGCGATGCGCGAACCGTATGCCCAAAGCCCCGGTGGGAGTCGACTGGTACAGTACTTCGACAAGAGTCGGATGGAGATCAACAACCCAAATGCACCGCGCAATCAGTGGTATGTCACGAACGGCCTGCTCGTGGTTGAAATGCTTACCGGACGAATACAGCTTGGCGATGCCCAATTTGAAGATCGCACCCCGGCAGATGAAGCTGTTGCCGGCGATCCGGCAGCGGTGAATCCCAACGCGCCGACCTACGCCACTCTGCGCAGTGTAGCCTTCCCGGTACAGACGAGCCGCGCCCCAGATCGGAGCGGGCAGGTAGTGACCGCCTTCCTCAACCGCGACGGAAGCGTGAGCGAACGTCCTGACCTGGGACGGTACGATGTCCGCATTGGTAGCTACGAATCAACCCTCGGTCACAACATTCCCCAGGTCTTCCTCGACTACTTTGCCCAGCAAGGGGTCGTGTTTGAAAATGGCCGCTACGTCAATCGCCAGATCATTGACTGGGTCTTCGTCATGGGCTTACCGATCAGCGAACCATACTGGGCCAGGGTAAAAGTTGGCGGGGTCGAAAAAGATGTCCTGATCCAGGCCTTTGAACGGCGTGTACTCACCTACACCCCTGACAACGATCCCAACTGGCGGGTCGAGATGGGCAATGTCGGACAGCACTACCTGCGCTGGCGGTATGGTGGGCAATGAGCATGAGACCTCGTTGAGAGGGTATCTGCGCCAGGGCCTCCGAAAGGGTGCCCTGGCGTATTGGAGATGAGTATGCTGCGCAGAATCGTGTTTCTACTCCGCACGCAGTGGTCTCACGTTTCAGCGCGAATACCGTTGACAGGCAGGATTATTCGGGTCGCGAGGTAATACAGCAGCGTGGCTGCCGCAGCAGCCGTGCGATAGAGGCAACCCCCTCACTGGACTGATGAACACCTATGAGGCCATTCACGACAAACCGTAGGGGCAGGTTCAAAACCTGCCCCTACAAAACCCACCAGCCCGTCCGTAGGCTATGCATTACCCACATGTCACGCTGCATTAAGCTGGACTGCAAGCGCTCCCCGTGGCGCAGGCTTCCAGCCTGCGTGGAGGCATTCCTCTCCACTGCTGTCAGGTGCTGACCGTGGCCGATGGTGTGCAGGCACGAACCTGGTACAACTAAACATCTACGCGCAGGTATCGCATGCATGCCGGACCGACTCGATGATCGGGATGAGCACATTCAGCACCCCCGTGACCAGGATGGGTAACGGTATGCCACGCGCCGGACGGTGAGCGCGGCCGGCGCGGCAGCATGGCTGCCGCACGCCATACGAGGGCAATCCGGGCTGGAAGCGGTATCCCTGCCGGTGTGCGGGATGGGAACGAGATATAGCTATTTGTTCGTGCTATGACCATCCGGGGCACCGCTCCGCCACGCGCCGGATGGTGAGCGCGGCTGCTGCGGCAGTGTGGCTGCCGCATTCCACACTGTGCGACACGTGCATGATAGGCGGGTACGGCAACCCATCCAGCACATGCCGGCACGGCTGGGTCGGCGCACTGTCACCGGGCCAGTCGCCCACAACAGCACCCATGGCGATCATACCCGCCGATACGCACGTGGTTGACACCAGGTATGGGTAATGCACAGGTCCGTGGGGGCGGGTTCACAACCCGCCCATCTGTATCATGCAGGCGACACCCACGGATCGTTGCGGAGAAGACGAATGATCACGATTCACCACATATTCGGTGACAGGCAGTGATGCATTGTATCAGTCAAGATTTGATATTATACTTATCAAGCGATCATTCTCGCAAATACAAACGTTCATCTCGCTGTTCACTGTGCATTTTTCGGGGATGCGAAAATCTCTTTATCTAGGAAAGACCACAAATCGATGGTAACACTGCACACCTTTCAACGTCAACAGGTGCAACAGCTCACCGATTTCGATCAGATCAGCGAACTCCTTCTCCAACCACGCACCATGATCTGGCTCGATCTTGAACAACCGACAGACGCAGAGATTGCCCTGTTGCGCGAAGAGTTCGGTTTTCATCCGCTCGCGATTGAAGATGCGCTACAGATGCACGAACGACCGAAGATTGAAACCTACCCCGGTTACTACCTGATCATCTTCTACAGCGTTGAATACGATGCGAAGCAGCGAACATTACAGTTTCTGCCGGTGGCGCTCTTTGTCGGGGCAAATTATCTGGTCAGTATCCGCAGCGGCCCGGTGCGCCATGTGCAAGAGACGCTGGCGCGCTGGCAGAGTAATGGCTATATGCCGGGCTATCAGGTGAGCAGTATCCTCTACGCGCTGATTGATGCGATTGTTGACGATTACTTCGTCGCGCTGGATGCCCTCGGTGAACAGATTGATGACATCGAAGACGAGATTTTTCAACGCGGTCGCCACGAAGTAGCCAGTGACATCTTCACCCTGAAGAAAGACCTTCTGTTGCTACGGCGCATTGTCGCACCTGAGCGTGACATTCTGAATGTCCTATTGCGCCAGGAAGTGCGTATCTTCCACCCCCGTGAGTTAACCTACGTTCGCGATGTCTACGATCATCTGGTGCGGATCACCGAGTCGATTGATCTCTACCGCGACCTGCTCTCAAGTGCGCTGGATAGCTATCTTTCACTGCAAGGCAATCAACTCAATCAGTTGGTAAAGGTCTTAACCCTCTGGTCGATTATTTTGATGTCCTGTTCACTGGTTGCCGGTATCTACGGGATGAACTTTGCGCTCATGCCCGAACTCGAACAGCCGTGGGGGTATCCGTTTGCACTTGGTTTGATGCTAACTATTGCCGTTGGACTGGCAATTTACTTTAAACGGAGGCGCTGGTGGTAGCGGTGCCATTGCTACTTCTTGACGGCGTACCGCCGGCAAACGCAATCCTCACCGAGCGTCAGGTGGTTGAGTGGTCGTGCGAGGTGCCTGCCGGGGCAACAGCCCGTTTGACGATTGATGGGGTTGTGCTCGAACCGTTTCTGCGACCGGGCGAGACTATCTGGCGCTGGCGCTGGCAGGCACCGGCAGGTGCCGGCGAGTATGAAGCGCATCTCACTATCACCTCAGCGACGACGCATAGCGAATGGCGTGACCTTATCCGGGTTGCACCGTCGCTCCTCGATGCCCGCCGATATGCCATGTTGCTCAGCGATCTAACCCGCATAGCTCCGGCGCTTGTGCATGCGCTGCGTGGCGGAAGGCAGGCGGCTGGCATAATTGGCCCTGGTCATTCAGACCCGGCGGCACTACTGGCGCTCTTAACCGGATCGGCGACGCAACGTTTTATCACCGTGCTCGAACAATATCTGCGCCGCCCGCCGACGCATCGTCTCCAACCAGACCGACCGCAGGAGCTGGGAGCCTGGCGCGAGCGACCCGATCCAGCCCGCTGGTGGATTCCTATCGATGCCCATCCCATCCCAAAGACCAACTGGCCAAATCGAATTCGCCCCCTCCGTCCGCGATCTGATCCTGCTGAACGAGGTCTGCATGTAGCGGTTGCCGTGCTGGATCGGCTGATCGTCGCTGTACAATGGCTCTTACTCACCGACCTGCCATCTGACACCCGCACCCGCCTCGTGGCAATCGGTGGACGCTTGCGCGCCTTGCGTGCCGACATCCCTGTTCCTCAAGCCTCTCCGTCAATACCGGCATCCTGGACACCGCGTACTCGTGAAGAACGGATCATCCTGGCTTTCCGGCGGCTCTTGCGTCGCCGCCTGGGTGCCGGATGGGAACCCGACCTGCTAACCATCCCGGTGCGTGATGTCGCCAGGTTGTACGAAGTATGGTGTGCCGCCCGGGTTGCGCTGTGCCTGGCACAACACCCAGACTGGCAACTCAACGCACAATCATTGTGTGAGGATGATCACTATCTTCGTCTACCAACCCAACGTCCACTGCTGTCGTTCACCAGCACCTCCGGGGCAACCGTACAGCTTCGCTATCAGCCACGGTATACACCCGACAGCCGGCCATTCTGCTCACTCGACCATCGGGTGCGCGTTCCCGATCTGGCGCTGGAGATAACACCAGTACAGGGTCAACCCTCGCTAATCTTGCTCGATGCCAAATACCGCAGTGACGCTGACGAATTACCGGCAAGCGCACTCGATGAGGGCTACAGCTACCTGGCCGGTATCGGTGATGGCCACGGGCGGCGGGTGGTGACGGCCATCGCCCTGCTCTTCCCATCTACCGGTGCCCCGGTTACCTACCCCAGTGGCGTGACGCTCTTGCCGCTGTTGCCGGGTGAACCGGTGGCAGCATTGCGCGACTGGCTGGCGGGGTGGGTGGGGGAGGTGAGCGTTTAATGTGCTACCCGGTTCGGCAGGCTTTCTACTATGCAAAACCGGGATTGCATACGTGCAGGTACATGTACCTGCTCTGCTCCTCTGCACATTGTTAGGCATTGGCTGATAGATCATGTGGCGAGTTACCACATCCCCTACACCCTACCCCCGCTCCGGTATCACACCCCAAACCAGCCATGAAACTCCTTCGTCGGTTTGTGGCAGGGCGACGGCTGGTTGATTGCCGATGGGGTACCAGCGCAATGCGGTGCCGCTGTTGGTTTGGACAACGGCAACAATGCCGCTGCCATCGGGTGCCCAGCGGATGAGAAGCGGTATCTCGCGGAATGGTGGCCGTAGGGGGGTGCGGGTGCCATCGGGTGATTGGCGGGTCAGGGTGAAGCTGAAGCCATCGTTGACCCGCTCTACGGCAACAAATAGCAGGTCGTTGCCAATCAGAAAGGGGGCACGAGCGAGGATGCCGTCATTGCTCAGCGCTGTGGCCTGGCCGGTTTGCGCATCTACCTGCCAGACGCCTGGGCCAGTGTCTGGCCCGATCAGCAAGAGCGCGGCACTGCCGTCACCACGCCAGACGGCCTCGCCGCAGAAGCTGTGCGTGCCTTCAGGGGTAACAGGACGGCGGAGGGTTTTGTCCTGTGGATGCCAGAAAACCAGTTCACAATCATCGTAGAAGGTGGCAAATGATTCGATAAGGAGTGTGGTGCCGGTCGGATCCCAGAGAAATGGGGCGTAACTGCGTACTGACCGGCTGGGATTTAGCGGATCGTCAACCGGATCGTCGGCGAGTAGTAATTCGAGTGTACCGCCGCTAGCGGGTATACGGTAGAGACCATCAGGAAGATCGCGTGGCTCGCGGTTGTTTTGGAAACGAAGATAGATGGTGCTGCCGTCAGGTGACCAGCGCACGGCACTGAGCTGATGTCCGGTCTCGCTATAGATGACTTGTGGATTGCTACCGTCGAGGGCAGCGCGCACCAGCCGATCTCCGGTAGCTGCACCTACGACATAAATCAGCCCGGCAGTAGGATGCACATCCATATCGCTAATTGGGGGAATACCGGTCTGTTCAATCCGTTCACGGGTAAGCTGGCGGCGGGTTGCACCATCACTCTCGATCCGGGCAATCTGACCACGGTCGAGAACGTAGAGTGGCGCCGGTAAGACGCGCAGACCCGGTGTTGGTTGCACGACTGCCGGCAGCGGCGATGGTGTTGGTGGTGGGAGAGGAGTGCTACAGGCGACGAGGCTGAGAATGAGCAGTGTCGAATAGAAGAGATGGCGCATAGCGATTTCACATTTCATGTAGAACTGGGAATTGCTGGTTGGACTGAAACTTGCTTCGTGTATCAAGAACAAAACCCTACGCCAGATAGTGAGGAGTCTCATATATCCAGTGCAAATGCTCCCTGTACACTTACAGAGAATGACAGGTGCATTGTAGCTTGAATTTCATAAAAATCTCAATGGCAACACTTCACAATGACTAATGCGGCGACGACACATCAATGAGCCGCCATCTTGGGTCTTAAGCTTGCATAGGACGGTGCTTATCAATCCTGGTATGTATACAGCCAGATGATCGTCTGGTCGATACGCACAACATGCTTACTAGAGCCTGTTTCAAAAACGTCTACTAGAAGTGATCTCATTCATTCCTGACCGAACTCTATGATCGTGACGAGCACACCCGGCATCCGCGTGATTGTCAGTGTCAACGGCGTGCCACGAGCCGGATCGTGAGCACGGCTGCTGCGGCAACCATGCTGCCGCACTCCAAACGGTGCGATACGGGTATGACAGGCGGGCAAGGCAACCAATCCAGTGTATGCCGGCACAACCAGAGCTACTCTCTACCAACAGGCCAGGAGCAGGATAGGCTGTCTTTGGGGTAATTGGCAAGCGTTCATGCACTTGCGCGATAGTCTGGAAGCACGATAGCACAGCTTTTATCAAATAAGTCCTATTGTACAACTTTTCACAGATGTAAGGTTCATTCTTCACTCTCTACGCACGTTCGATGTTCCATAGCGAATTATCTGAGGTGCACACGTCATGCTTTCATACCTGGTAGGTTCATTACTGGTAGCGTGATAATTATGCCATCTCTGACATGATTGAGGTGTTTGTTAAGCGATGGATGCTATATGTCAGGTCATATCTCATACGTACTGGTAATGGCTATCGGATATGCTGGTACACAATGTACTATCGAAGCAATTCAGCATCGCTTCTGTGCGCTACCCTGATACGTACAATATACATCATTTCAGGTTTTGCATTGAGGATGGTCTGGACAGGTTATAATACTTTCTATCTGGAATATCATGTATTTTAGGCCACTTCAAAATGTATGAATCTGCACCGGTTTCTATCAACGATCTGGCCGGCTGACCGACATCTTGAGTTGCTGTCTGGCAATGAGCGACAGCGAGTGGCTTTTCTTTTATCCCCGATCTTTGCCGTTTTTACTATTATTACAGCCATATATAGTATCATCACACCCTGGATTTACAGTACACCTGCCATCCCTTTAATAGCTTCTGCGATCATGATCATCGTTTTTGCCACCGGTGCGTGGCTGGTACAACGTGGTGCTATCTACGTCGCAAGCGGATTGGTGTGTAGTGTGATCTGGCTGATTGTTACCTTCATAGTATTTTTCACCGGCGGTTTACAGAGTTCTGTACTTTTGAACTACGTGATTGTCATTTTATTAGCCGGGGTAGGATTTGGTTGGAGAGGCATTATTAGTGCTGTGCTGGCAAGCGGGACAGCTATCAGTGCAATATTATTCTTGACGATCACCAATCGTCTGCCAACAACAACTCCGCTTTTAGAGTCACCACTGGCGTATGCAGTAACGATGCTGGTTATTCTTCTGCTGGCCGGTACTATTCTGTCGGTTGCTGATATTCAACTGGTCACTGCAATAAAGGCGACTCGCGCGAAGAATATTGAACGTGAGCGCGCCGAGCAACAACTTCGGCAGGCGTTGCTGGCCGCACGGGCCGGGGCCTGGGAATGGGATGCAGTTAACCGTACTATTCGCTGGTCGCCGGAAAATTATCCACTGCTTGGGATGAATCCAGATCAGGATAGATTGAACTTTCGCACCTGGATTGAGCGGGTGCATCCCGACGACCGGCAAGCCTTGCAGGAAGCTATCGACCGCGCTATCCATGGTCGCCAGGAGTTTGCTGTCGAGTTTCGTGTGATCTGGCCGGATGGCTCTATTCACTGGTTGCGGGGAATTGGTCAGCCGTTAGTGCAACCAGATGGCTCCGTTCAGGGAATGTATGGTCTTCAGATTGACATTACTGCACAGAAAGCGATTGAAATTGAACTTGCACGCAGCGAACTCTACTACCGTACACTGGTCGAAGATTTACCGGCGCTGGTGTGCCGGTTTCGGGCTGATGGCACATTGACATTTGTCAACGATCTGTACTGTCAGACCTTTCAACGTTCGCGGGATGAGTTAATCGGTTTTAACTTCTATGAACTGATCCCGCCTGAACAACGTGAACGGGTAGCGGCAGATATTGCCCTGCTTAGCCGTGAGCAACCGACGATAGAACACGAGCATGAGGTCATTCATCCAGATGGCTCGATTGGCTGGCAGCGCTGGGTCAATCGCCTGCTCTTCGATGAGTATGGGGAACCATTTGAATATCAGGCAGTGGGGATGGACATTACTGTACGTAAGAGGGCGGAAATCGAGCGTGAGCATCTGTTACGCGAGCTGACAGCCAGAAACAGTGAACTGGAGCAATTCACGTATACAGTGTCACATGATCTGAAGAGTCCGTTGATCACGATCAAAGGCTTTGCCGGATATATTGAGCGTGACCTGGCTGCCGGTCGTTTGGAACGAATACCGGCGGATATTCAGCGGATCAAGGTCGCTGCTGATCGGATGTATCAGTTGCTAGAAGATTTGCTCAACCTGTCACGAGCCGGACGCCAGTTAAATCAGCCCTCGCGGATCGGATTAGGGTTACTGATTAGTGAAGCCGCAGCCGCGGTGAGTGGTCGCTTGGCCGAACGGAATGTCTATCTCCATCTGCCGCCCAATCTGCCGGAGATTTACGGTGACCGCACACGTCTGCGGGAAGTGTTTCAGAATTTGATCGACAACGCAGCCAAATTTATGGGTGATCAGCCGAACCCACAAATCTGGATCGAAGCACGTCGCGCCGATCTGCCTGGATTTGTACTAGTGAGTGTTCGTGACAATGGAATTGGAATAGAACCACGTTATCTCCAGCGGGTGTTCGGTCTCTTTGAACGCCTGAACGCTCAGGTTGATGGTACCGGCATTGGGTTAGCCCTGGCGCGCAGGATTGTGGAAGCACACGGTGGTAAGATATGGGTGGAATCGGAAGGTCTGGGCAAAGGAACCACCTTTTATCTGACGTTGCCAGCG
>FWWM01012757.1_pt1 | contig 13845 bp, 15 predicted proteins | sample 2228351 | NCBI WGS metagenome assembly FWWM01 (sample SAMEA103939774, study PRJEB20133) | metagenome | reverse complement strand
TGGGGGGCGATTTCGACCGGACGGATCGCGCCGATATTCAGTCGAAGGTGGCCGCCTCAGAGGACGCCGCCAAGGACGAGGTCTGGGGAGGCTATCGGTTCGCGGTGATCGCCGACCATCACGAGGCTGACGGGCTTAAGGTCATTGACCTCGGTGCCGGCCACTCCTCCAGCGGCGAGACTTTGTGCGGCAGGGTCATCGCCGCGCTCAAGTCTGCGGGGCTGCTCAATGAATCCGTCGGCGCAGGCTACATAGACCGGAACTGGCCGCCTGCGCTGAAGGAATCCGGGGCGTGGCCGCTTGCAAGCCTCAGGCAGAGTTTCCTGGACGGGTCGCTGACGCGGCTGCTCGATCCCGAGACGACCCTGCGGAACAAGATCGTTGAGTTTGTCGGGAAGGGCGATTTTGGCCTTGCCTCGGGGCAGAAGGCGGACGGAACCTACGAGCGGGTCTGGTTTCAAGAGTGGGTCACTCCCGACGAGATCGCGTTCGAGTCGGACGTCTTTTTGCTCACGAAGGCAAAGGCGCAGGCTCTCAAGGCTGGTGTCCCAATCCCCACCCCGGGGCCGGAACCGGAACCAGCCGCCGCGGTGCCAGGGCTTAGTCCCGAGCGGGAGGAGTCGGTGCCGGGACCTACGCCGGGCGTTGAGACGAAGACCATCAGGCTGGTCGGCGTCGTCCCACCCGAAGTTTGGAATCGGCTGGGTACCAAGCTCTTGCCGAAGCTCCGCTCGGCCCAAGGCCACAAGCTCGGGCTCGACATTTCTGTCACCGTCAACTCCCAAGTGGCGTCAAGCTTTACGTACGACCTTCGCCAGGTCCTTGACGACCTCGGCCTGGCGGACGAGGTGCAAATCCAAGACGGGTGATCGGTCGGGGTGTGGGTTGACGATGAATAGCGTCGTTCCCAGTGCTCACGCCGCTGGTGGAAAGCTGGTGGCCCGATCTCGAGCTCGTCGAGCGTGACGGCGATCCCGTCGCGGTTGACTAAGAATTCAAGGGCGATACGCCTAAGCTCCTGGTCTTTCGAGTTAGCTCTGAACTTCGCTTTACCTGATAGGCGGGGGTAATGTCTTAGCTCGTGCTCTGGGCGCAAGATGTTCGCGCCGAAGCGGTTCGCCGGAACTTCGTTGGAGCGCTCTGTCTCCCCGCCAGCGAAGTCACACCTGAGACGAGGCCCTCGACGATCTAATACCAGCAGATTACCGTACACATGAAGAAAAGCGCACATACGGCCGGTTGCCGCCTCGGCATGGGAACGGTTGACAAGGATGAAGGGGTAACGCTTCTCGATTTGAAGCGAAGCCCCAGGGCTTTCTTACCGGAACGCCTCCTCCACTGATTGCGATCACTTGCGGAGTGACAGGGAGTAGTCGACACGCTCCCGCGTGGTTTCAGCAATCCGCCCTGGTTTCAAAAGGGGCTCCTATTCCGATTGAAGCTGGCATCACCCCTGCGATTGCACCACTCGTGATGAGAGGTTGTTCCCACAATGGTGGTGACGGAGAATCATCACGCTCTGAAGACGACGAGGGCACATGCCGGAGCAGATCATCCGGAAGCTAAGGGAAGCGGACCAGCTGTTAGCCGAGGGCACTGATATGGCGGGGTGGTCCGGCATCGGGACGTGCGCGAAGCGACATATCACCGGGGTTAGAACCAGTACGGCGGCCTGAAAGCTGCAGACGCCAGACGGCTGAGGGAGCTGGACCGGGATAACCGGCGCCTGAAGAAGATCGTCGCCGACAAGGAGCTTGAGATCTATCCTCAAAAGGAGGTCGCGAGGGGAAACCGGTGAGCCCGTCGCAGCGACGCCGAGCCGTCCATATGTTCCAGGATCGGCTGGGGTTGTCGCAGCGGCGGGCGTGTCGGATGATCGTACAGGATCGTTCCACCAAGCACCACACCCCCCAGGTTCCCGATCCCGACCGGGAGCTGGGCTCCTGGTTAGGAGACTTTGCCAAGAAGCATCCCCGCCGGGGGTATAGGCGGGCCCAGTCCGTGGCGGTCCGTGAGGGGTGGGGGGTGAACCGCAAGAAGATCCAGCGGATGTGGCGGGAAGAAGGCATCCGAATCCTCCACCTCGATTACATCCACCTCTACTTCGACTGAATCGGACGCGATATAGTGGTCGACCTTGTCGGCGAGGGTCGCTGCATAAAGGCGAGAGATCAGTGTGGGAGGCACGCCAGGGGCAGTTCCGTCCTTGTTCTTGCCTAGAAAAATGGTCCCGCTCTTGGCGTTTGCCATGGCAACTATTTCCTTGACGAGCATTAGACACTCGCGGGGGTTGTCAGGATCGAAGCTGGCCTTGAATTCAGTGCACTCGTTTTCAACCACGGTGCTTTATCCGGTAGAACGTATACAAGCACGCGCGGTACCAGACTGCCGTGTCATGCGCACTTGGCCTTTACATGGGAGACCAGGTCCTTGCCCTCCAGGGGCCTGTTGTGTTGTTGAATCGGACTGAAGAAGGCTTGGCCGCCGCTAGACATCTTGGCATAGACCGGCTCGGGCGAGGGCTGGACAGTGATTATGCAGATGGGTTCGCCTTCAAGTTCCTCGATGTCGATTCGGACCTTTGAGGCAACAGCCCCACCCAGTGCGGAGAGCAGGACGCTCGAGAGGGCATTGACGTACCGGTCGGTGTCCACGCCCTTGCGCTCGGGATCTGGCCTGATGCCGAGGACCTGATGATGGTCCGATACGCCTATGACCAGGACACCCCCGTCCGTATTGAGGAAGGCAGCGACGGTTTTGATTACTGATTCTGCGACGACTTTCTCCGGCACATCAGGTTCGTAGCTGTAAAAAGCCGAGGACTTGTATTCGAGAACGCCGCTTTCCTCGCTTTCGATCATGTCGTTTAGTTTCCACTTCACAGAAGCCGGACGCTTCGGCCCTGCCACCACAGGTTGCTCCAGATCCGCTGCCTGGGCGTCACGCAGCTTAGCGAACTGGGCCTCTCGGGCCTCGGGCGAGATATCACCGGTTGTGATGTCTCTGCCACGGAGAGCCTGATAGACAGGGCGTAGGCGGCCTCGCATGAAGGCCAATGCGGTTGCGACCCTTAGCAGTTCGTCGGGCGATGGATCGATATAGGTGTTGGCTGAAGATTTGGGGCCCGGAGGATCAAGCTTGGCGGATCGGGCAAAGTCTTCCAAGGCCTTCCGTCCCTCTTCCCACCAAACCGAAAGGAGCGTGAGCCCGAAGTCGCCTTGGTCGAGGGGCACACCTTCGCTGTTTATACGGACGAAAACCTCAGCGACTTGCTCCTCATCGATATCGCTGGTGAGCTCGAGTATGTTGAACTGATAGTGCCTCATGTTGAACAGCCTGTCTATCGCATCCCAAAGTCGGTCTTTCCCTGGGTCGGGTGGCGGACCTTTTATGGCCTCAAGTCTTGAAAAGTACGCCCGGATTGCCTTTATGACGCCATCGGACGCCCAGAGCACAGACACGTCGGGAATAAAATGGGATCGCGCTCAATTGCTGCATCGGTCACCTCAAGACGCTCGTCATCTGGCCTGAATGCTATGCGGATCCGGGCCTTTGAGAAATCGTCACGCACAATTGGCTCGCCGGTCATGACTGCATAGAGGGCGGTAAGCCGCTGTTGGCCGTCAACAACCAAGAGCCTAGGGGGGATTCTGCTTTGGCCGTACGCCTATTGTGCGTGTGTTCGCCTCGGCCCCTGTTTCCCAGAAAAGCAGGAAGCCTACGGGTTAGCCGCGATACATCGAGTCCAGGAGGTCACGAAGCTTGGATGCTTTCCGGACAAATGGCCGCTGGATGTCTGGAAGGGCTATTACGCGACTGCGAATCTCGCCGATCAGGGTTTCCAGGGGGTAAGTTGTGTGCTTGAAAAGGGCTACCGACAACAGGGTACCTCCTTCAGGCGGTGCAGCGTCTTCCGTTGGTAATGTGTAGAACTGGGTCGGCTGTTGGAAGGTCCCATTGGGGAACAGCTGAAAGCCGGCATACGAGGTGGCTGTTGCCCTGGGCGATCTGGGAAAGGGGTTCGGGGTCGGAAATGGGGTGCATGCCTTTTTCTGCAGCGAGTTCCGTCAGGACGCGCACTTCGTCGCCGGGGCTTATTGCTGGCGAGAACCCGGCGGAGACGCCTTTGGACGGGCTCGGGGTACGGTACCAAGAGCGAACCGACTAGCTGGTTATCCACTGCGGTAGTCATCTCGTCGGGCCTGTTTTTCCGGACGAGTTCCGCAGCGCCTTGCATCGTCTTGGGTACAGAAGCTGTAAGGTTCGCGGAATCAGCTGCACAGTTCCACCTTACTGCCTTGCTTGACAGGGTCGCCCCAGCAAGTCCTCTGCTGGCTCTGTTGTTTCTAATCATTGGGGCTCACGGTGCCCACCCCGCCTGGGAAGCCCTGAGGACAATCTTCGCACAGGCCTCAGCGTCCGAGTCGGCCTGGTGGGGTCGCAAGGGGATCCTCAAGTGACGGCAGACCCTCTCTAGGGAGGTTGGATAGATCCCCCAGACCTGGCGGGCTAGCTGGACGGTGCAGATAAAGGGCTTGCTGGGATAGCTCAGACCGTAGGTGTCGCAGCAGCTCATGATCACGCTCTTGTCGAAGGGGGCGTAGTGGGCGGCGAGGAACTCGACGGATCCGATCAGCTCGGCAACCTTTGGCCAAAGCTCGTCAAAACTTGGGGCCTTGGCGACGTCCTCCCAGGTGATCCCATGTAGGTAGCTGAAGTGGAAATACCTGGTAGGGGGGCGTATGAGGCTAAAGACCCGCTCGACCACCTCGGAGCCTTCGACCACCACCAGGCCGACCGCGCAAGCGCTTGCCCGGTCGTAGTTGGCGGTCTCGAAGTCTATAGCTGCGAATCTCATCGATAATTGATAGCCTTCCCGCACCACCTAAGATGCCTGGAAGGCGGACGGCCATGCTGAAGGTGGGCGAACCTCGGCGATAATTGAGGCCTTCCGGCATTATGTCTTGGCTTGGGGCGGCCGTATCGGCTGAGCGTCCCCCTGGTACATGCCACGTCCCAGGATATGCCATCTATCGGACTGGGCAGGGGATCTCCGGGCGAGCGGCGACGAGAGCTCCGGGGCGGCACAGGCTACGGCAGAGCGACCAGGACGGGCTCAGTGTGTCTCGGGGAAGGGTTCCACAGTGCTGAGCCGGCGGGCCCCAGGCGCCCGAAGTTGGAAAAACCTCGAAGCCTCTTTACGAATTCCTCACGAAGGCTCCCGATTTTCGAGGCAAACGACTTATAACTCGACCCCGGGAGGACACAATGAAGAGGCTCGCACGCTATCTGGGGGTAGCAACTGCGGGGTTGCTGGCTGCAATGTGGGGCCTGATATGGGACGCGGTTCTCCACAGCCACGACCCCTCTCTGGCCTCGCACGAAAACCTTTTCAGCCTAAACAACCCCGGCCACTTCCTGATCATCGCGGGGCTTGTCCTGAGCGACGCAGGAATTGGCGGCGCCGTGTGGTCGGTCGCTCGGTCTCAGAGAGTCCAGCCTTCAGCGATACCCCCGGGACCACTCGGGGCACCGGAGGGACACACTGGTTCGGCCGGCGCCTTCCTAAAGAAGGCTGCCCTAGCCGCTGCCACGACGTTGCTTCTCGCCACAAGCGGTGCAACAGCTTTAGCACTGGCCCGGTCTGCAGGCGGCCAGGACCCAACAAGCCAGCATGCCCATGACGCTGATTTAGAAAAGAGCGCCTCGGAAGATGCCCACCACAGAATCGAAGAGATCCACGCCCAGCACCACCCCGAGTCGGACATCAGCGCTGCTACGCCAGAGCAGAGGGAAGCCGCCCGGCGCCTGCTAGAAGAGACGATCGCTGCAACTCACAAGTACCGAGACATAGATGCAGCTATAGCCGACGGCTACAGACCCCCAAGGATTTCTTCTGCACAGATGAGATCTGCACACTACTCCAACCCGGCGTATTTCCGGGACGGAAAGATCCTGGACCCCGAAAATCCAGAGCAGCTTGTCTACCTGCAACTAGGTAACAGCAAGCCGGTGCTTGCAGGGGCGGTCTTTGTTGTCCCGCCCGGGGTCGAGCCGCCCCAGCCCGGAGGCCCGCTTACCATCTGGCACGACCATGCGGACACCTGTCTCAACCTCACGACCGGGGAGAGGAGGTCTGTCGATGCCGACGGGAACTGCCCTGAGGGCTTCCGGGGAGGGCTGAATACCGGACGCACGCCTCCGAAGATGATGCACGTCTGGTTCACCCACGACCTCGCCCTGGCTTACTCGACAAGCTTCTCACCAGAGGTGTTCAGAGATTTAGTGACGCTAAGAGAAGCGGGGGCCTTGGGCGGATAGGCTGTTAGCCAAGCGCCTCCAAAACCCGCCTTACGCAGCCTTGAAGGTCGCGCTGGATGTCTCGCCCCGAGAAGCGCAGGACCTTCCAGCCAGCCTCCCGGAGCCTCTGGTCCCTTATGGCCTGTGCTCTCTCGTCGCGGTGGAAGGCAGCCCCGTCGCACTCGACGTCTACCATCCGGTTTCCATGGACCACAGCAAGGTCGAGTCGGTAGCCGTCGACCACCAGCCCAACGTCGACCTGCAGGCCGGCTCCCCACAGCGCCTCATATAGCCGGCGCTCCAGGGGCGACCTGAACCCGCCCGCCTCCAAATCGGCCACGTACTGAGCGAGATCCCTCAGCACCCCGGGTGATTCGAGGCATGCCTCTCGGTCGCCAACGACGAGGAGCTTCCGGCGGGCTCTCGTGATGGCGACGTTGACGAGGTTGGGGTCGGATGCGAAGGAGACGTGGTATGCGGGCATCTGGGCGCTCACCGTCGGCGAGAAGACTATCACGTCACGTTCGTCACCTTGGAACCTGTGGGCGGTGGCGACGACCAAGTCGTCCGCCAGCTGAAGGCCGCGGTCTACCACCAGCTCCCTGATCGCCTCAGCCTGGGCGCGGTAAGGGGTCACCACCCCAAGGCTTGGCCCTCCGCGCCCGACCCCTACTCCGGCTTCTGCGAGCTTCTTTAGGTGGTCGACTACGACTTCGGCCTCCGGGCGGTTCACCACGCTTCGCCCACCTGGCCCCCGTTCGAATCTTCCACGCACGTGCACCCAGGAGACCGCCGGGCCCAGGGAGTCGTCGGAGTCGGTCATCACGTGAAGCCGGGACCCATAGAAGTGGTCATTGGAGAAGGTGATGATCGAGGGATGGGACCGGAAGTGCTGGTCGAGGAAGAGCGGGGCCTCGCCGACCCTCGATGAGGCAAGCGAAAATAGGCTGCGCGCCACGAACGAAAAGGTGCGGCAGTCGTCGGCACCGAGCGAGCACCGGGAGGCAATCCGGTCCTCTGCGCGCTCTGGCAGCGAGGTGACGTGGATCAACTGCTTGGGATCCCCGATGATCAATGCCCGCTTGGCCCTGTAGAGCAGGGGAATGGCAGAGGGGATGTCGCACTGGGAGGCCTCGTCAATAACGACTAGGTCGAAGATGCCCGCCCGAAGAGGCAGGTTCGTGCGGGCGGACAGGTTGGTTAGGCCCCAGACCGGGAATGCTTCCAGCACGTCCGGGACCAACTCCAGGAGTCGGCTCACGCGTCCGCCTTCCCCTCTGGAGAGGCGGGCGAGCCCGTCGGCGAAGCTCGAAGCGGCATGGCGGACATTGGGAGAGGCCTGGGATAACAGCTTCTCCCAACACGCATCGAAAAGGCGCCTGCCGATCCGAGATCGCTCCTCGTTGAGCGAGGCGAGCTGGTCGTTGAGCGCCCAGGTGTCGGGAAGCTGGTGAAGGTAAGCCCAGGCCGCCTGGACCTGCTCTCGCTGGGAGAGGACCGCCTGGGCCTGCATAGCAACCTGGTAGCAGCCACGAGCGGCGGCCGCATCGGGCTCTTCGGGCAACCAAAGCGCTTTGGCTACCGCAGACCTGAGCCAGCCCCACAGCTCTTCCAGGCGGGCCCTTCTCTGGCGCCAGCGCTTCCGGGACCACGGCCAGAAGGGCTTTGGTCGCAGGGCCTCTGTAATGAGGGGAATCACCGCGGTCGCAACCTGCGCTATCTGGGAGGGATTGATGTAGCCTGCTTGTTCAACAAGGGCCAGGATGTGCCTTGGAGCTGCTGCGAGGAGCTCGCCGTAGCGTGCCTCCTCGGCCTGGTACCTGACCTCTGCGAGTTCTCGGCGTCCTGCCGTTTCGTATATCCCGTCGAGGCGGACCTGGAGGTTGCGCCACTCTGCCAGTGCAGTGCCGACCTCGGGGGTCCCCTTGGGCCTCGCAAGAGCTGAGTGGATCGCCCGGGCTATCTCACCCCGGAACCGTGCAGCCCCTGCACGGATCGGGACTGCCTTGGCACTAACCCCGGCCAGGCGTTCGAAGACGACGTCTACGGCCTGGTTGTTTTTCGAGGCAAAAAGCACCCGCTCGCCCCGGGCCAAGGCTGCAGCAACCGTGTTGACGAGTACCTGTGATTTGCCCGTCCCCGGAGGCCCGGTAACCACGGTGAAGGGAGCGGAGATGGCAGACGTGATCGCTCGGTCCTGGGCGAGGTTCGTGGGAAGGACGCAGGGCTGGGGCTCGGGGGCAGGTGGGCGTCCAGGCGACACGGTACCAAAGAGCACACCCAGGGGCCCCTTGCGCAGCTCGTCTGCGGGCCGCAGGCAGAGCTCTTCCAGGTCCTGGACGAGGTTGCGGATGACCGGACCGCGCTCGCCGGCATAGATGACCTCGGTGTTGGATATCGCCGGCCCCGAGTATGCGGACCGAGGGTGGGAAGGTAGCGGGGCCAAAGACTCAGGGGCCAGGTCGAACTTTTCGGGCACCAGCCCTTCGGCCTTGAGCAGGCGAATCCAGACTGCGAGGAGGTCTGCTGAGGTCCTGGCCTCCTGGACTTCCTCCAGCTCCTCTAGCTCTCGGACCAGGCCGATCCGTTCTTCACGGGAAAGCCCCAGAAGCTCCAGGGCATAGACGTTTAGTTCTGGAAGTGGGGACTCGGGCTTGACCAAGACCTCCCCGTAAGGGCTCACCTTTACCTCAACAGGAAGGTAAAAAAGCGGCGATATTACTGCCCTGGCCTCGCCTCTTAGAGAGGCTGAGCCTGAGGCTGAGCCGGTGGGTCCATCCGTAGATCCCCTTCGGGTGCCGCACACCACGGGGTATCCCGCAAAGACTTGTTCGGCAGCGCCCCCGAGAGCCCTCCGCCTGAGCCACTTTGCGGCCTCTTGGTCGGTGATCTCGACGGAAGCTTCGGAGCCGGTGAGCAGCCGCTCTTGTCCGGAGCCGATCAGGACGAACTGCCTCCCCTCGCCCTCGGGCGACAGCTCCAGCTCCCGCATCTGTTCAGCTTCCAGGCAGACGATGTAGAAGCGAAGGATTTTGTGCTCTCTTGCTCCGGTACCCTGCTGCATCGCTTTGTGGTCCGGCATCCCTCGGATGGCCCCTGGTACCAGGTTAGCCGGTGCCTATGTCGGTCCTTGGAGGTAGGCTTTTCTGAAGATAGCTCGGTGTGCGAAGCCATCTGGGCCTCGAGAGCCCACCTCTAACCTGGCGGTCACCGACCCGGTGGCCGAAAGGCTCATGTTGAGCGGCACGAGTATGAGAGGCCTGGACGAGGCGCTTTTGTGTATGAGCCTGGGGGAATTATTCCACGGTTATGGATACAAGCTAGTTGCCACCGTGGAGAGGAGCTAGGGGGCGCCCCAAAGATCCATCGTGCTATGTGGACGGAAAGGTTCAGTACGACCTAGTGGCGAATACTACCTTTTTTGCACGGGGTATCGAACGTGTCCTCACGGAGGTGAAGACGCACACCATCGCTCTGATGTGTGCCGAGAAGGACCCGCTTGACTGCCACCGAACGCTGCTTGTCTCACGGAGCCTTGCCGAAAGGGGGGCGAGCATCGTTCACATTCTCGAGGACGGCAAGGCCGAAAGCCATGACGACGCCATGGAGCGCCTCTTTCGTGAGGAGGGCGGCGACCAGCTTTGCATGGTCGGCTCCAATGACAAGCAGGGGGCCATCGTCAAAGCCATTGCGCAAAGGGCCACTGGTATTGCTTATGCGAACCAACCTGAGCGGGTAACGCCGAGCGGAAGCATCCCACGGTGAAACTTTTCACAATTGGGTTCACTGCTACTTCAGCCGAGAGCTTCGTCAACCGGCTGGCCGAGGCCGGCGTGAAGCGCGTGAGGGATGTGAGATTGAATAACAAGTTTCAGCTCGCTGGCTTTAGGCGCCGAGATGACCTTCGGTACTTCATCAAGGCGATATTGGGAATCGATTATGGAGCACCAGCTCGAACTTGGACCGGAAAAGGAAATACTTGACGAGTATAGGCAGTCGAGGGGGAAGCCGAGGAAGGGCAGCGCTGGAGCGATCAATGAGGAGAGCTGGGGCAGGTACGAGGAAAAGTTCCTGGAGCTGATCACCCAACGCAAGAGAGGAGAAAAGATCGGTGAAGCATGGATTAGGCCTGTCTTCCCTGTAGCGAGGCCTCGCCTGAGTACTGCCACCGGCGGCTCGTGGCGGAGTACTTGCAGAAGCACTGGGGTGATCTTAAGATCGTCCACCTCTTATTCCTGGGTCGAGAGGACCAATCTGGCAAGAGATGATCAGTGTGTCAGAAGAAGAGCCCGTCGTAGTATGTCCCCGCTGCCTTGAGCGGAATTACCCGGGGGCCAGATCCTGTGCCTCATGCGGTCTGGCCTTCGTCCGTCTCCTGGATCTTCCCCAAGGCAGTTGGTGGGGTGGATGCGGGGGTGGGGCCCACTATCCGTACGCCGGGAACCAAGCGCGGCGTTCGCCTGGCGGCGCTGAGCAACCCAACTCATCGTATTCTCGGAAGGGTTTCCACCGGGAAGCTCCAACGGCTTATGGACCCATGGGTACCGATCCCCGAATGAACGAGTTTCCAGAGGCGCTACAAGACGGTTCGATGGGCTTTACGGCTCGCCACCAGCCATCACGGAAAGGGGAGCCGACAAGTGTGAGAAAGGGCGACATGGTCGTGGGGGAGTCGGCTGTTGGGGTGCTTCTGGGGCTCGGACTACCTTGGTATTCCGTAAGTATCGAATCTCCCTATTCCGGCGCGCGCCCGTTGGCGGTCGCCTGGCTGAGTGGGTGCGGGGCGGGCGGCTACAGATACCACTTGGTAGTTCTCGCATTGGGACTGGTCGCGCTCGTAGCGCTTTGAGCGGCCAATGTGGTCGGTAAAAGCTCCGGTGCGAGTTGGCAGCTGCTCCTCGTGGGCTCGGCCCTACTGCTGGGGATCTCGCCACTGGGATTCGCAGTGCGCCCTGACGAGTTGCTGAGAGAAGTCGGACCTGGAGAGATGACTAATGAGCCTGGGCTGTACCTGAGCGTTCTCGTGTCGATTGGTAGTTTCGTCGGGGTGCTGCTCGCGAAGGTTGGCGAGTAGCCACCTTGGGCGACTGGCTCCCTGGTATGAAACGGGAAGCGCTACCCAGTCAGGCGTTGTCCGGCCTCTAGCTGCCGACACCCTCGAGGACCGCCGGGAGAGGACTTCTTCAAAGTGCACTCCGTCTGCTTCCTCCAAGAGGCTTTTGGTGGGCTTGTACTTCCTGGCAAGCATCTTGGTGCCGGGATGCGACCTTCGGACACGCCCGCTTTTTACTTCGATTGCGATGAGGTTCCGGGGGCCCGTACCACGAAATCCCCTTCTCAGTCCCGCTCCCTCCAGTAGTAGAGCTCCACCTCCCCTGCTGCTGCGGCACCGGCGAGGTGGGGTACTATTGCGGACTGGACAAGACGTCCCCAGAACTCGAAGTCCGACCGCGCCTCCGCAGGGGACAGTCGGGATTGCGCACTGAAAAGGGCGGTGTTCAGTACATGGAGCTTCGGACCCGAAGAGGGTGCACCTACGGCGCTCCCGGCGCACTTGCCTATCCCGCCACCAGGGCGGCGCCTGCAAGGACTTCCAGATAATTGGCGAGAGTGGTCGTGTTTCCCACGTCCTGGAGGTAGGCGAGCATCTTGTGCTAGGAGAGCACCTGTCCCGAGTACTTGCACGCAAGCTCGAGAAGCTGGCTCAGCAGCGCCGGCTTTGCGACCGGCTCGAGGAGGAATGTCAAGGCCTCGTCCTACCAGAAGAGCATCAGACCCGAGGAGAACGACCGTAAGGGGAGTACCTGCCAGGGTGTCCTGCTCTCACAGCTGTCTTACTGCCTCGGAGCAGGGCGGAACCTTCTGGATCTGCTCCAGCCCCCGGACGGCCCCGTCGCGGCCGCCGTCACGGACCAGAAGCCGTGCAGCCTCCCACTGCTGGTCGATCCAGTGGGAGTTGGCTACGGTCGGCTCGTCGGCGCTGGCGTAGTGGGTCGGGTGCTTGAGGTCGTAAGGCACTTGTCGGATCAGCGTGGTCTTGCCTACCTGGTGTGCTCCGGCCACTACCTGGATGTAAAGGCGCGCTTCTCCGGGTCTGCGGGCGAGGACGGCCCCGTACGGCCGGCGGTAATCGAGGGTGAGTGCTGGTAGCTTCGAATTCTAGGGCCGCTGTAAGACAGTCCGCTTTCGGGGCACAAATCTATTCTTGCGGCTTACTCAACTGTCAGAGAAAGGCACGCACCGTGTTGAGCACATTACAACTTTCCAGCTCAGGCGGCCTGTCAAGCGCCGCCAAGGGTTATAGGCTACCTGGTCCGCTAGCGGTTTATGCGCAGGGCGGACTTTACTTCAACCGATCGAAGTCACTGCCTTCATCAGGAAGAGTGGCGGGGTGGTTGCAGGAACGTTGCCGGGCGCCCGGGGACCCGCCCGATGTGCCGTGGTGTGGCTCGAGACCTACTGAACAGGGGGCCCCAGTATTTCCACTCCGAACGAGGCCGCAGCCTTGGCCAAGATTGCCGGGTCCGGCTCTTGGGGCTGGGGCAGACCATCTCCTTCAGCAGCCCGGCCCACTTGGGAAAAGAAGCCCTCGAATCCAGCAGGAGTGACCATCACCAGGATCCGAGCCTCCTCGGATTCCACCGAGAATCGGTGGGGCACGCCTCGTGGAGCAAAGACGAAACCTCCCGGCCCGACTAGATGCCTTTCCTCTCCCACCTCGAACACGACACCGCCCTCTAGGACGTAGAAGTATTCGTCTTCCTTACCGTGCACGTGTAGGGGAGTGTTTCCTGCGGCAGTCAGCCGCTGTTCCCATGCGCTTAGGGCTCCGCCGGTGGAATCGGCAGTGGCCAGGACCGTTGTACGTGTGTTGAGCGTCCAGAGAGCCTTCTCCCCGGAGGAGTTGGCAAGGAATGCCGTGGTCATCTAGGCCCCTTTCTTACACTGACCTGTGCGGTACTGCATAGTGCAGCATAGGCCTGGAGGGGAATCATGTCAAGAGCCAGACGAGATCTGACACCGACCTCATATGCGGTGCTGGGACTGTTGTCGCTGGAGCCGAGCTCTGCCTACGACCTGGTACGCAGGGCGAAGATGGAGCTCAGGCACTTCTTTCCCAGGGCTGAGCGCAAGCTCTATGAGGAGCCCAAGCGCCTGGAGTCCCTGGGGCTCGTGGTGGGCCGCGAGGAGCGGACCGGCAAGCGCCTGAGGACCGTCTACCGAATCACCAGAGAGGGAAAGAGGGCGCTCAGAGACTGGTTCGCCCTCCCCGCCGCTGGACCCCAGTTCGAGTCCGAAGCAGTGCTGAAGGCGAGCCTGGGCGACCTTACCACCAAGAGCCGCCTGCTGGAGGCCCTCAGGCAGGCCGAGGATCACGCAAGGCAAGGGGTGGCGGAGGGCCGTGCCATCGCAGAGAGGCTGCTCAATTCCGAAGGGGCCGAGGCAGGCTTGCAGACTGGCCGACTGCACGTGGTCGCTGTGATGTACGAGTTCGTCTTCTCGTACTTCGAGACCATGGCGAGGTGGGCCTCCTGGGCGCAGGAG
>FWWM01012756.1_pt1 | contig 13846 bp, 11 predicted proteins | sample 2228351 | NCBI WGS metagenome assembly FWWM01 (sample SAMEA103939774, study PRJEB20133) | metagenome | reverse complement strand
TACTCTATCCGTACCGAAAACTCATATGTGGATTGGATCCGCCGCTACATCCTGTTCCATAACACGCGCCATCCCAGCGAGATGGGCGCCCCTGAGGTCCAAGCCTTCCTCACCCATCTAGCGGTCAAAGAGAATGTCGCGGCCTCTACCCAAAATCAAGCCCTCAGTGCCCTGCTATTCCTCTACCGCGAGGTGCTCAAGAAAGACCTGGGGCCCATTGACGCCCTGCGCGCTCAAAAACCCAAACGCCTACCCACCGTCCTGACCAAAGACGAGGTGCGCCGGGTCATCGGTCGTCTGTCCGGCACGCATCAGTTGATGGCGAAACTGCTTTACGGTAGTGGCTTGCGACTAATGGAATGTCTGCGGCTGCGCGTCAAAGACTTGGATTTTGCCCAACGGGCGATCATCGTCCGGGATGGCAAGGGCATGGAAGACCGGGTAACGATACTCCCTGAGAGCCTCATCGCGCCGCTTCAGGAGCATCTGCAGCGGGTTAAACGCCTGCACGACGAAGACCTGGCCAAAGGCTACGGCGCCGTCTACCTGCCTTACGCCCTGGAGCGCAAGTACCCCAACGCCAGCCGCGAGTGGATCTGGCAGTACGTTTTCCCCTCCAAACGCCTTTCGGTGGACCCGCGCTCAGGCGAGACGCGGCGCCACCACGCCGATGAAAGCGGCCTGCAAAAAGCCCTTCGCCAGGCTGCCAAAGCGGCCAGCATACCCAAGCGCGTCAGCCCCCACACCTTCCGCCACTCCTTCGCCACCCACCTGCTGGAAGCCGGCTACGACATCCGCACCGTCCAGGAATTGCTGGGTCACAAGGACGTGAGAACCACCATGATCTACACCCATGTCCTGCAACGGGGCGGCCTGGCCGTGCGCAGCCCGCTGGATGATTGAACCCCCCACCCCTCCCCCCTTGTGGAGGAGGGTATGCATACACGCTCGGGGGGAAGCTACTTCACCGTGATGCTGTACGCGTAGGGGGCGACTTCGGTGGTCACCGGCGCGACGGCGGAGATCACCAGGATGGCCTCACTGACGTCCCCGCCCAGCTGAATGTCCCACGTGCCCGTCTGGTCTGCTTGCAGCGGCAGGCGGCGCACCCGCGTCTCCCGCCCCCTCTCAATGAGCTGGACGATGAAGCGCTGCGGCAGGGTGTTGTTCGTGCGGATGAAGCCCTGCGCCTGCCAGCCGTTGTCGCCTCTCTCACCATCGTCCATGAAGCCGATCTCCGGGATGCGGATGTCATCCAGGGCAAAGCCAGCCAGGTTGACGGCGGCATCGGTGATGTACTCAAAGCGGATGAGCACCTTGCGACCCGCGTAGGGCGAGAGGTCCACCTGTTGCTCAATCCACCTGGGCGTGTCGCCCCCGCCGCTCGCGCCCGTCCAGCCCCAGCCGTAGCTGTTGCCATTGGGGTTGGCGTCGGTGCTATCGGGCGCCCGCAGGATGTCCCAGGTCTCCCCGTTGTCGGTGGAAGCCTCCACGTAGGCGTAGTCCCAGTTCTCCTCCAGGTGGTACCAGGTCCAGAAATGCAGGGTGGCCGTCTGCACGCCGCTCAGATCAAACTCGCGGGTGAGCGTCATGTCGCTCTCGTCGCTGCGGTTGGACCACCACTGGTAGCGCCCGCTGTGCGGGTCGGTGTCCATGAGCTTCACCGTGGTCGCCCTCTGGAAGTGGATGGTCAGGTCGCCCCGGCAGCGGATGGCGATGTAGTCGGTGGCGTACTGGTGGACCGTGCCCTGGGTGAGGGGGACTGGGCAACGCCGGTGGGTTGCCTCCACGGCGAAGCGGGGGACGTCAATCAGGCTGTTGCCGTAGCGCCCGTCGGCGATGTTGCTATCGTCCAGGAAGTTGGCGATGACCCAGTCGGCGAAGACAGCGTCGGCGGTGAGTGGCTGGCCCGTCTGCGGGTCGGTGAGGCCAAGCTGGTGGAGGACGTTGTCCACACTGGCCAGGCCGTTCTCGGTATCAGCGATGAGCGCGCGGGTGGCGTCGCGGCCAAAGCGGTCCAGGAAGTACGAGGTGAACAGGTAGGCCGCACCGTAGTTGGCCGTAGCCGAGCCGGGGCCTTCCGGCCAGGTGTTGAGCTGGGTATCGGGATGGCGACTAAAAGCAATGTCAAAGCCGCCCACGTCGTACCCGTTGAGGAAGGAGGCCAGCTCCGACAGGCCCTCGTTCAGCCAGGTCTCCTCGTTGGCATCGTTGTACCAGTGGATCATGTGCTGGAACTCGTGGGCCAGGACGCCGTTGTAGAAGTCGCTACCCACCTGCAGCGGGTTGGGCAGGCGCGGGTCAATGTTCAAGTAGAACATCTCGTGCTCGTTGGAGAAGGGGTGGACCAGGCGGGAGAACTCATCGGCGCTGGAGTAGTAACCGGCCAGGCTCTCCCCCAGGTCGGTAGCGTGCAGCAGGAAGAGGTGGGGGTCGCCATCCACTCCCGGCGTCCACTCGCTGCCGAAGAACTCGCGGTTGGTGGGGTAGATGTGCTCTTCAAAATTATCCGCAGCGCGTTTGATGTCGCGGTCGCTGACCTCAACCCCATTCTCCACCCACATGTAGACGTGGGGCGTGGCGTAACGCAGCGTGGCCGTGATCTGGCGGTTCTCCTGGCGGTCGGGGTTGCTCACCCAGAAGACCTCCTGGTCGCCGACCTGGTAAAGGTGCGGTTGCTCGCGCACAATGCGGGGGACCTGGTTGATTTTCTTCAGGCGCCTGGTGATGGCGATCAGGTCGCGCTCTGGCACGTTGGTGTGGCGCACCAGGGCCTCGGTCTGGTGCACATCCTCCGGCACAGGGGAGTGCTCTCCAGGGGGCTGTGGGGTCTCGCCTGTGGCCGTCTGCCCCGGCGGGGGCGGTGTCGGCGATAGTGTCACTGCTTCTTCAGTGGGGGTGCTGCGCACCAGGTCCAGAACGCGCGGAAGGGTGAGTGCAGCGCCGCCCACGAGGACCAGACACAGGCATAGGAACACAACCAAAACACCAACGATAATCGCCCAGGACCGTTGATTCAACTTCGCCTCCGTTTAAGCGCCCAGTGATCGGCTTTGAGCTGGTATGTAACTTCCGAATGCTGATGAAAGCCAACCGCTATTATAAATCAGCTTTCAGCTCCCTACAAGGGAGGGCAAGGGGGAGAGGTTCACCCCTCCCTGTGCGGGGGAGGGGTGAGGTGGGGGTAAAAGGGCCGTTCAGGACCGCGGGGCAGGCGAGGGCGCCTCTATAGGGACGGGCTGTAGATAGGCGCGCACACGCTCCAACAACTCAGCCGGGGCGATAGGCTTGACTATGTACTCATCCATGCCTGCCAGATGGGCACGGAATTGCTCCTCTAGATGCGCCTGGGCGGTGAGCGCCAGAATAGGCGTCTTTTTGAAGCGTGGGTCACGGCGCAGGCGGGCACAGACCTCGTGCCCATTCAGGTCGGGCATCATAATATCCAGCAGAATCAGATCGGGGGGATAGCGGTCGGCGAGTTGCAACGCCTCGCTCCCGCTGGCGGCTGTGATCACCTCCCAGCCGCCACGGCGCAAGATCAGCCGGATTAAGTGAAGCATGTCGGGCTCATCGTCCACGACCAGGATTGTGGGCGGCATGGCTTTGAAGTTGGGCTTCCATTCGTATGGGGTCATCGGGGCTGGGATAAGCGAGCAATAAGTCCGATCAGCAGAGCAGATACCAGTCGTCCCCATCCTTGCGGGCCTGCACGTAGCGCCGTATGAACAGCCTGCCATTGGCTAACTGTGCTCTGATGCCTGCCAGGATATAGTACTTGGGCGGCGTCTGGAAGGCCGCGGGCAGCCAGGCTGGGGGGGGCGCCACCGGCACTGCCTTGACGACGCTGACGTTGTGAAGTGTCCGATTACCTAAAAAGTAAGCCATTGCGTTTTCCTCCACTTCAGTCCCCTGATTCACCTCAGGGGGGATGTTTTCACCCGGTACTCTAGCACGATTTAGTGACTATGAGAGATCAAGAAATGTTCAGAATCAGTTCACAATCTAAACGATCTCCTGAGCAAGGGGGGCGTCCAAGACGAAATCGGCCAAAGCGCGAAAAATGTCATGCCAGAAGCATGACATCTGCCACTATACAGGCAAGGGGGTGCTGTTTAACATAGGAAATTACAGGTGCATGACTGTACCGGGTGATGTGGCCTCATGCACTCACGCAGGTGAACGGAGATGAATCACACCGTAACCGGTGTGGATTATATCATGTCATGATAGAGCAAGGGAGGCTTGACTATGCCACTGACTAAGGAAGTGCCTAGCGATCTGGAGATCGCTCAGGCCGCAACCCTCAAACCCATTATTGAGATCGCCGAGAGCGTTGGCCTCAGTGCCGATGACCTGGACCTGTACGGCAAATACAAGGCTAAGGTACATCTGGATGTGCTTGACCGGCTGGCCAACGTACCCAACGGCAAGTACATTGACGTGACCGCGATCACCCCCACCCCCCTGGGCGAAGGCAAGACAGTCACGACCATTGGGTTGAGCCAGGCGCTGCATTACCTGGGCAAGCGCGTGTTCACCTGCATCCGCCAGCCCTCACAGGGGCCAACCTTTGGCATCAAGGGCGGCGCGGCAGGCGGCGGCTATGCCCAGGTCGTGCCTATGGAGGACTTCAACCTGCACCTCACCGGCGACATTCACGCTGTTGGTGCGGCTCACAACCTCCTGGCCGCCGCCATTGATGCCCATATTCTGCACGGCAACGCGCTCAACATTGACCCCTTCAGCATCACCTGGAACCGCGTTGTGGACGTCAATGACCGGGCGCTGCGGCAGATCGTGATTGGCCTGGGTGGGCGCGAGAACGGCTATCCCCGCGAGACCGGCTTTGACATCACCGTCGCCAGCGAGGTCATGGCCATCCTGGCGCTGACCACGGACCTCCGCGACCTGCGCCAGCGGCTGGGGCGCATCGTCATCGGCACGAACCGCGAGGGCAAGCCCGTCACCGCCGAGGACTTGCAGGTTGCCGGGGCGATGACCGTGCTGCTCAAAGACGCCATCATGCCCACGCTGATGCAGACGCTGGAAGGCAGCCCGGTGTTTGTGCACGCGGGCCCATTCGCCAACATCGCGCACGGCAACTCGTCCATCATCGCCGACCGCATCGCGCTCAAGCTCGCCGATTACGTGGTGACCGAGTCCGGCTTCGGCGCCGACTGCGGCATGGAAAAGTTCTTCAACATCAAGTGCCGCGTTTCCGGCCTGATCCCCAACTGTGTTGTGCTGGTGGCGACAGTGCGGGCGCTGAAGATGCACGGCGGCCTGGGCAAGGTGGTTGCGGGCAAACCCATCCCACCGGAGCTCTCCCAGGAGAATCTGCCCGCGCTGGAGCGCGGCTGCGCCAACCTGCGCAAGCATATTGAGAACGCTCGCCTGTTCGGGATCCCCGTTGTGGTGGCGATCAACCGCTTCACTACGGACACCGAGGCCGAGATCGCCCTGGTCAAGGAGCAGGCGGTGGCGGCGGGCGCGGAAGGCGCCTTCGTCTCCGAGGTCTGGGCGCGGGGTGGCGAGGGCGGCGCCGAGCTGGCTGAGGCAGTGATCGCGGCCTGCGAGAAGCCTTCCAATTTCCGCTTCCTGTACCCCCTGGACATCCCGATTAAAGAGAAGATTGAGATCATCGCCACGCATGTCTATGGCGCGGATGGGGTGGACTATTTGCCGGAAGCGGAGCGTAAGATCAAGCTCTACACCGAGTTGGGCTACGATAAGCTGCCCATCTGCATGGCGAAGACCCACCTCTCCCTGTCGCATGAGCCGAACTGGAAGGGCGTGCCGCGCGGCTATCGCCTGCCCATCCGCGATGTGCGCGCTTCGGTAGGTGCGGGCTTCCTCTACCCCCTGTGCGGCGACATGCGCACCATGCCCGGTCTGCCCTCCAAGCCCGCCTTCCAGAAAGTGGACATTGATCTGGCGACCGGCAAGGTGGTTGGACTATTCTAAGGGCGGAGGATATATCCATGATACCCATAAATAGCCTGAAGCAAATCCCACTGTTTTCTTTTTTGCCAGAGGATGCGCTGGAACGCATCCAGGGCATGTGCGAGGAGCGGCGCTATAGTCGCGGCCAGGTGATCTTTAGCGAGGGGGAGGTGGCCGACAAGCTGTATGTGCTGGAGCAAGGCGTTGTGGCCATCCGGATGCAGCAACGCCCCGGCGGGGACTCGGCCATGGTGTCGGTACTGCGCGAGAAGGGCATGATGATGGGTTGGTCGGCGGTGATCGGCCCGGGGCGTTACACTGCCTCCGCCGTGTGTATGGATGAGGTCACCGCCATCGCCATTGACGGGCGCCAGTTGCGGCAATTCATCCACGAGGACTGCAGCACGGGCGTGGTTCTCCTGGAGGCGATAGCCAACGTGATCGCTTCGCGCCTGCAGGCCACGCGGTCGCAAATCATTGGCACCCCGCCCGCGAGCTGAGACCTCCGGGCGGGGTGTGCCTTATTGACCGGCGCGGGCCGCCGGCGCCGTTTGCGCCCGCGTAAACGGCGGCCCTCTGGCTGGCTGTGTTGGCGCAGGCGCAGTGTGACGTTTGTCACGCCAAAACAGGACATATCACACTGCCTCAGCCCCTCCGGCTGTGGTATTGTACTTGACAAAAGGGCCGATGAGCTATCAGCTTTCAGCTTTCAACCTGCCCTTGGAGATAAAAGCTGATAGCTGAACGCTGACAGCTATTTCCGCTGAAAGCTGAGTGCTGATTCCGCCTTAATCTCAGGAGAAGAAAGGAAACCTGTCCTGAACGGAGTGAAGGAATGGAGACCGCGACAATCGATCGCAAAGCGAAGATGAAGCTTCCTCACCAGCCGGTGCCTGTGCGCCCGGTGGAGGAGCGCATTCGTGACTTTGAGGAGGTTGTCATTGGCTATGATGCCGCCGCGGCCATGGCCGAGGCCAATCGTTGTTTGCTGTGTCCGGAGGCCAAGTGCCGCGAGGCATGTCCGCTGCATAATGACATCCCTGGCGCGATGTGGCTGATCTCCCAGGGAGATTTCATCGGCGCCGCCAATAAGTACCGTGAGACCAGTATCTTCCCAGAGATTTGCGGGCGGGTGTGCCCGCAGGAACGGCTGTGCGAGGGTGCCTGCGTCCTGGGCAAGCGCGGCGAACCGGCGGCGCTGGGCGCGCTGGAGAGGTTCGTGGCTGACTATCAGCGCAGTGTGGAGGGGTGGCCTATGCCCCAGGTCGCACCGCCCACTGGCTATCTGGTCGCCGTTGTCGGCTCGGGCCCGGCGGGGCTGGCGGTGGCGGAGGAACTCACCAGGCGCGGCCATCAGGTGGTCGTTTACGAGGCCTGGCCGCAGCCGGGCGGGCTGCTCCTCTACGGCATCCCCAGCTTCAAGCTGCCCAAGCACCTGGTGCGTGAGAAGATTGAGTATCTCAAGCGGCTGGGTGTGCGCTTTATGACCAATATACGCATCGGCGAGGGACTGACGGTGGATGACCTGTTTGAGGCCGGGTTTGACGCCGTGTTCCTGGGGACGGGCGCGAACGTGGACGCCAGGCTAAAGGCGCCCGGTGTTGATCTCAAAGGCATCTACCAGGCGAGCGATTTCCTGGTGCGGGCCAACGTGGACCACAGCCTGCTGCCGGAGCACATGCGCCGCCCGGTGGAAGTTGGCCAAAAGGTGGCGGTGGTCGGCGGCGGCGATACGGCCATGGACTGCCTGCGCACGGCCATCCGCCTGGGCGCGCAGGAGGTAGTCTGCATTTATCGCCGCACTGAGGCCGAGATGCCAGGCAGCAAGAAGGAGCGGATGCGGGCCATTGAAGAGGGCGCACGGATTGAGTATCTGATCGCGCCGGTGCGCTTCATCGGCGATGAGCATGGCCATGTGCGCCAGATGGAGTGCCAGCGGATGCAACTGGGCGAGCCAGATGCCAGTGGCCGACCACGCCCGGTGCCGATTGAGGGCTCCAACTTCCTCATGGATGTGGATACTGTTGTCCTGGCATTGGGCTACTGGCCCGACCCCTTGATCGGGGAGACGACGCCGGGCCTGGAGACGCATGACTGGGGCCTGATCACAGCCGATCCGCAGACGGGCGCGACCAGCCGACCGGGCGTGTTCGCCGGGGGCGATAACGTCACCGGCCCCGATCTGGTGAGCACAGCGGTGGCGGCTGGCCTGCGTGCCGCACGGGCGATTGACGCGTATCTGCGGACGAAGGACGAAAGATAGACCCGGTAGATCACAAAAGTGTCACCCTGAGCCGAAGCGAAGGGGCGGCGAAGGGTCCCCTAAACATACATTGGAGATGCTTCGCTGCGCTGATGCTTCGCTGCGCTGATGCTTCGCTGCGCTGATGCTTCGCTGCGCTGATGCTTCGCTGCGCTCAGCATGACACACCTGTGATCTACTGAGACCCCCTATCAAGGGAGGGGAAGGGAAAGAGGTTTGTCCTTCGTCCATTGAAGGAGGGCCATGACAATGGAATGGGTAGTCATCGGACGGCGATGGTGTGAGGCGGCACAGGCCGAGGTGGAATTGCTGGAACAGCGGGTGTACCCATTGACTGACCTGATCCCTGGTGAAGGGTATCGGGTGGTGCAGCGGCGCTGCTCCTATGAATTCGCCTGCAATGGCCAGGATGTCCCGTGCCGCTGGGCCTTCACCAACCCGCTGAACGATCCCTTCGGGGTGGCGGGCTAGTTCAGTAGCCAGGGGTCCAGGCCACACCGTTTACGGCGTGGTTCAGGAGCCAGATCCCTGGCTGCTGGCTGATTACTGACCGCTGGTTACTGACTGTTGTATTGTGGAGAGGGTGCGATGAGTAAAGTGGTCACGATGGATTTTCACGTGACCTCAGAGTGCTCGCAGGAGTGTCCCTATTGCTGGGGGCCGCTGGGGTTTAAACAGCCGGTGGACACGGCCACGGCCTTGCTGATCCTGCGCAAGATGCGCGACATCGGTGTGCGGCGCGTGGTGTTCACCGGCGGCGACCCTCTATGGCGGGCGGACATCGGCGAGCTCCTCTGGGCGGCCAGGGACATGGGGCTGGAAGTGGCCCTGTCCACCACCGGCGACCGCCTCAGCGACGCATTCCTGGCCCGCCACCATCGCGCCATTGACCTCATCAGCCTGCCCCTGGATGGCTCCACCGAGGACATCAATGCGCAGACCAAGAAACCTGGCCATTTTGACGCCGTCATGCGGGCGCTGGCTTCCCTCGCCCGCTACCCGGACGTGGACGTGAAGGTCAGCACGACCGTGACGCGCCTGAACCTGGAGGATGTCCCCAATATCGCTTTGCTGGTTGACCGCTGGGCGCGGGGGGTGAGCAACCGGGTGTTCCTGAACCTCTTCCAGACCTTCCCGCGCTCTATGGTCCCGCGCCAGTGGGAACGGTTGCTGGTGAGCGATGCCGAATTCTCGCGCCTGGTGCTCCAGATCCAGGCGCTTGACCTGCGCATCCGCGTCCACTTCCTTACACATGCAACGCTGGACCGCGTCTATGCGATGGTCTTCCCCGATGGGTCGCTGGTTGTGCCCAGCGGGCCAAAATATCAGGTGCTGGGGCGCTTCCTGGACATCCCCGACGTGAACGCCGCGCTGGGGCGGAGCGATTTCGCCGCAGCCAAGCACCTGGTCCACTCGGTCAAATGGGATAAGGACACCAGCAACCATCTGCCATCTACATTCAAATACTATGATGGAGGACGGATGACGACGAACGGTGGGCCGGGTCTTTCGTCTTCCGTCCCCCGTCCTCCGTCATGAAGGAGAGAACCATGTTGACAGAGAAACCCGTCCTGACCAAGGAGGAGTTGCTCGCCAGAGCGGCCAGGCCGGCCGAGGAGGCCATGCGCCTCCATCCGTTCTACCGGGGCAAGATTGAGACGGCCCTCAAAGCGCGGGTGCGCGACTTTGACGACTTCAGCATCTGGTACACCCCCGGCGTGGCGGCGCCCTGTAAGGCCATCGCCGCTGACCCGGAGTTGGTCTATGAGTACACCAATAAGTGGAACACCGTGGCCGTTGTCAGCGATGGCACCCGCGTCCTGGGCCTGGGCGACATCGGCCCCAAGGCCGGCCTGCCGGTGATGGAGGGCAAGGCGTTGCTGTTCAAGTATCTGGGCGGTGTGGACGCCGTGCCCATCTGCCTGGGGACGAAGAACCCGGATGAGATCATCCAGGCAGTCAAGTGGCTGCAACCTTCCTTTGGCGGCGTCAACCTGGAGGACATTGCCCAGCCCAAGTGCTTCCGCATCCTGGACACGCTGCGGTCGGAATGCGAGATCCCCATCTGGCATGATGACCAGCAGGGGACGGCCACCGTTACCCTGGCCGGGCTGATCAACGCGCTCAAGATTGTGGGCAAGCGCATCCAGGACGTGCGCATCACTTTCGTGGGCACAGGCGCGTCCAATGTGGCCTGCTCGCGCCTGATCTTCGCCTATGGCGCCCGGCCCGAAAACTGCATCATGGTAGACAGCAAGGGCATCCTGAACAAGAAGCGGCGCGACATTGAGTTGCGTAAGGCGGAGTTCGTGGACAAGTGGCGCCTGTGCCAGATCACCAACGCCGAGGGGCGCGAGGGCGGCATCCCGGAGGCGCTGGTGGGGGCGGACGTGGTCATCGCCCTCTCCACGCCCGGCCCGGACACCATCCGCAAGGAGTGGGTGCAGAAGATGGCCAAAGACGCGATTGTGTTCCTGTGTGCCAACCCTATCCCGGAGATGTGGCCCTGGGATGCTAAGGAGGCCGGCGCGGTTGTGGTGGCCACAGGTCGCTCGGACTTCCCCAACCAGGTGAACAACTCCCTGGGCTTCCCCGGCATCTTCCGGGGCACGCTGGACGCCCGCGCCCGGACGATCACCGATGAGATGTGTATCGCGGCGGCGGAAGCGCTGGCCAGGATGGCGGAGGAGAAGGGGTTGCATCCTGACCATATTCTGCCGACAATGGACGAGTGGGACGTGTTCCCACGCGAGGCCGCAGCCGTCGCGGTCAAGGCCCATGAGCAGGGGATCGCCCGCGTGGCGTTGACCGCAGAGGAAGAGTATAAACATGCCGCCGCCATCATCCGCCGTGCCCGCGAGTTGACGCAGATGATGATGGAGCACGGGTTTATCCCTGCGGCGGAGGAGGGCTGACATGTACGATTTGATTATCATCGGTGGGGGGCCAGCCGGGTTGACGGCGACGGTCTATGCCATTCGCAAACGCCTGGAGACGCTGCTGATCACCAAGGACCTGGGGGGAAAGACCAACTGGCACCTAGAACTGCCCGATGTGGACCTGCACCACGTGATCACGGGCGAGGAGATCATCAGCCGCTTCCGCAGCCAGGTGGACTACCTGGACTTCGCCCGCGTGATGGATGGGGCGCAGACCGTTACGCCGGTGGAGGGCGGTTACGAGGTCACTACGAAGGGCGGGCGCACCTATCAGGCCAGAGCGCTGATCATCGCCACCGGTGCGCGCGCGCAGCGCCTGGGCGTGCCGGGGGAGGCCAACTTCCTCATGCGCGGCCTGTGCTATTCGGCGGTCAGCTATGCGCCTTTGTTCGTGGACCGGCGTGCGGCGGTGGTGGGCGATGGTGACCTGGCCTTGCGCAGCGCCTCGGAACTGGCTCAGATCGCCCGTCACGTCTATCTGATCGCCCCGACGCACGGCCAGTTGGACAGCCGCCTGGGGCAGAAGTTGCGCCAGCAGGCGAACGTGACCATCCTGGAAGGCTACACGGTGCAAGAGGTCAAGGGCGACCGCTATGCGCGCAGCGTCATCGTGCGCAACGGCGGCGAGACCCACGACTTGGCGGTGGATGCCATCTTCATTGAACTGGACCTCATCCCCAACTCGGAGGTCGTCGCGGGCCTGGTAGACCTGGACGAGAAGGGGCGCATCATCGTGGATAGCCGCAACCAGACCAGCCGCCCAGGTATCTTTGCCGCTGGCGATGTGACCAACATCTATGCCGAGCAGGTGTTGATCGCTGTGGGTGAGGGCGCCAAGGCGGCGCTGTCGGCCTACGAGTATCTGCTGAACATATAGAACATATAGGACTGCTGAAGCCGGGCTTCAGCAGTCCCAGGGGGACTCTATGACGGCTCAGATTATTGACGGGACCGCCGTTGCAGCGCGCATTCGTGAAGAGGTGAAGCAGGCGGTTGAAGCGCTCAAGCGCGAGACGGGCATCGTGCCAGGGCTGGCGACGGTGCTGGTGGGCGAGAACCCGGCCTCGCAGACCTACGTGCGCATGAAGCAGAAAGCCTGCCAGGAGCTGGGCATGGTTTCGTTCGGCTACCACCTGCCGGCGGATGCGTCCCAGGCAGAGGTGGAGAACCTGGTGCGCGAGCTCTCGGCCAACCCGGAGGTGCACGGCATCCTGGTGCAGCTCCCGCTCCCCAGGCATCTGGATGAGGAAGGGGTGTTGGGGGCGGTGGCGCTGGAAAAGGACGTGGACGGCTTCCATCCGGTGAACATCGGGCGGTTGGCCATGAAGGGGCGCCAACCGGCGTTTGTCCCCTGCACGCCGAATGGGGTAATCGCCCTGCTGGATAGCGTGGGCGCGCAGATAGAGGGGGCCAATGCCGTCGTCCTGGGGCGGAGCAACATCGTGGGCCTGCCGACGGCGCTCCTGCTCATTGGCCGCAACGCCACCGTGACCGTGTGCCACTCACGCACGCGCGACTTACCCGGTATAACCCGCCAGGCCGATATTCTGGTGGCGGCGGTGGGGCGACCGCAGATGGTGCGGGGCGATTGGGTCAAGCCGGGGGCGATCGTCATTGACGTGGGCGTCAACCGCGTGGAAGACCCCACGACGAAGTCGGGCTACCGCCTGGTGGGTGACGTGGCCTTTGACGAGGTGAAGGAGGTGGCCTCGGCGCTCACGCCGGTGCCGGGCGGCGTTGGCCCGATGACGATCGCCATGCTGATGAAGAACACGCTGACGGCGGCGCAACGGCAGGCGCAGGCGAAAGCAGCCCTCCCGCGCGCGCTGTAACCCCGGAGATACGGGCAACCCTGGGCTGCTGCAGCCTGGCTTCAGCAGTCTCAGCACATCGCAGGTCTGTCATGCTGAGCGCAGCGAAGCATCAGCGCAGCGAAGCATCAGCGCAGCGAAGCATCAGCGCAGCGAAGCATCTCCACTGTATGTTCAGGAGACCCTTCGCTTCGCTCAGGGTCAGGGCTTCGCTCAGGGCTTCGGCTCAGAGCCTGCCCTGAGCCTGGCGAAGGGGTGACACTTTTGTGATCTACTGAGTCCAGAGCATAGGCCCTGCCCTGATCCCCTCCCTCACGGCCCCTTCAGCGTCAGCGGCAGATACAGCCGCAAGGAGGGGTTGAAGGCCGGGTTGCTCGCCTGCCAGCGGTTGGTCTGCGTGGTGTATATCCAGGCCACGTTGCACACCTGCGCCCCCGGCGGACACCCCGCCAGCACCCCCTGCCCCCCAGCCAGCCCAGACAGGCCCAGCCCCGGCGTGGGGGTGACGGTGGGCAGCCTCACCGCGAAGCTCACCCCCCCGCTGCCCCCAGGCATCAGCGTGGGCAGGGGCTGCCAGCGGATCAGCCCGGCCTGCACCGTCGCCGGGGGCTGGATGGAGGCAGGCTCCAGCACGGTGTTCACCGGGATGGCGTCGGTGATGACGATGCCGCTGAGGGGCACCCCGCCCACGTTGCTGTAATGGATGGTGTAGCTGATGCGGTCACCGGGCTGGACGGTGCCGTAGGGGAGGTTGACCTTGACGATGGACACGCCTGGGGTGCGGGTGGGCGTGGGCGTGGGGGTGGGAGTGGGGGTGGGAGCCTCCAGCCTCAGTTTGGCCACAAAGACGTCGCGGCCGCCATTGTAGCTGGGGTCAAAGGCCCCCG
>FWWM01012751.1_pt1 | contig 13848 bp, 7 predicted proteins | sample 2228351 | NCBI WGS metagenome assembly FWWM01 (sample SAMEA103939774, study PRJEB20133) | metagenome | reverse complement strand
TTCGCATCCGTGCTTCCGTAACCATCTTTATCGGAGTCGCGGTACCACAGGGTGCAACCCGCCCCGCCCTCGCCCTCATCGGTCTGGCTGTTGCAGTTGTCGTCTTTGGCGTTGCACGCTTCGACCGCGCCCGGATGAATATTCTTGTCGGTGTCATTGCAATCATCATGGTTGGTCACGGTATACTGGCCAGAGGAGCCGCAAAGACACCGCGATTCGCTGCTTCCGTAGCCGTCTCCATCGGAGTCGCGGTACCACAGGGTGCAACCCGCGCCGCCCTCGCCTTCGTCGGTCTGGCCGTTGCAGTTGTCGTCCGCCCCATTGCAAGCCTCCGGCGTACCGGGGTGGACCGTGGCGTTGCCATCATCGCAGTCCCCGCCTTGCAGCGTGACGTGGTCGCCTGCCGGACCGCAAAGACACTTGGCATCCCCTGCGGCCCCGTAGCCGTCAGCGTCCTGGTCCTTCAGGTAGTTCTTGCAGTTCTGCGCCCCCTCCTCGTCCGTCTGGCCATCGCAGTCGTCGTCACGCTCATTGCACGTCTCGACGGCCCCAGGCCGGATGGCGGGGTCCTGGTCGTTGCAATCCCCGCCCTGAAGGAGCGTGTATTTCCCGAGGGGAGCGCACAGACACTTCCCTTTCGCCTCGTCTCCGTAGCCATCACCATCGTTATCATGATAGTATTTTTTGCACCCATTTGAATTCTCTGGGTCCGTGTACCCGTCACAGTCGTCATCCAGGCCGTTGCAGGACTCCTCGGGCGCTGGCCCTCCTAGGCACTGGCCTCCCTGACACCTGTCATCCGGGGTGCACGCGTTCCCGTCGTCGCAGGGCGCCCCATCCTCCGCATTCCTGATCGTGCACCGGTAGCCTTGCGGCTCGGCCGCGTCCTCCTCGCAGGTTGCCACCTTGCACGGCCCGTCCGCCGTGCATTGGGGGGTCCCCTGGCACTCCCCGTTCTTGCACGCCGCGTCCTTGAAACACTTTCCGAGGTCGCAGGCAGTCCCGTCGGGCAAGACCACGTCCACGCACTCCCCTGTCTGCGGCTCGCATCGGCTCTCGTGGCACGCCCTATCCGAGGGAGGGCACGTCTTTTTCGCTTCTGGGTCAGGGACACACTCGTGCGTCTCGGGGTCGCACATCAGCCGTCCCAGGCACAGGTCGGTCGGCATCGGACAATCTCCGTCCGTCTCGCAGGCGCACTGGTTTGGACCCGGGTTGCATTCGCCAGAGACGCACATGTCGGGTCGCGTGCACGGGTTCCCGTCGTCGCACGGCTCGCCTTCGAGCGGGGTGTGCGAGCACTGACCCCACGCGCACTCATCCTTCGTGCACGGATTGTTGTCCTCGCACGCCCACGGCCCCTGACAGACCCCTTGGTCGTCGCAAGAGCCTGCAACGATGCACCGCTCCGGGTCCTGGCAAGCCGCCCCTGCTGGCACGACCTGGTACTCGCACGCCCCGGCCACGCACGCCGCGAGGTGACAGGGCCGCGGCGGGCAATCCTCCTTGACCAGGCATCCCCCGACATCCCGACCGGCATCTCGCCCGAGGTCCGTGCCGCCACCGACGTCCACGGTGGCCCCACCCCCGCCTCCGCACGCGACCACGACCATGACAAACCACAAAGTCTTCCGAGCCATCTCGCCCTCCTTTCGTCAGAATCCTGCCTTCCCTACCATCAAGAACCGTAGCCAACCAGGTTCCTTGGCCTCGAGCCCGGAGAGTGTGCCCGTTTCGTACCACGTGAGCGCCAGGTCGCTTCGCGGCCCAAGCCCAATCCTCGCATCGAGCGCAAAGGGCTCCGTGGGAACCTCTATCAAGACCCAGTCTCCAAGCCCCTGGCCATCCGCGTCGAGGAGGCGCCAGGCAAGTCGGCTTCCGACCATATCGGGGAACGTCGGCTGTGGGCATGCGAGCAAGAACCGCCCGTCTGGAAGGCGCACGGCCCCACCGCCCAACAGCGGAAGACACAGGTCACCCTCGGACAGGTCTCCAGACACGGCCTCCAGGGTCCACGGCCCCGCAATCGTCCCGAACTCGTGGCTCATCAAGATCGAGCGCAACCTCAAGCCCCCTGCCGCAGGGTCAGGCTCCCAGTACACGAACAGGTACGGACCTCCCTCGCCCGTTGCGGCACACAGCCCCCCAAACACCACCTCCCCGGGGGCCACGCTCACCTCCACCGGCTCCCCAAGGCCTTGGGCGGTCCACGGGACCGCCTGCACGCTCGTCACCTTGCTCGGACTCGACTTTCGCGCGCCGACCACGAACATCCCCCGGCCCCCTGCGCCGCACAGGTCAATCAAAAGCGTCGGCTCCCACGGATCGCAGGACCCTGACCCCACCTGGACCGCTGGCTCCACCGTCCCCTTGGCCACGTCCACATACCCCGCCCGGGCCACGGGCACGAACTTCGACCCAGCGCAGTACGAGGCGTCGGCCCACACGACCAAGAACCGGCCCGGCGCCACCGCGGCGGCGCGCACCCTGCCCCACCACAGGGTCGGGTCCCAGGGGGTCCAGGCCCCCTCGACCTTCTTCACAAGAGCCCCGTTGGCATCCAGCGCGAACAGGTCCACGCTGGTCGAGTGCACCGCGGCGACCAGGAAATCGCTCGGGCCATCCGGGCTTGCGACGACATCGAGTCCCCGCACTGCCCCGCTCTGGTAGGTCCACACCTTTTGCGCATCGCCGATTGCGAGGTCCGTGCCGACCGTGCGCACCGTGACGACCCGGTGAGGCGTCACCCACTCGTAAGCGAGGAGCCCGGATTGCGCCAGATCGGACCATGCAAACGCCGGAAGCCGCCCCCCGGCGGGCGGCTGTGCAAGGGTGACCAGGCGAAAACGACAGTCCTGCCCGCACCCATCGGTCCCTGAAAGGCCGCCATCGCACTCCTCCCCCGCCTCGACCACCCGATTTCCGCAGCACGGCACAATCGGCGTGAACACGCAGCCCTTCTTTGGGTCGCAGGAGTCGGCCGTGCATGCATTCTCATCGTCGCAGACCTTTTTCTGGCCGGGCACGCACTGCCCAGTCGCGCACCGGTCCCCGACCGTGCACGCGTCCCCGTCCTCGCACGAGGGCCCCGAAACCGGTTCGTTCCGGCATCCGTAGCCCGGGTCGCATGAATCCTTGGTGCAGGGGTCCTGGTCGTCGCAATCGAGGTCCTTTGCCCCCTCGCACACCCCGGCCTGGCAGGTCCCGGGTCGGCAGCGATTGAGGCCCTCGAAGCACGAGGTCCCATCCTGGACCGGGGTATGGACGCACCCCTGGCCCAGGTCGCAAGAATCCTCCGTGCACTCGTTGTGGTCATCGCAGTCCCTGGGGGCTCCGCCCACACACTCGCCGGAGGCGCACGCCTCGCCCACAGTGCAGGGGTCCTGGTCGTCGCAGGCAGTGCCATTCGCGAGGGGCTTGTGTTCGCATACATTCACGTTGCAGATATCTTGTGTGCATTGATTCCCATCGTCGCACAGAGGGCCGTCCTGGGGCCGGCACTCCCCGGACGAGCAGTGCGCCGCGCGGCAGGGGTCGGGCGCGTAGGTACACACGGAGCCGTCCTCAAGCGGCTCGTACAGGCACTCTCCCGTGCCGGGCTCGCAGCCAAGGAGTCGCTGACACGCCCGCTCCGCGCACCGACCCGGATATTCGCACCGGCCCGAGCGACACGTCCCCTGCCCCTTCGAGCATGGGTCCGACACCTGGCACGCCGCACCCTCCAATAGGCCCGCGCACGCCACAACCGCCTCGGGCGTGCACCCTGAGAGCCCCTCCACCCCAACCACGCACCGCTCAAGATAGCCGCACGCCGCATCTTGAGGCTCGCGCTGGCACCGTTTCACCCCACCTACGCTCGCAGCGCACGTATCCCGCGTGCACTCCACCCCGTCGTCGCAGTCCGAGTCGCGGGCGCAGTCGTCCTTTGCCGGAGCCGGAGGGCTCCCCCCGCCCCCGCACCCCAAAACCAAGAGGCACGCAAGCCACACCCGCCACATCACCGCACCTACTTGCACCACGCATTCGCCAACGGCACCTTCACGTAACCCCCACCCCCAAGCCCCGTGCAGACCGAAGATTCGTTGCTTGCGCACAGAACCGAACCCTGGTCGCACTTCGAAGACCAAAGCATGACCCGTGTCCCCTTTTGCGTAGACACAACGTCCTGGTACGCAAGCACCTGCACGAACGGACTGAACGCCCCGAGCGTCGGGGAGGCGGCGAGACTGATGACCTGCCCGGTCAGGTTCACGAGCGGCCCCGCGCTGGCCATGACACCAATCGGGACCAGGACCACCCGGGTCCCATCCACGTCCTCGTACGTCGCGACGAGCACCGCACCCGTGGACCTTGGCACAAGGGCGACATCCGACCAGAACCCGCCCACAGGCAGGTCACTCCACGCTGTCACCTGAGACAGGTCTTTCCGGATGCGGTACCCCATCAAGTCCCCCTCCTCCGTCGCCGCGGCCAAAAAGTAGTAATCGCCCGATGCGACCAGGGCCAGGGACTTGTACCGGATCGAAGACTCAGCGACCTTGTACTCGATGCCTTGCCCCCCTGCCTTGGTGAACTTGCGTACACTGACCTTCGCAGAGGGCCAGCCTGCCGGGTTCCACGTTGCCCAGGCCGCAACCCCCTCGTTCCCAGACCATGCGAGTACAGGGCGGTACTGGTCGCCGGTGATGTCCCCCGTATTGACCGTCTTCGCCTCGCCGAACACCAGTCCCCCAGGCAGGACCTGGATCGTGCGCAGTGCGACCCCGAGGCCTGACCCATCTGCCTGGGTCGCCGCGTAGCCGAGGAACCCCTCCTCCGGCCCCGTGGCCATCAGGTAGGGCTCATAATGCGATGCCTGGTCGTTCGACTGCGGCACAAAGTCCCGCATCAAGGGGTTGCCCTTTTGGTCTAGGACCGCGACCTCAATCCGGTTCAACCCGCTCCCCCCAGGCTGGCCATCGTAGGCGAACAAGAACCGGTCCCCAGGCAGGGGGATCAGGGCAGTGCGGTGGTACGCCGAGTTCATCATGGTCTGACTCGCCAGGGACTTCACGTCCTTGACCCCGCTTCCCAGCGAATACGTGCCGAACCGGATCGTATCCACCGAGAACCTGTGCCCAACGCCCACCACGCCTCGCGTCCCGGCCACGGACAGGTCCTGCGCCCCACTTCCAGCCACAACCATCGCGGGCCCAAGCGGCTTGCACTCCCGCACCGCCCAGAGGTACAGGGTCGCCCTCGTCACCCGCGCAGGGGATTGCACCACCACCTCGAGGTCCAAAGGCCCGGCCGCCTCCCCATACCGCTGGAACGCCAGCACGGCCCTCTCCCACTCCACGTTGCAGTCCGTGGCACCGACTGCGCTCCCGTCCCACTTGACCTGCACCTTCGACACCTGCGAGCAGTCCGAGCCCGAAGCGAGCGCAAGGTACAAGACATGCACCCCTGCCGCCACAAAATGACCAGGAAAGGCGAACGACGCCATCCCCTCCCCCCCGGAGGCACCGGCCCCATCCTGCCCAAGGCCACCCCCCTCCGAGGTCCACCGCATCCCCTTGGGCATGGTCCCGCTCGTCAAGTCCCAGTCGAACAAAGGCGCTGGCATCTCCAAGTTCAGGATCCGGCATGTCGCATCCTCCTCCGAGCAAAACCTCACCTCGCAGCCCTTCACACTCGCGCACCCAAACCCAGTCACCCCGGCTGGCTCCCCCTGAAACTTGCACCGGTGCTTCACGCAACTCTCAAGCGTGCAGGGGTCCCGGTCGTCACACTCACTATCCTGCTGGCAGCAGCCCCACTGCGGCTTGAAGATGTTCTCGCAGTCCCCTGTAGTCTTATTGCAGGTATCATCTGTACACGTATCATTGTCATCGCAATTCTTCGGCGCCCCGGATTTGCACATCCCACCCTGACACACGTCCCCGAGCGTGCATGGGTCATGGTCGTCGCAAACCGTCCCGTCCGCGACGGGCTCGGCCTTGCACTGGTGCGTGGACACATCGCAGTAAAGCGGCTTGCACGGGTCCTGCGCCGGCGGACAGTCCTTGTCTTCCTGGCACTCGCAAACCGACTTCCCCCCCTTGCAGACCGCGTCCCAGCACGCCTCGCCCTCGGTGCACGGGTCGTGGTCGTCGCAGGGGGTGCCATTGTCCACGGCCACCTCCACGCACGTGTGGGTGGTAAGGTCGCAGCGCTTCGCATGGCACTCATCAGAGCCCGGCCCGCAGTCCTGGTCACCTTTGCACTCGCAGACGAACTCCCCACCCACGCAGACCCCGTTCTGGCATGAGTCCCCATCTGTGCACGGGTCGCCATCGTCGCACGGCCCGTTCAAGAGCGGCTCGTGGCGGCACCCCTCCTGCGTACAGGTGTCCTTCGTGCAGGGGTCCTGGTCGTCGCACTCGGCATCCGAGAAACACACAGGCGGGGCGACGGTCCCATCCTCCCCCTGCTGGCCTTGGTCCGCGACATCCGGCCCCTGGCCCGAGTCCTGTCCGCTTCCGCCCGAATCGGGTTGGGAAGCCGAATCTGGTTGGAAGGCCAAATCTGATTGGGAGGTCACCCCTGGCCCTCCCCCCCCGCCACACGCGACGAGCAGAACCAGCACCGACAAAGCCCAAACTTTCCTAACCATCTTTCCACCCCCTTCTTCGTCCAGAGTGCTTGCCACGGGGGCGGATACTACCGAAGGCCACTCCCCTGCGTCAAGAGCAAAACCGCGCGGTGGAGGGCGTACAGGCGCTTGTGCGAACGAAGCGAGCCTTTTGCTTGTGCAACCCTGCTCCAGGTCACAGGGACAGGCGTTTGAACAGGCGCTCGGGGATGTGGCGGATGACCCACATGATGGGCCGCCAGAACCAGGGGAGATAGACCTCGTCGGCCCCCCGGTCCATGGCACGGACGATCCCGCGCGCGACCCTCTCCGGCGAGGCCCACAAAAGTCCCTTTTTCTCGAACCGCGCGGTCATCGGCGTGTCCACGAAGCCCGGTTTGAGCGTGACGACGCGCACGCCCTTTGCGTGAAGGCGGTTTCGGAGCCCCTGGAGGAAGAGGGTGACGAAGCCCTTGGACGCCCCATAGACGTAGTTGCTCTTGCGGCCCCGGTCCCCTGCGACCGAGGAGATGGCGGCGATGGTGCCGCGGCCTTTGGCCTCGAAGCGATTGGCGGCAAGGGTCAGAAGCGAGGCCACGCTCAAAGCGTTTGTGTGCACCTCCTGGGCCATCAGTGCCACCGAACGCTCGCAGGCTGCCTGGTCTGACAGGGTACCGTGGGCGACGAGGATGGCATCGAGCCCGCCCAAGGCCTCTTCCGCCTGGCCGAGGAGGGCGTCGTGGCGCGAGAGGTCGCAGAGGTCTGCCTGTGCCGCGGCGATGACCTGGCCCTGCGTGGCCCGGCAGCGCAAATCCTGCACCAGCGCCTCAAGTTTGTTGGGGTCACGGCCTACCAGGAACAGGTGTCTCCCCTGAGCGACAAAGACCCTGGCGCAGGCAGAGGCGATGGCTGAGGTCGCGCCAAAGACCGCGATCCTGTTGAGTTCTGTGGCCTTCATGAGTCACCTCGTCACGCGCCGCCAAAACGAAGACGAAAACGCAGGGTCACGCAGTCGCTCCACCTCCTCCCAGGCCGAAAAGCCCGCTCGGAACATCTCGGGCGGCATGCGTGCATCCTTGGAGGGATTCAGCGCGCCTCCCGCGGCCCGCACCACCGCATCCAGTTCCTCAAACAGCCGCAAGGTGCGCGGCCCGCGATTTGCGAAGTCGAGGGCCAGGGTCGTGCCGGGTCGCGAAAAGGACAGGATGCCGGGCGGTGCCTGGTCGCCAAAGGTCTTGAGCACCCCGAGAAACGACCCCTCGCGGTGGCGGCGGATCAGGGTCATCAGGTCGCGCAGGGCCTCGGGGGCCGCATCGGGCGGGAGCACGCACTGATACTGGTAGAACCCGCGCGGCCCGTACGCCCGGTTCCAGTCCGCGACCCCATCCAACGGATAAAAGAAGGGCATGTAGTGAACCAGGCGCGGGCCGTGCCCGAGGGGACGATAGTAATAGAGGAAGTTGAACAGGCGCACGGACCACGGGCGGATGAGCGAGAAGGGGGGAGTGACGGGCAAGCGGCGTTGGCGCTCTCGCCATGGGGGGAGGCTTGCTCCGTCCGGCGCATGCCGAGCCCGCATGAAGATGCCCCGCCCGCCTGAAGAGCCGCAGTCGAACCATGCCACCGTGTATGGCCACTCCCCCGACGCTTGATTTAACTGAAAATATTCATCAATGTTACGGAATCGCACCTGCTCCACGAGCATGAACGGGTTGGCGATGGGGATCAGCCGGACCTCTGCCCATGTGATGAGCCCGGTCAAGCCCAGGCCCCCGATGGTCGCTCGGAAAAGGTCGGGGCGCTCGGTCGGGGAGCAGACCACACGCTCGCCAGTGGAGCGCAAGAGTTCGAACCGGGTCACGTGGTTCCCGAAGGAGCCTGCCACATGGTGGTTCTTCCCGTGCACGTCGTTGGCGATGGCTCCGCCGATGGTGACCAGGCGCGTGCCGGGCGTCACGGGAAGGAAAAAGCCGCGCGGCACCACGAGGTCCATGATTTCCTTGAGCAGGACCCCGGACTCGCAGACAAGAAGGCCGGCGCCAAGGTCGAGGGCAATGAAGCGGTCCAGGCGCCGGGTTCTCAAGAGGCTCCCGCCTTCGTTCAGACAGACATCGCCGTACGAGCGGCCCAGGCCAAAGGGCAGAAGCGGGAAAGGGGCCTGCGGGAGGGGCTCGTGACGATGGTGCAGGTCCACAACCGCCCTGTGGGGAACGGCCCGCAAGCGTCCGAAGGACTGAACGGTCACGTCGGGTCTCCCCTCGCCGTTGCCAGGGCGATCTCTGCGGCCCGGTAGGACGAGCGCACGCGGGGACCAGCGGAAACGAAGCAAAAGCCCATGGTCCGCGCGATGTTCCCAAGACGCTCGAACTCGCCGGGGCTCCAGTAACGCTGAACCGGGTAGTGGCGCCGAGTGGGCTGGAGGTACTGGCCCAGGGTCACGGCCTGGACCCCCGCGTCCCGCAGGTCTTGCAGGGCCTCGATCACTTCGTCCTCCGTCTCCCCGAGCCCGAGCATCAGAGAGGACTTCGTGACGATATCAGGGGCCAGGGAGCGGGCTGAGCGCAACACCTCGAGGGAGCGCTCGTAGGAGGCGCGGCGGTCCCGGATCAGGGGCGTCAGTCGTCGCACGACCTCGATGTTGTGGCCGAGGACGTGTGGTTTCGCGCGGACCACTGTCTCGAGCCGCTTGCCCTGGTAGTCCGGGATGAGGACCTCGACCAGGGCCTCCGGTGAGGTTCGCCGGACAGCCTCGATGGTAGCGGCGTAGTGCGCGGCGCCCCCGTCGGGGAGGTCGTCTCGGTCCACGCTCGTGACCACGACGTAGCGCAGCCCAGCGTCCCGCACCGCCTCCGCGACCCGCTGCGGCTCGTCCGGGTCCACGGCGCCGTGGGGGTTCCCAGTCCGGACCGCGCAGAACTTGCAGCGGCGGGTGCAGGTATCTCCGAGGACCAGGAAGGTCGCGGTCCCATGCCCGAAGCACTCGCCCAGGTTCGGGCAGCGCGCCTCCTCGCAGACCGTGTGGAGGCGCAGGCGACGCAGGCGGCGGTTCATGGCCGCGACCTCGCCACCCGCGGGGAGGGCCACGCGGAACCACTCGGGAAGTTGCGACGCCACGATCACCTCCTCATCGCCTAGCCAAGGAGGGCCAGGCGAGCGGCAGTGCACGTCCCAAGCCCAATGACCTTCTACCCGCTTTCTTTCCCGTTGACAATCGCCCCGCCCTCCCCTATCATCCGTTTTGCCTGAACGGCCTGGGCGAATAGCTCAGCGGGCAGAGCACCGGTTTTACACACCGGGGGTCACAGGTTCGAACCCTGTTTCGCCCACCGCCCGCGCCCAGGACCCGGGGCGGCTCTTTGCGACACGGGGTGGTAGTTAAGTCGGTTATAACGCTGGCCTGTCAAGCCAGAGGCCGCGGGTTCGAGTCCCGTCCACCCCGCCAAGGAAAGACACAGCAAACCCGCATCAGAACTGGCGAAAAGCCTCTTCAAATACCCGAGGCGACCTTGCCTCTCCGAGCAGGTTTTTGTTGAGTTCCGCACCAAGAAGCCCACCTGAAGTAGCCGCTCGACCAACGCCACCGAGTTGACACGCCCCTAGCCGCTTGGGAGAATCGCCTTGGAGGCGTTTTTCAAGCATGAAGTTGCGGAAATGATCGGCGATCCCTCTCGGCAGCGAGCGCTTCACTGCGGCGTGCTCCGGGGTCTTGGGGGTCTTTCGAGGGGTCAAGCGGAAGGCCCCCCTGCCCTCGCCTTTTGCGGCCGTCTGAAGAAGTCCTGCGCGTGGGTGCGGGCTTGCACCCGCCGAGTTGGACCGTGCACGCATCGCGTCGCGCTGGCGGCTCGCAGCGGGTTTGAGCAGACGAGGACGAAACGGCTGTACCTAGTTATCGAGATGTGGGGATGCTCATCGGGGAGATAGAGGGCCTGTCGCCTGAGCAGCTCGAGGCCAGATGGGAGGAGGTACTGGCCTTTGTGGCTGGTGCCAGACAGGGCCGAGAGGTCGCTGCCGGCTGTCTTGCGGTGGGCCGCGTCCACGAGGCGGCGGGCCGGTTCGCCGAGGCCTATTTCGCCTTGGACGAGGCATCGAGGCATTACAGGGCCTGCGGGCTTGAGGCATTTGCGGCTGATGCCGAGGCCAGGGCGAAGGCGATTGCCGCAAAGGCCTTCCCGGTTTTCAAGGACGAGGGGGACCTGGAGGCTTGCTTTGGGGGTCTGGTGGAGGCGCTGCTCGTTCGGGCCGAGGCGTGGAGTTCGAAGGCCTCTGAGCCGGTAGGGACTTCGCAAGGCACCCGACTGTTGGAGCGAGAGGTGTTCTACTGGAGGCTTCAGGCCACGGTGGTTAGCCAGGGGAGACCACACCCGATTGTGGACCTCGCCAGGGGTTTCGACTTGGAGCCGGCTGACAGCGAGGTCCTCCTTCACCTGTGGGGGATAGAGAGCGACGCCCACCGGGACAGACGTATCCGCTCCGTGGGCAGGGAGGACTTTCTGCCTTCGATCAGCGTACGGCTTCTTTGCAGGTTCCTGTCTGGCACAGGTCGGGTGACGGGGGAGTGGCTGTCCCGTTTTTTCCCGGACGCGCCGCTCATCAGGTGGGGACTCGTGGAGGCTTTGGGTCGGGATGAGGACGTATCTTCCTTGTCGCTGTCGTGCATGGTCCGTCTTTCGCTTCCCGTGGTGGCCTTTCTGAGCGGGGCCGGGCCAGGGGCCATTCTTGCCGCAGCGGGTGTGGTGGAGGTCGGTTCGCCGGGTGGTGGTCGCGAGCCGCTGCCCGGTAGTTTCGGTCAGGTGCGAGCGTGGATCGAGGAGGCCTCCTACGCGGAGAGTGCGCGCCTTATGCTGCTGGGTGGCGGGACGGTGCGGCCTTTGGAGGATGTCGGGTTGGCAGGCGCCTTGGCTCACAGGCGCGTGGTTCGCGTGGACCTGACCGTGGGGGATGCGTTGGGCAGCCAGTTGTCGAGGGGGCTCTTGGCTGCACGGCTTTTGGACGCGATTCCAGTTCTTGTGTTGTCCGTGGGTCGCCGCGGTCCAGCCCGTGGTCCGGAGGGGGAGAGCCAGTTTCCGGATCGTGCGGACCCCGCGACCTGGGTCCGGTCTCTGTCGGTGGCACTGGATGCTCGTCCGGGCCCTGTCGTGTTGGTGGCCCCCCGGGAGCTCGAGATAGACCTCTGCCGGGCCATGAACCAGGCGACGGCGGTCTTTTATTCGCGGCCGTCGGCCTCCGAGTGCGAGAGGAGGCTTTCAGCGGCCTTTGCCGCGCAGGGCGCGAAGGGGATTGACGAGGCCGCTGTGCGGCTCGCCCTGGCTTCGGAGGCGGTGGAGTACGACAGCCTCGACGACCTTGCGCGCGAGGTGGCGACCCTCCATCGGTCTGGGGGACTGACGGACGGGACTTTGCTGCGGGGACTGGTGCGGCTTTGGGCCTCGTCCGCCTTTATGGGTATCGCCGAGCGCCTGGTCGCCCATGTGAACTGGGATGACCTGGTCCTTCCGGACGATGTACTCGTGACACTGAACGAGATCATCACGTTCGCGAGGTATCGCGAGAAGGTCTTGCGAGATTGGGGTTTTGCGGACAGGATGCCCTACGGAAGGGCCTTGTCGGCCCTTTTTCACGGTCCTCCTGGAACCGGCAAGACGCTTGCGGCCTGCGTCCTGGCCAACGACCTCCAGGTTGACATCTTCCGGGTGGACTTGTCCCAGGTGGTGAGCAAGTGGGTGGGTGAGACCGAGAAGAACCTTGCGCGGCTTTTCGATGCGGCCTCGCGTTCGCGGGCGTTGGTCCTTTTCGACGAGGCCGACAGCCTTTTTGGGAAGCGCACGGAGGTCAAGACCGCGGTGGACCGCTACTCCAATCTCGAGGTGAACTATCTTTTGCAACGTCTCGAGGACTTCGAGGGCCTGGCGATCCTGACCACGAACTACCCGGAGAACATTGACCAGGCATTTCGGCGTCGCATCCGGTTCAAGGTCGCCTTTCCGTTTCCGGACGCGGCACTCCGGGCGAAACTCTGGCGGACCCTGATACCCCCCCGAGTGCCGGTGGCAGGACGCCTCGACTTTGAGCAACTGGCGACCACCTTCGACTTTGCGGGGGCCCACATTCGCAACGCCATCTTGCGGGCCGCGTTCAAGGCCGCAGCCGAGGACCGTGGGATCAGGCAGGAGGACCTGTTGGAGGCGGCACGCGCCGAGGCACGCGAGGCGGGGATCCTGGTGCGGGGGTAGGTCTGGCTCGTGGCCTGGCATCCGGCTAGCCAGTGGCCCCGCATGGCCTTGACTCCGCGGTGGCGGGATAGATTTTATAACCTGTGACTATTTTTATGCAATTGTGTGAAGGCAGCACCAACGTGCCGCACTGTGCTGCGTCCAAGCTCAAAAGAACAATGTTTGGGCGAGATTGATCAGAATGTCGGCCGCGGGGCCGAGCCCAATAAAAAAATAATCTTTCGCCTCTTTTCCGAAGCGGCCTCCGGTGGTGGCATCATCGGGGTCCACTCGTTTGATGACCAGAACGAGTTGGGGCACGAACAGAACCGCGAGCAAGGGGGTGAAAAGGATGAGAAAAATGGCAGATGCCACGAAGGCGAGGACGCGCTTGGTAAGGGGGGCGGATGCGAGCGTCCATGGCCAGAGCCGATTCTCATGGACTAACACTTTAATACACCCCAGGATGGCGCCTTCCCAAAAGGCCGCTGCGGACAGCAAGAGAAGGAGCATCCCGGTCCAGTGCGCGAAACTTGGCCGACTCTCGACATGAGAGACGCTCGTCGGGTCGTACTCCTCGGCTCCAGATACTTGGAGCCTGAACATTGTAAGTATGAAGCTGAGAATAAGCGCCCCGTAAAAAGCGCCGCCCTCGGCCTCTGTTAGAGGTAGCTCCTGGTCCATCCCCTGCAAGGGCAAGGCGAACAAGAACACAAAAAAGCTAAAGAAACAATAGGCTCCGAATATTTCAGCGGAATTCAGACGCCCGTCGCACGGGCACCCTCGCGAAAGTCTGAACCCAATGATGTCGGTGACGAGGGCCAGGGTATACATGACGGGTACCCATGCCCGGTCAGGAGGTTCCGGGCTCGCAAGAGAAAGCCCAGCACAGAACACGATAAAGATCGGCAGTGACCACGCCTTGAACACGTAAGTGAAGACGTCAGAACGCATACTTCCTCATCACGGGCCCACAGAGAGCATCTGCTCGGCCTCATTCAACGCCGTCTCAAGGCTTGCCTGCTCCCCTCTGCGCACCTGCTCATG
>FWWM01012750.1_pt1 | contig 13849 bp, 10 predicted proteins | sample 2228351 | NCBI WGS metagenome assembly FWWM01 (sample SAMEA103939774, study PRJEB20133) | metagenome | reverse complement strand
CAGGAAACAACCCGCCAGCGGGGAGGGTTTGGGAGGGCGCAGCCCTCCCAAGAACAATACTATTTTCATTCGGGCGTTGTGCGCCCCGCGCATGACCGTCTATGGTGAAAATCGTGGCTTCGCTGAGGGGCGCGGCGCCGAGGTTGAGGAGTGGCTGCTGGCGCGTCACGCGCAGTGACCGCTCTACAGTGAGCAGCCGTCCAGACTGCTCGGGCGCCACAGCCTGAGCCGACCCGGCGACAAAGGCGACGTGGCAATGGTACGATGCGTGCCAGGGAGTGGTTTTTCGCTTTCCAGCACGTTCGAATATCCCATCAAGAGATTGTATAATCTCCCACAATCGCATAGAGGATGTGGCCTCCGTATCGTGGATGTTGCAGCGTCATATGCTTCGTCCGTCCGGTTTGCTCAAGAGGTCTGTCATGTCCATTCGCACCCTGGGTTTCGTCACGCTCGCCGGTTACGTGCTGACGATCTTTGCAGCCAACCTGGCGATCACGTATCTTGGCATCGTCCCGGTCGGGTTAGGGTTGATGGCTCCCGCTGGAGTCTACTTCGCTGGCATGGCGTTCTCGCTGCGCGATGCGCTGCAGGAAACCCTCGGCCGACGCTGGGTCGTCGCGGCGATCCTGATCGGCGCGGCCATCTCTGCAGTGCTGAGCGCCCAGCTTGCCCTGGCCAGCGGCCTGGCTTTCCTCTTCAGCGAGCTAGCCGATTTCGTAGTCTACACGCCGCTGCGCCAGCGCGCCTGGCTTGGCGCGGTGGTCGCCTCTAACACCGTCGGCGCGGTGGTTGACAGCGCCCTATTCCTCTGGCTGGCTTTCGCCTCGCTGGAGTTCCTCACAGGCCAGGTTGTCGGCAAGCTCTGGATGACCGCTCTGACCGTGGTCATCCTCCTGGCCTGGCGGCGCATTGCTGGCCGCGCCCTGGGGGAAGTCTGATGCACACGCTGCTTGTTGCCAACCGAGAGATCACCTACGACGGGCGTCAACTAGCGCCGCACTGGATCTACCGCACCTTCGACGTGATGGGCGATGCAGCGGTAGCCTTCCTCGGGCCGTGCCACGTTGATGTGCGCGAGATGGTTGACATCGAGGATGTGAAGGCGCAGGCGCCGATCTTCAGCCCACGCATGCTCCACGTTATCGCAGAGTTTTTCTCCTGCGATCTGCACACGACTGTCTACCGCCAGCGGCTGCTCATCGTTATCGCCAGGGAGTTGCTCGAGACGATGACTGACCGGCAGGTGACTCGTAGAGGCGACGATCTGTACCTGCCGCGAGCCGATGGCAGCCCGGGCAAGCTCTCGGTCTCGATCGCCACTGCCAGCCCTGTCTCGACGCTCATCCATACCGGCCTGAATATTGAGACGGAGGGCGCTCCCGTGCCGACGGTAGGCCTGGCTGAACTTGGCGTCGACCCGGCAGCTTTCGGGGCCATGTTGCTGCGCCACTACGCCGATGAGGTTAGCGACATCTGGTTAGCCCGCTGTAAGGTACGGGCAGCAGGGTAGTCGAAAAGGTATGTGTTCACATTTGGGGTAAGGCGTGACCCCGGGTGGTTACTCCAACGCTAAACATGTACGAGCCAGATCGCTCCAATGCTCTGGCGATACGCTCCAGATACCAACCCTCCTGGATGTTGAACAGGGGCCAGCGATGCAGGGCACACCGAAACACCTACGCCCCTGTTGACACAAATGCTATTATAATCCCATGTACCGGACCATCAAGTCAATAGCCTGCAATGGTTCAACCGGCCTCATTCTTACTTCTTTCGTGCTCACAACGCAAGCGAGCCACACCTGGTCTCCTTCCAGCGATGGAGCGCTACAACGGTCCTCAGTTCCAGGTTGTGCGGAAGTTTATAAGAACACATCCTGATGCGCAATCTGCGCTTGATATTGCGATCCTTTCGGCTCGTTTCGGTATGATCTCTCCCTCCGAAAACATCCCTGACTATGACCAGCGCATAACTCCCGAGCAGGTAGCAAGCATTCGCCCGCGTATAATGATTGCGCTTGGGCAGCATTTTCAACGTACCAAATACCAGCGTTGCTGTATTTCGCTCAGCCGAGACTATTTGGAAATAATTGCCGGGCTAGAGGAGATCATTCCACCGACCTGTGAAACAACGTATATCCGTGGCTCTCAAGGGGAGCGTTTGTCACAGCTTTTCAATTGGCTGTACGCTGATCATCCCCGCCCAACTGAGCGGCGGATCGCGAGTTCCGGCTATGCTCGCCTGCGTGGTGTGGACATTCGTCTCGAACCAGAAGAGGTTCTCGCCTGTGGACGTCGCGCCCTGATCTCGCAGAAGATGTCACCCCCGGAACCAAAAGCCTGGTATGTTATGGTTGATGAGCACAGGGTAGGGCCGAAATGGCTGGTTAGCCAGATTTCCGGTCTGTCAGAGCAGGCATTCAACACAACTGATGCTCGTCGCGTCCTTGCGGCGCTTGGCGTTGAGGTACATCGCAAATGAACGACCACCAGCCTTCCAATCGGCGCCTCACCGAAGCCGGCGTTCAGGAAGATCTTCAACGCCAACCGCATTTGTTTGTTCGGCTCGCTGAGAATGCGTTGACCGTAGCAGAGAGTCTACGTGGCAACTACTTCAAGAATACGGCTACGTTTATTGCTGCGTTGCGCAAGGCTATTGCTGACACCCAGCAGGGACGGCGCACCGATCCCATTCTGGAGGTTCGTAGGGTTCCCGAAACTTCCTGGGCCGATGTCCAGGATGAAGTGGTGACATTCATTGACGGCGGCGTAGGTCAGGTACAGCTTGCCAGCCAGGTGCCAATCCTTCTGCGTGTCGGCTCGTATCGTGTACGCACAGGGGAGCGACGGCTAAGCGAACGCGAGCAGTTCGGCTATTACCCGGTCATTCTGGGAGATCTGGAGGGCGGCAGCAAAGAGCGTAAGGACTTCATTGATATCGTCCGCATTACCGCTGAGCTATTGGCAGGACTATCGGCATTAGAGCGCACACCCGATCTGCGCGTCTTGATGTTCCACGGGCCTCTAACCTACCTTGTTGGCAGTTATGCCGGGCATACGCCTTTTACTGAGCAAGATATCGACCTCTTCCTGCGTCAGTATGCGCAGGATGCTCAAATAGCACGCTCTCTCAAGGAGGATTTTCTCCGACAGGCGCATGTGGATATCTATCCGAAGATGACAAAACGCCCGGATGAGTGGGCTCAACAACGAATCTTTGAGCCGTTGTCATTCATTGCATTTCTTCTACGGCGGATATGTGAGAGAGCGCGCCAAAGGCCAGTGCCAACCTATATTGTTGGGGTGGTTGAACGAGGAAACTTGCGCGAACTGAGCGAAACCATTCTTCTCGAACGTGTGTTCCGTGGTTTGCGACAGAAAGGCAACAGTGATTACTTTAACAAAATGTACGGAAGAACGGATTTGTCTACACCGAAAGCGCTTCTTGATCGCTTAGGGTACACGGATGCGCTGCTGATGGCTATGCTCCTGGAACCAGGGCAATACTCAGAAAGCTGGTCGATGAACAAGTTTGATGGCCTGCGACGAGGCGAAGTAGCACTGCCTGGCCTCGCAGGTGAGGAGACGGTAACCTTTGAAGCCCTGAAACCTGGCCCATTTGGCTTCCCGCGCATCCGCGGCTGCTACCTGCACGTCTCTGAGATCACTGAACCAGTCCGGATAGAGGTCTTTGATGAGCTTGCTGACGCAGATTACCTGGAGAGCATTGTTCGTCGCGTGTACCTCTATTCGCGACTGTTGCCGGGTTACGGCTTCCCCGTTGGCCTTGACATCGCTGACAAATACGCCCACATCCCGGCCTGGTTGACGAACGCCTATAGCAAGCTTATCCGCTATCATCTTGGCATTAGCCTTCAACAGGGCGAAATCAGCGATGCAGAGATGCGGCGGGTGCTGGTGCAGGCCATCTACATGACCCATCGTGACTGGCTCTTCCGACCAGAACCTTGAGGAGCTGACCTATGGCAACTTCTCGATCCAATCGAGCGCTACTGAACTCTCAGAGCCCTGCGGCTCCAGCGGCTCCACCAAACTATGTGGGGACAATCGTCGGTGAAAGTACCAGTCGGGAGTTTCGTCTGGCAGTGGCACAGGAAGCCATTCGTGAACAGGATCTGGTTGCCGTTGATGCGGAGCTGCGCCCGACCGATGGTCAGGGGCCGCCAGAGACCATACGCGTGTGGGCCAAGGTCCAGCGGATTGAGCGCCTCAACCCGCTCTTTCCGAGCGAAGCCGGCCACGAACTTGCCGCGACACGAACAAACCCGTTTGAGACCGTGCTCTCGTTGAGCCGCGAGATGGTGACTGCGGTCTGCCAGGTGTTGGGCGCGGAGCCACGTGGCAACAACCCCCGCGGGAAGCTCGACCAGTTGCGCTATCCTCCGCAGCCTGCCAGCAGCGTGTATCGCCCCAGCTCTGATGATATGGCGAGGGTCGTGCTTGGCGAGCTAGCCCAGCGCGCCAATCGCGCGCTTGACATCGCAACGCTGTCCAATCGCCCTGAAGTCTCAGTGAGTGTCGACGGGCATGCCATTGTTACGCGCCACCTGGCCATCCTCGCCATGACCGGCGCTGGAAAGAGCTGGACATCGAGGCGTATCATTGAGCAACTCGCAGCAAAGAACTACCCGATCGTGATTTTTGATCCTCATGGAGATTATACAGGTCTGGCTGATGTTCTGACCCTTAAGCAGCGCGTACGAAGATATTGTGCGCAGTTCCCGCTTTTTGACGAGGATGCCGATGCAGTTGCCAGGATTGTCAGTGCTCTTGGGTACGAACTATCCCCACCGATGCAGGAGGGATTTAGAGCGGTATTCAATGCAGCCACACGATTCATCAGCGTAGAGGGAGCCGAATTGGCTGAAAGAGTGAACTGGCTTGCTGAGAGATTGGGCAAAGAACATCTGCGAAAACATGGTGTCGAACCAAATATGTGGCTGATTGCGAACCTCGCTGAAGCTGGGGGGTTGACGCTTCGAGCAAATGATCACGATGGAATTAATTTGCTTGTTGAGTGGGGATGGGAAGGTTTTGGATCGTACTCCAAGCGTGATGCTAGTACTTTGGAAGGTATCAAGAAGCGCGCATACAAAGCAGCCAGAGTGTTACAGACGATGGAGCAGACGAATCGCAAGATTGCACGCAGCACCGACCCACTTCCCACGGATCGAAAGGAACTGGTTCGCTATGGTGGCATAAGCGTTATTTCTCTTGCCGGATACACGGGAGACTTCCAAGCCACCATTTACAGCTTGATAGCTAGCGACATATTTCAAGCACGTGTTCAGGAGAAACTCAAACTGCCGGTGTTACTTGTGCTTGAGGAGGCACACAACTTCGCGCCGGGAAGAGCCAGTACCCCAGCAGAAGAACGCTCGATCGCAATAACAAAGCAGATCGCTCAGGAGGGTCGTAAGTTTGGCATCGGCCTGGTAATGATTAGCCAGCGTCCATCGCGTCTCGATGAGACAACGCTTTCGCAGTGCAATTCCTACATTATCATGCGTCTGGTCAACCCGGCTGATCAGAACTTTGTGCGCAAAGTGATTGAGAGCCTGGGTGAAGATGAGGCGCGTCTGTTGCCCGATCTCGATGTTGGCGAGGCGTTGCTCTCGGGGCAGTTGATAAACTTTCCGGTACTGGTACGGATCAAGCCGCCTGAGTCGCAGGGCGAGCGCGAAGAAGAAGATGCCTTCAAGGCGCTTGAAGACGCACATCGCTCGCTGCAACAGGGGGCGCGTTAGCCCCAGGAGGTGAGAGGTTGGTAATTGTCGCCGGTCTGAGCTTGAAGAACCTGAAGCCTCGGGTCTGGGATCCCGCGTCGCCATACTATCTGCCTGGCTTGACAGCAGTAATGGTGTCGTATGCGGACTTCCACAAATCTCCAGCACAACGCCGTGCTGCAATGAAGCAAACGCTGCGCGCTTATCTTGGCATTCCTGAACATATCCGTATGTATCTTGATAATGGAGCTTTCTACTTTTTGGAACACGACGGCGGTTCACCGCAGGATGAGTATGAAGAATTTGTACAAGCAGCCAAACCTGATTGGTACCCAATTCCGCAAGATTTCATACCAACCCCGCAAATGGACGACGAGACACAACTCTCGTGTCTACGGCGTACTATGGAGATGAACATTGCGTTTGAGCATAATGGATTTGTTCCTGTAATGCATATCAGTCGTCATCTGGCAACATACATTGACGAGTTCAGAAAGAGCAAACAGCTTGTACAGAAAGACAGAGTGGCTTTAGGGGGGATTGTACCCAACTTGCTACGCAAGCCCAGTGCGATGCCATACGCCGATGTCTTGAAGAGTCTGCTTCAGGTACGTCACGTGTTGGCTGGCAAACATCTTCACGTGTTCGGCCTTGGTGGAACTGCCACACTTCACCTTGCAGGTCTGTTTCAGATCGACTCACTCGACTCTGCGGGTTGGCGGAACCGAGCCGCGCGCGGGATTGTGCAATTGCCAGGACGTGGGGATCGTACAGTAGCGAATATGGGAAGCTGGCGCGGGCGGGAGCCTGACGAAACCGAGTGGTCGCTGCTCGCCGCATGTCCTTGCCCGGCATGCCGGCAGTTTGGTGTCGCCGGGCTCAAAGCAGCAGGTATAGACGGATTCTGTAACCGTGCAACACACAATCTCTGGGTCTTACTTCAAGAGGCGCAGGCGATCCAACGCCACTTAGCAGCGAATACGTATCGTGACTGGTATCAGTCCCATGTCGAGAATTCAGTCTACCGAACCCTGGTTAGTGACACGCTAAGACTTGTCGAGAATGGGTTTCTGCCGGCAAGCAATTGATGGTATGATCGCTCCTTGAGCTCTGGGCGACGTCACAAACAGGTAGAGCATGGCGTCTTCGGTCGTGGCGCACTCGCCTCCTCGAAGCTGTTGGCAGGGTTCAACGTGAGTGTAGATGAGGTGTTTAACCCCTCGTAGCGTTGAGGAAACGCTTTACAGCTCCGCGCACTCTTGATCGGAACATCCTTCAGCAGGCTGGCTGCGGCGCCGGTATGGCCTGGAGTATGGCTCGCTCTTCGGGCTGATCCACATCGCGTTCACGATCAGCCCGACCCGGGGGTATGCCGTCGCGGTCGGCTGCTGGCTGCTGCGGGCCGCGGTCGTTTTCGTCTACCGGGATCAGATCACGGGCAAGCGGCGGCCAGCATCCATACGCCTGCGACCCGGGGTGTGGACATGAGACAAACACGGAACAGAGATGACATCGTAAGGGCCGCACTCGTCAGCCTTATCGGGCTAACGCTTGCCGGCGCAGTCGGCAGGCTGCTGCTCCCGCGCTTCTTCATGCGGCGTTACTACCGGCGCGTCTATGCCCCTATCCGGCTAACGGCGACGGATGGGGGCGACGGACCGCCCGAACAGCAACTGCGCGACGTTCCCTGGATCGCGACCGATGTCCCGGCCTGCCAATCAACCAGCCTGCAGATGATCGCCGCGCAGCACGGCGCCCGCTGCTCCCGCGCCGAGATCGACTTCCTCATGGCTTTTACCTACGGCTTCAGTGGCATCCCGGGAACAGACGCATTCTTTCCCGGAGGCGTCGATCCCGAAGTGGGCCTGCGTGACGCTGCGCCCTACCTGGGCCTGCGTCGGCGCTACTACGTTGCCAACGACCCGGCGCTCTACGTCCGGGCCCTGCGCTCCTTCCTGGCCCGCGGCTGCCCGGTGCGCGTGGCGCTGGATATGGGCAGGCTCTACGGGACATCCAGGTTCATCCCCCATAGCGACGTGCTGGTTGGCTATGATGCTCGCGGCTACTATCTGTACGAGACCGTCTGTCTCCCGCCGGCGAGCTGTACGCCGGGCGAGCGCCCACCCGGCGCGGTGGGGATCTACGTGACGGAGACGCGCCTGCTGCAGGCAGTGACCAACCTGGCGCGTCGGTTCGCCTATCCGTGGCGCTACGCGCTCACCATGTTTGAGCCGGGTCCGCCAGCCGACGATCTGCGACCAGTCTGGGCTCGACTGGCGCAGGCCACCCTCGGCGGCAATCGCTACGGGCCACCCACCGGCGTTGCCGTGCTGGAACGCGCCGCCGACCAGATCGAGCGCCAGGGAACCCGCTATCGCATCGCTTCCATCACGACGGGGCTGGAGGCTGCCGTGCGCTTCCGCCGCGACAACGCGCGCTTTCTGCGCGAGCGCTTTCCAGACCAGGCCGATCTGGCCCGGGTAGCCGACCATCTTGAGCGGGCGGCTGATCGCTATGCCGCTGCGCTCACGGCAGGCGCCGGCGGTATCGCTGATCGGCATGCGGCCCGGCAGATCGCGACCATGCTGCGGGAGGCGGCGGCAGCCGAGCGTGCCACAGGCGCGGCGCTCCTCGCCAGGGCACAGGGGCGTGGCGAGCGGTGAAGCGCCCCACCCCGCGCCACCCCGCGCATCATCCACCACCCCGGGGTGCGGCCCGGCCCCCCGCCGGACCCGTCGGCGCCGCGGGGACCGCGCGACGCCACCCGTAGGGCCGAAGCATTCGCCCCCACCCCCGCCGTGGGGACACTGGCCCTCCCGGGCGAATGCTTCGGCCTGACACGTGCCATGGTAATGCCCGGGCCCCGGGGCAAGCTGCGGTCGGCCAGTTGGTGCGCCGCGCGTTCGGCGGCAAGCCCACGGTTCCGCGTCCTCAACCCCAAACAACGACCCGGGCCGAAACCCCATCGCCGAGTGCAAGGCCGAGGCTGCCGAGCGACGGAGCGCCGTGGTTCCCGCGGGCAACCCGAAGCCGGTACGCCTGTGTGCCCGCGATGAGCGCCGCTGGCGCTTGTCAACGATCCGCCGCCGTCGCATACCTGCTCGCGGGGTCAAGCCGATCGGCGCGCCTCACTATGCGCGTGGCGGCTGCTGGTTGGACAGCAGCGTGGAGCCGGATGGTGGCGATGCCTCAGATCACGCCTCACTGATCTCGTCTTGCGTGACGAACCGGCGCCGGCGGCGTGATCGGTGGCTCCATGAGCCAGGATCGCGCCATTGGCGCAGCGATCCGCGCGGCGCGCTTCTCGCGCAGCCTGATCCGGAGCGACCTTGTCGCCCTCCATCCCTGACAGCATCCTCCAACTGCGGCGAGTACGGTGGTGCTATCATCCCGCCGCGTAGTACTCCCTTCTCTCCCGTAGATCCCGCCACGGCGTATAGTGCGCATGCACCTTTCTCCCGGGTGCGCGGACATGTTGCCCGCATCCAGGCCATTGCGGGCAGGACGCCCGCGCACCTACGCCGTATACCAACTGGAATTGACGACCTCGCATGCTCTAGCATCACCTCCACGGCCCGACAGCCCCCACACGGGGCTTTGTGGCGCTGTGGAGCTGGAGCGTTGCGGGATCTGAACCAATGCGGCGCCATCAAGTCGAAACGGTATTACTCGTTGGCGCTGGTTCGCTCTCCACGGTTTCGCCTCTGTCTGGATCGCCGCGTGCGCCGGGCTGATCCGCAAGGCTTTCCGCGGCAATGCAGGCTCGCTTACCCGCTATTGACACCCGCGGTGACGCGCGCTCTCATCGGGCGCGGGAGTTCGTAACCATCAACCAATGAACAAGATGCTGCTCACGTTCTTCACGCTCGCCTACGCATTCAGTTGGTGCGTCTTCGTGCCGCTGGCCTTGCAGTCCCGGGGCGTCCTGAGCGGTCTGCCGGCGTGGCTCCACCTGCTTGCCGCGTACGGGCCGCTGCTGGCGGCGTTCGTAACCGCGCTGAGCTTCGAGGGAGGCGCTGGCGCGCGCCGCCTGATTTCGCAGATGACACGCTGGCGCATCGGCTGGCGTTGGTGGCTGGTGGCGTTTGGCAGCCCGTTGCTGCTTTTTGCCGGGGCAGTACTGTTCTCAAATCTGTCCGGCAGCCCGGCAGCACTGACCGCTTTCGGTCGCGTTGACGAACTACCCGGCCTGAACGGGCTGGTTGGTTGGGCAGTCTGGATACTTACCTTCGGGCTGGGCGAAGAAACCGGCTGGCGCGGCTTCGCTCTGCCGCATTTGCAGCGGCGTTCCAGCGCCCGCACGGCCACGCTCATCCTGGGCGCGCTGTGGGCGGCCTGGCACACACCTGCGTTTTTCTACAACTACGAACTCTCGCCCTTCAGCGTGCTGGCCTTCACGATCAGCATCCTGTCGGGCGCGCTGCTGCTGACCTGGCTCTACAACAGCACCGGCGGCAGCGTGCTGGCAACGGCCGTCTGGCATGGCACATTCAACGCGGCGACGGCAGGCGCTGAGGGCATGGTCGCCGCCATCGTCACCGCGGCGGTCATTCTGGCCGTCATCCTCATCGGACGGCGCTACGGGGCGGAGAGCTTCTCGCATCGTCAGAAGTACACCGCCGGCTGAGACAACTACTGGTCTGCCACGATAATTATGATGAACCTGGCGGGAGGGGGCGTGGGAGGGCGAAGCCCTCCCCGCAAAAAACTATCCATCACAACCTGGTTGACAAACCACTACTACCAATTACCATTGATGATGCCGCAGTGCTTAATACCGTTTCGACTTGATGGCGCCGCATTGGTTCAGATCCCGCAACGCTCCAGCTCCACAGCGCCACAAAGACCCGTGTGGGGGCTGTCGGGCTGTGGAGGTGATGCTAGAGCATGCGAGGTCGTCAATTCCAGTTGGTATAAAGCGGTTTCATACCAGATGGAACTGAAACCACCGCATTCTCCGGATCAGCTCCACAGCTCCATACCTCCACAGAAGGCTTTGCGGAGCTGTAGGGTTGTGGGGCTGTGGAACTGGTCCAATGCGATGCCATCAAGCAGAACTGGTATCAGGCGTTGTGCTGCCCAGCGTGCCAATCTAAAATCTAAAATCCAAAATGGTATACACCATCGTCAGCGAGACGCCGGCGGCCTCGGCGGCAGCCGCCGGGGGCGGTGGCGCGCCGGGCAGGCGCTGCTCAACAAGGCGCGCACAGGTCTTCCCGGCGGGCTCCCACTCCACCACGCGCCAGACGCCCTCGACCACCTGCATACGCGTCGCGTAGCACAGGCTGCCGCGGGCGAAGTACAGCTCGCTCAGCCCGGTGCGCTGCTGCGCATCGCCGCCGGCGATGCTGCCGAGCAGCGGGTGAAGGTTGAGGTAGGGGCCGACCAGGCCGCTCGCGGCGGCGATCCGGGTCGAGGCCTGCGTCTTTGACAGATAGAGCTGGACGCGCTCCTGGCGTCGCACGGCATCGGGCTCGGCGAGCAGCTCAAGGGCGGTGCGCTCCCCGCCGGAGAGCATTGCGCTGACCCGGCTGTGATGGACCTCATCAGCTTCGGGGTCGGGTGGCGCCGGGACGATCGGCTGCTGCGCGCGCCGGTCCGCGGAGCCGAGGGTGACGGGGGCGATGCAGGCGAGGAGCAGCAGCGTGAGGCCGATGAGCGCGCCGGCGAGGGCGAACCAGATCCAGGGGTGGCGTGACGGGCGGGTTGGCGTGGCTGCCATGGGGGAACCTCCAGTGCGCTGATGAGGGTGCGACGCATACGATGTACCGTTGATCGGCGCTGGAGGGTACGGGGATAGTGTCAGTGACGAGCGATGCGTGACGAGTGACGAGCCGCCCGGTCCGCATCAGGTTGCGGAGCAGGGCCAGTGCGCCTCGCAACGCCTCACCCGAACGTGGCAGCACCTGCGCTCATGGACGCCCCCCAGCGGCGGCGCGCAGCTGAGCGGCGAGCTCATGGAGGCGCGCGGCGAGGGCGAGAGAAGGGGAGCCATCCGCCTCACTCGCCGCGGCCCACTGCGCCTGGCCATCGAGCTGATCGGCAAGGGCGCCGCGGTCGGCAGCGGCGGCGGCGAGGGCAGCGGTAGTGGCTGCCTCGACCTCAGCGGTGAGGCGCGCGATCTGCTACGCGGTCATCTCGGCGGCCCGGCGATGGCGATCGGCGTAGTCGTCGAGGCCCATTGCCGCGAAGCGCTCGGCGGCGCGCGCGAGATAGGGGCGGGCCTTATCGTAGCGACCGGCGCGGCGCAGCGCCCAGCCGTAGTTGCCGATCTGGGCCGGGACGCTGTAGCGATCGCCGATGGCCTCATAGATGGCGATGGCCTGGGCGAGGAGCCGGTCGGCCGCTGACTGGTCGCCGCTGATCAGCGCAATCTTTCCCTGGGCTGCGTAGATGTTGGCCTCGCCCAGGCGGTCACCCACCTGGCGGTAGAGGGCGAGCGCGGCCTCGTAGGACTGGAGGGCGGCGTCCATCTCCTTGCGGAACTGCTGGACATCGCCGCGCGCCTGGAGCACATTGGCCTCGCCCAGGCGGTCACCCACCTGGCGGTAGAGCGTCAGGGCTCGTTCGAGGAAGCGGATGGCCTCTTGATGAGCGTAGGTCCAGCGAAGATACTCACCAACGTGCAAGCAGAGCGCTGCCGTCTGCGCAGCGTTGCGGTCCATCGCCTGCTGTGCCACATAGCGCAGGTGCGCATCGAGCGGGCGAAGGTTGAGATACCGCGCGGTATTCCCCTGGATCGTTTGTTGCACCAGCCCGATAACCGCCCGCTCTACCGCTTCGCGCGCCTCCGTCCCATCACTCACACGCGCCGCGTAGGCTGCGATCAGCCTGTGCAGGCGTAGCGCCCCATCACGCTCCTGCTCGATGAGCCCCAGATCGACCAGTCGGGCCAGGCCATCCTCGGCGCGCAGCGTGGCGTCGAGATCGCCCTCGGGAAGTTCCAGCGTCGCCAGCAGCAGGTCGCGCGGGATCGGCTCGCCGGGCGCCAGGCAGGCAGCCCGCGTGAAGAGCGCCCGCGCAGTGGCGGCAACCGGATCGGCAGGCTGGAGTTGGTCGAAACTGAGGGCGAAGGTGCGGGCCACATCGAGTTCGTGATTGGTTGGTGACCGCTCCGCGCCACGCCCCTGCAATGAGGGATGGCTGATCAGCGCTTTCCCCAGCTGATCCAGGTAGTCAGCAACCGGGATCTGCCGGTAGCGGCGCAGGAAGCTGCCAGCGAGATGCAGCGCCAGTGGGAGGTCGCCCAGGGCGGCAGCTACCGCCGATGCCGCATGCGCATCCAGCTCGGCGCGATAGCCCTGGAGCAACCGCACGCTGGCATCGCGTGCAAGGGTGTCGATGCTCCGCCGCGCCACCCCGGAGGTCGCGCTCCACTCTGCACGCCGGCTGGTAACGAGCACGCGGCAACCGCCGGTAGGCGGACGCCACTGCTGGAGGAGGGCCTCTTCCTCGCAGTTGTCGAAGATCAGCAGGCGGGGCAGGGGCGACTGCCAGGCGGAACAGACCAGGGCGACCTGCTCGTCGGGCTGCAGCCGCCCGAAGTCGGGCCGCCAGTCGACCAGGCCGCGTGAGCCGCAGCGGGCGACGGCCGTGCCGACGCCGGCGGCCTCGCCCATGCTGAGCCAGAAGACGCCGCCGGCGAAGTAGGGACCGTAGCGGTGGGCGAACTCGATCGCCAGCTGGGTCTTGCCCACCCCGCCGATGCCGGTGATGACGGCGACGGCGCCGGGCTGGGGGCGGAGGGCCGCAGCAATGGCGCGCAGCTCGGCGTCGCGCCCGACGAAGAGCGGGTTGGGGGTGAGCTGGTGCAGGTAGGAGCACGAGGCGACCTGCCCGGGGGCAGGGATCGGCTCGCCATCCACGGGCATCCGGGCGAGGAGCGCCTCGGCGGCGGCGAGCGCGCCGGGGTCGGCGGGGGGCGCAGGCGGCAGGGCGCCGTAGATGACCTGCTGGAAGCCGACGCTGCCCCCAATGTGGATGCCCCCCGGCGGGGGCGGCGGGGCCGGCGCCTCCTCGCGCCAGAGGCGCCCGTCGCGCGCGCGCAGCCAGAGCACGGGCAGCCACCAGGGGTGACCCGCGCCGAGCGCGGCGCGGGCG
>FWWM01012743.1_pt1 | contig 13856 bp, 12 predicted proteins | sample 2228351 | NCBI WGS metagenome assembly FWWM01 (sample SAMEA103939774, study PRJEB20133) | metagenome | reverse complement strand
GTTAGCTGCAGCTCGACGAAGTGCCTCGTTGTCTCTCGCAAAGAGATTCGCCCCAGAGTCGACTAAATATTTCACAACGTCGAGATGACCGTTAGCTGCAGCTCGACGAAGTGCCTCGTTGTCTCTCGCAAAGAGATTCGCCCCAGAGTCGACTAAATATTTCACAACGTCGAGATGACCGTTAGCTGCAGCTCGACGAAGTGCCTCGTTGTCTCTCGCAAAGAGATTCGCCCCAGAGTCGACTAAATATTTCACAACGTCGAGATGACCGTTAGTGCTGCTTCTCGAAGAGCCTCATTCTCTTTCGCGAAGATATTCGCCCCTCTTTCGACTAAATATCGGACTATTTCGAAAGAACCATTTGCTGCTGCCCAACGCAGAGCATAATTCTCTTTCGCAGAGATATTCGCCCCTCTTTCGACTAAATATACCAATGTTTCGAAATAACCGTTTCTTGCTGCCCAACGCAGAGCCTTCTCCTCTTTCGCAGAGATATTTCACCCTCTTTCGACTAAATATCGGACGATTTCGATATGACCGTGACTTGCTGCCCAACAAAGAGCCTTCTCCTCTTTCGCAGAGATATTTCACCCTCTTTCGACTAAATATCGGACGATTTCGATATGACCGTGACTTGCTGCCCAACAAAGAGCCTCCTCTTCTCTCGCGAAGATATTCTCCCCAGATTCGACTAAATATTGGACGATCTCGAAATAACCGTTTGCCGCTGCCCAACGAAGAGCATCATTCTCTCTCGCGAAGATATTCCCTCCCTTTTCGACTAAATATACCAACGTCGAGAGATGACCGTTGCTTGCTGCCCAACGCAGTGCTTCGTCCTCTCTCACTGAGATATCCGCTCTCCGTTCGACTAAATATCGGACGATTTCGATATGACCGTAATTTGCTGCCCAACGCAGAGCCTCCTCCTCTCGATCAGAGACATTCGCTCCACGTTCAACTAAATATTTAACGATCTCGTAATGACCATTAGCCGCTGCCTGTCGAAGGGCCAGATTCTCCCTCATCGAAATCTCCGCTCCCCGTTCCAGCGCCTCGATTACATAAAATAATATCCCATGCTTCGATCCTTGTATTAGGAGTTCCTCTGGTGTTCTTCCTTTCGCCTCTGCGACGAACTCAGATATCGACTCCCGAATCAATCGATCGAGTCGTTTCGGGAGTCGAGACGACACCCATTTTCTCCAGACTTTCTCCCAAAAGTTATCTTGCGAACATACTCTTTTCAATTCTTCGAAATTGGAATCTTTCGAAACGATCTCTTTTGGAGGCAAAAGAAGAAGAACTTCTGTAAGGAGTTCGGAAGGAAGAATCGAGAGATAAGATTGGACGGATAACATTTTTAAATTCCATTTATCTAAGATACTAGAGACTAAATCTTCTTCATCTCAAAAATCCTGATATCTTCGAGAGAAAAGGTGAGAAGAAAGATGATTTAATAATCGAGAACACTTGGATCGGCTCCCTTCGAAATTAGATATTCGACAATGTCGGTATAACCATATCTTGCAACTTCTCGAAGAGCCTCATTCTCTCTCGCGGAGATATTCGCCCCTCGATCGACTAAATATTCGACGACGTCTTGATGACCATTAGCTGCCGCGGAACGAAGAGCCTCATCCTCTCTCGCGGAGATATTCGCCCCTTTTTCGACTAAATATTCGACAACGTCGAGGTAACCTCTTGCTGCAGCACAACGAAGAGCCTCATCCTCTCTCGCGGAGATATCCGCTCCTCGTTCGACTAAATATCGAACAACGTCGACATAACCATTTTCTGCAGCCAAACGAAGAGCCTCATTTTCTCTCGCTGAGATATTCGCTCCCCGTTCGACTAAATATTTGACGACGTCTCGATAACTATTTCCTGCAGCCCAACGAAGAGCCTCATCCTCTCTCGCTGAGATATTCGCTCCTCGTTCGACTAAATATTTCACGATGTCGAGGTGACCGTTAGCTGCTGTCCAACGAAAAGCCTCATCCTCTCTCGCGGAGATATCCGCTCCAGATTCGACTAAATATTTGACGACGTCGAGATGACCATTTGCTGCAGCCCAACAAAGAGGCGCATTCTCATGAACAAAGATATTCGCCCCCTTTTCGACTAAATATTTCACAATCTCAAAATGACCGTAGTATGCAGCCAGACAAAGAGCTGCATTATCTGCCGACGATATCGAAGCTCCCTTCTCAACTAAATATTTCACAATCTCAAAATGACCTCTTTCTGCAGCCCAACGAAGAGCTGCATTATCTGCCGCTGATATCTTCGCTCCCGATTCGACTAAATATAAGACAATGTCTCGGAAACCTCCCACTGCAGCTAGATAAAGGGCGTAATCGTTTTCAAAATGTACATCTGCTCCCCGTTCGAGAGCCTCACTGACATAAAACAAGACCCCATGCATAGCTCCTTCGAGAAGGAGCTGTTCCGGTGTCATTCTTTTCGCATCTTCGACTCTCAGATATAATACCTCCCGAATCGATAGATCTCGCAATTCTGGAAGTCGAGGGGAGACCCATTTTCTCCAGACTCTTTTCCAAAAGGTCTCTCGGTTCCATATTCTTTCGAAAACTTCGATGTCGGAATCTTTCGAGACAATCTCTTTTGGAGGCAAAAGAAGAAGAATCTCCTCTCGGAGTTCGGAAGGAAGAATCGAAAGATAAGAGATAGAATTGGATCGTACAGATAACATTCCCTTATTCACTTCTAAATAGAAGATAGGTTTTCTTAACTTTCAAATTCTTCTATTTAGAGAAGAAAGATTATTAATCGAGAACTCAAGAATCGTCTCCCGAATCGTTCGATCTCGAAATTCGGGAAGTCAGGGTGAGATCCATTTTCTCCAGACTCTCTCCAAAAAGGTTTCTCTATTCCGAACTCTTTCGAAGTCTTTGATTTGGGAACATAGAAAGAGAATATCTTTTGGAGGAAGCTTGAGAAGAGTGTCTACAAGGAGTTCGGAAGGGAGGATCTCAGGATAAGAGAAAAGTTTAGAGAAAAAGCGATACATACTTTAATATATCTCTAAGATATTATCCGTTTTGATAATCATAATTTCTTAGAGAAAGATGATTTAATAATAAAGAATACTCGGATCGGCTCCCTTCGAAATTAGATATTCGACAATGTCGGTATAACCAATAGCTGCAGCTTTCCGAAGAGCCTCATTGTCATTCGCGGAGATATCCGCTCCATGCTCGACTAAATATTTCACGATGTCGAGGTGACCGTAATCTACAGCCGCTCGAAGTGCTTCATCCTCTCTCGCGGAGATATCCGCTCCATGCTCGACTAAATATTTGACGACGTCGAGGTGACCGTAAGCTGCGGCTAGACGAAGAGCCTCATCCTCTCTCGCGGAGATATCCGCTCCAGATTCGACTAAATATCGAACGACGTCGAGATGACCGTTAGCTGCGGCTAGACGAAGAGCCTCATTGTCTCTCGCGGAGATTTCCGCTCCTCGTTCGACTAAATATTCGACAACGTCGAGGTAACCGTTAACTGCGGCCCAACGCAGAGCCTCATTGTCATTCGCGGAGATATCCGCTCCATGCTCGACTAAATATTTCACGATGTCGAGGTGACCGTAATCTGCAGCCCAACGCAGAGCCTCATTGTCATTCGCTGAGATATCCGCTCCCCATTCGACTAAATATTTCACGATGTCCAGATGACCAAATCTTGCAGCAAAACGCAGTGCTGCATCCTCTCTCTCTGAAATATCCGCTCCTCGTTCCAGCGCCTCGATAACATAAAACAAAATCCCTATCTTCCATCCTTGTATTAGGAGTTCCTCTGATGTTAATCTTTTTGCCTCTTCGACGAGCTCAAATATCGTCTCCCGAATCTTTTGACCTCGCAATTCTGGAGGAAGTCGTTGAGACGAGACCCATTTTAACCAAACTCTCTCCCAAAAGGTCTCTCTCGAACATCCTCTTTTAAATTCTTTGACTTCGGAATCTTTCGAGACGATCTCTCCCGGAGGAAGCTTGAGAAGAATTTCTATGAGAAGTTCAGAAGGAAGAGTCGAGAGATAAGAGAAAAGATCAGATCGGACGGATAACATTTTTTTTAATTTCCACTTCTCTAAGATACTAGGAACTAGTTCTTCTTAATTTCAAAATCCTAATATCTTAGAGAGAAAAGGAGAGAAGAAAGATTATTTAATAACCGAGAACTCTCGAATCCGCTCCCTTCGAAATTAGATATTCGACGACATCTCGATGACCTTTAGCTGCAGCTCGACGAAGTGTCTCGTTGTCTCTCGAGAAGATATTTCGCTCCCAGAATCGACTAAATATACCACAGTCGAGAGAGAACCGTTAGCTGCTGCTTCTCGAAGAGCCTCTGAATCTTCTGCAGATACATTCGCCCCCGATTCGACTAAATATACCAATCTCGAAATTACCGTTACTCGCTGCATCAGTCAGTGCTAAATCGTTCCCAGCAGAAATATCCGTCCCCCGTTCGAGCGCCTCCATTCCAAAAAAACAAGATCTCCTTCGAAGATTCTTGTGTTAGGAGTACCCCTGGTGTCAATCTTTCCGCCTCTTCGACAAGCTCATATATCGTACCCTGAATCGTTCGTCCTCGCAATTCGAAAAGTCGAGGCGACACCCATTTTAACCAAACTCTCTCCCAAAAGGTATCTTGAGAACATCCTCTTTCCAATTCTTCGATCTCGGAATCTTTCGAGATGATCTCTCTCGGAGGAAGCGCAAGAAGAACTTCGAGAAGAAGTTCGGAAGGAAGAGTCGAGAGATAAGATAAACGTTGAGGGAAAGAACGGTACATTCTTATATGTCTCGAAGATATTAAAAAAAAATCTGTCTTCTTCGGAATTCGAATATCTTCGAGAGAAAAGGTGAGAGAAAAGATGACTTAATACTCGAGAACACTCGGATCCGCTCCGGATTCAACTAAATATTCGACAATGTCGTCATGACCGTTAGCTTCAGCTCTAATAAGAGCCTCATTATTTCTTGCAGATATATCCGCTCCGGATTCGGCTAAATATTTCACAACGTCGAGAAAACCGTTAGCTGCTGCTTCAATAAGAGCCTCCTCTTTCGCGAAATTATTCGCCCCCTTTTCGACGAAATATTTCACGACGGCAAGATGACCGTTAGCCGCAGCTTCAATAAGAGCCTCCTCTTTCGCGAAATTATTCGCCCCCTTTTCGACGAAATATTTCACGACGGCAAGATGACCGTTAGCCGCAGCTTCAATAAGAGCTTCAGCCCCATTCTCAGAAATATTTGCTCCCGATTTGACTAAATATTCGACGACGTCCAGGAAACCGTTAGCGGCAGCAGCACGAAGAGCCTCATCCTCTCGCGCGGACACATCCGCCCCCTTTCCGACTAAATATTTCACGATCTCGAGGAAACCGTTAGCTGCAGCGAAACGAAGAGCCTCATCCTCTCTTGCAGAGATATTGGCACCCTTTCCGACTAAATATTTCACAATCTCGAGGAAACCGTTAGCGGCAGCGAAACGAAGAGCCTCATCCTCTCTTGCATTGACATTGGCTCCCGATTCGACTAAATATCGAACGATCTCAAGATGACCGTTAGCCGCTGCTAGACGAAGAGCCTCATCCTCTCTCGCGGTCACATCCGCCCCCTTTTCGACTAAATATTCGACAATGTCTTGGTAACCCTTTGCCGCAGCTGTCCGGAGAGCCTTCTCCTCATTCGCTGACACATTCGTCCTCCGTTCGACTAAATATTCGACAATCTCCAAGTAACCGTTAGCTGCTGCTTCAATAAGAGCCTCCTCTCTCGCGAAGATATTCGCTCCCTTTTCGACAAAATATTTCACAATATCCAAGCGACCGTTGAATGCGGCCCAACGAAGAACCATCTCCTCTCTCTCTAACACATCCCCTCCAAATTCGACTAAATATCTAACAACGTCGAGATGACCGTTAGCCACAGCTTTCCAAAGAGCCTCATCCTCGTTTGCAGACACATCTGCTCCCTTTTCAACTAAATATCTAACGATGTCGAAATGACCGTATGTCGCTGCTTTCCGAAGAGCCTCGTTATTTCTCGCAGCTATATTCGCCCCTCGTTCAACTAAATATTTAACGATCTCGAAATGACCGTTTGCCGCTGCTTGTCGAAGGGACCAATTATCCCCTAAAGAAACTTTCGCTCCCCGTTCGAGCGCCTCAATAACATAAAACAAAATCCCCTTCGAAGATCCTTCAAACAGGAGATCCTCTGGTCTCATTCTTTTCGCCTTCTCGACGAACCCATATATCGTCTCCCGAATCGTTCGTCCTCGAAATTCGGGAAGTCGAGGCGACACCCATTTTCTCCAAACTCTCTCCCAAAAGGTCTCTTCCAAACATACTCTTTTCAATTCTTCGATGTCGGAACATTTCGAGACGATCTCTCTCGGAGGAAGCGCAAGAAGAACTTCGAGAAGAAGTTCGAAAGGAAGAGTCGAGAGATAAGAAATACGTTGAGAGTAAGAACGGTACATTCTTTATATGTCTCGAAAATATTAAAATCCGTCTTCTTCGAAAATTCGAATATCTTTGAGATAAAAGGTGAAAAGAAAGATAATTTAATAATCGAAAACTTCCGGATTCTCTCCCTTCGACATTAGATAGTCGAAGACGTCGAGAGAACCGTAAACTGCAGCTCGACGAAGAGCCTTCTCCTCTCTCGCCGAGATATCCGCTCCCGATTCAGATTCCCGTTGCTTGCTGTCAAAATAATAACCTCATTCTCTCTCGAAAGATATTCGCTCCCTTTTCGACTAAATATACCAATCTCAGGTACCGTTAGCTACCGCGAAATGAAGGATCTTTTCCTCGTTCGGTCAAATATCGAACAATATCGGTATGACCTCTTTTTGTAGCCCACCGAAGAGCCTCATTGTCTCTCGCTGACACATCCGCACCCTTTTCAACTAAATATCTAACGACGTCGAAATGACCGAAATATGCAGCCAGAATAAGAGCATCATTGTCTCTCGCAGACACATCCGCACCCTTTTCGACTAAATATTTGACGACGTCGAGATGGCCTTTCATTGCTGCTTGCCGAAGTGCCTCATCTTCTCTTGCGGAGACATTCGCCCCCTTTTCGACTAAATATTTCACAATATCGAAATAACCGAAAAATGCAGCAGTCCGAAGTGCCTCATCTTCTCTTGCGGAGACATTCGCTCCTTTTTCCAGCGCCTCGATAACATAAAATAAGATTCCTTCTCTCGATCCGTCTTCAAGAAGTTTCTCTGGTGTCAATCTCTTCGCATTTTCGACTAGCCAAGATATCCTATACCAAATCGGTTTATCTCGGCGTTTTGGAAGTCGAGGCGAAACCCATTTTAACCAGACTCTTTTCCAAAAAGTCTCTTCCAAACATACTCTTTTGAAGTCTTTGAATCCAGAACATATCGAAAAAATCTCTTTCGGAGGAAGCGCAAGAAGAACTTCGAGAAGAAGTTCGAAAGGAAGAGTTGAGAGATAAGAAATACGTTGAGAGTAAGAACGGTACATTCTTTATATGTCTCGAAAGATATTAGCTCCCTTTTCAACTAAATATACCAATCTCAGGTACCGTTAGCTACCGCGAAATGAAGGACCTTTTCCTCGTTCGGTCAAATATCGAACAATATCGGTATGACCTCTTTTTGTATCCCACCATCTATCAACTTGATATGTGTTGGATATTTATCAACTTGATATGTATCGGTTATTTATCAAGTTGATATGTGTTGGTTATTTATCAACTTGACATGTGTTGGTTATTTATCAACTTGATATGTTTTGGATATCTACCAAGTTGATATCTGTTGAATATCTATCAACTTGATACAACTCCAATTTCTATCAAGTTGATATGTGTTGGATTATCTATCAACACCGATATAACTCTCATTCCTATCAAGTTGATATCTGTTGGATATTTATCAACCTGATATGTTTTGGATATCTATCAAGTTGATATCTGTTGGATATTTATCAATACTGATATATGTTGGTTATTTATCAACTTGATATGTGTTGGATTTTTATCAAGTTGATATGTTTTGGATATTTATCAACCTGATATGTTTTGGATATCTATCAACTTGATACGACTCCAATTTCTATCAAGTTGATATGTGTTGGATTATCTATCAACACCGATATAACTCTCATTTCTATCAAGTTGATATCTGTTGGATATTTATCAATACTGATATGTGTTGGATATTTATCAACTTGATATGTGTTGGATTTTTATCAAGTTGATATTTTTTGGATATCTACCAAGTTGATATATGTTGAATATCTATCAACTTGATATCCAATACATATCAAGTTGATATCTGTTGAATATCTATCAACTTGATATGTGTTGGTTATTTATCAACACTGATATAACTCTCATTTCTATCAATGTTGATATGTGTTAGATATTTATCAACACTGATATGTTTTTGGATATCTATCAACTTGATATGTGTTGGATATCTATCAAGTTGATATGTGTTGGTTATTTTATCAACACTGATATAACTCCAATTACTATCAAGTTGATATGTGTTGGATATCTATCAACACCGATATAACTCTCATTTCTATCAAGTTGATATGTGTTGGTTATTTTATCAACACTGATAGAACTCTCATTTCTATCAATGTTGGTATGTGTTGGATATGTTCTCTCTTTTCTGCCAGTTAATCTGTTTATCTCAAATCTCAACTCGAATTAACAACATGTCATTGAATCGAAAGAAGATAAAATCTTGTCCTCTCACGACGAATTCACCTCCAATCTCATCCCAATCGTATATGTCATCCTATTATCCTTTTTCGAGGACATCCGGGAAAAAGTCGAGACATAATTATAGTCGAGACATAATTATATCCGAATAAAAACACAAAGAACACAAATCAGGAATTCGAACGAAAGGAAAGCTTAAAGGTTCGACAAATGAACTTGTCAATTTCCTCAATGAATAATCGCGTTGCGATTTCCTGTTGAGGAACACGTTTGTTAAACAAAATACACAGACTATACTTTTGTCCTCCCCAAATCCACGAAAATAGATACGCATCCGTTCCCGGAAGCGAACCCCAAAGAATCGACTTCCGAGAGATTCGTTGAGAAATAAACCTCCCCGTGTCCTCTCCAGAAATGAAGTAACGATACGCATAGGAAGCCATCGTATCAGCATCTGTAACAAGATTTCCCGCTCCCGTAAGTCGATCCAGGGGATAGACCTCATCCGGATAAACAATGTCATATGTTTTTATCTCACCCGGATGTCGTTCCTCAAGACTCCCAAGATAAACATGATGTGTCCTCAAAACAAACCGAACCCAGGAAAGATACGAATACTTTGTCTCCAATTCAACCATTCGAGCAAGAACACAGTAACCAAAATTCGAATCTGAATAACGTGTCCCTGGTTCTGACGCCAACGTGGTATGAATCAGAACATAGTTAAGAAGTTGATCAATCGTCTGACACTCTTTAAACTCCCCCTTCGGATTTATCACCGGATCACAACCAAAATGACTATCATCAAAACCACTCGTGTGGTCCAGCAGATGACGAAGTGTAATCCTCTTCGCCCTCTCATCCCGCGGCTCCGGAAGAGGCTGTTTCACTCGCTGATAGAACGAATACAGTGTCTCATCAAGACGATCACTCAACCGAATCGCCCGTATAACCGTCCTTGTCACACTCTTCGACAAATCCGCCACTCTCATCAGAATCTGAGTCGTCGGAGCATATCCATACTTCCTCTGATTCTTATGAAATGGCGTGTAGAGAGCCAGTGTCCCCGATCCAATCTGATACTTCTCCATATGTCGCTTGACGATTCGGTCAAGTCCTCGCATAACGGAGTCTCCCGCACCCATTGTTTATTTTAATACCTTTCTTCCATTTTTGTCCTTTCTTTCAACAATTTTCCGTCTCCCTTCCACCCAAACCTTCTTTTCATCAAAGATACACTGTCGAAACATCAAACTTCCGAAGATTTCCGCTTATTCGTCTTCCGGAAAGGACAGATTAAAGTGTTTCGACAGAAAATTCTTCACCGAATTCAGAAAGACCTCGGTAACCGTGTCTTGATCTGGAACTCTCTTATTAAATATAATACACAAACTATACTTTTGCCACCCATCGATTCCCGAAAACAGATACGCATCGGTCCCTGGAAGTGAGCCCCAAAAAACAAAACTCTTCTGTGTTCTCTCGGTAATCGGCTTTCCAATATTTTCCCCAATAATGTAGTGACTTAACGCATAGGAAGCTAGAACGTTCGATCCAACAACAAGATTTCCCGCTCCCGTAAGACGTTCCAGAGGATAGGGCCCATCCGGAGAAACAATATCATACGTCTCAATCTCATTCGGACAACGTGTATCAAACTTACCCAAATATACATTACGACTCTGAAGAATGTATCGAGCCTCCTCAATATACGGTCGCCCCGTTTCCAGTTCAATAACCCGCCCGAGAATACAATACCCAAAGTTGGAATATGAATAACTCGTCCCCGGATCTGACGCCAACGTAAAATGTGTCAAGATATATGATAAAAGTTGATCGAAAGTCGAACATTGTGCCAGAACTCCAACGGGAGCCGCCACCGGATCACATCCAATATGCTCATTATCAAATCCACTTGTATGATCGAGAAGATGTTGAAGCGTGATCCTCTTAGCTCTCTCGTCAAGAGGTTCGGGAAGAGGCCTCCCTCTCCGTTGATAGAAGAAATACAAAGTTTCCTCCAAATGTTCTCCCAAACTTCCTTCCCGAAGAATCGCTGCCGTTATACTCTTCGAAATACTCGCCACTCTCATCAATGTCCCTGGAGAAGTACCAAACCCACAATGATAGTTTCCTCTCGGAGTACACAATGTCAGAACCCCAGCCCCAATCTGATACGTCTCCATATGAAGCATTATAAGCTTCTTGAGGTCGTCAATAATACAAGAATCCATACGTCTGTTTATCATCCTTCATTCCTTCTCTTTCCATAAACAATTTCCTTCCAATTTAACTTAATTAATTCTCTCGAAATACCAATTTCTATCCATCAACGCTCATGTTCTTCTTAAATTCTGGCCACCCATATTCATCTCTCGTTGTCATCAGATCTCTCATCCGAGAGATCTCATGATAATTCACATTTCTTTTATCGAGTTCGATACATTCTTCGAGAAAACAATCCAAAATCTCTTCCTCAAGATCGTGAAAACACACAGTATCCCTGTTAAAGAGGAAGATCATAACATCAAAAAGAAGACTTAATCCCCCATCTCTGAAGAAATCATCCAAATCCAAAAATGTTAAATGGTAACGAAATTAAATATCAACTAAAAAAATTCGTCCTAGTTAAAATAAAACAATGGGACAAACTTTAGCTCTCGAAGTTAAGGAATATTCGGATCAAGAAGGGGCTCAAACACAGCGTTCTGTCCAAGGGAAGTGTCCGTACCGCATCATCTCTCATCCAGAGGATCCATATTTTTACACTATCCAAAGTGAAACGTTCGAAGTTGATGTTCCGATTCTGCCGGATACAGCAAAAACACTATATGACGCAATAATAAATAATAGGGAAGAAGCAGTATATGTGGAATCGAGTGAGGGAAAATATCTCGAGGAGATAAATTATAAGTATAAAACCCAAGAGCTGATATTCCGGAACTTTCCAGTAAGATACAAGGTCACGGATTCACTTCTTTCCGTATTTGATAAACTTTACACGACCAAAATTAACCAAGCAATGGCAGCGAAAACGGTCACTCTGTCGGCAGACAACATTTCAGCCACCTTCCAACCAGCCCTTGAATTTTCAAATCTGTACATTGTCACCCCCTCAGCACGAATATCTCTTTCTGACTTTAAACTTGCATATGACTTAATCAACCAAATTAAAGGATTTCCTCATAGAGACTGGGACGTCCAAGATAAGAATTTTCCCACTTTCGTAAGATTCCATGAGCTTGTCGATCTCCGCTATGATTCCCAAACGGGTGAAATCATCACATCAGAATGGACTCTTCACATTCCGGTATGTCGGGATCTCACTTCCCTCTTGCAGGAGATCTTTTCTCGAGAATATCCCAAATACAGTTATTAAGATTCTTCACTCCTCCAACTTTAATCCTATTTTGCGATCTTTTATTTCATTGTTATCAAGATATCGAAATCTTTCCAAATATCTTGTATTCTCATCGATATTCGGGGGACAAAATTACCTAGATATCTGATATTTTCATTGATGTCAAGGTATCCGAATTACCCAAATATCTGATATTTTCATCGTTATTCAGGTGTCGAAATTACCCATATATCTGATATTTTATCGATATTCAGATATCCGAATTACCCAGATATCTGATATTTTCTCGATGTTCAGATATCCAAATTACCCAGATATCTGATATTTTCATCGTTATTCAGGTGTCGAAATTACTCATATATCTGATATTTTCTCGATGTTCAGATATCCGAATTACCCAGATATCTGATATTTTCTCGATGTCAAGATGTCGAAATCTCTTCAGATATCTGATATTCCATCAATATCAAGGTGTCTGAAATTCCAGGATATCTGATATTTTCTCGATGTCAAGATGTCGAAATCTCTTCAGATATCTGATATTCCATCAATATCAAGGTGTCTGAAATTCCAGGATATCTGATATTTTCTCGATATAAAGATGTCGAAATCTCTTCAGATATCTGATATTCCATCAATATCAAGGTGTCTGAAATTCCAGGATATCTGATATTTTCTCGATATAAAGATGTCGAAATCTCTTCAGATATCTGATATTCCATCAATATCAAGGTGTCTGAAATTCCAGGATATCTGATATTTTCTCGATATAAAGATGTCGAAATCTCTTCAGATATCTGATATTCCATCAATATCAAGGTGTCTGAAATTCCAGGATATCTGATATTTTCTCGATATAAAGATGTCGAAATCTCTTCAGATATCTGATATTCCATCAATATCAAGGTGTCTGAAATTCCAGGATATCTGATATTTTCTCGATGTTCAGATATCCAAATTACCCAGATATCTGATATTTTCTCGATGTTCAGATATCCAAATTACCCAAATATCTGATATTTTATCGATGTTCAGATATCTAAATTACCCAGATGTCTGATATTTTCTCGCTGTCAAGGTGTCTGAAATTCCTAGATATCTTATATTTTCTCGATGTCAAGGTGTCGAAATTTTCCAGATATCTAACATTTCTCGATGTTCAGATATCCAAATTACCCAGATATCTGATATTTTATCGATGTTCATATCGATGTTCAGATATCTGAAATTCCCAGATATCTGACATTTTATCGATGTTCAGATATCTGAAATTCCCAGATATCTGACATTTTCTCGATGTTCAGATATCCAAATTACCCAGATATCTGATATTTTCATCGATGTTCAGATATCCAAATTACCCAAATATCTGATATTTTATCGATGTTCAGATATCTAAATTACCCAGATATCTGATATTTTCTCGATGTCAAGGTGTCTGAAATTCCCAGATATCTTATATTTTCTCGATGTCAAGGTGTGTGAAATTCCCAGATATCTTATATGTTCTCGATGTCAAGTTGTCTTAAATTTTCTCAATGTTCAGATATCTGAAATTCCCAGATATCTGACATTTTCTCGATGTTCAGATATCCAAATTACCCAGATATCTTATATTTTCTCGATGTTCAGATATCTAAATTACCCAGATATCTGATATTTTCTCGATGTCAAGGTGTCTGAAATTCCCAGATATCTTATATTTTCTCGATGTCAAGTTGTCTTAAATTCCTAGATAA
>FWWM01012736.1_pt1 | contig 13858 bp, 12 predicted proteins | sample 2228351 | NCBI WGS metagenome assembly FWWM01 (sample SAMEA103939774, study PRJEB20133) | metagenome | reverse complement strand
GGCCCACAGCCCGCCGTAAATGCAGCGGCCGAGGTGCTCGATAAACTGGCCATAGATATAGGGAGAAATCGGCGGCCGGGTTTTGCCGGCGTCGATGGTGACTCGGATGGTCTGTGCCGGGGTTGCGGCGGCCGCCAGGAGTGAGAGGCAGAGGATCCGGCGCGCTTTCATGACGTGGAATAGTGTACTACGGGCGGGAGCGGAGGACGTGGCTTAGGGCTTCGGCGAGCCGCCCTGAGGGTTCGGCCGGCCCGATGGGGCGGTGAGGTGAGGTGGGCGATTCTGCCGGCGTTGCCAGCAGGACTGCTCGCGCCACGGCGGGCGCCGGCGATAGGGAGTTGGCGAGGCCGCCAGGGAGGGGGCAGTGCCGGATTGGACCACTAACGGCTCTCTTTGAAAGCAGCCCGCCAAGCCGTTGATTTCCAAACACTTGTTCCTGCGCTTCGGCCGCCGGTGACGGATTTCGGGGAGCGACCCGGCACTGGCAGCGCGCGGATAAGGGCGATCCTGGTCGTCAAGGCGGTCCGGGGCGGGATGAGTTTGGCGGGCGAAAGATCGGCAGCGGCGAGCTCGCCAAATCCAGGATTGAGTCGCCAAACCCATCCGACCTCACTTATAGCACAGCGGATGCAGGAATCACCCGGCGGCGGAGCGTTTCCTCCCATGTTTTCAGTCAAATAAAAAACTGAAGGTGTGGTGACCGAGGCTTCGGCCCGGCTGAGGTGGAAGAGATCCGGAGGCGGATAGGGCTGGTGCGCCGCCGTTGGGATTTTGTGGCGACGGCGATTTCGGGGTAGAATCAACCGCGCGACGATGCCAGGAGGACAGCCGTGAGATCTTTCCGCGAATGGGCCGTTTTGTTGTGGCTGGTTCCGGCGCTGTTGGCCGCTCAAGCCCGGCTGACCCACACCGACGTGTTCACTTCGGGCGCTGAGGGCTACCACACGTTCCGCATTCCGGCGATTGTCACCGCACCGGACGGGAGCCTGATTGCGTTTGCCGAAGGCCGGAAAGAGAATGCGGGGGACCCGGGCGGCGGGGATATTGATCTTGTCTGGAAACGGAGCACGGACCAGGGCACGACGTGGTCGGCGCTGAGGGTACTGGACGACCCGGGCGAAGGCTGGGCTGCCTCCAACCCGACGCCGGTGACGGACCGGGAGACGGGCCGGGTCTGGGTTCTTTACAACCGGTGGGAGCCGGGCCACGGCACGAGTTCGTCACAACCGGGAACGAAAAACAACCAGACGTGGGCACGGCACAGCCAGGACAACGGCGCCACATGGTCGGAAGCGATCGATCTGACGCACGCGGCGCGGGATTATGAGCGGTGGGGAGCGATGTTCGTGGGCCCGGGCGGCGCCATTCAGACCCGCGGCGGCCGGCTGGTCGCGCCGGCGGCAATGAAGCCGGATAGCTACCAGCTTTGGATTTCGATCGAGGACTTCAGCGGCCCGACGAGCCTGATGCGGGCCTATGCGCTGTACAGCGACGACCACGGGGCGACGTGGCGGCGGGGAGAGCTGGTCAAGGCTCAGACCAACGAGAACCAACTGGTGGAGCTGGCGGACGGGGCGATTCTGATGGACGCCCGCCAGGGGGCCGGCGAACATCGCTGGATCATGATCAGTCCGGACGGCGGGCAGAGCTGGTCGGATCCGGTTCCGGGGCAGGAGGTCACGCGGATCTGCGCGGCCATCGAGCGGTACGACGAAAGCCGCATTGTCTGGACGGGCCCGGCCGGACCGGGACGCCGGAAGCTCGTATTGCGGGTCAGTTACGACGAAGGACAGACATTCGGGGCGGAGAAGGTCATTTATGGGGGCCTGGCGGCGTACTCTGACATAGCGATGCTGCCGGACGGGAGCATCGGCGTGCTGTGGGAGAGAGGGGTAAGCCGCGGGTATCAGTACATTACGTTCACGAAGCTGGGGCGGGACTTTGTTGAGTGAGCCGAGGTGTTTGGGTCCCTATTCCGGTGTGGGCGAGGCCTCAGACGGGTGGACCCACGTGCAGGCTCTGGTGAAAGCGGAGGCGATCGCCTGAGTCTTCTTCCCTACGACCAAAACATGGGCCGCGTCATGCGGCGGCCATGGGCGACTCGACCAGCACCGACATCTCAAAATGCTCAACGGCCGCCGAAGAAACCCTCGTCCTGCCGCCGTCTGCCGGAACAAGCCAGATGGGAGGGATGCGCCCAAAAAGCCGATCGCAATCTGGGATCGACGGAGCCTCCTCGAACCGCCGGCCTGGCATCCCACTGCTGGCCCGTTGCGGCGTCGAAGTAGTAATAACAATCCGCTTCGCCGGAAAGACTGAAAACCACTTCGAGGTCCCGACCGTCGTAGTGCCGCCCAACTGGAGTCCGCCGTCCGACGATGCGGTCCAACGCCTCGCCTTGGGGTTCCCCTGCGACGGGCGCCGGCGCATCACGGCGGAACTCCGGCGTCGGGGCTGGGAGGTGAACCACCAGCGGGCGCATCGCAGTATGCGAGAGGACAACCTGCTATGCCTGCGGCAGGGAAAGTTCGTGCGGGCCACGGACTCCCCGCACGAGTTGCCGGTCTACCCGAACTGGACCGAGGAGCTGGCGTTGGCGGCGTCAACCAGTTGTGGGTGGCGGACATCACCTAGATCCGGCTCCAAGTGGAGTTCGTCTACCTGGCGGTGCGGCGGGATGCCTTCTCGCGGCCGCTGATCGGTTGGGCCCTGGAGGCGGAGTGGCCCCCGGAAGCTTTGCCGATGGCGCTGCGGCCTCGGGCGGTGCCGCCCGGATTTGGTCGATCACGCCGACCGCGGCCTCCAGTATGCCGCGAAAGCTTACACCGAGCGGCTGCGCCGGCCCGACATCCGGATCAGCATGAGTCGGAAGGCCGGTCCCGGGGCCAACGCCACGTGCAAGTCGTTCCTGAAGACCCTCAAATGGGAGGAAGTCTCCCGCAGCGAATACCGGCGCCTCGCCGAGAGGCGAAAGCCTCCATCGCTGAGTTCATCGACAGGGTCTGCGACGACAAGCGGCTGCATGCCTCGCTGGGCTATCGGTCCCCGGTCCCGTTCGAGCGAATGCGGCCGGCGCCCGTCGTCACACGGCCGGCTTGAGGGCATCCATGCGTCTTCTCCGGCATGGGCAGATCTTTCGATCCGATAGCTCCTCCCGGCCCAACCGCTGTGAGGGCCTGCGGCCCTGGCTTTGGTTCAGAGAGCTCGGCCTCGGCCGGCCTCGCCCCCAGCCCCTCGTCTCGATGAGTCTGCCGTTGGCTATTGCTCGGCGGGTTGCTCGCCGGCAGAGCCCGCGTCCGCTTCACCAACTGCGCCTATTGTGCAATGGGCGGATCTGCTGGACAATAAGTCTTCAGCGAACGGTAAACAGTGTCTTAACTTTTTGTCTCACCTCAGGGGGCCACCGCAAGCGGCAGCTTTTCCTGCGTCTTCGGGAACCGTTCCCGGAGCTCGCCCCAGAGCAGGCCCAGGCGCGCCACCCTCATTCGAGGCAGGGGGAACGAATTGAACCGACAACCCCGTCTCGAACTGAGGCGGATTCTGGAAATCGGGAAGCGCTGGTCTGCCGTCCGCCATATGTCACACGCGGCGAGAACAAAACATAGCAAAGATGTTGCGTCGCGTAGCGTCTCCTGCAAGACTCATAAATTCCAGTGACGCCCCCGCGGAGGGCCAGGGGCTGGAAAGGTTCATTGCGCAGCCTCTCCGGCTGCCGGCGCCACTGCCGGCCTGACGGAGCGGGCGCCCCGGTCCCCTTGCGGTGGCTTAGCGGCGGGGGTTTTCGGGCAGGGGGATGACGGTCTGGCCGGAGGGCTTTTGCCACACGGCCATTTGGCTGTCGTCGCGCAGCAGGCTGTCGAGGGTGGTTTCGCGCAGGACGCGATCCACGGCGGCTTGCACGGTCCGCCAGAGCCCGCGAAGGGAACAATGGCCCGATCGGACGCAGGTTTCCAGCCGGCCGGCGTGCGAGTCGCAGAAGTCTCCTTCAAACAGCGGCCCGCCGAGGACAGTGATTACGTCGCTGATCTTGGTCTGGGAGGCCGGCTTGGCCAGGGTGTAGCCGCCGATTTTGCCGCGGGCGGCGGTGACGAATCCGCCTTGGCGCAGCAAGCGAAGGAGCTTGCCGGCGTAGGCTTCCGAGACGCCCTCGGCGCGGCTGAGTTCGGGAATCGTCAGGCTGCCGCCGGGCCCCTGCTCGGCCAGCCGCAGCAGGCAGCGCAAGCCGTACTCTTCATGATTGGTGAGCCTCATCGGCGCATTCCGTCAATCGAGATGATGTCGTCCAGACCCAATTGAAGCCGGGCGGCGCCGGACATCATGCTTTTGTTCCACGGCGGGTCAAAAACGAGCTCGACGCGAACTCCACTCACGCCGGGAACGTTTCTGACCTTCGCCTCGACCTCGGCGGGCAGGGTGCCGGCGACGGGGCAGTTGGGGGCGGTCAGGGTCATGCGGATGGTGACGAAACCGTCTTCGCAGGCCGTGACGTCGTAGATGAGGCCGAGATCGTAGATATTCACGGGCATCTCCGGGTCATAGACCGTGCGAAGGGCCTTGATCGTTTCCTGGCGGAGTTGTGCGGCTGTCATTCCGTCGTCACCACCTCAGACTTGTTTTGCAACGCCGCCTGCAAGGTGTGCCAGGCGAGCGTGGCACACTTGACACGGACTGGAAACTCGCGCACGCCGGCAAAGGCGGCGAGCTTTCCCAGGGCGGCGGGATCGGTTCGACCCTGGGTCACCATGGCGAGAAAGTTCTGCAGCAATTGCTCGGCCTCGGCGACGGTCTTACCCTTCAGGGCTTCGGTCATCAAAGAAGCGGAAGAAGTGGAGATGGCGCAGCCTGCCCCCTGGAAGCCGACCTCTTCGATGCGGCCGGCCTTCTCCTTGACGAAGACGATGCAGCGGTCCCCGCACAGCGGGTTATAGCCTTCGGCGGTGCGATTGGCATCTTTCAGGAGGCGGAAATTGCGGGGACGCCGGCTGTGATCGATGAGGACTTCCTGATAGAGGTCGTGGATCATCGGCTGAAGATCTCCTTGACTTTGCCAAGGGCGCGGCACAGCGCGTCGATGTCTTCGCGCGTGTTGTAGAGGGCGAGGGAGGCGCGGGTGGTGGCCGGGACGGCGAAGCGCTCCATGACCGGTTGGGCGCAGTGGTGTCCGGTACGGACGGCGACGCCTTCGCTATCGAGGATGGTGCCGACATCGTGGGGATGGACGCCGTCGAGGAAGAAAGAGAGGACTGCGGCCCTCTCCGGCGCCGTTCCGATGAGGCGCAGCCCGGGGATGGCCTCCAGGCTGGCGGTGGCGTAATCGAGCAGCTCATGCTCGTAGGCGGCGATCGAGTCCATACCGACGGCGTTGAGGTAGTCGATCGCCGCCGCCAGGCCGATGACGCCGGCGATGTGGGGCGTGCCGGCCTCGAACTTGTGCGGCAGGGTGTTGTAGGTGGTTTTCTCGAAGCGCACCTGAAGGATCATGTCGCCGCCGCCCTGGTAGGGAGGCATGGACTCGAGCAGGCGCTCTTTGCCGTAGAGCACGCCGATGCCGGTGGGGCCGAACATCTTATGGCCGGAGAAGGCGTAGAAATCGCAATCCAGCGCCGCGACATCGACCATCATGTGGGGCACGGCCTGAGCGCCATCAACGACCACGGGCACGCCGTAGGCGTGGGCGAGCTCGACGATTTTGCGCACAGGGTTGATGGTTCCGAGGGCGTTGGAGACGTGAGCGACGGCGACGATCTTGGTGCGGGGTCCGAGGAGCCGCTCGAAGGCGTCCATTTCCAGCTCCCCGCGGTCCGTGATGGGGATGACGCGGAGGCGAGCGCCCGTCTGCTCGCACAGCATCTGCCAGGGCACGATGTTGGAGTGGTGCTCCAGGCCGGAGATGCAGATTTCGTCACCCGGACGCACGTGCGCGCGGCCGTACGTTTGAGCGACGAGATTGATGGCCTCGGTAGCGCCGCGGACGAAGACGATTTCGCGCGCATGTCGGGCGTTGAGGAAGCGCTGGACTTTCACGCGGGCGTCTTCGTAACTGCGGGTGGCGCGCTCGCTCAACTGATGGACGCCCCGGTGAATATTGGCGTTGTCGGAGAGGTAGTAGTGGGCGATGGCGTCGATGACGCAGCGGGGCTTCTGGCTGGTCGCGGCGTTGTCGAGGTAAACGAGCGGCCGGCCGTGAATCTGCTGGTCGAGGATCGGGAAGTCCTTGCGGATGGCGGCGATGTCGAGGCTAGTTGCGACGCGCATGCAGCTTCTCCCAAAGAAGGCGCTCCAGCCGGCTCCGCAGTCCGGCGACCTTGACGGCGTCGATAATCTCGCCGGCGAAGGCTTGAATCAGCAGGTCCTGCGCCGCCTGGCGGCCGATGCCGCGGGAGCGAAGATAGAACATGGCGTCGGCGTCGAGCCGGCCGATGGTGGCGCCGTGGGTGCAGCGAACGTCGTCCGCATAAATCTTCAGTTCGGGTTTGGTGTTGATGACGGCGTCTTCCGACAGCAACAGGTTCCTGTTGGACTGCTTGGAGTCGGTTTTCTGGGCGTCCTTGCGGACAATGATCCGGCCGTTGAAGACGGCGGTGGACCGGCCGTCCAGGATACCTTTATAGAGTTCGTAGCTGGCGCCGTGAGGCTGGGCGTGATCGATGACGGTATGGTTGTCGAGATGTTGAGCGCCGGCGCACACATAGAGCCCGTTCAGGGTTGCGTGGGCGCCTTCCGAGAGGACGGTATTGACCTCGCTGCGGACCAGGCCCCCGCCGAAGGCGAGCGAATGGGCCGCAAAGTCAGCCTGGCGGCCGAGCTGGGCCTGAAGGGTGGCGACATGGAAGGCGCGCTCGTCCTCAAGCTGGAGCTTGTAATGCTCCACGACAGCGCTGTCGCCGGCCACCAGCTCGGTGACGGCGTTGGTGAGATAGGCGTCGCCCTGACCGATATAGCACTCGATGAAGGTCGCCTGGCTCGCTTCGCCGGCCACGATGAGCACGCGGGGGTGTGAAACCGTGGGCCGATCAGCTCCGGTGGAGAGGAAGATGAGGTACAACGGCTCGGCCACGGCGACGCCGCCCGGGATCTCGATATAGGCGCCGTCGTGGAAGGCGGCGGTGTTCCAGGCAACGAAGGCGTGGTCGCCGTAGGCGGCGTAGCGGGCCAAGTGAGGTTCGGCCGAACGGCCCGCCAGACGGAGAGGGCTCACCACGATGCCCGCGGGTGGTTTCCGGGTGGAGAGGCGGGCCGAGTAGGATCCGTTGACGAACACCAGCCGGCAGGAGCCGTCGGCGATGTTGAGCGCCTCGTCAAGCCGGCCGCGGGGCCGGCCATTCGGGGTCACCTCAGACGCGTCAACGAACCGGGTCTTGGCGATGGGAGCGACATTGGTGAACCGCCACTCTTCATTCCGTGTGGTTGGGAAGCCCAGTTCGGAGAAGCGCCGGGCGGCCTGAGCCCGGATTTCGTCAAGGCTGGTCATACGGCGAGCGCAGCCTCCAGCCCGGCGTAGCCGGTCTCTTCGACCTCGAGCGCGAGCTCCTTGCCGCCGGACTTGACGATCCGGCCGGCAGCCAGGACGTGGACGAAGTCGGGCACGACGTAATTCAGCAACCGCTGGTAGTGGGTGACCAGGATCATGGCGCGTTCGGGGCTGCGCATGGCGTTGATGCCGGCAGCGACGGTCTTCAGAGCGTCGATGTCGAGACCGGAGTCGGTTTCATCCAGCAGGGCCAGGCGCGGCTCGAGCACGGCCATCTGGAGGATTTCGTTGCGCTTCTTCTCCCCGCCTGAGAAGCCGGCATTGACGGCGCGGTGGACCAGGTCGGCATCCATGTTGACCAGCGCGAGCTTCTCTTTGACGAGGTTGAGAAAGTCTACGGCGTCGAGCTCCTCCAAGCCGCGCTCTTTGCGGATGGCGTTGAGAGCGGCCTTGAGGAAATACATATTGCTGACGCCCGGGATCTCGACCGGGTACTGAAAGGCGAGGAAGACCCCCGCCCGGGCGCGATCCTCGGGCGACATCTCCAACAGATCCTTACCGTCGTAAAGGATCTCGCCCTCCGTCACCTCGTAGGAATCGCGCCCGGCGACCACCTGGGCCAACGTGCTCTTGCCCGAGCCGTTCGGCCCCATGACCGCGTGGACTTCTCCGGGATTGACCGTCAGGTCGATGCCGCGGAGGATCTCCCTCCCGTCCACGCTTACGCGAAGATTGCGAATTTCCAGCAATGCCATGAATTAACCCACGCTCCCTTCCAGACTGACGCCCAGCAGCTTCTGAGCCTCGACGGCAAACTCCATCGGCAACTCTCGAAAGACTTCCTTGCAGAAGCCGTGGACGATCATCGACACGGCGTCTTCGGTCGAGATGCCCCGCTGGTTGCAGTAAAAGATCTGGTCCTCGCCGATTTTCGAGGTCGAGGCTTCGTGCTCGACCTGGGCGGAGCTGTTGCGGACCTCCAGGTACGGGTCGGTGTGCGCGCCGCACTGATCGCCAATGAGCATCGAATCGCACTGGGAGTAGTTGCGGGCGCCGGCGGCGCCCTTGAGGATCTTCACCAGACCGCGGTAGGTGTTCTGCCCGTGCCCCGCCGAGATGCCTTTCGAGACGATGGTGCTCTTGGTGTTCCGGCCGATGTGGATCATCTTGGTGCCGGTGTCGGCCTGCTGGTAGTTGTTGGTCAGGGCGACGGAGTAAAACTCGCCGACCGAGTTGTCGCCGATGAGCAGACAGCTAGGATATTTCCAGGTGATGGCGGAGCCGGTTTCGACCTGCGTCCAGGAGATTTTGGAGTTCACGCCGAGACATTTGCCGCGTTTGGTGACGAAGTTATAGATTCCGCCCTTGCCCTGTTTGTCTCCGGGATACCAGTTCTGCACGGTCGAGTACTTGATCTGAGCATTGTCAAGAGCGATGAGCTCGACGACGGCGGCGTGCAGTTGGTTGCTGTCGCGCATCGGGGCGGTGCAGCCCTCGAGGTAGCTCACATAAGAGCCTTCGTCAGCGATGATCAGCGTGCGCTCGAACTGGCCCGTGTCGCGGGCGTTGATCCGGAAGTACGTGGACAGCTCCATCGGACAGCGGACGCCCTTGGGAACGTAGCAGAACGAGCCGTCGCTGAACACCGCGGAGTTGAGGGCCGCGAAGAAGTTGTCCGTATAAGGCACGACCGAGCCCAGGTACTTCCGCACCAAATCCGGGTGCTCGCGGACGGCCTCGGAGAACGAACAGAAGAGGATGCCCAGCTCCGCGAGCTTTTCCTTAAACGTGGTGGCGACCGAGACGCTGTCGAAGACGGCGTCGACAGCTACGCCGGCGAGCAGTTCCTGCTCCTTGAGGGGGATGCCGAGCTTTTCGTAGGTCCGCAACAGCTCAGGGTCCACCTCCTCGAGACTCTTCGGCCGGTCCGTTTTCGCCTTGGGGGCCGAGTAGTAGACGATGTCCTGGTAATCGATGGGCGGGTAGCGGACGTTGGCCCATCGGGGCTCCTCCATGGTGAGCCAGTGGCGGTAGGCTTTCAAACGCCATTCCAGCAGGAATTCCGGCTCCTCTTTTTTGGCCGAGATCAGGCGGATGATGTCCTCGTTGAGGCCCTTGGGGACAGTATCGGTGTCGATCTCGGTGACGAAGCCCCACTTGTAGTCTTGCTGGATGAAGCGTTCGATGGCGGAAACTGAAGAACTCAATCGCGACCTCCTTGGTTGACATGACCAGGATAGCGCAATCTCGACAGTCAAGTCAAGATTCGACGGGCCACCCCACACACCCAAGTGTCGGTACTTCCCGAGGCGGCGACGCGCTACTGAGTCTGACGGCGCGCGAAGATCTGCCGGCGCTCGGCTTCGGAAAGAAGAGGGGCCTGGTAGCGCCAGGCGCGGTCCCCCCGCGAGAACAGCAAGTCGCCCTTCCCCAGCAGGCGCTCAGCTCCTCGAGTTTTCAGGGCGACCAGCGACTGCTGCCAAGTGGCCGTGCGCAGGCAGATCCGCACGGAGAGGTTGGCCTGGAGGCGGCTGGTGACGGTCTTGGCGTCGGGATGTTGGGTGGCGAGGATCAGGTGAATTCCCGCGGCGCGAGCTTTGGCGCCCAAGCGAACCACTTGTTGTTCGAGCTGTTTGCGCTGGTTCGGCTCCGCCATCATGTCGGCGAATTCATCGATCACAGCGACGATCCGGGGCATGGGCCGGCCGGTGCGGGAGCGCCATGCGGCGAGGTCGTCGGCGCCCGCCTCATAGAACGCCTGGTAGCGGGCCTCCATCTCCTCGATGAGCCGGCCGAGTTGCTCGACGGGCGAACCATCCGGCGGGTGGAGGAGGGCTTGGGAATGCCACAAGTAGGCGGACCCACTCAGTTCATTGAAGGAGGTGCGCTTGGGATCGATCAGCACCAGGCGCAATGTGTCCGGGGAGTTCGTCAAGATGAGGGCGGCCACGGCGCAGCGCAGCCACTCGCTCTTGCCGCTGCCCGCGGTGCCGGCGACCAACACGTGCGGGCTGTCGGAGTCTGCAAGACTGAAGGAGCGGACAGTGTTGTTGAGGTCTACGCCGAGCGGGATCAGGGCCGAACCCTGGAGCGGATCGGGCAGGGGCAGGGCCGCCTGGATCCGGGAAAAGGGCACGATCTCACGATCCGGACGAGCCAGATCCACGAACAGGCGACCTTGCTCGAGCTGGATCATCGGCGTGGGCAGGCCGAGCTGGACGCCAACGTCCTCGGCCCGGGCCTTGATCCTGTTGACCGAGGTGGAGGGGCCGGGGGCCACCGTGAAGCGAACAAAAGCGGGGCCAACGAGGGGCTCGGCGGCGAGAGAGGCTCTCAAACCGAAGTCTTCGAGGACGCCGATGAGCTTGCGGCCAAGCTCTGCATACGCTTCCACCGGCGGCCGGGAAGGCTCGACGACATCGGCGAGGCGTCCGATGAGATCGAGGAGTTTTTCCTGCGCCGGGGCCAGGTCTTCGACCGACAGCAGGATCTCGCGCCGTTCGGGGAGGAAGCGAATCAGGGCGAGGTCAGCCTTCGAGTCACCGAGCAGGGCATGGTACAGAGCGGCCTGGCCCAGGTCCAGGGCCGGGGCCGCCTGCCCGAGTTTGAACTCGACCACACACCAGCGGTCCGTGCGGGGGTCGCGCAGGAGCGCATCGGCGACGCCGTACACGCGCACCGGGGCGCGCCAGGAAGGTTGGCGGAATTCGCGTGAGAGCGGCTGTTCGCTGCTCAGCCACCGGCGCGTCGAGATCCAGCCCTCCTCCTGGGCCGCCGTCAGGATGCCGCAAAGCCACTGACAGAATTGCTGGACGGCGTGCCAGAGGCAGAGTGCTTCCCGGCCAGATTCGTTCAGCTCCTTCTGATGGGCGACCAATCGGGGACCCAGCAGCCGTTCATAGGCGTGGCGGGAAAGCGCGAGCCAGTTCTGGAGGTCATGCGAGCTGAGCACGCCCTCCCAGCCGGCGGGGCCGGTTAGCAGGCCGGCCGCGGTTTCGTGGAAGAGGCGCCCGGCGAGCGCCGTCGGCCCCGGCTGGGCGCCGGAGGTCGCGGCGGCCTCCCAGAGCGCCTCGCGCACCTGGGAAACGGTAAGCTCGACGGGGCGCGGCGACATGACTTCAGGCTCCCGGCGCCGGCGGGATCTTTTCGAATACCACCGGCTCAGGGCCCAAAAGGAGGCCAAACTGATAATGATTTTCACGCGCACAGCGCGCCACCTCCTCCGGGGTGGTCTCGAGCGCGGCGGCGGCCGCGGTCAGGCTGGCGTCCTTCTCCTCGCCGAGGTAGTCAGCCAGCCGATGGGACAGTGGGTGGTGAGGCCGGCCCGCGAGCAGCTCATCCAAGAGTTGGCAGAGAGCGCCGGGGAGATTGTGTCGAATCCACTCCTCGACCGCGGTCACCGGCGGCGACGCTCCTTGCCAACTGAGGTCGCCGGCCTCGGCGGCGGCGAGCAAGCGACGCAGCGCATCGAGGGCGACGAGCGCCTCACGGGAGGGCGCCAGCCGGCGCGCGCCGCGTTCCTCGAGTTGTTGGAGGCGCTGGCGCGTTCGCGTGGCGGCCGGTCCGAGGGGGTGAAGGGCGTCGCGCAGCAGGACAAGACGCCGCTCGGCTGGATCCCATGCGTCAAGAATCTTATCGAGCGTGCGCCACAGCGTTTGCGGCCGGCTGTTGGCGAGCGCCACGCCGATGGTCGGGCCCTGAGCCGGACGGACCTCGTGATCCAGCCACCGGGGGAGTCCCTGACGCACGACGGGCCGGCCGCGGACGTGGAGCAGACGGGGCAGCCCGTCGCTCAGAATGTCGCTGGAAGTTTCGGCGGCGATCTCCGCGGCGGCCTTGCTCAGGCGAGACTCGAACTCGCGCCGGAGAAACTGATCGAGAGGAATGTCCACCAAGGGGAGATTCTGAGCGCGGCGAAACATGCGGTCGCACTCAAACAGGACTCGCCGCGGCGTCAACCCTTCCGGGGATTTGCTCAGGGAGGCAAATCCAGCCATGTCAATGGGCCAGAATTCGGAGGCCCCCTCGGGACGGCGGGCGGCGATCTCAGGCTGCGTGGCCAAGCGGGTGCGGACCAGGGCTTGCACCTCGTGTTCCTTCAACGGATATAAAGCGAGCGGGCGGTACCGGTCGCGCTCGGCCTGGCTTACGGAGGCGTCCAATTCGTCGATCACGCCTGCTTGGACGGCGCCGATGACGACGGCCTCAGCCAGGTTGTAAAGAGACGCCAACAGCTTTGCCATGGTGAACAGGCCCGCCTTATCGCCGGGGTAGGCCTGCAAGGCTTCGAGCTGGTCCAAACAAAGGACAAAGGGGGTGGGAGCGATGAACTGCGCCAACTCCTCGAAGATCTGTCGCGCTTCATCTTCGAGGGCATCCTCGTCAGCCTCGGACTGGCCCAGGCCCATGGCTGCGAGGACGCCCCGGGGCAGATCTTGTCCGGCGAGCCAAGCGCCGGCCTCCCGTCGCCAACGTCCTTCAGCCAGATGTTGGAGAACGACGGCGAGATCCCTGCGGCGAATCCGCTCGGCGTTTTGCTTCCGGACCGCCAGCAGGCGGTCGAGCTGAGAGGGGGCGCAGGTAGCGCCACATCATTCCCGGGCTGGTTCCCATCCAGATCCAGGAAAAGGGTATGAATGGTTCGGCACGCGCCGCCAGGTGGAGGCGAAGCCGCCGGAGCAGGTGGGTTTTCCCACTGCCGGCCTGGCCGTACAGCAATAGGCAGCGGTCGTGGCGACCTTCCAGCCGTTCGTCCACGACACGAAGGAGTTCGGCGAAGACCCCGGCATGGATTTCCTCGACATCGGCAACGGGCGTCTCCCAGACCGTGCCCACGGCCGCGTCGGCAAACGGATTGGGGACGCCGGCCGGAAGCAGGTCAGTGGCGGAGTTGGACGCCGACATACAGCTTCTCGCCTCCGTCATACACGAGTTGGTCGCGTTCCGCCTCCGGCAAGGCCCAACCATGATCGTGGCGGATCAGGTAGACTTGCTGCTCGTCGGCGAGCGACAAGACGGCCCGGTCGAAATCGGTCTTGGGGATGCCGGGCAGAGCGGCGCGCAGGCGGCGGACCGTGACGGGGACTCCGGGCGCCTCCTCGAATTCGCGCAGGCTCTGTAGGATCCGGGCCGGCAGATCAGGCGCCGGGGGAGCGGGCGCGCCCTCGACGGCGGCCAGGAGCGTTTGGTGACTCGGGTCCCGATCAAACCCAAGGTCTTTGACGCGGTCGAGGAAAGCCCGGAGCAGCGGCTTGAAGGTCCCGGCTCGGTAGAAGAGCGTTCTGCGGCCTACGACGGCAACCGCCTTGGTGAGGGCTCCTTCGCGGGCCAAGGCGGGGATGAGTTCCTCGGTCTGTTTCACACTGAAGCAGCGCCGAAAGCCCCGCA
>FWWM01012730.1_pt1 | contig 13862 bp, 11 predicted proteins | sample 2228351 | NCBI WGS metagenome assembly FWWM01 (sample SAMEA103939774, study PRJEB20133) | metagenome | reverse complement strand
AATATGAAAACGTGGTTGTCGCCCGTCAAGCCGTCTCCCGGAAACATTCTGGCCGCCAGGCGAAACAGCCGGGCGTAATGCCGCCGGGTAAAATGATAGTCGCCCGGCGGAAACAGCAGGTGCTCGTTCATCCGCAGGCCAGCACGCGGCAGAAACTGCCGCTGCAACAGATCGAGAAATATGGGAGAGATGTGAGTCGGCTCGCTCCACTCATCCATCGTGCGGATTTTTCCACGGAGCAGAAATTTCACCCGCGCAGGCAGGTTGTCCACGTTGGGCGTGGTAATGAAGGCCTTGCCTCCGGGCCCGAGCAGCCTCCCAACGTTTCGCAGGAACCCGATGGGGCTTTCGACATGTTCGATCACTTCGATGGCCGTTACCAGAGCGAAGGCCCCGGACCCGCATGCCTCGGCAAAGTCGGCGTGATTCAAGTCCAATTGCAGGAAGGGCAGATCTGCCTTGTAACCGACGGCATTGTGATCCACGGCCAGCACGTCGAACCCCAGTTCACGCAGGCGAGCGGCAAATGCCCCGCTGCCCGCCCCCAGGTCAATCGCACGGCCACGCGCCTGTCCATAATGAGTTGCAATTTGCTGGAGGACAAAGTCGTGCAGCCCTGCTGGTGTGCATGTGCCTAACATCTGCGTTCCTGGCTGCAAAGCCTGGCGTACAGGTCGCGATGGGATGCAATCATTTTTTCGAGGTCGAAGAGCAGACCTGCCCGCCTCTGGGCAGCCTGTCGTAGTCTATGGGCAGTTTCCGGTTCATCCAAGACTAATTCCATGCGGCGTGCCGTGCCGGAAACATCTCCTGCTGAAGCATCAGGTTCGCCTGTCGTCCGGCAGTTTCCACCGGGAAAGTGAACCTGCCAGACAGCGCTTATAAAGCCGAGCATACTCGGCCACCATGCGTTCCTGCGCATACCGTTCAAGCGCGACAGATCGTGCCGCCCGGCCGATTTCACGCCTTCGGGCCGGGTTCGCGAGCAGCGCCTCCAGACATTGCGCGAGTGCAGCGGCATCGCCCGCAGGGAACTTCCATCCAGCGCCTTCGACCACCTCGCCTAGCCCGCCGATGTCTGATGCGACGACAACCCGCCCGCGCATCATGTGCTCGATGGCCGACAAGCCGGCGGTTTCCTCCATTATGGTGGGAATGACTACGATATCGAGCTCACCGACTGCTTCCTGCAAGGCTCGTCCCCGCAGAAAGCCGGTGATCTGCGCGCGAGCGGCAAGGCCGGCCCGTTGAATCCTGGCTTCCAGTGAAGCTCGTTCCGGGCCGTCCCCTACCAGGCAGAGTCGGAAATCATACCCGGAGGCTGCCAGGCGTCGCGCTGCTTCTACGAGGACGGGAAGGCCCTTTTCCTGGACCAAGCGGCCCACATATCCGATGACCGGTAGGCCATTCGAGGAGGGATTTAATTCCCCGTCATGTTCGCCAGAAGTTGGGATCCCATAGTAGATCACTTCCGAGCGAGGCAGCCCGAGACGAGTAAGCACGTGGCGAGAGATCGGCACATTGTACGCGGCCAGCTTGCAGAGCCAGCGGCGCGGGAATGTCAGCAGCAGCATCCAGGCACTGCGGAGGAAGCCCGAGGAGGCGGCATTGCAGCGCAGACACTTGTGGTATTGCCGCGCTTGGAAATGGCCCGGACAGCAGGTCTTGGTCGGTTCGTAGAACAGCAGTCCGTTCGGGCAGCGCGCCTGGTAACCGTGATGTTCGATGATTACAGCTCTTCTCCGTAGGAGCGCCAGCACCAAGGGCAGCAAAGCGGGTCCAGCTAGTTGGACAACGTCGGCCTCACCCAGGAGTCGCCACAGCTTGCTGAGGGATGGCCGACGCACTACCGGAAAACTCAAAGAGCGGTCGTCAAACCCTTCCGCGGCCGATGCCGTCACCACGGTGACAGCCGCGCCGAATTGTTCAGTCAGCCCGCACGCCAGGAGCATGACAAACGTCTCCACGCCGCCAACGCGAGGGGCAAATGCGTGGGTGTAGATCAGCACCTTCATGGCTGCGCCCCAGCCGCGGAGGGATTGATTGCGCGATCGAGGGCGGCGATTTCGGCTTCGGTGTTTTCGGCCAGCGACCAGGTGCGCATGCGTTCGCGACCGGCGGCGCCGAGCCGGCAGAGCAGTTCCCGGTCGAGCAGCACGCGGCGCAGGATGCCGGCCAGGGCCTGGACGTCTCCGGCCGGGAAGACGAATCCCGTCTGGCCCTCGCGCACCAGGTCGAAGCGAGCGCCGACGCGGTCGCTGACTACCACGCCGCAGCCGCACAGCATCGCTTCGTTGACCACCACGCCGAACGGTTCATAGTCCGAAGGCAGCACCAGCAAATCCGCCGCGGTGTAAATCGCAGGAAGCTGCGACTGATTGACGAAGCCTAGAAAGTGCGTGCGCTCGGCAATGCGCAGTGCGCGGGCTTCGGCCTCGAGCGCGCCCCGCAGCGGGCCCTCGCCGGCGAACACCAGGTGCGCCGAAGGAACACCGGCCCTCGCAAACGCGCGCAGCAGGTCTGCGGGGCGCTTCCACGGTTGCAGCTTTGCACTGAAAACGACCACCGGGGCATCGGCGGGCACACCCCACCCGGCGCGCACCGCGGCGCGGTCCACACGCGCCGATTGCTCGAGCCAGTATGCGTTATCCACCGCGTAGGGTGTGTGCGCGATGCGCTCGGCGGGAATGCCCAGCGAGCGCATCAGCGCCACGCTGCCGCTCGAGGGTACCACCACGATATCGGCCAAGCGGAACAGCCGCGGCCACAGCCAGCGTTTCAGCGGTATTTTCCAGCGGCGGCCGTCGCGTGGCTCGAGGGTGTGCGCGTCGGTGCCGAAAAGCACTGCTGTGCCGCTTTGCTTCGCTGCGGCAACCGTGACCCAAAATGCCGGTGTAAAATAGCCGGTATAAATTCCCACCGCGTCAAATCCGCCGTAGCGCACCAGCCGCGATAAGCGCAGCAGGCCCCCGAGGCGGCTGCTCGCGCCCAGGTTGATCCAGCGGTAGCCTTCCAGCAGCGGCACGTCCCACTGCACCTCGACGCCGAATTCGGGGTCGCGTGCCGCTTCGGCGCCGCGCAGGCTCAGGTAGGCGACCATCACATCGAGCCTCGGATGCTGGCTCATCCAGCGATAACCGGGCGCGCCGTATTGCGTGGGATGCGTGGCCAGCACCAGCTTGCGGTAGCGCCGCTGTCCGGCTTCGGTGGTATCACCGAGCGCCCGGCGAATACTGCGCGCCACCGCAGGCCAGGAAAAATGCGCTTCCCAGGCCGCGCGATTCCGCTGCCGGAGTTCTTCCCAAAGCTGCCGGTCAGCCAGCACACGGGCCAGTTCTCGTGCCAGCGCCCCTTCATCGCCGCGCGGCACCAGTCGCACGCCAGCGCCGGTAATCGGCGGAGCCGTCTCCTCACCCGCATAGGCCACGACCGGGACGCCGCAGGCGATGCCAGCAATCGCGCTCCCGCGGCGCGTGGAGATTCCGCCGCGCGCGAACAACAGTGCGCGGCTGCAGGAAATCAGTGCGCTGACGTTCTCGGCGGGCAGGATTCCGCGGACGTCGAGTTCTACCGGCGCACCGGCCAGGGCTTCCCTCAGCACCGGTCCGGCCTGCTGGGCACCACGGCCGAACACCAGCAGGCGCAGCGGACCAATCTCGCGAGCGGCAGCGATTACGACGCGGGCGATTGCGCGCGCTTCTTCGCGATGGCCTTCAGTGACGCCGAACACGCAAACCGTGGCCGCACCGTCCGGCTCGCCGCCAGGCTCAGTCCAGCGCGCGGGAACGTTGCTACCAATGGGCACGAGTGAGATTTTCGGCAGCAGCTCCGGCGCCGCACACAGCCATGAAATTGTTTCGGGCGCGATGGTAGTCAGCACGCGGTCCGCGATTCGCGAAGCCCGCCGCAAGACCGCATGGGTTGCCATTCGGCGCAGCCGGTCTCTCAGAGACGTACCGCCAGCGGCTGAAGGGTCATGCAGCAGAAGGGCTACTTTTGCGCCCGCCTGCTTTAGCGCGCCAACTACTGCGGGGAGCCGCAGCGGAAGTCCTCGCCGGCTCCAAGCCAGTGCAGTGTATTGCACCAGCACCCAGCGGCCGCGCCACGCGCGCGCCTGCTCGCGGAGCTGCTTGAGCGCGCGCGTCCAGCCCTGCCCGGCCCACTCGACCCGCACCAGCTCAAGCTCGCAGCCCGTTTCCGCCAGTGCCGTGCGAAGCTGAGCACTGTAGTCAGCGACACCATCGGTCGGCTGGTCGAGGCGGCCAAGCAGCGCAACACAGCAGGAGCTCGGCTCGGGGACAGCCAACACCGATTCGCGCACGCTGGCGACAGATTGTTCTTTCAGTCGGAGAGATTCAACCGCCGGCGAAGTAACCGCGAACTCGCTTTGCGGGGCCCGCTCGCTTCCGGCCCCCTGCACACCGTTGTAGCGGTCGTTCATGCCTGCCCGGTTCTGAGAGGGGACATCGGCCCGGCTGGCCGGGACGATTGCCGGCCACATCATACCGCAGAGCGCCCCGGCGCCAAGCCGCAATTGCGCCCTATCACCGTGTACGCAACGCCCCGCGCCAGGCCAGCACCCAGAACACCGACAGAACAATCAGCAGCACGCGAATGGCAAGCAATGGCTCGGGAGGAATCTGCCAGATGAAGAAAAAATGAACCGCCCAGGCAACCAGCAACACCAGCCCGGTGCCGATCCTTGTGGCTGTGTGTTTCGTGCGTGTCGCCACCTGTAGCAGCTAAGCGGTACTCGCGCGGGTGGGTTCGCTGGCCGGCGCCGGTTCGCCGCGCACAACGCGGCCCGCCGACCAGCGGTAACGCTCCAATTGGGCGGTTTCCACGGCGCGGCGCACCAGGTTCTCCAGGTCGAGGGTAGCTTCAGCGGAGTCCAACTGTTCGGCCGAGCTGTGCAGCGCCGGCACCCGCGGCAGGAATACGGGACAGCAGTCATGGAACGGCTCGGCGGAGATTTCAAATGTGCCGAGCTTTCGCGCCAGGGCCAGAATTTCCTGCTTGTCGTCACCCAGCAGCGGGCGGAACAACGGCATGCGCGTGGCGGCGCCCACGGCCGCCAGGTTGTGCAGCGTCTGCGAAGCGACTTGGCCCAGGCTGTCACCGGTGAGCAGCGCCCGGGCGCGGTCACGCCGCGCCAGCCGCTCGGCGATGCGCAGCATCAGCCGCCGGTAGAGCAGCACGCGGTATTGCTCCGGAGCCGCGCGCACAATTTCGCGCTGCACCGGCTCGAACGGCACCAGATAGAGCCGCGAGGTGAACTGATAGGGAGTCAGCTTGCGCACCAGTGCCCGCGCGACGTGCACGGAGGATTCTCCGGGCTGCGCGCCGGTGCCGTAGAAGTGCACAAACGAAATGTGCGCGCCGCGCTTCATCATCTTGTAGGCGGCCACGGCGGAATCGAACCCGCCGGAAAGCAGGCACATCAGACGGCCGGCCGTGTTTGCCGGCAGTCCGCCCGCGCCAGCGATCCTTCGCGCATAGACCAGCGCGCCTTCGGCGGTAATCTCGATGCGGCAGGTCAGTTCCGGCTCGTCCAGATGGACGCGCGCGCTGCGCCGGGCTTGGCTGAGCCGGTCGAGCAAGTAGCGTCCGACGCGGCGTTCGACTTCGATGCCGCGCATGGGAAACGATTTGTCGCTGCGTTTGGCGCGCACAGCGAAGGTAGCAAACGGTTCGTCGCGCACCTCTTGCCAGGCCGCGCGGCAGATGGCTTCGATGTCGCGGCCGGTGCTGCGCGCAAGCGCATAGTTGGCCACGCCAAAGACGCGTTCGAGCCGGGCCAGCGCTTCTTCGAGCGGGACGCCTTCGCCCAACTCAAGCAATATGCGGTCGCTCGGCTGCCCGATCCGCCGCATCGGGATGCCTTCCAGGGCCTTGCGCAGCGCGACAATCAGCTTGCCGAGAAAGAAGCGGCGATTCCCGCCCTTCAACCACAGTTCGTGATAATGGATGACGATGACCTGGCGATTCGGCAACACTGAACTCACCTGCGAATTCGCTCCAGTATAGCACCGGGTCCGTGCCAGCGTCGTGGCCGGGGCGGGAGGACGCGCTTTCCACAGCAGTTCGAAAACGGCATTAACCTTTGCGAACATCTCTCTTGCGGACAGGCCCAGCGGAGTTAGAATCCGCCAGATTTCAACAGCCGGGGTGCCGACCCGAAAATAGACAGGCGACTCGGCCACCCCGTCCCGCATCCCATCAGATGCAGGGCGGAGTGAGAGTTGATACGAGAAGTGAAAATGTGGACGCGACGCGAATGGCGGGAATATTTTGAGCGCACCCGGCGCGCTGCCGAGCCGTTCCGTCCGCTACGTCCCGTGGCGCGGCAGGGCGGCGGGCGCGTTGAGCCGGCGGCCGGATTCAGCGTCCGCGAACTCGATGAAGCCGGGCTGAGTCTGGAGCAGGCTCAGTTGCTCGACCTCCCCGTGGATGTGGGCCGTGTAAATGCTTATGCTCCGAACGTGCTTGCCCTGCGGGAGTTTGTCCGCCTTTCCCGTGGCCGTCCCTGAGCAGTTTCCTTTTCCTTCGACGCCGCCAAGAAACGGCACAACCGCAGGCACTCACCCTGACGGGCAAGGCGCGGCCTCCGAAAATCCTTGACATTTGCGGAAAAATTGTTCCTGCAGGATCTCAGGTCTGGATACGCGTTAGCTGGAAAATCTTGACGTGCATTCGCATTCCGGTACACTGCGACTTTCCGGAGCAGCCATGGCTACGCTGCCCATCACGACCCCACTGCCCGACTCCGAGCGGGAACTGGAATTCCCGCAGCGCGAAGCGGCATTTTTCTACGGGCTGTTTCTGCGCGGCTATTCCATCGAGCAGCTTCGGCGTGACATCGAAGTGCCTGCCGAAGTGCTGGCCAAGTGGCACCGCGAAGCTGAACGGGCTCCTGAGCAGCGGCCTGTGTTCGAGCGCATCGTGGACTACCGCCGCCGCGTTCTGGCCATTTTTGAGACGCTCGTGGGCACCGACGCGCAGCACCAGCGCCTGCAGTAGTTCTTGATCTTCCCGGCGCGTTAGTCACCGCCTCTCTGATGCGCGATCTTCCTAACATTGCGTGAGCTTGCCGAGGTGGAGTGATGAGCCGGTAGGAAAAGTCGCTGGTGGCTCTGTTCGTTGCGGCTTGGACATGGGCAGCCATTGCACCGAAGTATCGCTATGAATGGTGGCTCGAAAATGTTCTGGTGCTGATCTTTGTTCCGCTGATTATTATGCTCGGACGCTATTTCCGGCTGTCGAGTGTTTCGTACACGCTGCTCACGATCTTCCTGAATCTGCACGTCATCGGCTCGCACTACACCTGTTCGGAAGTGCCCTTCGGCTACCTGCAGCAGTGGCTCGGGGCCGGGCGGAACATGTACGACCGCTCGGTTCACTTTTCTTTTGGTTGCCTGCTGGCCTACCCGGTGCGGGAGATGTTTGTGCGCGTGGCGCGGGTAAGAGGTCTCTGGTCGTTTTAGTTACCGCTCGAAGTGACTCTGTCGTTTTCTGTCGTGTACGAAATCATGGAATGGCAGGTGGCCGCACGCGTGGCTCCCACCGCTGGCTTGGCATTTCTGGGCAAGCAGGGGGATGTGTGGGACGCACAGAAGGATATGCTGCTGGCCGGACTGGGAGCCACACTGGCCATGACCATCTTTGCTCAGTTCAATTGGCGGTTCAACCCAGAATTCCCACGTGAGCTGAAACAGAGCTTCGTTATCAGTGCAGACGACGACCCACTGGGGGAAGTCCGGCTCCGAAAGTGGCTCCAGGGATGAGCACGCACGTGGACTTTGTAGCCGATTCAAATGTCTCGGCCGCTTCTCGCTTGGAGCCAGCAGCCGCCGAAGTTGAACAGCAAGCGGGCAGGCTCACCACGCCCGGCAGCAAATTGACGTTTCGGGGCGGCTTGTCTAGACTAGCAGAGTCTGAGCCACCAGCGGTTTTCTCGACCCCACCGCTCCCCGGTAGCTCAATGGTAGAGCATTCGGCTGTTAACCGAAGGGTTGCAGGTTCGAGTCCTGCCCGGGGAGCCAAATCATCGCTTCGAAAGCGACTATTCACACACAGCCCCCATCGGCCCAAAATCTGATGTGGTTAGGTGCTACCCAAGTGCTACCGAGGGCCTGCCGCGGGAATCCTGATTTCGTGGCCAGAACCTCGGTGCTACCCTCCGTGCTACTCGGGGTTGCTCACCCCATGCAGAAGTTTTCGGTGTATGCGCAGAGCTCCGTCTCGCAGCGCCAGCAGTTGGCGGTTCGTCCCGGAGCATTCCGGGTGAGCCCGGGCGAGGACCAGGAGCACGCCGAGTGCGCGGGGTAAACGACGAGCAGCCCTTTGGCATCAGCCATGCTCATGCTGCCGTCCCGGACAGCACGCAACAGCCCTCCACCAACCTTTCTGCGCGGGTTTGACCGGCTAGGAAGAACGATTCGGCGGATGGCTCCCGTGTATATACACAGCAGTACTTGACACGAGATTTCTGCTCGCCGAGAATCCGCTCACTCGGGACTGCCGCAGGAGGGTGCCCGTGGCCCTGATTGTGAGTCGGTTTCATGGTTCTGCTCGAGAGACCATCAGGCGCAACGTGGCTACAACTGCTATTGGACCCAGCCCTAGAACGAGCCGAGGGTTATCACTCATCGAGTTCATGGTCGCAGTTGCAATTATTCTGATCATCGCCTCGATTTCGATCCCAAGTCTGCTCCGCTCGAGGAGGCCTCCCAACGAAGTATCAGCGGTCGTGTCCCTGCGGGTGATGAATTCGGCCTGCCAAAGCCAAATCTATGCAGTGATTTATGGAGCCGGTTTTCAAGAAACGCATGCGGATCTGGGTTCCGCGCGGTCAACCGGGGGAGAGCGCGGCGATGGCCGAACTTGCGAACCTGATCGATGAAGCGCTCGCACCAGGAAGCAAGAGGCAGATACCTGTTCATCTACTGAGCGCGACCTCGTGACGATTCTGGGCAGACCAACACCTTCTCGGTCGTTGCAGTTCCGGCAGTAATCGGCTCGACAGGACAAAGGGGATTCTACCGCACCGGACTGGCACTATCCGGTTCTCAGTGGATAGATCAGCGCCCTCGGCGAGACCACCAGCGATCAGCTGGCCGCACACATCTTACGTAACGAATACAGTCGCTTGGGAGGTCTCATGTTAAAGCGCAACTTCCACATAAGCGTCTTCGGAGTTGTCTTGGTCTTGGGGCAGCTGTCAGCGCAGCAACCGACGCGCGACCCACAAGCACTCTCGATACTGGTGCAGAGCCACGCAGTCTTGGGCGCATCCGGAGTCGGAGTGACCGATTCGTTGGCCGAGGGGAGCATCGTTTGTAGCGATGGGTCTGAAGGAACTATCACGCTTAAGACCAAAGGTCCCAACCGCCTGCGGAGTGAAGTGAACTTCGGTTACCGCCAAGTTATTTCTGTATTCCGGGACGGCCGCGGGCGCCAGACAGCGGATGGGCAAGACCGCCAGTTGCCGATTTGGGTAACCAAGTATTATAAGCCGTTCCATCTACCGGCATTCTCGCGCTTGGCCGATTTCCTACAAACCAACACAAATGTTGAGTATGTGGGCATAACGGAGGTCATCGGCCATCCTGCACATCAGGTACGACTAACCGCACAGCCGACTGGAAATTCGCCGGCTCACATCGAGGAGCAAGTCTCCGAATTCCACGTATTCATTGACGCCCAGTCTCTGCTCTTGCTGAAGACACTGAGCTTCGACTTCTCGCCCGAGATTGTTGAGAACCGTTCGCCGGTGGAAACCTATTTCAGCGACTACCGGTCGGTCGAGGGTCTCCTGGTACCTCACAAGATAGTTCGCTATGTGGACGGACAGAAGCAATGCGAGACGAGCCTGTCCGTTGTCCGCCTAAATGTCGGAATCTCAGACTCTGAGTTCCAGTAAGACAAATCGCTGGCTGCGGGGGACGATCATGCCAAACAACCTGCGGATGGCTCTGCTTGTGATGGGCTGCTTGACTTGCGCTCAAAATGTTTATTCGCAGGACGAGATCCCCACAAAGATCACCAATCAGAACCGCAGTGGGGAACTGCCATTCTCGACTACAATCGGCACAGACATCGAACGCGTGGACGTAGCGAGCGGGAATCTGCTGATCACCATCCCGGTCTTGTCTGTGCCTGGGCGTGGTCTAAATTTTGATTTCAGCTTAAGGTATGGCGCACGCTTCTTGGTTGCGGTAACCCGTGAAAACCCCCAAACAGGGCCCTACCACATCTGGAATATCGAGACGGATGGCTACCTGAGTCCTGATTCGACTAGGGGCTTGGGATGGGCCACCAGCGAACCCTTCCTCACCTCTGGGACACAAATCGTCGTGTGCAGTGAGCAGCCCTATCTTGAGTCGACTTACTTCCTTGCTTTCATGTTCCGGGACTCCTCAGGTGCCAAACACCCTTTTGCCTACCAATGGGCCGAAGGTGGCTGCGGGGGCGTGGAGGACACCGACGGGCCAGACTTAGACGGTCAGGGGATGCGAGCAAGAAATGTATTGAATATCGGGAATCCACGCATCGTTCTGGCAGATGGCACGGCTTGGGTCTCAGACACTCCTGGAGGGATTTTCTGGCTAGACCCTAACGGAAACAAACAGGGTGTCGAGGTGGGGGGCACAGACACTCTAGGTCGAGTTCTTCTGACCAAGCAAGTCGGAACCAACCAAGTTCTTTACAAGTTCTATGACTCCGACGGAGTGCAGCGGACACTTACGCTCAATTTTGCAACTGTGGGGATATCAACTAACTTCAATGTCTCCGGGCCTTATGGCTCCATTGCCGAAAAGCAGGCAACCCGCAAGGTAATCACGTCGATTGTGCTTCCGAACGGACGGTCATACCAATTCCAGTACGAAAACAATTCGTACGGTGCAATTACTCGCATTGATCTTCCCACGGGCGGCTACGTCACGTACACATGGGGAACGCTCTCGGATCGTATGAAAACGCATCGGTATGTGACCAGCCGAACTGCCCATGTAGACGGCCAGAGCCACACCTGGAACTTCTCTCGTACAGGGAGCGATGCGGCCATCAGCGTAACCGTGACGGACCCTGAGGGTCATCAGTCGGTTTACGAGGTGAACCGAGGCAGCGTTGTCTCCGCTAAGTTCTACCAAGGCAGCGCGTCGGGGACGCCGTTGCGGCAGCACGATGTCGGATACACCTGGGACGTAGATCCACTCAACACCGAACCAGAGAACGAATTAAACGAAAAGCATCGTGTAGGCTTGCGCCCGCTCATTGTCTCAACAACCTTGGACAATGGGTTGGTCACAAAGAAAGAGTTTTCGTACGATTCGTTCACTTACACCTTCCACCCGTGCCGTGAAGCAACGTGCATGTTCAACCAGCAAACTTTTACGACGAGCCGCGGCAATGTCACTGAGATTCGTGAGTACGACTTTGGTCAGGGTGCCCCGAGTGCTTTGGTACGGCGCGTCACGAAAGAGTATCTGCACGATGCGAGTCCGACGTATCTCGAGCGCAACATTGTCAGCAAAATTGTCCGCGAGACGATCTACAACGGCGCCGGACAGCAGGCTGCAAAAGCGGAATTTGAGTACGACAATTACTCCACCGGAAACACTCTGATCAGCACTTCTGGAGTTCCGCAGCACGATTACAATAACTTCTCCTCGGCGTTCACCCTGCGTGGGAATGTTACGCACGTGAAGCGTTGGCGAAACACCGACGGCGCAATACTCATCTCCACCTATACCTACGATGACCTCGGTAACATCCGGGCCATCAAGGATCCAGGCGGCCACACCTGGAGCTACTCCTATTCCGACAATTGGGCCAACTCCGCCTGCTTGCCATCATCGAACAGCCAGGCGTACGTGACACAGACCACGAATCCGGTCGGCCATCGAATCGAGTTCAAGTATTTCCCTTGCACGAGCTTGCGCCAAGCAAGGCGCGATGAGAACGACATCCTGGCTGGCCGCGCAGGTGTGACCTCGAGCTACGACTTGATGGGCCGCTTGCTTCAACAGAACTCCCCCGATGGGGGCCAGACGACCAACAGCTACAACGACGTGCCTCCGGTCACCATTACCACGACAACGAAGATCACAGCCTCGCAGACCCAAGCCTCCGTGCAGATCCTTGACGGGTTGGGACGCGTCAAGCAAACCAACTTGACCTCGGACCCCCAGGGCACCGTTTTCGTGGACACGACCTACGACAGTACGGGCCAGAAGAAGACTGAGTCGAATCCGTACCGCTCTGCCAGCGACCCCACCTACGGAATCACCACGTTTGAATACGACGCGCTAGGCCGTGTAACCAAGGTGATTCCTCCTGACGGTACGTCGAGCAGCAACCATGTTCTGACCGTATATTTTGGCAACCAGACCATTGTGACAGACCAAGCAGGCAGACAGCGCCGCTCGACTACCGACGCCTTTGGCCGCCTCATCAAGGTCGAAGAGCCCACCGATCCTGGCGGTCGTATCGAGGCCACGTCGGCAACGCCAGGGGCAGGTTCGGTCACTATCACCGGGTCCGAACAATCCGTCACGCAATGGGAATGCGTCGAATGGACAATAACCGACGGATGCGTGCAGTGGCAGGAAGTCACTTACTGGGACTCGGGGGGAGTGTCCGTCACCGTCAATGGCTCGACCAAGTCGGTCAGTTACGGGCAGTCCAGCACGGCGGTTTCGATTGCCACTGCCTTGGCCAATGCCATCAATGGCGACGCGAACTACCCCGTGACGGCCTCGCTCAGCGGTAGCACGATCAACTTGGTCAGCAAGGTCGTCGGCGCGGCAACGAACTACCCGCTCTCGGCTGCGTCCTGGACGAATGATCCCGAGCACTTCAGCTCGCCATCATTCTCCGCCACACCTTCCGGCTCCACTCTGACCGGAGGAGCCGACGCGTCCGGGACGCCGTCTGCCCCGGCTGTCACACAATACTTCTACGATACCCTCGATAATCTGACCTGCGTCGAGCAGGAGGGCGGAGTCAGCGGCACCGGCTGTGTCAGCGACCCCGCGAATGATGCCACGAGCCCGTGGCGCGTCCGCCGCTTTGCATATGACTCTTTGTCGCAGCTCGTCTCGGCAAAGAACACCGAATCGGGCACCACCACCTACGTCTATGACAACGACGGCAGTCTGATTTCCAAGACGGCTCCCAAGCCCAACCAGACCAGCTCGCTGACCGTCACCACAACCTTCACGTACGACGCCCTCCATCGGCTCACCGGCAAGAGCTACAACGACGGGGCGACGCCCGCGGTCAGTTATTTCTACGACCAGACCAGCTACAACGGTCTGACCATTACCAACGGCATTGGTCGCCGTACAGGGATGAGCGACGCGGCTGGCGCCGAGGCATGGTCGTACGACCCGTTGGGGCGGGTGCTGACCAATCGCCGCACGACCAGCGGGGTCACCAGGACGCTCACCTACGCCTACAACCTGGACGGCTCACTCGCCAGCCTGACGTATCCGAGCGGGCGCACCGTAACCTATGCGTACGATAATGCCGGCCGGGCCATTTCCGCCAGGGACTTAGCGAACAGCGTGAACTACGCCCTAAACGCAGTTTACGCGCCGCATGGGGCGCTGGCATCGGTGGTCCACGGGCAGACGGGCAGCTTCGGCGGGATCAACCTGAACCAGTCATTTGACAACCGGCTGCAGCCGACTACGATCCGCGCCTGGTCTACAAATGGCGTGGCTCTGGATTTCGAATACTGTTTCAACTCCACGGTCAGCGACTTCACGCAGGCGTGCGGCGTGACGCCGGTGGTGAACAACGGGAATGTAGCGCGCATCGTGAACAACCGCGACACGGCGCGCAGGCAGCGATTC